>Ga0126369_10003152_pt1 | contig 11896 bp, 6 predicted proteins | sample PanSoiMetaPlot_1_FD_109646 | JGI IMG/M metagenome (GOLD analysis project Ga0126369, IMG submission 109646) | Tropical forest soil microbial communities from Panama - MetaG Plot_1 | ecosystem: Environmental > Terrestrial > Soil > Tropical forest > Bulk soil | place: Panama | collected 2016-02-17 | reverse complement strand
TTCTTGCATTCTTTTTTCTCAATATACTTCTCTGGCTCAAACCCCTTCACCTCTGCGGCGATACGGGTCGAAAAGTCCGAGGCATCAAAGCGCGTGATCGCTCCTACCCCTGATTCCCCTTTACAGATCGCTTCCCAGGTTTCTTCTGCGGTATTACCTAAAGGCGTCACAGCGCCGACACCGGTGACCACGACTCTGCGTTGTTCTAAGCTCATGGTGTCTTCTCCCTAGCCTGTATGTGGCCTCAGTCTTGCCATGGGACTAATCGCGTTCAAGTTGTGCTCTCAAATCACTCAAAGACCCCACACCTCCATGCGCACCAGCGATCATCTCGACGTCGATTTCTTCGACTTCAATGAAGTTAGAGAGGTCCAACGCCCCCTGGCGGTAGAAGCCTGCGGGGAATGGTTGATCGAGCGGAATCTGTCCAGGGCCCCACAGATCGACATTGAATAACAGTTGCGTTTCAGGCAGATAAACCACCAGCATATCCACGGCATGAGAAGAAGTAACGTGGTGTACATGTATCGGGTTCTGTCTCGATGCGATAATACGCCGCCCTCCATTCGGCACTGTCTCGATGATGGGGGACTGCGGCTCGTGCTGTAAACGGTCCGGAAAAACCGTGTGCAGCGCAGCGAGCAGCTCTCGAATGAAATCAACACTCACCAGCGCTGTCACTACTCGAGCCCCTATCGCCACATAGGTCCGCAGCCCACCGGCGTGAGCTGTATGGGAGTGCGTGTTAATAATGTGAGAGATGGGTTTGCCTCCGCAGTTGTGCTCAACCCACTCTATAACGGCTAGTGACCGCGCCTCATACAGTGGTGCGTCAACGATCACGACACTCCGTGCCCGCTCAACAGCGAGAGAGTTATGCGATCCACCAGCCAGCAGATAGACGCCCGGGGACAATGTCGTGGCCTCAACGTCTGTTTGCGTGCGATCGAGCGGAAATCCGAGACTGATGAAGCCCTGATACCAGTGAGCATTCGCTTCGCCACGCCGTGCTTCTGCGGGGTCGGGCGTTGTCGCTGGCTCCTCCGGCAGTGCAAAAAGCGTACTGTCCAACGCGGGGTTTATGACGACGCTAGCGCGCTTCTCTCTGTGGGTAGGTTGACTGTTCAAGAGGATCTCTAACTCCATTGGAAAGCGTAGTGCCTGCTCTGTTACTTGCCAGTCTTCGAAGAACACTTCGATGGTCGAGTCTCCCGTGCGATAGTCGTTCTCCTGGGTCGAAAGCTTGCTGATAGTTCCGGTTGCAGCATCGATGAACAAGGAGATCGGGAACACGGCATTTTCAACGGCAATAACGTGATGGTTACGGTCTTGATAGACTTGATCGGCAAGCGCCGTGGCCCGGGTCGGATCTGCGACGACTGTTCGTAGTATCAGGTGGGGATGCAACAGGTACTGCAGCCTCCGCACCGATGCCACGCGCGTTGACACCATCACGTAGTCCTCTGGAGCGGACGGCGCTCCGCCATCTCTGCCTTTGACGAAGCCATACGCACCGGAGATGATCTCTGTATATGTGGTGGTTGTTTCGACTGGATATTCAATGGCTCGGTTCCATGTGAGGTGCAATTGATCACCGGCAACGTCGTAGTGGAGATCCACGGTGAACCGTGACACCAGCAGAGGGTCATCCCCTGGCGCTGGCACCTCGCCAGGATCGAATCGAGTTCCTGTCGAGGTGAGGGAGAACGCAGTGAGGGCTTGTAGGGCCTCTCTCCCACCAATCCCCGCCAGGGCTTTTTCTACCAGGTCTTCAGGGAAGGAAGTGTCGGCATCCAGATCTCCTTCCTTGGGCGGTACCGTGCGGAGCATGGGAAAGCGTTGGACAAGGTCAAAGGTGCCGTCGGCGACGGTGTTGAACACCACGTGAATGTCTGCGCCAGGCCCGAGGAGGCTGATATTGGCCCCCCAGTTCTGATAGTCAGACTTATAACTGACTACCAGACCGACGATGTGCTGCCCCTCGGGGTCGTTGTCCAGATCTGCAAAGGGATGGGGCACTTCATAAGAGACCTCGGCATACCCCCGGCTATCGGTAATAAACACGTTTGGCAGACCGAGGGGATCAGGCAGGCGAAAGTGCGGATGTGTCGTGGGAAAGAAGGAAGTCTGCCGCAGGGCGAGGATCACATAGACGGCATGCGGTAAGAGGTCCCGCAAGACGAAATCGAACCGCGCCGCCGTGTAGCCATCACGCTCGGGATCGAACTGCGTCAGGGTGATTGTCACCTGTCCCTTGGCTTGCAACCAGCCACCCAAGGTAATTGGCTGTTGCCTGAGCTGGCGGAAAGCATTCGGCTCAGGCCAGCCTGGGTTTGTACTGCTTGCCAGCCTTTCGACCCCTGTCGTGATGCGGCGCAGCAGTCTGGTAACCGTTTGCTTGCCTCCTGCACGAGGTGGTGGAGCGAGAGTGCTGGCTCCTACCAGGCTACCCAATGGATCAATGGCTACGCCAGCCTCGGCACCGGACGGGAGCAAATCGTTGACCTCGAGGCCCCAAAGTGGCGCCTGGTGGAGGGGGGAACTCGGCCGAGTATACGTGGTTTCGAAGGAACCCAGAGGAAACAAGTCAGGGCTGAAGGGAGGGGTGGCATTCAAGTTGTATCTGCTCTCGTCTGCTCGCGGCATTCTGGGTCCACCACCAAAGTCTCCTCTTCTTGGGCCATACGACACGGTATACAGTTCGATCCCTCGATCTGGACTCTCCGCACTGAGATCCAGCTGGCGTATGACTTGGTAGTCCCCTCCAAAGGCGCTGCTAAAGTTCTCTTTCCCGTCAGCGTCCAAAGGCGGTATGGTGTCCTTTGACACGATGGCTGCTTGGTTTGGCACCGGGCGGTTATCCTGTATAAGGAAGCCAACCACGACAAAATGCCCATCCTTGTCCAGGAACTCACTCGGCGGCCAGGGTGGCCCCTGCGTGGCGTTCGGAAGCTCCAGGGTGACACGGGGTGGGGGTTTACTCTCCTCGGCGGCCATAGGTGATGCCTCCTGGAAAGGGTGGTACACCTCTGAAAGGTGTCACGTGTTACAGCTGACGGGCACTTTCGTCGTAAAAGGCGCAAAATCCAGAGTGTTGTCAACCATGGTGTTGAACACGATGTGGGTGGAGACGCCAAAACCCAAGAGACCAAGCCGCCCACTCCAGTTCTGATAATCGGATTTATAACTCACCCCAATGCCGAGGATGCGCAGTCCTGCCTGAGGATCGTTGGCATCCGGGAAGGGGTGAGACACTTCGTATGAGACACGCGCTTCCCCCTTGCCATTGGTGACAAAGAATTCTGGGATACCCAGTGGCTCACCCATGCGGAAGCGCGGGTCCGAGATGGGCAGGAAGGAGAGACGACGAAAGACGAAAATGAGATAGATGGCATGCGGTAGCAGGCTGGTGAAGTCGAAATCGAACCTCGCACCTGTGTACGCATCGATCGCTTCATCATACCGCGTCAGGGTAATTTTCAATGTCCCCCGGGCTTGTAGCCACTCGCCCAACGTAATTGGCTTACGCCTGCGGACGCGAAAAGCCGGCACGCCAGGCACACCCTCACTCCTGGGATCAATGGCGACACCCGCCTCGAGGCCATGCCTGAGCCGGTCATTTTCAAGTCCCCAGATGGGGGCTTGATGCAACGAGACACTCGGACGGGTATAGGTCGTATCGAAAGGTTCCAAGGGGAAGAGATGCGGGTTAAGGGCATTGATATAAGACAAATTGTACTTTGTATCGCCTGCCTTTGGGATTCTTGGTCCTCCGCCAAAATCTCCTGTCCTTGGGCCGTAGGACAGAGTATACAGCTCGATATCCAGGTCTTTGCTCCCAGGACTAAGATCGAGATAGCGTAGGATCTTGAAGGGCGCCGCATACAAATCGTCAAAATTCTCTTTCCCGTTCTGCAAAGGCGGTATGGTATCTTTCGAAACGAGAGCCGCTTGAAGCGGTACCAGGGAGCGGTTTACGTCGACGATCAAGCCAACTACGACGAAGTTGCCATCTCTGTCCAAGTATTCGCTCGGGGGCCAAAAGGGACCTTGTGTAGCGTTCAGCAAGTTGAGGGTCAGGCTTGGAGCTTGCAGCTCACGCACGGCTCGAGCGATTCTGCCGAGTTCACCGACGATTGTTGTGCGCTGTGTTACCATGTGTATCCTTCCTCTGCTATCCGGAAGCCCTATCCCCATCGCTGAAGCGTCTTGCCAGATCACCGAAAGGCCCTACGCCGCCGTGACCACCAGCAATGGTCTGCACCTCGAGCGTGTGGAGACGGATGGCATCGTAGAGTTGTCGTGCTCCTGTGGCATAGAAACCTGTGGGCAGCGGTTGCTCTGGCAGAATCTGTCCAGGAGCCCACATATCGACATTGAACAGCAGCTTCGTCCGCGGCAGATAGGCCACGAGCATATCCGTGGCATGCGAGGACGTCACGTGGCGTACTTCGATCGGGTTGGTGTTGTCCTGGATCGCATGCAGGCCTCCGCTTGGCACGGTGTGGATAACAGCCTCCTTGGGGTGTTGCTGCAAAGTGTCTGGAAAGACCGTGTGGGGTGCAGTCAGCAGCTTGTTGATGAAGTCGACGCTCAGCGCTGCGGTGATGACTATGGCACCTATGGCGACATAGGTCCGCAAGCCGCCGGTGTGATCGGTATGGAAGTGCGTATTGATGACGTGTGAAATGGGCTTGTGAAAGCTCTCCTTGACCCAATCGATGACGGCTAATGACCGCGCCTCATATAGGGGTGTATCAATAATGATGACACTATCGGCCAGCTCGACGGCGAGAGAGTTGTGCGATCCCCCGGCCAGGAAGTAGACTCCCTGAGACAAGCGCTGCGCCTGAACATAAATTTGCGTCTGATCGAGTGGGAACCCGAGGCTGAGGAAACGCTGATACCACTGTGCATTCAGCTCACCACGGCGTGCCTCTTCTGGATTCGGTGTGGTCCGCCTCGGCAGGGCAAACAGGCTACTCGCCAGCTCAGGATTCACTACAACCGTGTTGCGGGTCTCGCGCTGGAGGGGGTCGCTCCTGCCACGCGGCCGATCGCTCACGGTCAGCTCCAGTTGCATCGGAAAGCGCAGGGACTCCCCCGCTGACTGCCAATTCGCGAAGTGGACTGCAATGACCGCGTCACCTCCAGAGTAGTCGTTCTCCGCGGTCGTGAGCTTGCTGATGGTGCCAGTGGCCACGTCGATGAACAACAAGACGGGTTCGCCGGGACCCGGCACCGAGATGACGTGATGGTTGCGGCCCTGATACACCTGATCGGCATGCACCGTGGCAAGACTTGGGTCCTCAGCAACAGCACGTAGCATCACATGAGGATTCAAGAGGTACTGCTGTTTCCGCGCCGAGGCTACACGCGTTGGCTGCATGGGATAATTTGAAAGCTGTGGCGGACTGAAGAGGGCATCGCTACCCTGGATGTAACCGTGATTCCCAGCCACAATGGCGGTGTACTTGGTCGTCCACGCTACAGGGTAGTCCAGGGGGCGTACCCAATCCAGGCGCAAGCGGTCGCCAGCGACATCATAGTTAAGCTCCATGGTAAAGCGTGAGACGAGCAGGGCGTCATCGCCCGGCGCCGACACCTCACCGGGTTCGAAACGAATGCCAGTCGAGGTGATTGAGAAGGACTTGAGCCCCTTCAGAGCTTCTGCCCCACCGATGCCAGCAAGGGCTTTGTCGACCGGGCTCCTGGGTGCTACCGTACGCAGCACCGGGAAGCGCTGGGCCAAGTCAAAGGTGCCATCTGCAAAGGTATTGAACGCAATGTGGACACCGACGCCAGGCCCCAGCAGGCCGTTTCTCCCGCCCCAGTTCTGATAATCGGATTTATAGCTCACCGCCAGGCCTATCACCCGTAGAAACTTGGGGTCGTTGTTGGGATCTGGAAAGGGATTCGGCATTTCATAGGAGACCCGCGCATTGCCCTGCCCATCGGTGACGAAGACATTCGGCATACCGAGTGGATCGGGCAGGCGGTAGTAGGGATGCGTGGCCGGCAGGAAGGAAGCCTGCCGAATGGCGAAGGTGATGTAGACGGCATGCGGCAAGAGGTGGCTCAAGACGAGGTCGAACCGCCCGGCAGTGTAGGCACTGACAGCGAGATCATATCGGGTCAACGTAATCGTTGCTTGCCCGCGGGCGCGCAGCCAATCTCTCAAGGTAATCGGTTTATGCCGGCGCTCGCCGAAGGTCATTGGACCACATACAGACGGGCTTGGTTGCGAGCTGTACACCAGCCTATCGATGGTCTCAGCAATGCGGTTGAGTGTACCAACGATCGTCTCATCGCCGTCTGAGCCAAGCGCTGGGGCGATGGGTCTGGCGACGGCCGTCTCGCCTGGGGGATCAACTACAATGCCAGGTTCGAAGCCGGACCGCAGCCGATTGTTGGCATCGAGACCCCAGATGGGTGCCTGATGCAGTGGGTATCTCGGCTGCGTATAGGTGGTCTCGAAGGGGCCTAATGGAAACAAATTGGGGTTGTGCGGCGGTATGCTATTCAGGTTATACCTGCTATCGCCCTCTTTGGGAATCCTTGGCCCACCGCCGAAGTTCCCCTGCCTTGGGCCATAGGACGCGTTATAGAGCACGATGTCCAGGTCTGTACTGCGAGGTTGCAAATCCAGGTACCGCACGACCTGGTAGTCTGCGGTAAAATAAGCCCCTGGAGAGGGCAGGACATTAAAGTCCTCTTTGCCGTCGGGTCCTAACGGAGGCGGGGTGTCCTTCGAGACGATGGCTGCCTGGTTTGGCACCGGATTTTTATTCTGGATGAGAAAGCCGACAACAATGAAATTGCCATCCTCGTCCATCATCTCACTCGGTGGCCACGGTGGCCCCTGCGTGGAATTCGGCAGCTCTAGTGTGACACGCGGTGCTGGAGTCGTACCTACTTTGTCGTCAACACCTGGGCTGGTCATGGTCACATCCCTCTATCTGCTGATGCCTTTGCCACTCATTTCAGCTTGCTGGTTCTTTAGTAATAAAAGATGTGAAGTCCTGTTTCCCGTCTTGGAACGTGTTGAACACGATGTGCGTGGACACTCCGAACGCGAGCAAACCGTCCTCTGCACCCCAGTTTTGATAGTCGGATTTATAACTCACTCCAATGCCAAGGATTCGTAGGAACCCTGGGGGAGTGTTGTGCAGATCGGGGAAGGGATGTTTCACCTCATACGAAATCCGCGCTTCTCCGTGGCCGTTGGTGATAAAGAAATTCGGCAAACCCAGTGGTTCGCCCAAGCGGAAACGGCGGGAGGAAATCGGCAAGAACGAATCTGCACGAATGACAAAAATATCGTAGACAGAGTGCGGCAACAGGTGCGCAAAAGCAAAATCGAATCGCGCGCCTGTATATGCACCTATCGTTTGATCGTACCGGATGAGGGTGATCTGCAAGGTGCCTTGGGCTTGCAGCCACCGTCCCAAAGTAATTGGCGTATGCCTGCGCCCGCTAAACGTCAGCCTGTCAAGGACACCCTGGCTTCCTGGATCAATAGCAACCCCAGCTTCGACCTCGTGCACCAACAGGTCGTTGGTGAGCCCCCAAATCGGGGCCCGGTGCAGGGAAAAACTCGGTCGGGTATAAGTAGTGTCCTCAGGGGGTAAGGGGAATAAATTGGGGTTGAGAGGCGGGAGATAGTACAGATTATAATGGGTGTCGCCCGCCTTTGGCACGCGTGGCTCACCGCCGAAATTGCCTTTCCTTGGGCCATAAGACAAGGTATGCAGTTCGAGATCCAGGTCTTTACTCCCGGGACGCAAATCGAGATGACGCAGCACCTTGTAGGGGGCAGCATACAAGTTGTCAAAATCCTCCCGACCGTCCTTCAGAGGCGGTACGGTGTCCTTCGAAACGATCATAGCTTGGCCCGGCACAAGGGGCGGATCGCTGCCTGTGACTAGGGCACCAACTACGATGAAGTTCCCATCCTGGTCCACGAATTCACTCGGTGGCCAGAATGGACCTTGCGTTGAATTCAGCAACTTGAGGCTTAAGCTTGGAGCTTCGTCAGGATAACGGGGGACCAGCTTATCGACTCCGTGCGCAATTCTGGCGAGCGTAACGGATATGCTCTGATCCTGTATCGCTTGCTCAGGGACAAGATTGCTGAAGACCTGAAGCGACTGTTGCATGAGGTCGAATGGTATCTTCATGAGGTCGAATGGTGTAAACATCTGGCGTCTCTCCTATCCAGTCACCTGAGACGTTTTGGAGTGGCCTGGACTCACACCCCGTGCATCAAAGGTGGCGTGAAACAGAGGGGGAAGGGGCGCCCGCAATCGCAAGGTGGCTACCGGGCCACGGCCAACGTCAAACGCATGAAAGATGGCGAAGGCACTGCTGACGCCCTCCGCGTCGAAGATTTGACAGATCACGGCTCCAGCCCTCTTATCGTGCAGATCGCCAATAAAGACCGGTTCGCCGCCAAGGTAGTGCTGCGCCGGGGCTTGATAGATATCGCACACCTCTGCCTCGGCCCAATCCGCATGGACGAGTTGATCGAAAAACTTGCGTCCGCTGTGGCCGGTCGCTGAAATGCCGAGCATCCAGAACTGTCGGTAGGGCTGCATAATGCGCCTGGGATCAAGGGACGGGAAATCCGGCGCGAGGCGATAGTCAATCTCCTGCCGCTCCACCAACTCCCGGTGTTTAATGTCAAACACGAATCGGACCGGTCGCGCTTCGCTCACCTCGGTGAAGAGGTCGGGTATCACCTCGTACTGGTCATAGATCGGTCGGTCGTACTCCACCACGTCAACGAGCAGTCGGTTGTCGGCTTCAAAGCAGTTGATCAGATGCAAGCAGTAGCGCTCGCCAATGGGGATTGAGGCGAACTCTTCACCTGTTTCACGCCTGACCAGGAGTAAGCGGCTGCCACGCTCCGGCTCCCACCTGAGGGCCTCCATAAGCGGCAGGCCGTCATGTATCATTGCTTCCATGTGTAGGATATACGGGCTCAGGTAGAAGACCATATAGTTTGGACTCAGGCTAAAATCGTGGACCGAACAGGGGTACTCGAGTAGGAGGCGTTTGCGATAGCGCAGCCGTGCGTGAGCATCGAAGCGATACACATTGAGCTGTGGTTGCGTAGCCGAGAAGAAAATGCCAAAGTTGAACATCTCGCCAGTGGTGGGATCAAACTTCGGGTGCGCGGAGAAGGGACTGATCTCGTTCAAATGCCCCCTAAAGGTGAACACACCTCTTGTGTCGAGTGTCACCGGATCGAGTTGCCACGGGAGGCCCTGTTCGCCGAACGCCAGGAGTGTTCCATTATACGGGTAGACACTCACGTTCACAGGTGACTCAAGCGCAAAGCCGCGTTTCATCTGAGCGGTAGTAAAGGAGGTGCCGAACGTGCGAAAGATGGGTTGGCCAGCCGCTTCTTCAGCTACGAATTTGGTACTACGGACAAAGCGGTTCATAAAGGAGATCTGCTCAGGCTCAAACCGTAAGGCACAGACCATGCCGTCACCATCAAGCCAGTGGCGGTACCGCAATCCTGCCCGTGTAAATTTCGCAGGACCATTTAGGTAGTACGTTCCCCGAATGAACGCCGGAATCTCACCGTCAATGTCCTCGATGGTGTAACACTGCTCGTGTGGATCAAGAGAGAATGCTCTCTCCAGTAATGGAGCATTGTCCTGCATTGCACACCTCTTTTGAGCCCCTGTAGCCCCGCTCTCTCAAGTAGTACCTCGCTGAGCGGGCCAGAAGTCACCCTAAGGTGACGTGGGGGCGGAATCGGTCGAGCACACTCGGGTCAAAAGACCAGGTGTACAGCTCTGTGGCGTCGGCACACTGCGCATAACGATCGCGCATCTCATCCAGATCGAAGCGGAGCTGATGGAGATCGATACGCTCAACGAAGGCGCGATTCGTGAGCAGGCGCTCATCCGCGAGCACCACGGCATGGACGTGCGCCACGATGAAGCGAGCCAGTTCTATGAGATTGGCGAGCTGTGCATCCAGAGTGCGGACAGCTTCCTCGAATGAGACCCCAACGCGGTAGAACGTGCTCTCGGCAGTGCGCAGCGGGCCCACGTCGGTAAAGTCGTGGAACAGCGGTGCACGCGCCGGTTGCCGATGCGATTTCTTCCAGTGGTAATAGGCACTGATAAAAGCTTGCAGATGCTTGTTCACAGCCCCCAGCCGGGAAAACTTGGCGAGGTACATCATGACAAACCGGCGGTTGGTGGACAGGTCATTGATGAAGGGAAAGACGAAGAACGCAAAATAGGCCGCGAGCTCCCACGTGTACTTCAGCGCAAAGGCTTCCTGATCGCCAAGCGCATCGTAGCTGATGGCAAAAGATGGTAGCAGGGACTCATAAAGCGACTGCATGAGCAGTTCATACAGTTGGCACTTGGCGACCAATTCGCTCGACTCCGTTATCAGGACCGCATCGGTGATCAGGGTGTTATGGAGAGCAATAAAGTCTCCACCAGGGCTGTAGAGCGGGTCGGTGAATCTTCCCGCCTCCCCTGAAAGTGCCCACCGCGATGGGTGCAGCGTCTGCGCGCAGCCGTAGGCGAAATCCTTGAACGAGCCATGGTCGAGGATTTTCCGGTCGGGCAAGTCCCGTGCAAACAGCGGAAACTCTTCGCACACCCACTCCATCAGCTTCTTCACCGTCGCGACACGCTCGCGAGGAAAGATCGTGTAGTCGTACACCAAGCCCAGACTCGTCTTGCCTTGCAGCGGAATGACCCAGAACCAGAAGCCCTCGCCCACGAAATGGTTCGTGGCCAACCACACAGGCAGGTGCCCGACCGCTGCGCGATCTTTCCACAAGCGCATCTCTTGCAGCGAGAGATCGGTCAGTTTCTCGACGTTGACAAGCCCCTCGACCCAGACGAAAGAAGCTCCATGCCGGATCGGACTTTGCCGTACCAGGCCCAACTGGCGGGTCAGGAACTTCCCCCGCCCTGAGGTGTCCACCACCCAATTGGCCTGCACCGTCACTGCTTGGCCATTGACTGTGCAGGTAAGCGTGTGCGGACCGTTATTGGCGAGCGCTACACCCGTGTCCGTGACCGGAGCCCAGAAGGTAAAATTCGGCGCCTCGCTGTTGCGTCTGAGCAGCTCTGCTTCGAGCTTGTTACGGTCAAGTTGGTAGGTAGCGATGTTAGAAAGCGTACGAATGTACGACTGGCTATAGTCCTCGTAGCTGCGGTTCTCCCGCCCGGCAGTCTTATAGAAGAAGCGCAGGTTGTATTTCATGAAGTGTTCTCTCAGCAGGTGTTCTTCCAGGTCCAGCACCTTCGAAAAGTAGTAGCCGCTCACCTGCACGGTCGCTTCCCCAACCTTCTGAGGCGTTGGGGGAATCTCGGCGCGTCTCTCTATCAATAAAATCTTCTTGTCAGATGTGAGTAAAAGCTGCCGCGCCAGGGACAGTCCGGCTAGTCCTGCGCCAATGATCACGACGTCGTAATACCCTGCCACTGCCATATCTTCCTCCTGCATCTTGCCTCATCCTCCAGATCCGCCATCCCTCTGAGCACGCACAGCCGGCTGCGATGACAGGGCAGACAGGTCGACAGGCCGAATGACTTCGTAGGTGTCACTGGTATAGTTAGTCGCATCATTGAACCCGCGTTCGATGAGATACTGGATTCTGTCGCGGTCGAAATTCAGGAGGCCCAGAGCCCCACCGAGGTCATCGCGTGGGTGATAGACGTGGACGGTCAACTCTTTGTACTTCAGAGACCGCTGGAGATGTTGCGTGATATTTTCCATAGGGAGGTCTTTGAAAAGGTTCTCATCCGGGACTCGCTGCTGCAGGATTGCCAGGGTTTCGGCGATTAATCTGGCATATGCCACTTCTCGGTTGATGCGTCTGGCGGCTGCGATGTCCTGGTCAAGACCCTGA
>Ga0126369_10003150_pt1 | contig 11902 bp, 16 predicted proteins | sample PanSoiMetaPlot_1_FD_109646 | JGI IMG/M metagenome (GOLD analysis project Ga0126369, IMG submission 109646) | Tropical forest soil microbial communities from Panama - MetaG Plot_1 | ecosystem: Environmental > Terrestrial > Soil > Tropical forest > Bulk soil | place: Panama | collected 2016-02-17 | reverse complement strand
GCGCATCGGACGACTACCGGGCCGCATTACCCTCGAATGTCAATGGTACATGGGCGAGGGGAGAAGCGACGAAGAGTTGATCGCGATGGGACGCAAGCCCGCCGATTACAACGAGCAAGCTTTCCAAGGGCTGCATGCTCGGTACATCCTCATCGTGATCGACGAGGCCTGCGGCGTTCCAGAAGTTCTGTGGACTGCGGTGATGACGCTCATGACGAACGAGAACGCCCGATGCCTGGCTATCGGCAACCCGGACGATCCCGGTTCTCACTTCGCGCAGATCTGCAAGCCAGGCAGTGGCTGGAACGTGATCACCATACCGGCGTTCGATACGCCCAACTTCACCGGAGAAGAGATCCCGGCAGACATGGCCGAGAATCTCGTGACCCCGCTCTGGGTGGAGGATCGCAGGCGGGATTGGGGAGAGGGATCACCCCTCTGGCAAGCCAAAGTGCTGGCGGAGTTCCCTGACGTCTCCGACGAGTACCTGATCTCGCCTGCGATGATCCAAAAGGGGATCGACACCGATCTGCCCGGAATCGTCAAGGGGCGATATGGATTCGACGTATCGAGGATGGGCACGGACAAAACCGTTATCTATCGGAACAGGGGCGGCGTGATTCGGTACGTCGATTCGTGGGGGATGACCGATACGATGAAGACGACGGGGAAGGCCAAGCTCATCCTCGATAACCATCACCAGACGAACCGACCGCCGATTGTGATTGACGTCGTCGGCCTCGGAGCTGGCGTCTACGACCGGCTCAAGGAGATGGGCTATCCGGCTGTCGGTTTCTCGGGCGCGGAGCGCGCGTGGCGGCCAGACAAGTTCCGCAATCGCCGCGCCGAAGTGTACTGGACGTTCCGTAACGACTTGGAAATGGGCAACATAGACCTCGACCCAGAGGACACCGAGCTGCAGGCGCAGCTACAGAACATCAAGTGGTGGGTAGATAGCTCGGGCAAGATCCAGATAGAGTCGAAGGAGGACATGAAGGAGCGCGGGGTGAAGTCACCAGACCTCGCAGACGCATGCGTCTACTCGACTGTTCATTCAGGGCCGATGGTTGTCCAGCCGGTAGCGGCTGGCAGTATCGCGTCCGATCTACTAACCATGGAGATGTGATGGCGACAGACTGGTGGGAGAAGCCATACCCCGGCGGCAAGATGGTAGCCGTCAGAGGATTCCCGCGACCGCTGTATCCTCCCGACGCCGCGCCAGGGCATAAGCACTCGGTGGATGGCCCTGACGTCGAGGCGTACAAGCGTACAGTATCGCGGGCTGGCCGCTGGAAGTGGCAAGCGTTCGACCAAGACTTCTCGAACGCCTTCAGTCACGGTAAGTCCGGCAACGTTACCGACACCGGCGTTGCCGGTATCCAGCGGCAGCAGAACATGGAGCCGGATACCGGCTGGGTCGGAGAGAAGACCTTCAATACGCTGCGCTCCATCAGGATCCCTGAGGGACTGCCTCACGCTGGCGAGATGGCGATGGATGCCCGTTCCGTCGAACTCGTGAATGCAGCGTGGGATATGTTCAAGGGGAAGGAGCCTGCGCCGCCACCAGCCCAACCCGCATCGGCGGCGCAGGCTCGACTGAAGAAGGCGGTAGCCGAACTGGGCACCAAGGAGAGCCCACCGAACTCAAACCAATGTCCATACTCGCAGTGGTACGGGATGATCGGGCCTTGGTGCGCTATGTTCTGTACCTGGTCGGATCAGACTGGTGCGAAGCCGACAAAGTCGTTCGCGCGTGGTTCAAAGTACGCTTATGTGCCCTACATTGTACAGGATGCGAGGATGGGGTACAATGGACTCTCTATTACCAGTGAGCCGAAGCCCGGTGACTTGGTTTGCTTCGACTGGGACTGGAATGGAGAGTTCGATCACATTGGCCTGTTCGAGAAGTGGATTGACGGCGACTCGTTCAGTGCCATTGAGGGCAACACGAGTAACTCAGATAACTCAAACGGCGGCGAGGTCATGCGACGGACGCGACACCGCTACTCGCAGGACACCGTCTTCGTCCGAGTCAAGGAGTGACATGAGCGACAAACTGACAAAGACGGAGATCGCGGTCATCGCTATCGCGATCATCCTTCTCATCGAGCTGATCCATACCTGGTAGATGGCTCGCCCGAAGACCAAGACGAACACCGGCGCTGCGCCGCCCATCAACGAGATCGGCTCCGTTCTCGATGGAGCGTTCTCGCCTGCAGGTATGGCTCCGTGGATTACCTGGGTGGACACCGAGGAGACGGTGCCGCAGTTGCGCTGGCCGATGTCCGTCCGCACGTACCAGAACATGAGGAACGATTCCCAGATCGCTGCGCTGTACGAAGCCACGTTGCTCGCCATCTTGAAAATGGAATGGGTCATCGACCCGAATGGCGCAGACGACGTTATGGTGAACAAACTCTCCACCGACTACAACATCCCGATTCTCGGGCAGTCGGCGGATGAGGTCAAGCGCGGCAGACTCAAGAACCGCTTCAGCTTTCGGAATCACCTTCGCCTCGCGTTCAAGGCCGGCATATATGGAAGCTACTACTTCGAGCAAGTCGGCTACATCGGTGACGGCCGTAACGGGCGTCCGAATGACGGTCTGTGGCACCTGCGTAAGCTCGCGGAGCGCCCGCCGATCACCATCATGGAGTACCGCGTAGCCGACGACGGCGGGCTGGTGTCAATCATCCAGAACGTCGTACAACCGAACGCGGCGAGCTTCCAGAATCCGATGCCGGAGATCCCGGTTGACCGACTGGTCGGGTACGTGTGGGACAAGGAGGGTGCCAACTGGGCAGGTCGCTCGTGGTTCCGCGAGTGCTACAAGAACTGGTTGATCAAAGATCGCCTGCTGCGGATCGACGCGATCAACCACGAGCGCGCGGGAGGAGTACCGTACATCGAGGCTCATCCCGGAGCTACCAACGACGAGATCGACCAGCTCAACCGGATGGCTCAAAGATTCAGGGTTGGCGACACCGCAGGCGGCGCAGTCCCTTCGGGTGCCAAGTTCAATATCGCGAGGGGACTGCAAAGCTCCGTCATCGAGTCGGTGAACTACCACGACGAGGCGATGGCGAGGAAGTTCATGCTGATGGTCATGCAGCTTGGACAAACCCGAACGGGGTCACGCGCGCTCGGCACGACGTTCGTAGACTTCTGGGCGTCAGGGATGGAAGCTATCGCCTGGTGGTTCTCGGACATCTTCAACGAACACGTCGTCGAAGATGACATCGACTGGAACTTTGGGGAGGATGTCGAGCAAGTTCCGCTGCTCAGGTTCGACTTCGATCCAGAGTTGATCATTGCTGACCTCGTTCAGCTGATCTCTACCGGCGCGATCATCGTGGATGACGAACTGGAAGCGGCGATCCGCAAAGAGATGCATCTGCCGGAGGCGCAGCATCCGCGTCCGGTACCGGCACCGCTCCCGCCCTCGGCTGGTGTACAGGAGCCTCCCAAGGATCCGAACCAGCCCGACCCGAACAAGGTTCTGGAGCTTCAGAAGAAGCAGGCCGAGAAGCCCGCAGCCTTGCCTCCGGGGCAACAGCCGTCAAAGTCTGCGCCCAAGCCTACCGCAAAACCTGGGGCGCAGAAGTGACGGCGACGGTCGCCCGCATGAGGTTGCTCCCTCCCGGTCACGGCCGTCGCCGTCTACAACAAAGGAGGTCGCATGGCTAAGAGCACCGGCGGGAAGCCGGGCAAGCCGTCCGGATCCAGCAAGGGACGGACACAGAACCCGAAGCTCAAGGGTGGCTTCGCCGGTCAGGTTACGTCGAAGCAAAGCTCCGGGATGAACACCGGCGGTGTCACGGACAGGCAAGTCCGTAACCGGGTCGCCGGACAGGGTGCGATGCTTCACAAGCAGCTCAAGAAAGATAAGAGCGCCGGACTGAAGCCGCCCGGAAAGAGGTAGCATGCCCGCGAAGTCACAAAAGCAGAGAGGGTGGGTCTACGCGAACAAGGGGCCAGCGTGGGCCAAGAAACACCACTTCGACAACAAGGGCAAGCTTCCGAAGACGGCCCCAAAGAAAAAGGGGAAGAAGTAATGGCCAAAGCTCATCCAGGCTTCAAGGCGGTACAGTCGAAGATCGCCAAGAAGCAGGGCATCTCGAAAGAGCGGGCTGGGGCCATCCTCGCCAAGAGCACTCGCAACGCGAGTGCGAAGGCCAAGAAGGCTAACCCCAATCTGAAGAAGGTGCCCACCGCCAAGAAGGGTAAGAAATGAGATGGCCCAAGAGCATCAGGGCTTCTTCGATGGCGGGCGGGATCGGAACGCCATACACCAGCGATGACGGTCTATGGCGTCTCGATAACGTGCCGATCTGCTCTACCGGGATCGAGTACAAGCTGAGCACCGGCCCTCACACCTTCACCGAGACCGAGCTTGCCTCCGCAGTTCAGGCCGCGAGCGGCCAGGACATCGCGATCAACTCTCCCAGAATCAAGCTTGGCCACCACTCGGAGGCCAACAACCTGTTCCTGGGAGAAGACGAGCCAGCGTTCGGTCGAGTGGAAGGGATGAGGCTGAGTGACAACAAGCAGACCATCATCGGGAACTACGTCGGAACACCAGAGTGGCTCGCCAAGGTCTTGCCCGTGGCTTACCCCAGCCGCTCCGTTGACGCAGTGCTCGGCGTCGAGACTGCGACCGGCAAGAAGTACGACATGGTCATCACCGACGTGTCCCTTCTCGGGATCGCGTGGCCAGGATGTTCAGTCCTGGAAGACCTCCCGCTCTGGTACGGAGCGGAGCAGCCCGAAGGCGTCTTGATAAACGCAGCACTCGACGTCAAGCAGATCCGGACTCGGTTCTATGACGGGCCGGGAAAGGACAATATCTTCTCATGGATCCGTGGAGAGCGGGTCGAGGAGAACGGCTTCACCCTCATCGTGGATGACGGCGGCGGCGACATCAGCCGGGTCTCAGTTGCGGTTGATGGCGATGAGGTCACGTTCGGCGATCCTGTTCCGGTGGTAGAGCAGTTTGCCGATAAGGCGGTCGCAGCGTCAGCCGCGCTCGCCGGGATGAAGGTGGCGGATCCCGCTATGGTCATCCATGCTTCAAAAGCAGACACGACCGAAGGAGAGACGATGGACGAGGAGCTTCGCCAGAGCCTCGCCAAGCGGCTTGGTCTTCCCGACGATGCGACGGAGGAGACGATCAAGACCGAGTTGGCGAAGCCAGTAGGCGAGGATCCGCCTGGTGAACCGGATCCTGGTGATCCGCCGCCGCCTGGCGATCCCGAGCCTGGTGAGCCCGCCCCGACGGGTGATCCTGCAGTAGTCAGCGCGACCGTCACTCTGGATCGCGCGACGTACGACCAGCTCAAGCGTGGCGCCAGCCTCGCAGAGAGCCACGAGACCGAGCGGATCACCGCTCGCGTCAGCGAGACCGTCGAGGCAGCGGTGGCTGATGGCCGGATCCCGCCTGCTCGTCGTGAGCACTGGACGAAGGCGCTTACGGCGGACTTCGACGGGAACAAGGCCGTCATCGACGGTCTGGAGAAGGGTCTCGTGCCCCTCGATGCTCGCGGCTCTGGCGGGCCGGGTGGCGAGGGCGAAGGGACAGCCGGGGATCAAGGGCAGGGTCTGCCCGAGGAATGGTTCCCGGAGATCAAGACCATCCGTGCGCAGGCCGATTCCGGTCGGCGCGTTGTCAACGCCAAGGAGGGTTAGGCCGTGGCCAACGACCTTATCCCCTACAAGCGACCAGGCGAAGACGTCACCGGCATGGCCACCGCCGCGATCACGGGCAAGCGCTGCGTCCAGATCTCGGCGGCCAAGCCGGTAGGCGAGAAGGCCGAGGGCGTTGTCCTGACCTCCGGCACCCCGACGGGTGGCGGTGGAACCTATCGCGTCGCACTCCCCTCGGGTGCCGGCGCAAACGGCGGTGCCGGCAAGATGATCTTCGGTGTCGCCAAGTACGACCAGCCGACGGTCAACAAGCTCGTGGGAGTCATCCGCGAGGGAATCGTGCCGATCACCGCTTCGGCGGCGATCACGGCTGGCGCTCTTGTTCAGGTCGCAGCGGATGGCACTGTGGTGCCGGTGTCTTCGGGCACACCCATCGGGATCGCGTGCGACGACTGTGCGAACGGGGCTGACTGCGAAGTCGCCCTGCTGATCAGCTAAGAGGGGAGGGGACATGAAAAGCAGAGTCACGTTGGCCGAGCCCATCGCTTGGGTCGCCGGACAGCCGGGGATCACAAAGGCACGCGAGGCCATCGAGGCCCAGACGTACCCCAACCCTGTCGCTCATCCGCTCGGCCCTCCGACGGTGAGCGGTACGACGATCACGATGGACATCGCTCTGAACACGCCGACGCGGATCACCCGAACGCTGATGGATCTCACGCTTCAGAGATTCTTCGCAGACCGGGTGTTCACTTCGTCGGGTGGCGTCAGCGGCGGTGCCGTCGTGTACGACGAACTGCAGGCCAACGACCTGTACTCCGACCGCGACATCCAGCGTGTTGCTCCTGGTGACGAGTTCCCGCTCGTGACCAGCTCCCGCAGGGTGCCCAAGGTCGCGGAGGTCGAGAAGTGGGGCGGCAAGTTCTACGTGACGGTCGAAGCTCGTGACCGCAACGATGTCGCCGTCTTCACCCGGAACGTCCGGATGCTCGCGAACACCATCGTCCGGAAGATCAACCAGCGGGCCGTCGAGGTTCTGGAGGCTGCAGTCCAGACCTCACCGAACCGGCTCGTGACCGGAGTCAACTGGGCGACCGTCGTGACGGCGGGCGCTTCGGCGTCGAACTCCAACCTGTGGCCTGGCTACGACTTCAGCCGGGCTCAGGCGCAAGCCGAGACCGAAGAGTTGGGGATCGTGTACGACCTGTGGATCCTCAATCCTCAGGAGTACCTCCAGCTCGCTCGGATCTACGGGCCGGATCTCGATTCGTTGCTCGGATCGCTCAACCTGTCGATCTTCGTGACCAATAGGATGCCGGCGGGCAACGCCTACGTCGTCCAGTCTGGCCAGAGCGGCCAGATGCGGACGGAGCAGCCGCTGCAGACCACGCAGTGGTACGAGCAGGAGACGGAACGGTATTGGACACAGTCGAGCGTTCGCCCGCTGATGTTCTGCGACAACCGCTTCGCCATCCTGAAGTTCACCAACCTCGCCGGATAAGGAGGGGATCATGGCAGAGCTTCACGGAGTTGACCCCACCGCCGCCGAGACGGAGGGGTACGAATCGCCAGATGAGTACGACGGGCAGGGAGACGACCGCGTTGTTCGCAACCTGCGCTTCCTGTACACGGTTCAGACCGAGGATCCCGCTGGCATGAAGGTCGTGGAGCCTCGCGAGGCGTTGGCCGGTGAGACGGTCACTCTCGACCAGATCGGACAGATCGCTCTGATGAAGGGTGAGAAGTCGCATGCGTTCTACACGACGGAGGAGCGCGAGCGGATCGAGGCTGGCGCAAACCCTGACCAGCCGCTCTCGCCCGCAGAAGGCGGCGACGTCAGCTCGTTGGGCGAGTACGAGTTGGCAGAGCACATCAAGAACGAGAACTTGACGGTGCAGCAGACGGTCGATCTGGCCGGCAACGACAAGGATCTCGCGCATCGCATCCTGCAAGCCGAGAACATCGCCACCGATGGCGAGCCTCGGAAGGGTGTCGAAGCGGGACTGACCGCGATCATCGAGGGCTGACATGGCCGACGAGTACAAGGCCCTGACGTACGTGAACCTCCCATTCCTGGACGGGAATGGGAGGGCGTACGCTCCGGGCCAAATGATCCCGCGAGCCGACTTTGACGAGTCGGTGGAGCTGGCGGCGGAAGCGATGCCCGAGAACGATAACATCACTTCCGCCGAGGACATGATCGACCATATGATGGAGTGGGGGTCGATCAGCGACGACGCCGACGCGCCGTTGCATCCCGCTCACATCCCGGTCGATCCGGGTCAGCCGACGGTGTACAGCCTCGCTCAGCAGGCCCAGCAACTCGTCCAACAGTACGAGTCCGAGGGTAAGGAAGTGCCCGAGGATCTGAAGGTGTTCGCGGAGGCGATCAAGAACATCCAGGCCGACGATGCGGCGTCCGGGGGTGATGCCAGTGCGTAATGGAACCACCCACTGGATCTGCGAGAAGTGGAGCGAAGAGGCGTGCGAGTTCACGCGCCGCAAGCTCTGGCTTCCCAAGGACATCGATGTCGGCTCGTTCCTTCTCCGCCAGGTGATCGGTGAGGCAGAGGAAGTCCAGGAAGTTCACGGCAACCTCCTCCTCAACGAAGGCATCCAGCGGATGCAGGACATGACCATGATCGCGACCGTCTTGACGAACCAGACGGCGACGAACCCATGGTCGAACGCCAATGCCTTCACCGGCGTCGGCGATAGCTCCACGGCGGAAGCGGCGACGCAAACGGAACTCGCGGCTGCGTCCAACCGCTTCTACAAGGCGATGAACGCTACCTACCCGTCACGCTCCAACCAGACGGTCTCGTTCCAGTCCGACTTCGCGGGCACCGAGGCCAACTACACCTGGGCAGAGTGGACAATTGCGGCAGGAGCAACGACAGCATCCGGGGCGGGGTTCTTGAACGGTACGACGAACCTGCAGCGGAAGGTCGCAGCTCTGGGGACAAAGGCGTCGGGAACATGGACGCTTACAGCACAGGTGACGTTCTCATAAAGGTGTGGGGGACTGCTTACGCCGCAGGCGTCCCCCACAACCTCTAATGCCTGGAGCGACGACAAACTACCAGATTCCGTATCCGCTCGGTACGGATAAGCCCAACGTCGCCGCCGACATGGCGGCGATTGCGGCTCGGGTAGATCAGATCGTCAATGGCATTCCGGTAGGAGCTTCGCTGACCTGGGGCTATGGCGCAGCTCAGATTCCGACCTGGGCCCTGCTTCAATACGGCCAGGCGGTTTCGCGTACGACCTATCAAAAGCTACATACGCTCGCCAATCAGGCGAGCTACCCTCATGGATCAGGAGACGGCTCGACCACGTTCAATATAGCCGACAAACGCGGGCGCGCGAGTGCCGGGAAAGACGACATGGGCGGGACAGCCGCTGGCAGGATCACAGCCGCGATCTCGGGAACAGCCGGCACGGTCTTGGGCGCTGCGATTGGCGCTGAAGGCGTAGCTCTCTCGACCGGAGGGATGCCCTCCCATAACCACAGTGGTGCTACCGGCTACATCTCGGCGGATCACTCGCATGGCGGTCAATCGGCTGGACGCGATACCGCTCACAACCACGGAGATAACGGGCACTATCACAACCCTGGGATCTCGGCTACGACACAAGATGGATGGATCGGTGACGATCCCTCGGGCTACTACTCGGGTGGAAACGGAGCACCGATTGGCCCGCACTACGGCGGCAACTGGTATAACTCCAACTGGGGTTACTTCAACAGTTCTGGTGAGACTGCAGAGCATATTCATGGAACAACGACCGGCGGCATCGATACGAACCATGTCCATCAGATCTACGCCGATGGCGGCGGGTCTGCTCATCTCAATACACAACCGACGATCATCATTCAGAAGATCGTGAGGGCGATCTGATGTTGACAACTCCGCAGTATGCTCTTCGGTATCCGCAGGGCAGCGATCATCCGAATGTTCAAACGGATATGAAGAATCTCGCGCTCGATATGGACGCCTACATAATGGGGATCCCGATTGGTCTAACGATTGATTGGGACTACGGCTCGGCGTCTATTCCGTCTTGGTCTTTGCTACAGTATGGTCAGGCTGTCGCGCGAACGACGTACCCGGCTCTCCATACGCTCGCGAATCTCGCTGGCTACCCTCATGGATCAGGAGACGGCTCGACAACCTTCAATATTGGAGATAAGCGCGGTCGCGTCGGTGCCGGAAAGGATGACATGGGCGGTACGGCGGCTGGGCGCATTACCGCAGCGATCTCCGGGGCAGCCGGGACTACGCTCGGAGCGGTTGTCGGCAACGAAGGTGTTACTCTAGCAAACGGACAAATGCCTTCTCACTCTCACGGCGGCCAGACAGGTACGGTCTCGACCGATCACAGCCACAGCGGTAACTCTGGCGGACGAAGCGCCGATCATGCGCACGGCGACTACGGACATCTACATCAGCCGTACCAGCGAGTTATGTCGCAGGACGGATGGATCGGGCCGGGAAGCTCCTGGTACGCGGGCGCGGGCGGCGATCCATGGAGCAGCCACTCTGGCGGTGGCTGGCAAACTTCCGGTGGATGGTTCTTCTCCAATACCGGCACCGCCTCTCTCGGCAACCCTTCCGCGAACCACGCGCACAATACGAACTTCGGAACTGTCAGCGCTTGGCACACCCAGGGCATCGCGAACGACGGTAGCGGCGCGGCGCATATGAATACTCAGCCGACGATCATAGTGAACAAACTCGTGAGGGCGCTCTGATGGGTACCACGTCGGTCTACGCGCTCCGCTATCCTGAGCCGACCAATCCCTCGGCGGTTGCGCAGGATCTCCAGAACCTCGCGCAAGATGTAGATAACTTTATCACTGCTATGCCGATTGGGATGTCGTTCGAATGGGACTACGGCGCAGCGCAGATCCCGTCTTGGACACTTCTGCAATACGGACAGGCAGTGAGTCGATCTTTGTATCCGGCGCTCGCCGCGCTCGCGGCATCCGCGAGCTACCCGCACGGATCCGGCGATGGTTCTACGACGTTCAATATCGCGGACAAACGCGGTCGAATCAGTGTTGGCAAAGACGATATGGGAGGCACCGCTGCGAACCGAATCACTGCCGCGCTCTCGGGCGCTGCTGGTACGGTACTCGGCGCGGTCTGCGGAGTTGAAGGAGTCACGCTCGCGACCGCTCAACTTCCGTCTCATAATCACGGCGGTGCCACCAACATCCCTTCCGCGAACCACGCGCACAGCGGACACTCTGGCGGAGTCTCCGCTTGGCATGTCCATAACGACGGCGGGCATGGCCACAACCCGGCGGGTAGCTGTAGCTTCGCGGAGGGATGGATGGGCACCGGTAACAACGACTTTTCCGACGGCGGTGGCGACCACTACGGATCTCACTATGGGTACCAGTGGCTTTGGAGTAATACTGCGTACGTCAACCTCGCTACGGAGAACGTCGATCACTCCCACTACACCGGAACCGGCGGGGTCAGCGCGAATGAGTATCATGCGATCTCGTCTGAGGGAGGCGGTGGTGCTCACCAGAATACTCAACCAACCATAATCGTCAACCAGATTGTGAGGGCAATCTAATGGCCATAGGAGATTACAAGGATGTCCCGCCGCTCATCCCTCAGCTAAAGATCGTTGATCATCCGCGCAAGGTAGTTCGTCGGGTGCGACGCAAGGATGAGCGTATGCATAACGAGCATATCCGTAAGCAGCTGACCGAACATCACCTGGCTCACCTGGAAGATCTGAAGCAGAAGCACCAAGAAATGCTCGACAATCTTCCCGATCCCATCGTGTACGAGCTAGAGCTGAACGATACCGGCGGTCTGCTCTGGCTTCCGGACGGGATGGGCGTCATCATTCAGGACAACTACTTCTGTCGGTCGGTCGATCCGGTCACCGGGATAGAGCGGATCTTTGGCGTCTCGCCGATGGAAGTGGAAGGCTACTACGAGGATCATCAGGATGAGATTACATCCGGTTGAGCGGCTCCGGCAGATCTGGACGCCCGAGCGGGAGATCGATGAACTGTTCACCGATCTCTCGCCTGGCAGCGCGCTCGACTCTGTGATCCGTGACTACTTCTCTCGCATTGTTGATCGCGAGGGAACGATCACGCTCGACCTGACCGACCCAGTTCCCGACTTCCAGATCCGCTGGGAGGTAGTTCATACACCGCCGCCGAACGCGCGCCGCACAGTGACAATATGGAAGGTACCGAGTGAAAGAAACGGCAGATCCTGACGTC
>Ga0126369_10003149_pt1 | contig 11902 bp, 10 predicted proteins | sample PanSoiMetaPlot_1_FD_109646 | JGI IMG/M metagenome (GOLD analysis project Ga0126369, IMG submission 109646) | Tropical forest soil microbial communities from Panama - MetaG Plot_1 | ecosystem: Environmental > Terrestrial > Soil > Tropical forest > Bulk soil | place: Panama | collected 2016-02-17 | reverse complement strand
GGATCGCGCTGGAGCTCGAGCGCCTGCGGCGCGTCGAGCATGTAGGCGACGTCCACCTCGCCGCGCTTGAGCATGGCCGCGCGCGTGGTGGGCTCGGGCACGACCTTGAAGACGAGCCGCTTGACCGAGGGCATCTTGCGCCAGTAGCCCTCGTACGCCTCCATGACCAGCTCGATGCCGACCGTGTGGCTGACGAACCGATAAGGCCCGAGCCCGATCGGGTGCTTCTTGAATCCGTCGTCGCCCACCTTCTCGACGTACTTCTTCGGCACGATCCAGCCCGCCCCCGTCGTCAGGGTTCCGTAGAACGCCATGAAGTCCGGGAACGGCTCGTGAAGCGTGAAGCGCACGCGATACGGATCGACCACCGTGATCTCGCGCACTTTCTCCTTGAGGATCTTCGCGCCCTTCGTCCGCTGGAAGCTGAACTTCACGTCCTCGGCGGTGAAGGGATCGCCGTTGTGGAACTTGAGTCCTTCGCGGAGCTTGAACTCATAGACGCGCTGGTCGGCGCTCACCGTCCACGACTCGGCGAGGCTCGGTGTCATGAGGTTGCCGGGCATCGGCTTCACGAGCGCGTCGTGCATCGCGTACAGCACCCAGAACGAGTTGATCTGCCCCTGGACTTCGGCCGGATCGAACCAGTGCGGGGCCAGAGTCACGTAGATCGCCCAGCGCATCTCTCCTTCGGGCTTCGGCTGCGCGAGCGCGCGTTCTGGAAAGGAACCGCACAGCAACAGGACCGATAGCAGGCCGGCGGCGGCCGCCATGTGGCACCGTGAAAGGGTCATCTTCCCCTCCGTCGCGAAGGGAGACAGTCAGGCCGGTGCGCCGGACGTTAGCGCCGGACGGCACCCCCGTCAATGGCTAGAGGTCACGTAAACAACAGGGCCGCTCATCCGTCCAAAGAACAAGAGGATCCGATGAGGACGAGGAAGATCGCAGTCGTCGCGGTGCTGATAGTCGGCTCGCTTTTCATCACGGCGGCGCCGAGCTACGCGTGGTGGCATCGGGGCTGGTGGGGCCCGTCGTTCTGGGTTTGGGCACCTCCGCCGGTCGTGGTGGCGCCGGCGCCGGCTCCCGTCGTCGTGGCCCCTGCGCCGGTCATCGAGTCGGCGCCGGTCTACGCCCACGAGGACACTCCAGGGAGTTACTGGTATTTCTGTCCGAGCTCGAGAGCCTACTACCCGAGCGTGCAGAGCTGCGCCGAGGCGTGGGTCAAGGTGCCGCCGCGCGCGCAACAGTAAACGCGCCGCGGTCTACGCGAACGCCGGCATCACCTCGCGCGCGAAGCGCGTGAGGTTTTCCTTCATGATCTTCTTCGGCGTGCCGAGCGGGCACGATACCATCACGTGCTCGAGCCCCGGATACCGCCGCTCGACGTCCTTCAGATAGCCGACGAACTCCTCGGCGGGGCCGCAGAGCCAGGTGCGGTTCTGCACGCCGTTCTCGATCGTCGCCGCGGTCGGCGATTGCGCCCGTCGCTCGGCGACGGCCTTCACGTGCTCCTCGCTGTAGCGCAGCATGCCGAGGGGGCCCATGAACTTCGCGTGCTCCTCGAAGTACGGCCGCACCTTCCTGATGGCGATCTCCTGCGTGTCGTCGATGCTCATGCGGAATCCAAGGATGAGATCCTGCCCGAGCGCCAGCTCGCGGCCGTGCCGGTGCGCCGCGGCCTGGTAGTCGCGGAACCATCGGTCGACGAACTGCTCGGCGGTGGCGGAAATGACGCCCTTGATCCCGTGCGTGATCATGAACTCGAGCCCGCGGGCGCTGCCGCTCACGATGGGCTGCCAGATCTCGACCGGCAGGTGAATCGGCCGCGGCACGAGCGTGAGCTCCTTGAGCTCATAGCCGCGATACGGGACCGCCGGCGGGATCGTGTAGTACTTTCCGCGGTGCGAGAACAACGGCTGATTGAACGCCTTCATGATGATCTCGAGCTGCTCCTCGAACAGCTCGCGATTGGCCTCGCCGTCGAGCATCGGGTTGCCGAAGCTCTCGACTTCCCGCGTGTGGTATCCCCGGCCGACACCGAAGATCAGCCGGCCGCCCGTCAGGATGTCCGCGGTCGCGTAGTCCTCGGCCAGGCGGATCGGATGCCAGGTCGGCGTGATGTTGAACCCGCAGCCGATCTTGAGCCGCCGCGTGTGGTTGGCGATGTGCACGGCCAGCAGCGGGATGTTGGGGATGCACTCGTAGCCCTCGTGCTGGAAGTGGTGCTCGGCCAGCCAGAGCGCCTCGTAGCCGAGCTCGTCCATGGTCCGGGCGAGCTCGAGCGTCGTGTCGAACGCCTCGATCACCCGGTCGTTCGAGTACCGGCGATCGTCGGCCGGCGTCCCGGCGTGCCCGCAGTTCTCCAGCTCGATGTGGCCGATGTAGAGCGTCGAGAATCGCTTGATCATTCGAGACTCCTCCGCGCGGCCGCGGGCGGCCGCGCGCTCGCGCGTCGCTACGCGCTCGCCGGCGCGAGCGTTCGCAGATCGACGGCCGGGTCGGCGAGGCGCGCCGGATCCACCGGCACGCGCGCCTTGATGATCGGCAGGGTCCGGCGCAGGTCGCGCCCCTGATTGATGGCAACGACCGACTCGACGCGGCCGTCGGCCAGATAGAAGGCGAGAAACTTCCGCTCCGGCAGGCTGCCGCGCACGATGATCGTGTCCCAGGCCGCGTGGAAGCCGGCATACTGGATGTTCGCGTCGAACTGATCGGACCAGAACCAGTGGATCTCGTCGTACGACTGGGGCCGACCGAGCATGTTGCGCGCCGCCGCGGCGCCCTGCTTGACCCCGTTCTGCCAGTGCTCGACGCGCATCTGGCGCGCGCACACGGGATGGTAGTGATTGGCGACGTCGCCCGCGGCGAAGATCCCGGGCACGCTCGTCCGGCACTGGTCGTCGACGACGATTCCGTTGTCGACGCGCACCGCTGTGCCGGCGACGAGATCGGTGACGGGCTCGATGCCGAGTCCGAACACCGCCAGGTTGCACTCGATGCGGCGCCCGTTTCGGGTGACGACCCGCTCGACGCGACCCGCGCCCTCGAACGCCGTCACCGCGTCGTCCAGGATCATCGCGACGTCGTGATCCCGGTGGAGGCCCTCGACCACCCGCCCGATCTCCTCGCCGAGCGCACGGTACAGGGGCGTCTTGAACGGCTCGACGGCGACGACTTCCAGACCCGACTGGCGCAGCGCCGCGGCGACCTCGGCGCCGATGAAGCCCATGCCCACGACGACGGCACGGCCGCCGCCCTTCATGGCCTCGCGGATGCGGTCGGCGTCGGCGACGGTGCGAAGGTCGTAGACTCCGGGCAGCTCGAGGCCCGGGATCGGGAATCTCCGATTGCGTCCGCCGGTGGCGATCAGCAGCTGCTCGAACTCGAGCCGCTCGCCGCCCGGCAGTCCGAGCGTGCGCTTCTCCGGGTCGACGCTCGTGACCTTCGTGGAAAGTCGCAGCTCGATATCGCGCTCGCGATAGAAGTCGGGCGGCCGCAGCAAGGTCTTCTCGAACGGCGTCATCCCGCGCAGGTAATTCTTGGAGAGCGGCGGGCGATCATAGGGTGGCTGGGGCTCGGCCCCGATGAGCACCACCCGGCCGTCGAAGCCTTCCTCGCGCAGGGTCGCGGCGGCCGACGACCCTGTGAGGCTGGCGCCGACGATGGCGATCGTCGCCATCAGAACTCCACTTGCAGGTCGTTCCCCTGGACGCGGACCGGATACACCTTGATGGGCACGGTCGCCGGCGGCGCGAGCACCGCGCCGGTGCGGACGTCGAACTCCGCGAAGTGACACGGACACACGACCGCCATCTTGTTGAGCTCGCCCTCGGCGAGCGAGCAATCCTCGTGGCTGCACGTGTCGTCGAACGCGTGATAGGTCCCGCCGACGTTCGCCACCGCCACCGGGAAGTTGTCGATCTCGATCTTGACCATCTGACCGGGCTGGATGCTATCGGCCTTCGCCACCGTTACGAATCGCGGCATGGGTGTCCTTTCATCGTTCAGCGCTTGGCGCGCTTCGGCCGCCGCGCCGGCGTCGATCCCGACCGGCCACGGGCCTCGTGCCAGCGCGCCACCTCCTCGCCCGTCGTGAACCACACGCCGCGCTGGCGGCGCATGAACGCGACGAGCTCCTCGATCAGAGCGATGCGAGAGGCGCGGCCGCTGATGAACGGATGGCACGTCAGCACGAAGCAGCCGTTCTCGCGGTGCATCGCGATGAATTCCTTGCTCCACATCTGCAGCACGCGGCCGGGATCGGCGATCGCGTTGCTCGCGCCGTAGACGTGCCGGAAGAGCGGCGCGTCGTCCATGATCCATTGCACCGGGATCTCGGTCAGCGGGCCCTCCGGGGTCGCGACGTCGTACGGCACGTCGTTGCCCATCAGGGAGCTGTCGTAGCGGAGCCCGTGGCTCTTCAAGAGGCCGGGCGTCCAGACGTTGACGTCCCACGACGGAGAGCGATAGCCGGCCGGCGTCACGCCCAGGTGATCCTTGAGGATCCGCAGCTGCTCGCCCAGCACGGCTTTCTCCTGCGCTTGATCCAGCGCCGCCACCGCCTCGTGGACGTTGCCGTGCGCGCCGATCTCGTGCCCGGCGTCGCGAATGCGCCGGCACTGCGGCAGGTGGTTCTCGACCGTCCATCCCGGGATGTAGAAGCTTGCGCGCAGGCGAAGCCGGTCGAGCAGCCTCAAGATGCGATCGACGCCGACGCGCGGGCCGAAGCGGCGCTCCTCCAGGTCGGCGAGGCTACGCTTGGCTTTCTCGGGCTCGCGGAAGAGGAAGCCCGACTCGGCATCGAAATCGAACGAGAGCACGACCGCGGATTGGTTGCCGTCCGGCCACGGGTAGCGCACGGCAGCCGATTATGGGCGAATCGCTCGGCATGTCAACCCGCCGAGCGCAGGCGCGGGCAGGATCAGTGGGCGAGCGCCGGCTGACGCAGGACCCCGGCCACCTTGCGGGCGAGCGCGTCGGGCGTGACGGGCTTCTCGAGCAGGATGTCCTCGGGAATCGGGGGATCGGCGTAGCCGGACATGAACAGGATGCGCGTGTCCGGACGCGCGACTATCATCCGTTCGGCGAGCTCGCGCCCGTCCATCCCGGGCATGATCACGTCGGTCAACAGAAGATGGATCGGCTCCGCGAGCTCGCGGCTGAGCGCGAGGGCCTCGACGCCGTCGCCGGCGACCAGCACGCGGTAGCCGAGCCGGCTCAGGATCTCGCGCACCAGGCCGCGGACGGCCGCTTCGTCCTCGACGAGCAGGATCGTTTCCCCGCCGCCCGGGAGCGGACTGCGCCCGCTCTGGTCTGGGCGCGCGACGACGGGCACCTCGATCCGCGGCAGGTACACGCGGAACGTAGCGCCGCGTCCCGGCTCGCTCTCCACCGCGACGTAGCCGCCGTGCTGCTTGACGATGCCGTACACGGTCGAGAGGCCGAGCCCGCATCCCTTGCCGGCCGCCTTCGTGGTGAAGAACGGCTCGAAGACGCGCTCTCGGGTCGTCTCGTCCATGCCCGAGCCGGTGTCGGCGACCTCGAGGAGCACGTGGGACCCGGCGGTAGCCGCGGGATGCGCGGCGACGAACGCCGCGTTCAGCATGACGTTACGCGTGGCGATCGAGAGGCGCCCGCCGTTCGGCATCGCGTCGCGCGCGTTGACCGCGAAGTTGACGATGAGCTGCTCGATCTGGCTCGGGTCGGCCATCACGAGGTCGAGCTTGGGATCGAGCGCGACGGCCAGCTCGATGTTCTCACCGATGAGCCGCGCGAGCATCTCGCTCACGCTGGTGACGGTGGCGTTGAGGTCGAGTGGCTGGAGCGCGGAGGCCTGATTGCGGCTGAACGCAAGGAGCTGCCGCGTCAGGCCGGCGGCGCGCTGGGCGGTGGTCTCGATCTGGTCGAGGTCCTCGTAGTTTGGATCGCCGGGCTGGTAGCGCGACAGCATGAGCTGGCAGCGTCCGATGACGACGGTGAGGACGTTGTTGAAGTCGTGCGCGACGCCGCCCGCCAGCCGCCCGATCGCCTCGATCTTCTGGAGCTGCCGCATCTCGTTCTCGCGCTGGCGCAGGATGTCGTCGGCCCGCCGGCGCTCGGTGACGTCTCGGCCCACACCGGTGAGTCCGCTCACGCAGCCGTGCTCGTCGGTCAGCGCGGCGCCGGTCCACTGATACGCGATCAGGACGCCGTCCGTGCCGCGCAGCCGGCTCTCGATCTCGAACGGTCGCGCCTCGAGCCCCGCATCGAGCGCCGTGCGGAACGCCGCGCGGTCGTCCTCGGCGAGCAGGTCGGTCAGGAGCTCGCCCTTGAGGGCCTCCGGGGAGCGGCCGGTCACGCTCGCGAGCTTCTGGTTCCAGAGCGTCAGCCGGCCCGCGCGGTCGACCACGTAAATGACGTCGGGGATCGTCTCGACCAGGCGCTCCAGCTCCTGGTACGTGGAGCGAAGCCGCTGACGACTCTCCCGCAGCGCGCGCGCGAGCACGGCGGTCAGCGCGCCGGCGAGGTTCAGCACGATCAGGTTGAACGTCGCGATCATCGTGGCGTTGGGAAGCTCGAACGGCGCGCTGAGGATTCCCGCGTATTGCAGCGACACGATCGTGACGTAGCTGCCCGTCGCCACCGCGGTGGCGGCCAGGCACGCACGGCTCGAGAACGTGATGCCGGCGTAGATCGTCACGATGAGATAGACGCCGAGGAAGTGCGCCGCAGCGAGCCCGCCGGCGAAAAAGAGCCCGACGCTGATCATCAGCACGTCGACGAGCATCCGCACATAGGCTTGCGCGCGGAACGCGCGTCCATCACGAGCGGCGAGGAAGTACGGGCCGTTCAGGAAGAGTCCGAAGAGCGCCAGCAGCATGATGCAGCGCGCGACGATCGGTGGCTCGATCGGGAACACGAAAAGGAACGCGACGATAACGAGCGCGACGCCCCCGCGGACCGTGAGCTCTTGATAGAGCCGCAGCCGGCGGCGGAACTCTCGCTCCGCCGGGTCGTCCTGGGCTCGCTCGAGCGACGGGCGAGCGTGGACGGGACCGCTCTGTTCCGTGGCCATCACCTATTTTCGGATGCGAGGGGGGTGCCACACTTCCTGCCCTGTAAAATCAGGGCCATAGAGCCCGCCTGCACGGAGCGGATGGAAAGAAACATCTCACAGGACGGCTAGAAATCATCCTTGATGGGCCTGCCCACCGTGGCGCAGCGCGGCGTATACTCCCACGATCGTGGGAGCTACGAGCCGCGTCCGAGTCGCCGAGACCTTCCGCTCGATCTTCTACGCGCCGCTGGCGGTCGCCGTGCACGGCGGCCACTTCGCCGCGGAAGGGCTTGACGTCGACGTGGTGACGGCCGAGTTCGGCGCAGGAACGATCGGGATGATGCAGCGGGGTGAGGCTGACATCGCGCTGTCGGGTCTCATGCGAAGCTTCGATCAGGCCGACCACGGGGAACCGCCGCTGGTTCACTTCGCCGCCGTCAACGACCGCAACGGCTTCTTCCTGCTCGGTCGTCAGGCGCGGCCGGGCTTCGTATGGTCAGACCTGGTCGGGAAGATCGTGATCTCGTTCGGCGGCGCTCCGACCCCCTGGCTCTGCATGCAGGCCGTGCTCCGTCGTCACGGCGTCGATCCGGCGCGCATCACCTTCCTGCGCGGCCTCTCGACGGCCGATGCCGTCGCGGCCTTCCGCGCTGGCAAGGGCGAGTTCATCGAGCATGGCCCGCCGGTCGTCGACCATCTGCTGGCGGACGGCACCGGTCACCTGGTCGCGGCCATGGGCGACGCGACCGGCCCCTTACCGTTCAGCTCGTTCATGGCGTCGCGCGCGACCTTGACGCGCGATCGCGAGCGGATCGTGCGCTTCATCCGCGGCCTCGCGCGCGCCCAGCGGTGGATGGCGTCGAGCGGCGCCGAGCCGATCGCCGCGGTGATCGCGCCGGCGTTCCCCGACATCGACGCGCGCATCCGCGTGGCGGCCGTCGAGCGGTACCTGCGTCAGTCGACCTGGGCGCGCGATCCGCTCCTGACGCGGCCGGGCTTCGACACGCTCCAGGCCATTCTCCAGGTCGGCGGCTTCATCAAGCGCACCCACCGCTTCGAGGATCTCGTCGACGTCGAGATCGCGCGCGAGGCGGGCCGCTACTGACCGCCGTTCACGTCGATCGTCACGCCCGTGACGAAGTCGGCGTCACTCGACGCGAGAAAGCAGATGACTCGCGCCTGATCCTCGGGGAGCGCGACGCGACCGAGGGGCACGCGCGCTGACTCGCGGGCGCGGTCTTCTTCCGACATCCGGTCCCAGCGCGGGCGCAGGCGGGGGCTCAAGGTGAGGCTCGGCGCGATCGCGTTCACGGTGACGCCGAACGGTCCGAGCTCGAACGAGAGCTTGCGGGTGAACGCGATGATCCCGCCCTTGGCGGTCGCGTAGGCGCTGCTGCTCGTGGGGCTCACGCCCCGCCCCGCGATCGAGGAGATGTTGACGATCTTGCCACTCCGCTGGCGCTTCATCACCGGGGCGACCGCGTTCGCGAAGAGAAACGTGCCGGTCAAGTTGAAGTGCAGCATCTTCTGCCATTCGTCGAGCGTGAGCTCGTCGACGTGAGCAGACGGCTTGGCGATGATCGTGCTGCCGCCGACGGCATTGACCAGGATGTCGAGGCGGCCGTGCTCGTCGACGACGCGCTTGACGACGCCGGCGACCTGCGAGGCGTCGAGCGCGTCGGCCACAAGGCCGTGGGCAGTACCGCCCGCGGCGCGAACCGCGCTCACGACCTGATCGAGGGCATCCTTGTCGATCTCGACGCCGACCACCGTGCCGCCTTCTCGCCCGATGATCTCGGCCGTCGCCCGCCCGATGCCGCGCCCGGCGGCGGTGATCAGCGCGATCTTGCCTTGGAATCTCATGGCTTCCCCTTCTCTCATATGCGCGCCTCGGCCGGCGGGGCCCCCGCCCCGCGACGGCCTGCGGCTGCGCACGGCGACCCTAGGCTCCGCGGCTTGCCTTGTCAATTCGCTGCTGCTACGCTCCCCGGCATGAAATACGAAATGATCTCTGCCGACTGCCACCTCGATCTGTGCTGGCTTCCGCCCGACCTCTTCACGTCCAAGGCCTCCGCGGCCTTGAAGGACCGGATGCCGTACACGAAGGAAGGGCCGAGAGGCCCGGTCTGGGTCACCAATCGGGGCGCCAACCTGGGCATGGCGTGCGGAATGGGCTCGGCGGGCCGCGAGTACGTTCCCGGACGCATCCATCGCTCCGACCGGATGGCGTCGACCGGGCTCTACGAGGACGGCAAGCGGGGAATCCGGCGCATCACCGATCCCGATCTGCGCCTGAAGGACCAGGACCGCGACGGCGTGCAAGCCGAGGTGCTCTACGGCGTGCTCGGGACGACCGGACGCATGAACGATCCGGAGGCCGCCGTCGAGGTGCTGCGGATCTACAACGAGTGGCTCGCCGACTTCTGCTCGACGCATCCCGATCGCTATGCGGGACTCGCCTCGATTCCGAATCACCCGCTCGACGCGGCCATCGCGGAGGTCGAACGCGTCGTCAAGCGCGGTGCCCTGCGCGGGCTCGACATCGCCAACTCGTCCGACCTCAAGCCGCTCTGGGACCCGTACTGGAATCCGCTCTGGGACGTGATCGACGGCTGCGGTCTGCCCCTGCACTTCCACACGGTCGGCGGCTACACGCCCGACCACATCCGCAAGATCATCGCGATCGGCTCGGATCCGACGCGCGCGAACACGCCGGACGCGCCCAAGGTCGACCTGCCGGTCGCGCGCTCGGCGTTCGCCTCGAACATCACGCAGTTCCAGATGAACATGTCCAACATCCTCACCTCGATGATCTTCTCGGGCGTGTTCGAGCGTTACCCGCGCATGAAGCTGGTGCTGGGCGAGTCAGGCATCGGCTGGATTCCCTACGTGCTTTGGCGCATGGACGCGGAGTGGGAGGATCAGTTCAAGGATCTCTCGCTGACGATGCCGCCGAGCGAGTACTGGAAGCGCCAGTGCTGGGCGACTTATCAGACCGACCCGATCGGAGTGAAGCTCCTCGACGAGCTCGGCGCGGGCAAGGTGATGTGGGGCTCGGACTTCCCGCACCCGGACGGTGTCTGGCCGGATTCACGCGAGTACGTCGCGCGCGAGCTCGGACACCTTCCGGCAGACGTGCGCCGCAAGATCGTCTGCGAGAACGCCGGCAAGCTCTACGGCTTGATCAGCAAGTAGGTCGGCGCGACTCGAGTCGAACGAGTGGCCGGGGCTCTTCCCGGCCACCGCTGTTTTCAGCGGTCGATCAAGCGTGGCTGAGCGACGGCGGGCGCGGGCGGCCGCTGGGCAGCGCCAGCGCTACCAGGTGCTCGAGCTGACCGAAGTCGAAGGGCTTGGGGATGAAGGCGAACACGCCCTGGTTGAGCGCCTCGGCGGCGGCCTTCGTGTCGCGGCTCGCGGTGATCACCATGATCGGCACGTTCGCGTCGAGCCCGCGCAGCTGCTTGAGCGCCTGCAGCCCATCCATCACCGGCATGTGCAGGTCGATGAGGACCAGATCGGGACGGCCTCGCAGCATCATCATGACGCCTTCGGCGCCGTTCTTGGCCGTCTCCACCTTGTAGGTCATCCCGTGAGTGAAGGCGTTGAAGAATTCGGTGAGCACCTGCCGGATCGTTTCCTCATCGTCGATGATGAGAACGCGCTTCGTCGGTCTCTCGAATGGCTTGTCGGGGCGTTTCGCTATGCCAGACATGGGCGACGATCTCCAGGAGGGAGCAATCGAAATGCCATGGAACACCCATGGGCGATTGGTGATTGTTCTCAGCGTTTTACATCGGCTGTTCACGGCGTCCGAACCCCGGCGCTGTGACAGGCTGTACTGCCAATCCGGCTCGCGCTGCTTTCCGGAATAAAAGCGTGCCGAATCGCGCAGTTAGCGCGAACGGCCGTCGGTCAAATCACCTTTTTCTTCGCGAGCACCGTCAGCTCCTCGACACTGCACCCGAGCCAGCGACCGAGCACCTCGGCGTTGTGCTCTCCCAGGAGCGGCGCGCGCGTGACCTGCGTCGGCGAGTCGGACATGCGCACCGGGTTGCCCGGCATCGGATATCGGCCGCGGGAGGGATGCTCGAGGTCGACGATCATGCCGCGTTGGACGAGCGAAGAATCCGTCATCACCTCGCCCGAGTCGAGGACCGCTCCGCAGGGAATGCCCGCGGCCCCCAGCGTCTCCATGACCTCGTGCTTCGTCCGCTTCTCGGTCCATCCTTCGACGAGCGCGTCGAGCTCGTCGTTGCGCGCGACGCGCCCCAGCCGGTCGGCGAGCGTGGGGTCGTCTCCCATCTCGGGACGGCCGAGGATCTTCGAGAAGATCTTCCACATCTCGAGGGTCGCGCAATGGATGAAGACGTAGTCGTTCGGCCCGAACGGCCGGCACCGATACATGTTGGACGGGGCGCCGCCGGGTGAACGATTGCCGCGCCGGGGAACCGGCTTGTCGCTCGAGTAGTGCTCGCGCAGGTGAATCCGAACGAGATTCAGCACGGCGTCTTGCTGCGCGACCTCGATGCGCTGTCCCACACCGGTGGTCTGGCGCTGAACGATCGCAGCGAGGATACCGATGGCCAGATGCAGGCCGGCGCCGGTGTCGCCGAGTCCGGCCTCGACCTTCGTGGGCGGGCTGTCCGCTGTGCCGGTGACGCTCATCGCGCCGCCCATCGCCTGCGCGATCATCTCGAAGCTCTTGTAGCTGGCGTACGGTCCGGTGCTGCCGAACCCTTTCACCGAGGCCGAGATGAGCTTCGGATTCATCCGGCGTAGGTCTTCCCAGCCGAAGCCCAGTCGCTCGAACGAGCCGGGGCCGAAGTTCTCGATCAGGACGTCGGCGCGCTCGACCATCCGCTTGAGAAT
>Ga0126369_10003148_pt1 | contig 11902 bp, 11 predicted proteins | sample PanSoiMetaPlot_1_FD_109646 | JGI IMG/M metagenome (GOLD analysis project Ga0126369, IMG submission 109646) | Tropical forest soil microbial communities from Panama - MetaG Plot_1 | ecosystem: Environmental > Terrestrial > Soil > Tropical forest > Bulk soil | place: Panama | collected 2016-02-17 | reverse complement strand
GGCACCTGCCGATCGGGTACCACAAGGATCCCGAGAAGACCGCGGCGACGTTCCCGGTCGTGGACGGCGTGCGATTCGGCCGCGAGGATCAACTCCGATTCGCTCTCGGTAATTTTGGGTGGCAGTGTCTCGTGCGCGATGGCTATGTGTTGCGCAATATCTGCCACCAATTCGATCCGATGGTGAATATCCTCGTAAAGAAGATAGGCGCCCAATTGCGAATAGAGAATCCGAGCCGCAAGCACGACAAGAATGATGATCGAGACAATCGGAACAACCGCAATAAACAGATATGCGACGATGAGCCGGTTGCGCAAGCTCCAAAGCAGCCTGCTTCTCCACCAACCGATGAAACGAAAAAGCAGACAGAGCCCCGCGATCACCGCCAGGTACAACAAGAAATTGAAGATCTTGCCGCTTATGCCAAAGGTTGCGACCAGCAGCCCAAGGACGACCGTGACGAAGCAGGCGACGTCCAGCGGCGACAGGCGCCTCCAGACTTCCTTCAGGCTTGTGAGTAGGGGTTTCATGGATTGCAGTCGGAAGGAATACTTTACCTGAAGATGCGCCTAGACGCAGGGTGCAGCGGTTCGGGCTCCAAGCGCGATAAAGCACTTGAGTCGAACCTCATCCACGGCAACCCTCTTGAAAAAGCCCCTTACTGCTGCGGGAAATTGCTTACGCGGCTATGGTAACGGCTATAGGTGAAGTAAATCACCAGCCCGATAATCAGCCAGATAATCAGGCGCGCCCAATTGACCCAGCCCAGCTTGTACATCATGTATCCATTGAAGAGAATGCCCAGAATGGGTACGACGGGCACCAAGGGAGTCCGGAAAGGCCGTGGTTGGTCTGGATTGGTATTGCGCAACACCATAACCGCGATACAAACGATTATGAACGCAAGAAGCGTGCCGATATTCACCATCTTTCCGATATCGTCGATTGGTGTGATACTGCCAACAATAGCAGCCAACAATCCAACCAGGATGGTGTTCTTGTACGGCGTGCGAAATTTCGGATGTACGGCCGCGAAAAATTTCTTCGGCAGGAGGCCGTCGTTGGCCATGGCATAAAGCACGCGGGTTTGTCCTAGCAGCATCACGAGCATGACGCTGGTCAATCCGGCTAGGGCGCCCAGGGTAATAATGTGGGAAGCAGTTGAAAGACCTCGGTCGAGAAACGCGACTGCAATCGGAGCTTCGATGTTCACGTCCTGCCAGCGAACCATGCCCGTCAAAACGCCCGCTACCGCAATATAAAGCGCGGTGCAGACCAGCAATGAAACCATGATGCCTATTGGAAGGTCTCGCTGCGGCTTCTTGCATTCTTGGGCCGTAGTCGAGACCGCATCAAATCCAATATAAGCGAAGAATATGTAAGCCGCGCCGGCACCGATCCCGGAGAAACCCATCGGGGCGAAGGTTGACCAGTCGCTGCCCCAATTCGAGGTGTCCACGTAGCGGCTACCCAATGCAATCACAAACAGAACAACCGCCACCTTGATCGTCACGATGGTGGCATTAAATCTTGCGCTTTCTCTGATCCCCAGGACGAGAATTGCAGTGATGACCAAGGCGATCAAGAACGCCGGGAGATTGAAACCAATCTCCGCCCCAAAAATCTTGGGTGCACCCAGCAATTCGTGTGCCCGCTGTACTAGTTCGGGAGACTGTGCGGCAATAATGACATCTACCTTATCAAGAAACGCCTGCGTCCCCGGCAAAAGCGACGGGTTTGAGGCCTGTGCAATTTGCCGGGCTACTATCTTCGAAGCTGTCGTCAGACCCGTCCAATGGTCATAAGCCAGCCACAGAGGCATCTTGATGTGAAATATTCTCAGCAGTTCAATGAAATGGTTCGACCAGCCCGACGAAACCGTGTTGGCGCCCATGGCGTACTCAAGCGTCAGGTCCCATCCGATAATCCATGCAAAAAGTTCACCCAGCGTTGCATACGCGTAGGTATAAGCGCTTCCGGCGAGCGGAATCATGGCGGCGAATTCCGCGTAGCAAAGCCCGGCAAATGCGCACCCCAAGCCAGAAAGCACGAAGGACAGCATTAAGCCCGGCCCGGCGTAGTGCGCGCCGAGACCGGAGAGGACGAAGATACCAGCGCCGATGATGGCCCCCACGCCTAGCGCCGTAAGCTGGAAGGGTCCCAGCGTGCGCTTCAAGCTCTGGCCGCCCTCCTCCTTGCATTCCTCGAGCAGCATGCTCATCGGCTTTTTTGCAAACAAGGGGTTGCCCATGCAACTCCTCCTCTCGGAAATCCGCCTCGCTTCGTTCAGCGCGGCCAATTTGGCCCACAGCATTGTAGTGGCTTAGGGCGGTTCGCCCTACAAGAAAATTGGTTATTTGCCAGGTGCAAGACCAGAAGTCCGGCGGAGCCACAAATAGACCGGCAAGCCAAGCAGCACGATCACTAGGCCCGCGCCTGCCGTTTTCGTCTGGTAAAGGAGCAATGCAAACATGATCGCGCCGGCGGCCACAATATAGAGACCCGGTATCACCGGATAGCCAAACGCCCGATAGGGGCGCTCCACATTGGGTCTTTTCGCGCGCAGAGAGAATATTCCCGCGATAGTCAACGCGTAGAAAAGCAGTACGGCAAATACCACGTAATTGAGCAGGTCATTGTAGAGATTCCCGTACGTCACTACTCCTGCCGCGTCGACCTGGCGGGTTCTCATCAGTATCAGAAAAGCGACCCATATCCCCTGGTAGATCAGCGCCGAACCCGGCACACCTTTAGCGTTTAGTTTTCCGGTCGAGCGAAAAAACAGTCCGTCCCGGGCCATGGCGTAGGAAACCCGCGCGCCAGCGAGAATTAGTCCGTTGTTGCAACCAAACGTGGATATGATGATAGCCACGGCCATAATCGCGGCGCCAACGGGACCGAAGATCGCATTGAGAGCCGCACTCGCCACGCGGCCGTCCGGAACGGTTTGAATCTGCACCAAGGGTAGAGTGAACAGGTACGCCAGATTCGCCAAACAATACAAAGTTATGACGATAATCGTGCCAAAGGCCATGGACAGGGCGACGTCGCGCTTCGGATTTTTCACTTCAGCCGCCGTGAACCCGATGTTGTTCCAGGCATCCGCAGAAAACAGCGATCCAACTTGCGCGACGCAAAACGCCACGAACAATCCAAACACTCCGCTGGCCGCAGTGACCGTTGGAATAAAACTCTTCAGGAAATTTGCGCCCGGCTCGAGCGTTTGGGGGTTGCGAATGGCCCACAAATGGCTGAAATTCTCGCTGATTGCTCCCGCATTCCTTCCGACAAAGAGGCCCAAGAGAATCAGCCCCACCAAGGAGAGCGTTTTCGCGCTTGTAAAAATGTTCTGAATCAGCTTCCCCAGCCGCACGCCCAGCGTATTCAGAAACGTAAGAAAAAGAATCATCAAGATCCCGACCAGTTGCTGGATTGATAGGCTGATGGCGTACTTTGATCCAAGCGAAATGGGGTAAATAATCCAAGCCGTCGCGGAAACCGTTGGGAAAAGAACTCCAAGGTATCTTGCGAATCCTACGGCTACCGCGGCAATTGTTCCCGTTTGAATCACCAGGAAGAGCGTCCAACCGTAAAGAAAGCCCCACAGCGGCGAATAGGCCTCGCGGAGGTACACGTATTGCCCGCCTGCGTGCGGAAAAAGAGCTGCCAGCTCGCCGTAAGAAAGCGCCGCGGAAATCGTAAGCAGCCCCGTAAGTACCCAGGTAAGCAGCAAACCTCCCGGCGAACCGGTCTGCTGCGAAATGTCCGACGCCACGATGAAAATGCCCGAGCCGATCATCGAGCCAACAACAATCATCGTGCCGTCGAACAACCCGATGGCCCTCACGAACCCACGTTCACTTGTGGCGCTTGCCGGTGAGATCGCTTGAGTGCCCTCAGCCATTCAAAAGTATCCTCATCAACCTTCCGCTTGATAACGCCTTTAGAGGTCCGCCGCGTGATTCACGGGTTCCAGGATTTCGATGTACTGCCGCGCTCGTTCCCCCGGCTTGCGCGCGCGCAAAATATCAGCAATGACCGCAACCGAATCTGCGCCTGCCTGAACCACTTCAACAGCCAGCTCCAGCGTGATCCCTCCAATCGCAACGATGGGCTTGTCGGTCAGCGGCCGGACGCGGCGAATCAACTCCGTCCCAACCACGGGATCCGGATTCGACTTGGTAGAAGTAGCAAAGATAGGCCCCACGGCAATATAGTCCGCCGAACTGGCAGCGGCCTGCTCGAATTGCGTGCGGCTGTGTGTCGAGACGCCAACCAGCTTGTCCGCTCCGACGACGACGCGGGCATCTGCGACGCTCAAATCTTCTTGCCCCACATGAACGCCGCTCGCACCAGCCAGAGCGGTTACATCGGCTCGGTCGTTCACGAAGAACGTAACACCGCGCGGCATCAAATCCGCGGAAAGACGCTTCGAACCCTGTAGCAAATCGCGTGAAGACGCCGTCTTATTCCGGTACTGGAGCAGCCGGACACCGGCATCCACAAGCTGGCGGGCGCACTCTGTTTCAGGAATCGTAAGCAACGCTGCGTCTAATATCACATACAGCCGTGGAAGAACAAGACGCATGCTGATTTATTTTCCGTTGGTTCCGACGAGCCGGTCAATGAAGTGAGTGTTGTAATTCCCGGCCACGAACCTCGAATCGGCCACGATTCTGCGATGTAAAGGAATGGACGTCTTGATGCCTTCAATGACAAACATCTCCAGAGCCCTTTTCATGCGCCCGATGGCTTCCGTGCGGTCGCGCCCCTTGACGATGAGCTTGGCAATCATGGAATCGTAGTATGGCGGAATCACCGCGTCGGCATAAGCCGCAGAATCCACACGCACGCCCGTACCACCGGGCGCCTGAAACGTAGTGATGCGGCCCGCCGACGGCACAAAGGTATCGGGGTCCTCCGCGTTGATACGGCATTCAATCGCATGACCGGAAGGAATAACCGCTCCCGTGGCATCCTCCATTTTTTCCCCCGCCGCGATGCGCACTTGCGCCTTGATCAGGTCCACTCCCGTAACCAGCTCCGTCACCGGATGCTCCACTTGTATGCGCGTGTTCATTTCGATGAAGTACAACGAGCCGTCCTGATCCATCAGAAACTCGACGGTTCCAGCATTCGTGTAACCAATCGTCTCCAGCGCCTTCACGACCGTCGCGCCAAGTTCTTTTCTTCGTTTCGGGTCCATTACTGGCGATGGAGATTCTTCCACCAGCTTCTGGTGACGGCGCTGAATGCTGCATTCGCGTTCGCCAAGATGAATCACTTTGCCGTGCTGATCTCCCAGCACCTGAAACTCAATGTGCCGCGGAAACTCCAAAAACTTCTCCATATACACATCCGGAGTGCCGAACGCCTGCTGCGCCTCGCTGCGAGCCGTTTGATAGGCGCTTAGCAGATCTTCCTGCTTTCGCACCACGCGCATGCCGCGCCCGCCGCCGCCAGCGGAAGCCTTCAAGATCAATGGGTAGCCAATGCGCTCCGCTTCCTTCGCAAGTTGCTCCTCTCCCTCCACGACTCCATCGCTCCCCGGAATCGTAGGCAGCCCCGCTGCCTTAACTTCGCGGCGCGCGCGGTCTTTCTCGCCCATCAGCTCGATGATCTCCGGCCGCGGGCCGATAAACGTAATCTCAGAAGCTTCGCAAACCTTGGCGAAGTTGGCATTTTCCGAAAGGAAGCCGTAGCCGGGATGGATGGCGTCCACGTTGGTGATCTCCGCAGCGCTGATTACTTGCGGAATATTGAGATAGCTTTCGCTGCTGCGCGGCGGCCCTATGCATACCGCTTCGTCGGCGAAACGCACGTGCAGCGAATTGCGGTCAGCTTCCGAGTAAACCGCCACCGTGGAAATGCCCAGCTCCTTACAGGCGCAAATGACCCGCAAGGCGATTTCCCCTCGATTGGCGACTAGAATTTTTTGAAACATAACGCAGGATGCCGGCTATTTCTTCCGGCTCGGACGGATGCCGAAGAGCGGCTGCCCGTACTCGACGGGCTGTCCGTTTTCCACGAAAACTCGTACGACCTCGCCCGACTCATCCGACTCAATCTCGTTCATCAGCTTCATGGCTTCCACGATGCAAAGGGTCTGCCCCGTTTCCACGAACGCCCCGATCTTCACAAAGGGCTCCGAACCGGGGCTCGGCGAGCCGTAAAACGTCCCCACAATTGGAGATTTCACCAGATGCAGGTCTTCCGTCAAGCGGGTCTCCAGAGCCGACGTCGCAGGCGCGGCAGCCTCGGGTGGTAACGAGGCTGGGTTGCCGGGGTTTGAGACAATGATTTCCGGGGCCGATGCGGCGCGCGGCGTGGACAATACCAATCCTGTGGATGGTTTTCGCAGCCGGATGTGCAAATCTCCACGCGAGTATTCAAACTCCTCGAGATTGTGCTCGGTCATGAACTGAAAAAGCTGTTCGATTTGCTGCATTTCAGGGTTGGCAAACGTCGGACTGGACTTTGTAGGTTGTTTGCGTTTCATGCCGTTTCTAAAGTTCGATGAGATGCCGCGGTGCCCGAGTCAGTACTTCGGCACGGCCGGCGTGCACAGCGACATCGTCTTCAATGCGAATGCCTCCGATGCCTTCCGCATACACGCCAGGTTCGATCGTAATTACGTTTCCAGGTTCCAGGAGCCGCGGTTGCCCCTTCGCGACCCTGGGGTCCTCGTGTATTTCCAGGCCCAAGCCGTGACCCGTACTGTGCACGAAAAGACGGCCAAGGCCATGACCTTCCAGGACGCGGCGCGCCGCTGCGTCAACTTCCCCGCAGCTGACTCCCTCTCTCACCGCCGAAATCGCCGTTCCCTGTGCCTCCAGGACCGCCTTATACCACGTCTGGATGCGTTTTGGCGCACGCCCCACAAAAACCGTACGCGTAATATCGCTGCAATAGTGGCCGAGTATAACACCCAGGTCGAGCACCACCAACTCATTTTTCCTCAATCGCTTGGCGGTGGGGCGTGCATGCGGTAAGGCAGACCTATTTCCGAATGCAACGATCGTTTCAAAAGAGGGACCGGAGGCTCCCCGTTTGCGCATTTGATACTCAATCTCGGCTGCGACCTCCCTTTCGCACACACCCGGTTTCAGGAAGCCTATCGCGAGATCCACAATCTCCCCTGCCAGAATGGCTGCCTTGCGCATTTGCGCCAGTTCTCCCGCGTCTTTGCGCGCTCTAAGGACCTCCACCATCCCTGGCGCGGGAACCCATTCGAGCCGCCCTTTTGACGCTTTCCGCGCGCTCTGCAGCTGTGACACAGTCATGTGGACGGAGTCGAAGCCTATTCTCCGGGCCTTGGCTTCCCTCAGCGTTTGCGCGACTGACTCCAACAAGCTCCCCTTTTGCTCACGGACGCGCACACCTGTGGTTTCCTGTTTCGCCTGTACCACAAACCGTCCGTCGGTTATCAGCGTTGCGCCCTGTCTGGAAACCACTAGGGCGCCTGAGTCACCCGCAAAACCCGTCAAATAGAAGCAGTTCGCGGGATGAGTGACCAGAAGCGAATTGATTCGGGCTCCGTGAAGCTGTTCGGCCAGCGCCCGCCGGCGATTTTGGAACACTCTGTCCATAAACAGAACGAGGAGACTAAAGTCTCCTCGTTTCGCCTTTCGGTTAAAAGAGAATCTTTGGGTTATCCAGGAATGATTCGCGGAGTCAGGAAGAACAACAACTCCTGAGAGGAAGTCGTAACGTTTCTCCGACGGAACAGGTTGCCGATGATCGGAAGCGTGCCCACAATCGGCACCTCGGAAATGTCCACGCGCTGCGAGGAAATAATGACGCCACCAATCACTACTGTGCCGCCGTCCGCAACCGTGACCTTCGTCTCAGCAGCCTGTGTATCCAGCGCTGGAACACCTTGAATGCGGGGGATACCGGCGTCAATCTGCGTGTTTTCCACCAGCACGTCCATGAAAATCGTGCCTTCCGCGGTAATCTGCGGAGTCACTTCGAGCTTCAGCACCGCGTCAATGTACTGGACGGAAATCGTGTTGTTGATCGTCGTCTGAATCGGAATCTTCGTACCTTGCTTCACGGTGGCCTTTTCGTTGTTTTGAGTGATGACCTTGGGCTTCGAAAGCAGTTTGCCGACGCCTTTTGATTCCGCCGCGCTGATCATGAAATCCAACGCGAAATTCGCCGATGTGAACACATAGCTCATACCGCTTGTGGGAGTGCCGGCAGCCAGGTTTGTAACCAATGGCATCGCCACGTCCGTCGCCGTGTTGGAAGAGCCCGAGGGCACGGGGGGCTGACCGTTGATGAGCGCCGGCGACGTGGATACGCCTGGAATGAACGGCCGGAAGATTGGGCTTACGCCTACTGCCGAGTTGCCGCCAAACACGTTGTTTCCGGTGGACGTCGCAAACGCGAGTTGTGTCCCAATGTCCTGAGCGAAAGAGCGCGATGCGGACACCACCCTCGCTTCAATTTCCACCTGTTGCGACTTGCGATCCAGCTGGGCCCTTAGGTTGTCAATCGTCGGTATAACCGAAGGGATGTCGCGGATGATCAAAGTATTCGAGCGATCATCGGAAAGAATGTCGCCGCGCGGGGAGAGGAATTTCTTGAGCGTCTCCTTCATGGTCGCGGCCTTGGCATAACTCAGCACGCGGGTCACGGTAACCGGATCGACCGCCTCGGCCTGCGCTTTCACCAGGTCGCGTTGCGTTTCCGCCTCCGACTTTAACGTCGCGCGCGTCGCAATCCTCAAAACATTCCCGTTCAATTGCTTGTCGAGCCCGTTGTTTTGCAGCACAATGTCCAGCGCCTGATCCCAGGGCACTTCATCCAGAACGATCGTCAAGCTGCCCTTGACGGCAGGATCCAAAACCACATTCAACCCGCTGATTTCATGAATCAGCCGGAAGAAATCGCGCAAATCCACGTCTTTGAGGTTGACCGAAATCGGTTCCCCGGTGTACCTCGCGGCCGAGGTCTGCGAAGGCGCTGATTGGGCGGCAGTGGTTGCCAGTGTTGTGGCAGCCGCATTCGCCTGCTGGATGGCCTGTTGGGCCGCTTGCTGCGGGTTCCCTTCCGCGTGACCCGGTGCATTCTTCTCGCTGAACGATGCCAATGCGACCGAAGAGGGCTGGGTCAGTTCGCCCGGCAAGGCAAAGCGAGGAGAAGAAATCTGAGTCGCGTGAGCAGAAACTTCCGCGGGCTTCTGGGATGTCTGGTCTGGCGCGGATGTCGTCAGCGTAGACTTTTGCGAAACGCCCCTCGGCTCGGCCTTGGGGGCGCTGAACGAAATGACTACAGCGCTGCCATCACGTGACACGTAATAGGATGTAGGAGCTGTCAGGTCCACGACCACGCGTGCAATGTCCGGCTGATATTGGCCCAAGCGCACATCCACGACCGGAGCCGACACTCCGGGGATGACGGTCTTGTGAACAGCCAGCCGTGCCCCGACAAAGTCCAGCACCAGGCGATCCGGGTGCTGCATCCGGGCGGCCCGGACGTCGAGCTTCCCTTCGCCTTCCACCCGCACCGCCGATCGCTCCGGCGCCTGCGTTATCGCCACGCTGGAGATGACTGCGGATTTCCTTGCGCTCGCGGACTCCGTGGTCTGCGCCGGCGCCGGCTTCGAGGCCAGCGCCAAACCCGCAAGGATCAGGCAGCCATACTCGAGGGCTCGCCAATTCTTCTTCATTGCTGTTCTCCTGAACTGGTGGAGTAAATTCGCTTGTTCACTTCGCGTTGCACCGGCTTGCCGAAGGCGTCTTTGCCTTCTTCGTGGAACGAAACGCCATCCATGGTGATCTTCTCTACGCTGCCGTCATACAGGTGGTCGCCCTCACGCAGAAAGTACGTTCTCGACTGCGGATTGGAAACCACTGCAATCATTCCGTTGGGAGCGCGCACGATCCCATCCAGGCGCAAGGTGCTGACCTGCAACCCAGCCTTGCCTGGCGGAAGGTTGGCGGCTCCTTTGCCCTGTGAAGAACGGCTCAACAAGGACTCAAATGGATCTCGCCGAGCGGCCTTCACTTCGCTCTCCGCTGCGGGCTTGGGAGCGCCTGCCGGACCAGCTGCCTTTTCTACTGCTGTTTTCCCTGCACCTTTTCTCTTTCCCTTGGCCGACTTGGCGGGTTTCGCTGCCGGTTTCACCTGGGCTGCGGTTGGTTTTGCCGTTTGCGGTGAGGGCTTGCTCGCTGCTGATGTTGTTGGCTTTGCCGGCGTTTGTGCTGCAGGCTTGGCCGGTGTTTGCGAAGCTGGCTTTGCTGGAGTTTGAGCTGCAGGTTTAGCTGGCGGAGGTGTACCTGGCTTTGCCGCCGTGGGCGTGCCGGGCTTCGCAGGTTGCTGTGCCGTTTGGCTCGCCTGATCGCCCAGCGAGTTTTCCTTAGACAATGAAAATGGGTCCCTGTGCGCGTACAGGCCAGGAGCCGTTGCCGCGATCAAAAGCCCTATTCCGAGAGTTATTGCTGAACGCATAGTTCGCTCATTCCCGCTCAGGGTTTGCCAGGCACGCTGCCCGGTTTGGCTCCGGCTGCAGCAGCAGGAGCCGCGCCGGAATCAGCGGGCTTGGTGAAGAATGTTGTTGCCGTGAAAGTTCCGGTAACCGTGGTTCCCGGCCGCACCGGATACTTCGTGCCTTTAGTGTTTTCCGGCGCGTCAAACGACAAATCGCCGACGTTGATGATTCGCGAAAGGCGCCCGAGCCGGCCGAAAAAGTCCAAAACGTTGAAGTACGGGCCATCCGCTTGTATTTCAAATGGCATTTCGTAGTGATATTCCTTCGGCACAATGGCCAGTGCCTTGAGCCGGCGGATCTGCACGCTGGAGGCGCTCGCTGCGCCCTGGATCAGGCGGATAAACTCATCCGCTTCTTTTTCTTCGGGAACGATCGTCTTCAGAGTGTCCAGTTGTTTGTTCAGCGCGTCCATCTGCTGTTTCAATTCTGCGTAGCGCTGCTTGTAGACCTGAAGCTGCGTCACTTCTTGAGTCAACTGAGTCCGCTTAACGACTGCAGCATCGTATTCTTCTTTCGCTCTTGCAACCGGCGAACCCGGCACGAAAATTCCTACCGCCGCCAGCACAACCGCTACTGCCAGCGCCACCAGGGCCTGCAAGAACACCGACATATCTCTGAGACTAGCCATGGCGTTCCCTTACCCTTTCTTCGCCGGCGTCTTAGCAGCCGTGGGAGGTGTTGGTGCGTTCGCCGGACGCGCTTGAACCGGCTGTGGCGGAGCGATTTCCGCCGTAATCTGGAATGTAAACGTCTGGATCGCCAAATTCTTGTCGTCCTGCTTCGATTCCAGGATTTCCACTTTCTGAAAGTAACCGGACCGCTTCAGCGCAGTAATAAAGTTCGCCACCGCGTTGATCGACGCGGAAGATCCATCCATCGCGAGCGAATTTCCCTTGCGGGTCATCTGGGTCAGCCACAGGTTTTCTGTGCGTGACACGGTGTTGGCCACCATGTCCAGCAACTCCTGCCCACCGGTCCGGTCGCGCTGCAATTGTTCAATGGTGTTGACGCGCTGCTGCAGAACTGCCTTCTGTTTTTCAAAAGCTTCGACTTGCTGCTTGGTCTGCTCGAGTTCCGTCTTCTGCGCTTGCAGCGCCTTGATCTTGGTGTTCTCCTCCGACAACTGTTTGTCCCAGGTGTAGTAGAGGAAACCCAAGGCGAGTAATCCCACCACAACGCCCAGCCCGATGAAAGCAAAAGGCATTGCGCCGCCCGTGTCCACCGCCATCGTTGGCCGTCTGGAGGCTCTGGGTCGCGTCTGTCCAAGAAGGTTTATGCGAATCATGGTTAGTCGAAGCTCCTCAGCGCCAGACCCACGGCAATCACCAGCCGCGGCGCTATGTCGCGGATCTGGTCATCGCTGTGCCGGCCGGGATTGATGAGCACTCTGCGGAAGGGGTTTAG
>Ga0126369_10003147_pt1 | contig 11902 bp, 5 predicted proteins | sample PanSoiMetaPlot_1_FD_109646 | JGI IMG/M metagenome (GOLD analysis project Ga0126369, IMG submission 109646) | Tropical forest soil microbial communities from Panama - MetaG Plot_1 | ecosystem: Environmental > Terrestrial > Soil > Tropical forest > Bulk soil | place: Panama | collected 2016-02-17 | reverse complement strand
GTGACCGGACCGTTCACCCGCTGCGGGTCGACGTAGCGGTAGCCGAGATTGGCCCCCGCGGACCCGACGTATGCCCACTGCGGCTTCGGCAGGGGGTAGGTGGTGTCGAACACGTCGCCCGCAGCGGAGACGACGCGGAGCGTGCTGCCCGGGGTGGTCACGGGATCGTCGGCGGTCAGGTTCCCGGCGCCCAAGTCGATCGCGACGTCCTTCGACATCGCCTTCACCTTGCGCTTCGTGGTGTCGACGTTGTCGGTGAGGAGCAGCAGCTTCCCGGAGAGGAGCTGCGACGTGCCGGCGCCGATGGTGGTGCTGGTCGTGGTGCTGGTCGTGGTCGTGGTGCCCGGCGTACAGGGTCCGAAGTCGCCCTGCTGGTCGGCGTTGTTGGTTGGGCTCGGACAGGTGAGGAAGAAGGCGTTGTCGAATTGATCGGGACCGCCCCGCGTCAGGCTCATGGTCCCATCGCCCGGCGTGCTGCCGGTCGGGGGACCTGCCCCCGTCGGGAGGGGTCCGGTGTAGGCCCCATACGCCACGCAGTCGCGGTAGTTGTCGGGATCGCCCAGCCCCGCGGCGGACGGCTTCCCCCAGCAGACTTGCCCGCAGGTCGTGGGAATGCTCCCGGTGACCGCAGGATTCCAGGTGAAATCCGCCGATATCCCCGCTCCGGCGAGAAAGGTCGTCCCGTCGGGGCTCGCCATGATCCATCGGCGGTCGACGCCCCCATTGGCGATGTTGCCGGACACCACCAGCAGCGTCGCGACCACGGTTCCGTCGCAGCTGAAGGCGACGAGGCGCGATCCGTTCGTGCTGATCTGCCCCGAGGCGATCATACGGATCTCCACGAACTGGATCGCCGGATTGCCTGCCGCACCCGACATCAGCTCGTCGATCAGCGCGTGATGGAAGGCCGCCCGGCCCGAGGTGGCTGTCGCCAGGAGCAGCAGCGGGGCAACTAGCACTCTAGCGCATGACATGACGACCTCCTTAGATGGTCGGACCATGCCCAGGCTGCGCCTGATCCGTCAAGGGCCACCGGGCGTGCGAGGAGATGACCCTGTGCGGGCTAATCGGGTCGCGCGCCGTGAGCAGCGATCGCGAGCGCGCTCCGCAGGGCCTGCGCGAGATCCGGGGGCTTCGCGGCGGATCGCCACGCGACCTGGCCGTCGGGGCGCACGAGCACCACTCCCCCCGGCCGGAGTCCGTACGCCTCGCACCAACCCGGCATGTCGACGGCATGCCAGCGGAGCGGCTCGCCCGAGCCGTCGCCCAGCGTGTCGGCCACGGCCCGGACGGCATCGCGCCCGCTCGCATCCGTGAGGACGACGAACGCGTTCCCGAACAGGTCGATGACGGAGCGGCGGTTCCCGTCCCGGGTCCACCAGACGTGCGGCGCGCGGTGGCCGGGTCGGGCGACGGGCTCGTACTGCCGGAGCGGGTCGTCCACGGCGGGAGGCACCGTACCATCCGGCACGATGACCTCGGACTCGTAGCGGTAGCCGAGCACGATGCCGTCGAGGAGCCGCCGCCGGGGGCCCTCGGGCTCGTCCTGGAGGGCGACGCTCGTCTCCACCGACCAGCGGGCGACCGGACGACGTTCGACCTCGTAGCTGTCGAGCAGGCGCGGCCCACCCCAGCCGGCGAGCACGGCGGCGAGCTTCCACACGAGGTTGTGCGCGTCGCCGATGCCGCAGTTCATGCCGAGCCCGCCCATGGGCGTGGTCAGGTGCGCCGCATCACCGGCCAGGAAGACGCGGCCCTTCCGGAAGCGCTCCGCCACGACGGCCTGGGGCTGCCAGAACTGGCGCGCCACGTAGCGCACCGCGAGCTGCGGGTCGCCGACCGCCTGCCGCACGAGCGCAACACACCGGTCCTCGGTGAACGATGCCTCGTCGTGCGCGGTGGGATCGAAGGTGTGCATCAGGAGCCAGCGTCGCTCGTTGTCCACCACCGCGAACACGGCGCCCGGCCGCGGCTGGCCGAGCCAGTAGAGCGCGCTCCGCCGATCGGCGACCACCGCGCTGAGATCGGCCTCGACCAGGATGGAGATGTTGGGCGCGCCGACGATGCCGGGCCCGTCGACGGCGATGCCCAGCTGCTCCCGTACGGTGCTGCGACTGCCGTCGGCTCCGACCAGATACTGGCACCGAACGTGGAACGCCGAACCATCCGCGGCGCGCACCTCGGCCGACACGCCGTCCCGGTCCTGCGTGAACCCGACGAGCCGGTGGTCGAACCGCACGTCGGCCCCGCGCGCGGTCGCGCGCGCGCGCAGGACCGGCTCCAGGACGTCCTGCGAGCAGATGAGCGGCGCGGTCGGGCTGTGGTCGGAGAAGCCGATGTCCTTCGCTCCGAAGCGGTGGAACTCGGCTGCGGTGAGCGTGTCGCCGAGATAGATGAAGAGGCTCTCCTCGCGCGGGAGCCCGACTGCCGTGACCGCGTCCTCGAGGCCCCACTGGCGGAAGATCTCCATGCTGCGCGTGCTGATCGCCCGGCCCTTGGGGAAGAGCGAGGTGGACGGGTGCCGCTCGACCAGCAGGCAGTCGATGCCGAAGTGCCGGAGACCGATCGCGGCGCAGAGCCCCACCGGCCCGCCCCCGACGACGAGGACCGGCACCTCCACGTCGGACATACGCGTCACGATCCTCGCTCACGCACGGGTGGCGGTCGCGATGCCGTCGAAGAACGCCCACCAGAGCTCGAGCGACCGCGCGACGGCGCGTTGCACGTCCGCCTGGAGCGCCGGCGTCGTCGCCAGGCGGACGACGACGTGGTCGCCGATGGCGCTGTGCTCGCGGTCCGCCTGCTCGTGGATGTCCCAGAAGGCCACCTGGGCCGGCGTGCAGCCGTAGTGCCGCTCGAGGGCGCGCGCGAACGGACCGAACGTGCCCGGCACCTGTCCCTCGGCGGCGAGGTTGGTGGCGGCCGCACCCTCGATGAACGGATGCTCCCGGGTCGACCGTTCGAACCAGTCGATGAGGGCGGCCGTCGTCGGGAGCGGCACGCCCTGCACCATCTCGTCGCGCGGGACACCCACGCCCTCGCCGAAGCGGATGAAGAGCTCGGGATGCGACACGTTGCAGCCCGAGATGCGGCCCGTCTCCTCCTCGTAGAGGCTCTCTGCCAGCTCGACCCGCTCGTGGATGTCGGGGCAGGTCGAGTGGAGCGCGCTCACGGCACGCGGGAACTCGCGCACCTGGAGGAAGAACTGCACGGCAAAGGGACCGAGGGCGGAGCGCGGGAGCTGGCCGTCCGCGATGCGCCGCCAGAGCGGGTGGCGGCCGAAGGCGCGGCCGGCGTCGATCATCGCCCGCAGCTCCTCGACGAACCCGGTGCCGCCCGGCATGGGAGGCACCTCTACTCCGCTCCGCGGGAGGGTGTCCACGCCCCGTCTCGGCGGCGCCGGTAGGCGACCGGGCAGGGCTCCGCCGCCCGCGCCACGCCGCCGATCTGCTCGGGATTCGGGATACGGATGCACCGTGGTGAAGCGCGCGTCGAGCTCGTAGGCGTCGACCAGCCGGCGCACGGCACGCACGATGGCGGAGAGCGAGAAGCGCTGCGCCGGGCACGCGTGGCGACCGTGTCCGAATGTGGCCACCAGCTCCTTCGCGGGCAGCACCGCCTCGTCGCGCAGGCGCCGTCCGACCCATCGCGCCGGGTCGTAGTACTCGAGGCCGGGAGCGGCGGAGGTGTTGGTCAGGGGCAACATGGTGGCGAGCACGACATCCGGCTCCACGCGGTAGGTCTGCGTCCCGTCGTCCACCTCGACCACCGCAAGGACGGCACGGAGCATGATCGAGCGCTGGGCGAGACGGATCGACTCCTGGGCGGCGCGGTGGAGGAACGCGTCGTCACCCGCGACCACCCGCGCCAGCGCGGCGGGGTGCTGCAGCAGGTGGACGATCGTCCAGCCCAGGGCGGCGAAGAGGTTCGACATGGAGGCGAGGTGGAGCAGCACGACATCGCCCGCGACGCCCGGCGTGCGCTCCGTCTCGCCGACATCCACCCAGCGGTCGGCGATCGCCTCCAGGAAGTCGCCCGCGCGTCGGCCCGCGCGCCGGCGCTCGGCGAGCACCTCGGCGAGCTGCCCGCCCACGCGGGCCAGCGCGGCACGCTCGTCCCGCTTCCCTGCGGCCCGGACGCCCGCCATGTCCCCCGGCCGCACGAAGGCGTCCGCGCCGTCGAGTCGATCGAGGTCGGCGATGAGCGCCTCGAGGCGCGGCGGCGCCGCCGACTCCGCACCCGCCCAGCTCGCCAGGCCGAGCCGGTGTCCCAGCCGACGGCTCCACGCGAACACCTCGAGCGTTCCGGCGTCGCCCAGCTCGTCGAGCTGCCGCGAGATCGCCTGCTCGAGGTGCTCGAGGTAGCCCTCGACCTCCTCGTTGCCGAAGAGATCGTGCGCGAGGGTCCGGCGGCCGGCGAAGAGCTCCTCGGGCAGCTTCCTGAGCAGCATGCGGCAGTCGGCCAGCCCCTTGCTCGCCTGCCGCTCCGGCACGGCATAGAACGCGCGGACGCCCGCGGGAGAGAACAGGAAGAGGTAGCGCGTTCCGCCGCTATCGACGACGAACGTATCCCCGTGGCGGGCTCGTGCCTGCGCCAGCGCCGCAACCGGGTCGTTCGGGCCCTCGTCCGCGGCGTCCCACGGGAGCCTAAGGGAGGCGATGGAAGGCAAGGGCTCGACCACCGGTAGACGGGCCATCGCGCGCATATCGCGTCAGCGACCGGAGAACGGCATGTCAGGGATCGATCGGCGAGCTGAAGAGCCCATGGCTCTTCAGGACACTACGATACCCACGACCGAGCGACGTCCGGTTCCGATACCCCGCCACGCGACCGTAGTAGCGGCTGTCGATGGTGAACACCTGTCTCCAGCGATCGTCTGCCGCGACGCGTTGCGCGATGTCACGCGCCACGAAACGGGTAAAAGGGTTGCCAACATGCACGTTGACGCGGGAGACGACGGTCCGAGTGCGTCCAGGGTCGTCAAGGACGACGGCGAGGTCCACCCACTGGCAGGTTGCCGCGTAGACGCGATCGCTCACCTCCTGCGGAGATAGGTGTGGGTAGAAGCCCCGCCAGTAGGCCTCGTGGATCGAGAAGTACCGCGGCCCAGCTGGCAGAATCAGCGTGCCGGAACGGAAGAATGCCTCGAGCGTCTGGAGGTGGCTCGTCTCGTCGAAGAAGGGGCTCCAGACGAGTCCGTCGCCCTGACGCGACAGGGCGTCGGCGAGCGCGACGTCGAACGCCTTCTGGTCACCGATGTCTGGAAGGGACGGGGTGACCCACTCCCGGTTGTAGCGCCAATCCTGGAGCGGGTCCGACGCCCACCGCCAGCTTGCCACCGCGGCGCGGCCGCCGACTACGGCGGCGAGGACGGCCAAGAGGAGGGCTGGGCCTCCGCGCAGGCGCCCCGCCCTCTCGCCCGCCGTGATCGGCATGAGCATCGCGCCGAGCACGCCGGGAAGCACGTAGAGCGCCAGGCTCGGGTCGGCCGGAGTCGCCAGGACCAGCACTACGAAGAGCGGGATGCCAACGGCCAGCCACGCCGACACTAGCAGGCAGGACCAAGCGCGCTCCGCATCCCACCAGAACGCGACGAGGTGGATGCCCACGGCCACCGCGAGCGCAGCGCATTGGAGCGAGCGCACGGCGAGCGATCGGTCCAGGAGGTAGCCCTCGAGCACGCGGAGGAGCGCATGGGCTGTATCGATGGAGTTCCCGCCCATGCCGTAGGCGAGCCTGGAATAGTAATAAGCGTTGCTCCGCAGGTGGACAACGAGGGTAGGGCCGGCCAGCACGGCGACCACGCCGGCGACGATTATGAGCGGGCGGAAGACGGCAGTACGCAGATGACGCTCCCGCCACCAACGTCGCGCGAGGTGGAACGCGAGGACGGGACCCGCGGCAACAAGCGCGAACGCAGCTGCCACGTAGCGGCTGAGTGTCGCCAGCGAGACGAACGCCGCAAAGGCGGCGAGCCATCGGCCCTCACACGCACCGTCTGAGTTCAGGAGGCAGAGCCACGCGGCTCCGATCCAGAGGCTGGCCGGCAGATCGAGCCAGTTGGTGGCGAGGCCGAGGGTTGGATCGAAGAACCCCGGGACGGTGCAGACGACGCCCATCGCGACGAGTGCGTCGGTCGTCGACCCGCTCCGCCGGCTGATCGTGAAGCCCAGCAGGAGGACGAATGCGAACAGGGCGGGGAGGCTCGTGGCGAGGTGACCCACGGGATGGGCCAAGAGCTGCGGAGCGAAAAGGACGAGTGGCGCCGTGCGCAAGGGATTGCGCTCGTTTCCGAGCCACTCGCGGACAGCGAGCGAGAGCCGACCTTCCTCGGCCAAACGCCGGTGAAGCCGCGCGTTCTGGAAGGAATACTCTGCGGAATCGTAGAAATAGGGGAACTTCTGGAGGTAGGTCTGCTCCGTGTGCGCTGTGATCAGGCCGAGCGTCCCGGTGAGGACCACAGCCGCGGCAAGTAGGACTCCCCGGCGAGCGCTCAGATCCGTCGCACCATGTAGTGCTCGCGCGGGAAGTGCACCACCACCTCCCCCGCGCGCTCATCGCGACGGCGGATCGCGATCTCGTGTACCGAGGAGGCCACCAGCTCGCCGGCCACCGGGTCGCGGCCGAAGCTCTCGTGTACCACCTCGACGCGATCACCCGCCTTGAGCCCGTTCGGCTCGGCGGGATCGACGCGCGTCTCGGTCTGGGGCGTCGCCTTCCGGGCCACCTCCACCGCCTCCTTGCCCTCGATCTCCGTGATCTGCCCGTGCCCGAACGCGTCGATGCGCTCCATCCAGGCGCGCAGGTGTGCGAACGGGTCGAGAAGCGCCGTCGTCTGCGGCACCATCTTGAGCGGCCACACCGGATGGAAGAGCGCGAAGTCGGCCAGGCTCGGGCGCGCGCCGAGCACGAACTGCCGCTCGCGCAGATGCCAGTCGAGCAGGTCGAGCCTGGCGCGCAGCTGCTCGCGCTGCGCAGGGGCGTCGCGGAGCGCTCGCTCGAGGGAGAGGCCCCCCTCGATCATGGTCGCGCGGTCCTCGACGAACCCGGGAGGAAACACCGGCGCGCTCACCCCCACCGTGCGCACGGCCAGCCAGAAGAGCTCCCCCTGCCACGAGCCCAGCATGTAGGAGAGGGCCGCGCTGCCATCGGGGAAGAGGGTCGGCTCCGGATGAAGGCGATCGATCGTGCGCGCGATCAGGTCGGTGTCACAGTAGATGTCGGCCCCGAGCTGGAGGACGGGCGTCTTCCGGTAGCCTCCGGTCAGCGCCGTCAGGTCCGGCTTCGGCATGATCATGGGAATGATCACCGATCGCCAGGCGAGACCCTTGAAGCCGAGGATGCGCCGGATCTTCTCGGCGTACGGGGATTCCCAGTAGTGATGGAGAATGATGTCGTCCATAGGCCTCCGCTCCTAGCACTCCCCGCATGCCGTGTCTCCCCACCCCGGGACAGTTTGCCGCATCGCGACGTCGGACACTGCCCCCCCTCCCGCGCAGCGCGGGCGGCATCGTCAGACGCTCGCGCTGTACGGAGCGGCTTCCTTGACGCTCGCGTCAACGCCGGTTTACGTTCGGCGGATGCTCCGCGTGGCCGCCACCGTGCTGCTTCTGCTCGCGCTCGTCCCGCACGCGAACGCCACGTCGCGCAGCACGCCCATCGCGCTCGCTCCGGACGGCTCGGCGGTCTGGGTGACGAACCCGGATTCGAACACGGTCGCCAAGATCGACCCGGCCACCCACACGCGGCTCGGCGAGTTCCCGGCCGGCGACGGCCCGCGGACGCTCGCCGTGACCTCGGACGCGGTCTACGTGGCCAGCCAGCACGACGACGCGATCATCCGCCTCGGCCTCGATGGCTCGGCCACCGGGCGCGCGGATCTCGGCTTCGGGTGCGCGCCGTACGCGATCGTCGCCGCTGGCCACCAGCTCTACGTCACCTGCGAAGGCCCGAGCACGCTCGTCGTGCTCGACACGGACCTCCACGTGCTGGGGACCGTCCCTCTCGCGTGGCCCGAGGCACGCGCGCTCGCGGTCGCCGACACCGGGCTCGTCTACGTCACGCACTTCCTCACCAAGGAGCCGAACAACAGCGGGCACGTGAGCGAGGTCGATCCGGCCGCAAGCCACGTGGCGCGGGTCCTCGAGATTCCCCCTGACTTCGCCACCTGCGAGACGCTCGGGAGCGGCCAGGGCATCGCCAATCTGCTCGGCGCGGTGGTGGTGGGCAGTGGCGCCACCGCGGGTCAGCTCTGGGTCGGCGGCACGCTGCACAACGCACTCCGCAAGGGCCTCTTCGAACGGAGCACCTACTTCAAGGACAAGCCCGGCGTGGGGCTCTTTCCTTTCGACTTTCAGTCCAATCCCGCCGGCGAGCACGACAACGCCCGGCGCAACATCTACAAGCCCGCGCGCCACGACATCGCCCGCGGCGCCATCTGGAAGCTCGACCTCGGAAGCGGCCAGGTGCGCGCGCGGCTCGATCTCGCGGGGGGTGGGTCGATCTCCGCACTCACCTTCTCCGCATCGGGCGACGTCGCCTACGCGGTCGACCTGATGGCGAATGGCTACTACGTCTTCAACACCGCGCGCGGCGAGGGCGCCAACGCGGCGACCCTGTTCGGCGCGGTTGCGGCCTTCGGGCCTGGCGGTGCGCAGCCCGACAAGCCATGCACCAGCGTCGCCACCGACGTCGTACCGGAGGATCCCCACCTGCTTCCGCCGCAGGTGCGCCTGGTCGCGACCGGCGGCATGCAGCCGCTCGATGCGGCCGCACTCCTGCCGGCCGATACCGGCCTCGAGTACACCGTCGCGACCGGCCTCATGCGGACGGTACCGGACGGCGTCGGCACGACGCCGACGGGGCTCGCGCTGTCGGCCGACGGGACCAGCGCCTTCGTCGCCGACTATCTCGCCCGCAACGTCGTTGCCGTGGCCGCGAGCCCGCCGGGCTTCCGGTGCCAGAACGCTCCCACGACATCGTGCAGGACGCGCACCGACTGCCCTGGTGTCGACGAGTGCATGCCGCTGGTGGACGCAGTCGTGCCCTCGATCGCGCCCGGGAGCGACCCGCTCCCACCCCAGATCCTCGACGGGAAGATCCTCTTCTCCACCTCGGCGCGCGACGCCGCCGGCGCCAACCGGCCCGTTCCACCCTTCGACGCGCTCGACGAGAGCGGCCACACGACGCTGCAGGGCGAGGTCACCAGCACGGCCCGGGACGGCGCCTCGCTCGCCTGCACCTCCTGCCATGCCGACTTCGGAGGCACCGACGGGCGGACCTGGGACTTTTCCCAGTTCGGCTCGAGCCTGCGCAACACCATGGATCTGCGGGGCCGGGCGAGCTTCGCCCCGGGCACCTGCAGCAACGACCCGAGCCTGCGATGCACCACCGACGCGGAATGCGGCACGGCCCTCTCCGGTAACGTCTGCCGCAACGACCCGAACTTCGTTCCTCCCAACATCGATCCCGCCGACCGCAGCCGCTTCTTCAACCCCATGGGCTCGACGCACTGGAACGGCGATCGCGACGAGGTGGAAGACTTCGAGTTCACGCTACGCCAGCTGCTCGGCGCCGCCGACTGCGACGGCAACGAGGACAAGTGTGTCGGCGCGCTGGTGCAGGAGAGCGTGGTGGCCGACCCCGCCCACATCCGCGTCGATCTCTCGCCCCAGCCCAATCGACACCTCAGCCCGCGGCTCGATCATCTCGCCGACTACGTCTACAGCCTGACCAGGTTCCTGCGAAACCCGAACCTGGGTGCCGACGGGGCCTCCCCGTCGGACGCGGCGCGCCGGGGGCGGCTGCTCTTCAACGATCCGGTCGTGCACTGCAGCTTCTGTCACAACGGCCCTTCGGCCGACAATCAGCAGTTCACGAACAAGGCCCCGAACGGGGGCTACGATCCGACGCAGACGCCGCGCGCCGATCTGAACAGCCCCTTCGTGCGCTTCGACGTCGGCACCGCCAACGTCTTCGATGCCACCAATCCCTTCTTCATCGCCAGCGACGAGGCGGGGCTGCTCGGCTTCACCCTCTTCCAGAACGAGCAGAGTCAGGTGCCCGGGAACCGCGACGTGCTGAACGCCTACATCACGCCGGTGCTGAACGACGTGTGGAACACGGCGCCCTACCTCCACGACGGCACCGCCGCCACGCTGCTCGACGTGGTGCGGCCGTGCGACCCGACCCTCGACGACTGCGACCGACCCGGCGCGGGCCGCAACCTCTGTCCCGGCGGCACCTGCCAGCACGGCGTGACGCTCATCCTGAGCGCGCGCCAGCTCAACGATCTGGTCGCCTTCGAGAAGGCGCCGCACGGCCCGATCGGCGAGGTGCGGGCGGTGAACGGCGTGGTGCTGAACGATCTGCATGTCGCGTTGCGTTTCGGGCGACGACCGGGGACCGATCGCCTGATCGCCGCGGGCAGCGCCAACGTCAGCCGCGACACGCCCTTCGACCCGACCGCGGGTGGACTCGTCTTCTCTCTCGGAGCTCCCGCGAGCGACACGATGGCGGTCTTCGAGCGCACCGTGCCCCCGCAGGCGTGGAAGGTGAACCGCGCCCGGACGAGCTTCCGCTTCACGGACCGCGGCGGCACGCAGCTCGCGGGCCTGCGCAAGGTCCTCATCAGGAGCCGGGGCGGCCTGGTCGTCTTCCGGCTCGTCGCCACGCACGTCGACCTCTCCTCCCTGCGAGACCACGACCCGGACCTGACGCTCGGTCTCGAGGTCGGACAGAACACGCTCGCGGCGACGCGTCGATTCAGGACCAACCGCAAGGGCACCATCACCAAGGGACCGTGAGCCGGAGCCCCGCACGACCCGCAGGTGTGGTCCTCACGATCGCGATTGTCCTCGCATGGGGCGATGGCGCTCGCCCGGTCCGTGCCGCCGACCCCTGCAGCACGACCGTGGGGTCGGTCTCGGGCACCGTCATCGCCCAGGGCGGCGGGCCGCTCGCTGGCGCCCGCGTCCGCGTCCAGGGCTGCGTCGGCGACCCGGTCCTGACTGCTGCGGACGGCAGCTTCACGCTGCCGGTGCCGGCCGGTGCGGTCGTCGTCGCCGCCGCGCAGCAAGGGTATTTCACCGGCTGCGCCCTCGGCACGCCGCCCAACTGCGCCACGCACACGGCGGGTGACAGCGGCCTCGCGGTCGCCCTCGATCCCCTGCCGGCCGATGACGATCCCGCGCACGTCTTCCGCGACCCCGAGGCCTGCCGCGGGTGTCATCTCGACATCTTCCAGCAGTGGGACACCTCCACCATGGCGCACACCAATCGGAACCGCTGGGTGGACAACCTCTACAACGGCACCGATCTGACGATGCCACCCGGTCCACCGCCCGACCCGCAGAACCCGCCATTCTTCGGCTTCCTCTCGCGCCACAACGCCGACGCTGCTCACCCGACCCGCAACGGCGAATGCGCCAATTGCCACCAGCCCGAGTACGTCGGCACCGACCCGCAGAACACCAACTTCAACGCGTCGTCTGCAGCGAGCTTCCACGGGGTGAGCTGCGACTTCTGTCACAAGGTCGCCGACGTGGACGTCTCGCCGACTGTCCTGACGCACCCGAACCTGGTCGAGGGCAAGACCACCGCGCTCCGCTCGACCTCCGTTCCGCAGCTCGAGTTCGGCCCGCTCGACGACGTCACGTTCCCGGGCGGCAGCAGGATGGCCGCTGCCTGGACGCCCGTCGTGGGCTCGAGCCGCATGTGCGCCTCCTGCCACGAGGACTCGACCGATCCGCGCGACGCGAACGGCGACTTCCTCGGCACCTACACGGGGCCGGCGTCGCAAAGTACCTACAGCGAGTGGGCGGCAAGCGACTTCGCGACGCGCGGCGTCCAGTGCCAGGACTGTCACATGCCGCCCACCGGAGCGACGCAATTCTGCAGCCAG
>Ga0126369_10003145_pt1 | contig 11905 bp, 8 predicted proteins | sample PanSoiMetaPlot_1_FD_109646 | JGI IMG/M metagenome (GOLD analysis project Ga0126369, IMG submission 109646) | Tropical forest soil microbial communities from Panama - MetaG Plot_1 | ecosystem: Environmental > Terrestrial > Soil > Tropical forest > Bulk soil | place: Panama | collected 2016-02-17 | reverse complement strand
CGCTCGAGCACGGCGTTGATCCGGAACCGCGGCCGGCGTAGCACTTCCTGATAGATCCGGCCGATGTACTCACCGAGCAGCCCGATCCCGAACAGGACGACCCCGGCGAGGAAGATCCCGATCGCCTCCATCACCGAGACGAACACCCCTTCGGCTGCCTCGCCGCGCACCAGACGGTTGACGATCTGGAACAGGACCAGCCCGACCGCACCGGAAGCGACGACGAACCCGATCAGCGAGAACGCCTGCAGCGGGGCGAGCGAAAAGCCGGTCACCAGGTCGAAGTTGAGCCGCAGGAGTTTGTAGAAGGGATACTTCGTCTCGCCCGCCATGCGCGCGGCATGCGCCACCTCGATCTCCGTCGGGTTCTGCGCGAAGGTATACGCGAGCGCCGGGATGAAGGTGTTCACCTCCGTGCAGGCGTTGACGGCGTCGATGATCGGGCGGCTGTAGGCGCGCAGCATGCAGCCCTGGTCGGTCATCCGGATGTCCGTGGTCCGCTCGCGCAGGAAGTTCACGAGCCGCGAGGCGTTGCGCCGGAACCACGTGTCCTCGCGCTCCGCACGGACGCCGCCGACGTAGTCGTAGCCCTCGTCCATCTTCGCCAGCAGCTTCGGGATCTCCTCGGGCGGGTTCTGCAGGTCGGCGTCCAGCGTGATGATCCGCTCGCCGCGGCAGCGCTCGAAGCCGGCCATGATCGCCAGGTGCTGGCCATAGTTGCCGCTGAAGAGCACGACCCGCGTCACGTCCGGCCGGCGCTCGAACTGCTCGCGCAGCAGCGCCGCGGAGCGGTCCTTGCTGCCGTCGTTCACGAAGATCACCTCGTACGGCACGCGCATGCCGTCGAGGGCCGGGTACAGCCGCGCGAAGAGTGCCGGCAGCCCGAGCTCCTCGTTGTAGACGGGGATCACCACCGAAACGGAGGGGGCGCTCATCGCAGTACCTCCTTCAGGTTGCCGGCGATCGCGGCGCAGACGCGCTCGACGTCGGCGCGTTCCATCGCGGGATGCAGCGGCAGCGTGACGATCCCGCGGCCGATCCGCTCGGCGTTCGGGAAGTCGCCCTCCTTCCAGCCTAGCCTGCGGTACAAGGTGAACAGGTGGATCGCGGGATAGTGCACGCCGGTGCCGATGCCCGCGGCCCGCATTCGCGCCATGAACTCCCCGCGCCCGATGCGCAGGCGCTCGAGCGGTAGGACGATCTGGAACATGTGCCAGTTCGAATGCTCGAAGTCCGCCACCGGGAGCTCGCAGCCCAGGCGCTCGTCGAAGCAGGCGAAGTAGTGCCGTGCGAGCTCGCGGCGGCGCGCGGTGAACGTGTCGAGCTGGGCGAGCTGACCGAGGCCTAGGCGCGCGGCGACGTCGGTGAGATTGAACTTGTAGCCGACGACGTCCACGTCCATCCCGTCCTCGCCCGAACGGGTGACGCCCTGGAGGCGCAGCTTCTCGGCAAGGCGCGCGGTCGGCTCGTCGGGTAGTACCAGGCACCCGCCCTCCCCGGTCGTGATGTTCTTGTTCGCGTGAAAGCTGAACGCTACGAGATCGCCCCGCGCGCCCACGCGCGTCCCGCGCCAGGAGCTGCCGAAGGCCTGCGCGGCGTCCTCGACGACGCGGACGCCTGCCTGCGACGCGAAACCCTCGAGCCGGTCAAGGTCGACCGGCAACCCGGCGAGGTACACCGGCAGGATCGCGCGTGTGCGCGGCGTGATTGCACGCGCCGCCCGGTCGAGGTCGATGTTGCGCGTGCGCGCGTCGACGTCGACGAACACGGGGTGTGCGCCGACCTCGAGGATCACGTTCGCAGTGGCCGCCCACGAGAGCGGCGTCGTCACAACCTCGTCGCCGGGCCCGACACCCGCGAGGCGCAGGCCGAGCGCGAGCGCGGCCGTGCCCGAGTTGAGGGTGCGCACCGGCCGGCCGCCGCAGTAGGCCGACAACGCCGCCTCGAAGCGCTGGACCTGCGGGCCGGAAGTGATCCAGCCCGAGCGCAGGACCTCGGCGACTCCGGCAATTGTTTCCTCGTCGATCACCGGTCGGGCGAAGGGCAGGAAATCCATGCCGCTCAACTCCGGGCGACGACGTACACGCCGACGATGATGATCCCGATGCCGGCGAGGCGCGCGGGCGTCACCGCCTCGCCGAGCCAGTACCAAGCGGCGAGCGCGTTAAGGACATAGCCGATCGAGAGCATGGGGTAGGCGATGCTCACCTCGACGCGCGACAGGGCCAGGATCCAGACCACCACGCTCACGACGTAGCAGGCGATCCCGCCGAGGATGTGCGGCTCGGTCGCGAGCTTGAACCCGACCGGCACGGCGTTCGCGGCGCTGAACTCGAACCGCCCGACGGCATTCGTACCCGCCTTCAGCAGGAGCTGGGCAACCGCGTTAAGGGTCACGCCGAGGAGAAGCAGGAGCGCGCTCGCGGCGCTCATGGCTTCCTCACGATCACGCGCCGCGGGTCGGAAGCGATGACCACCATCGGCAGACCGCGCTCCTTCGCCCGCTCGAAGCCGCTCGGGCTGAACATCGCGAACGCGTCGCCGTCTTCGTGCCAGCGCCGCTCGAAGGTCGCGAAGTCCGGGATGAAGTTCTCCGGCTCCCAGCGGACCGACTCCGCGAGCTCGTCGGGATTGACGACGAGCGTCACCGTACGGCCGAGGTAGAACGGCAGCGAGTGGTCGAACACCTCAACGCTATAGAAGGGCACGTTGGGCCTGAGGACCTTCTTGACTTGGGCGGCGCTATGGTACGCGGAAGAGACCGGTGACAGCGCGTCGTGTCCGGCGAGTCCGAGCTGCGCGAACGCAAGACCGCCGAGCGCGAGCACGGCCACCCCTGTGCCTCGACGTCCCTGCCACTCCGCGAGCGCGGCGATCAGCGCCCCCGCAGCAAGGGCGCTCCCCGCGGCGATCGCCCAGGGGGCGAGTGCCGTAAGGAGCTCGGCGGGCATTTCTGGCCGCGCGCCCCGCATCGGGAGGGACGGGGCGATGAGCGCGGCTGCGACCCCGATCACGGCGCAGAGCGCTGCCTGTGCAAGGAGCCACCGCCGGTTCATGCCGGGCAACGCCGCACCGAGTACGACCGCGAGCGCCGGCCACATCGGTAGGACATAGGGGGGGAGCTTTGAGCCCGAGATGGAGAAGAAGAGGAAGACGGTCGCCACCCAGACCAGCAGGAAGCGCTCCGGCCTGAACCGTTCCGCCGGAGCCGCGGTCCATGCCGCGCGCAGCGCTGGCAGCAGGGCAAGGGTCCACGGCATCATGCCGGCGAGGACGACGGGAACGAAGTACCACAGCGACTCCTCCCGCCCGTGCACGGTCGTGAGGAAGCGCTCGACGTGCTCGTGATAGAAGAAGAAGCGGGCGAACTCCGGGTTCGCGGCCGAGACGACGATGAACCAGGGCGCGCCGATCGTGAGGAAGACCGCAAGGCCCCAGCGCCAGTGGAGCCGTTTGAACACCGTCGCGTCACGATGGACGAGCGCATAGAGGACCACCGCGCCAGCCGGCAGGACGATGCCGATCAGCCCCTTCGAGAGCGTGGCCGCCGCACACGCTCCCCACGCGACGAGCATCCACCTGCGTCGCTCGCCCTCGGAGGCCGCGTCTCGCTGGGCCAGCGCAATCGCGAACACCGTTGCCGAGAGAAAGAACGAGAGCCCCATGTCGAGCGTGTTGAGGTGTCCGAGCACGACGTAAAGGGTGGCGCTGCCGAGCACCGCTGCCGCGTAGAGGCCAGCCGGGGGCCCGCGGAGCCGGTTGGCCACGTACCACGTCAGCAGCACGCCCAGGAATCCCGTCAGCCCGACCCACAGGCGCGCGGTCCACTCGTCGACCCCGAATGTGGCGAACGCGGCCGCGGTTGCCCAGTACTGGAGCGGCGGCTTCTCGAAGTACTTGAACCCGTTCAGTCGCGGGGTGAGCCAGTCGCCGCTCGCAGCCATCTCGCGCGCGATCTCCGCGTAGCGTCCCTCGTCGGGACGGATGATCTTGCGACCGTCGAGATTGGGAAACCACAGCGCGGCGAAGACGATCGCGAGGCCGACGGCGGCGGCCGAAGTGGCCCACGGGGTATCGCGCCGGACGGATCCGGGAAGCATCGAGGCGGACGGAAGGCTCACGCTTGGTGACGGTCGCGGGCGAGTTTCGCACAAGCGCCCGGGTGACCCGCCGAGGCACGGGGACAGCTTGGGACTCGGTCGGGAGGCCGCAACTGTAATGCCCGAACCTGACGGCCGCCTGACGTGGGAATCGGCGAAAATCCCGGCTCCACACCCTCGCGGGAGCGCACCGCGTGGACAAGTTCCAGGCGTTCTCCTTCGCTCACGCCGCTGCGCTCGCCGTAATCGCCGGGGCGACGCTCGCGGCGGTGCGCGTCGCGCGACGCTCGCCGGAGCGCGCCGCTCGCGCAGAGCGTGCGATCGGCGCGGGGTTCGTCGCGCTGTGGCTGGCGATGCACGGGTGGTGGCTGCTCCCGCCGCGCCTGAATCCGACTACCACGCTGCCGCTGCAGATGTGCCACTGGACCGCGCTCGGCGCCGGCCTCTACCTCGCGACCCGCTGGCGGCCGCTCGCGCCGATCCTCTACTTCTGGGGTTTCGCGCTCTGCACGCAGGCGCTCCTCACGCCGACGCTCGGCGAAGGCCCGGCGACGCACGTCTTCTGGTACTTCTGGCTGAGCCACGGCATGATCATCGGCGTCGCGACCTACGCGATCGTCGTACACGGCTATCGCCCGAGCTGGGCCGACTGGCGCGTTGCGTGTCTCGCCGCCGCGCTCTACGCCGCCGCCGTGATCCCGATCGACATCCTGATCGGCGCGAACTACGGCTTCCTCGGGCCGACCAAGCCGGACCAACCGACGATCGTCGATCTGCTCGGTCCCTGGCCAGCGCGGCTCGCGCTGATCTTCGCGCTCGTGGCGGGCGCGATGGCGGCGTTGATGGTGCCGTGGGCGCTTGCACGCCGTGTGCGGGCCGGCTGATGCGGCGATGCGGCGCGCGCGGGCGGCGCTCCTCGCGACGTTGACCATGTCCGGGGCGGCACTCGCTTCGCCGCCGCTCGACCCGGGCGTGTCGCAGACGCTCGCGCGTTGGCGCACGAGCCACTATAGCGACGTCCGCTACGCGATCGACGCGAGGATCGCCGCGCCGGTCGCGAAGCTGGAAGGCTCGCTCGAGATCCGGACGGGCGTGCGAGGCAAACCGGTCGATCTCGTCCTCGACTGGCGGCCCCCCGAGGGCAGCAGCCTCTCGCAGCTCGAGGTCAACGGCCGCGCGATCACCAAGCCGCGGGTCGTTCTTGAGCATCTGGTTATCCCGGCGCGGCACGTGCGCACTGGCGAGAACGTGGTCCGCCTGCGATTCGCCTCGCCGATCGCGGCTGCCGGCAGGGCAGTGACCCTCTACCGCGATCGCGAGGACGGCTCGGACTACGTCTACTCGCTCTTCGTGCCTGCGGACGCGAGCACGGTCTTTCCCTGCTTCGATCAGCCGGACCTGAAGGCCCGGTTCGCGCTCGCGCTGGATATCCCCGCCACCTGGGAGGCGGTGTCGAATGCCGAGGCGGCCGAGACCGTCGCGCGCGGTCCGACCAAGCGCGTGCGTTTCCGCGAGACCGAGCCGATCAGCACCTACCTCCTCGCGTTCGCGGCGGGTCCGTTCGCGGCGCTCGACGAGCGGGAAGAGGGGGTCGCGCCGCAGCCGGAAGCGCGGTTCCTTGTGCGCAAGTCGCGGCTTGCGCAGGCCCAGCGCGAGGCACGCGAGATGTTCATGCTTCACCGCCACGCGCTCGAATTCTTCATCGACTACTTCGGCTTTCCGTTCCCGTTCCCGAAGCATGATTTCGTACTCGTGCCGGAGTTCCCCTACGGCGGGATGGAGCACGCCGGCGCGACGTTCCTGCGCGAGGAGGCGGTCCTCTTCCCCTTCCAGCCGAGCGCAAACGATCGCCTGCGCCGCGCCCAGCTCCTTTTCCACGAGACCTCCCACCAGTGGTTCGGCGACCTCGTCACGATGCGCTGGTTCGACGACCTGTGGCTGAAGGAGGGGTTCGCCAACGTCATGGCCGCCAAGGCGACCGCAGCGCTCCTCCCCGACTACGATGCCTGGAACGCGTTCCACGGCCTCAAGGTTTCGGCCTATCGGACCGACGCCACCCTGGGCACCACGCCGATCTGGCAGCGCCTGCCGAATCTCGCGGCCGCGAAGTCCGCGTACGGGAGCATCGTCTACAGCAAGGCGCCGGCGGTGCTCCGTCAGGCGGAGTTCTATCTCGGCGAGGATGCCTTTCGCCGCGCGGTGCAGGCGTTCGTGCACACGCACGCCTACGGCGCCGCGGATTGGAGTGATCTCGTCCGCGTGCTGGAGCGGGCCTCCGGCCGCAAGCTCGACGCCTGGGCGGACGCGTGGGTGAAGCGCCGCGGCATGCCGACGGTGCAGGCGAAGTGGACGCTCGACGGCGCCCGGCGCATCAAGCGTTTCACGCTCTCGCAGTCGGACGGCCTGCGCGGCGGCGGCTTGTGGCCAATGCGCACCGAGTTGCTCGTCGCCGGCGATGGCGCATCCCAGACCCTCGCCGTCACGCTCGACGCGAAGACCGCCAAAGTGCGCGAGCTGGAAGGGAAGCCCGCACCGCGCTATGTCTTCGCCAATCACGGCGACTACGCGTACGGCCGGTTCGTGCTCGACGAGGCGAGCCGCGCCGCGGTGATCGCGGATGTGTCGAGCGTGCCGGATCCATTCCTGCGGGCGTTGCTGCTGGACGCCCTGTGGGAAGAGGTGCGCGACGCTCGGCTTGCGCCGCTCGCGTACATCGACCTCGCGCTCGCGCAGGCGAAGCGCGAGACCGACGAAGTGACGGTGGCGGCCCTCATCGGCCGCTCGGTGACTGCGTTCCGCTGGTACCTGTCGGCGGCGCAGCGCGCCGCGGTTGCCCCGCGCGTCGAGTCGTCGCTCGCCGACGGGATGGTGAACGCGCCCGCCGTGGGGCTGCGCATCACCTATTTCCGGGCGTTCGCGGCCGCCGCCATTACCGACGAGGCGCGGCGCAAGTTGAAGGCGCTGCTCGCCGCGACACTCGAGGTGCCCGGCGTGAAGCTGAGCTCGCGCGAGCGCTTCCGGATGATCGAGCGGCTGCTCGCCCTCGGCGACCCCGAGGCAGAGGAATTCCTCGGCGCGCAAGCGCAAGCCGATCCCAGCGACGATGGCCGGCGCTACGCCTATGCCGTCGCGGCCGCCCGCCCCGGCCCGACCGCAAAGCAGCACCGCTTTCTCGCGCTGCTCGGCGACGCTGCGCCCGCCGAAAGCTGGATCGAGGAAAGCCTTGCGCCATTCAACACCGTCGAACACGAGCAATGGACATCGCCCTTCCTCGAGAGAGCGCTCGAGCAGCTCCCCGATTTCAAGCGCACGCGCAAGATCTTTTTCGTGAACAACTGGCTTGCGGCCTTTCTCGGCGGGCAGATCAGCCCGCAGGCCGTCGCGACCACGAAGCGATTTTTGCGCGAGACGAAGCTCGACCCGGACCTTCGCCGCAAGGTGCTCGAACAGCTGGATGGCCTCGAGCGCACAGTGAAGATCCGCGCCGCATACGCGCACTGAAGCCCGCCGCGTCAGCGCGCGCGACTCCCGAGATTGTCGTGGGCGGGGACGGGCCGTCACTCGACGGTCGCCCCGCTCGCGTACGCCTTCTCGATATCGGGCGCGAACCGCTTCAGCACCTCGTTCCGCCTGACCTTCATCGTCGGCGTGACGAGCCCGTTCTCCACCGTCCAGGGCTCTGAGCTCGCGATCGCTCGCCGCACGCGGATGTAGCGCGGAAACTCCTTGAGACGCTCGTTCGCGCGCCGCACGAGCTCCTTCTCGTCGCCCGTCTTCGCCACCGCGAGCAGCGCGAGGAACGGCCGGCCCTCGCCGAGCAGCAGGACCTGCTCGAAGGTGTCGTCACCGAGGATCGCGAGCTCGACGTCCTGCGGCGGCAGCTTCTCGCCGTTCGAGAGCACGAGGATGTCTTTGAGCCGGCCGCGGATCGCGACGCGCCCGTCGCGCAGCTCGGCGAGATCGCCCGTGCGGAGCCAGCCTCCCTGGTCCAGGACGCGAGTGGTCGCGTCAGCGTCGTTCCAGTAGCCGAGCATCACATTCGGTCCCCGCACGAGGAGCTCGCCCGCGTCGCTCAACCGGACCGCGAGGTTGGGCAGCGGCCGACCCACGGTGTCGGGATCGTTGTCGCCGAGCCGGTTCACCGCGACCACGGGAGAGGCTTCGGTCAGGCCATATCCCTGCAGGACCGGGAGCCCGAGGCCGATGAACAGCCGCGCGATGTCGGGGTCGAGCGCGGCGCCGCCGACGACCGCGATGCGCAGCCTCCCCCCGAGCCGCGCGAGAATCGGCCGCGCGATGACCCCGCGCAGCAGGGGCACGAGCATCCGGTCGCCGATCGTCGCCTCGCCCTGCGCGACGCGAAAGCCGATTGCGGCACACCGCTCCAGCAGCCAACGCTTCCACGGCGAGTTCGCTACGCCGGCCCGGACGCGGACGGCGAGCTTCTCGAAGACGCGCGGAACCGCGAACATCTTCGTCGGGCGCTGGTCCGCGAGGTCCTCGGCGAGCTGCGCGACGCCGCGCGCGTAGACTACTCGCGCGCCGATCGCGAGCGGCAAGTAGTAGCCGCCCGTGCGCTCGAACATGTGCGACAGGGGCAGGAGCGAGAGGAAGAGGTCGTCGGGCTGCGCCATGTCGGTGGCACGGCATCCGGCGACGTTGGCGAGAATGTTCCCGTGCGAGAGCATCACGCCCTTGGGACGCCCGGCGGTGCCAGAGGTGAAGCAGATCGTCGCGAGCGCATCGGGTGCCATCGGGGCGGCAGTGAACGGCCGATCCGGCACCGGCAGAAAGCCCTCCCAGGAACGGGCCCCCGAGCCCTCGGGGCGCGCGCAGAGCAGCGTGGCGGCCGCCACGCCGACGCGCTCCAGCGCTTCGACTGCACGGCCCGTCTCGACGACGGCGAGGCGCGCGCCGCTCGTCGCGATGCAATACGCCTGGTTCTCGGGGTTGTCGTCGACGTAGAGCGGCACGACGACGAGGCCGGCGCCGAGGGCGGCGAGGTCGAGCGCGACCCAGTTGACGCCGTTGCGCAAGCCGATGGCGATGCGATCACCGGTTGCGAAGCCTTCGCGGCGAAACGCGGCCTGCCAGCGCGCGGCGAGCGCGGCGATCTCCCCGGCGCTGAAGTCGCGCCAGGCGCCGTCGGTGAACTGGCGATAGAGCGCGCGCTCCGGCGTTGCGAGCTGGGCGGCGAGGAGCGCAGCGATGTTGGCCATGGCGCCTCCGGCAGCGCGCTATGCTAGCAGCGCTTCCGGATGACCCTGCAATCGTTCTTCGCCACCTGCCCGCGTGGCCTCGAGGAGGTGCTCACGCGCGAGCTCCATGGGATCGGCGCCCGCAGTACCCGGGCGGTCGGCGGCGGCGTGCATTTCCAAGGCGAGATCGCGATCTGCTGCCGGGCGAATATCAATTCGCGCATCGCGTCGCGGATCCTGTGGCGTGTCGCCGAGGCGCCGTACGCGAACGAGCACGACATCTACGAAGCGGCGCTCGCCGTCCCGTGGCCCGAGCGCTTTCACGTCGGGCGCACGATCCGCGTCGACGTCGCCGCGATCCGCTCGCCGGTGAAGAGCCTCGAGTTTGTGACGCTGCGCGTGAAGGACGCGGTCTGCGACCGCTTCCGGGAGAGCACCGGCGCGAGGCCTGACGTCGAGACGCGCGGTCCGGACGTGCGCATCCACGCCTTTCTGGACGCGGGCGCGGTGACGTTCTATCTCGACACGTCTGGGGAGCCCCTGTGGAAGCGGGGTTGGCGGGCCCGCACCGGCGAAGCGCCGATCCGCGAGAACCTCGCGGCGGGGATCATCGCGCTCACCGGCTGGCAGCCCGGCGAGCCGTTCCTCGACCCGATGTGCGGGAGCGGCACGTTCCTCATCGAAGCGGCGGGAATCGCCCTCGCGCTCGCGCCGGGCGGTCGACGGGCGTTCGGCTTCGAGAAGCTCACCGGGTTCGACGCGACGCTCTGGCGCCGGCTCCGCGACGAGGCGCGAGCGAGCGAGCTCCCGCGCGCGCCGCTGCCGATCCATGGGGCGGACCTGTACGGCGCGGAGCTCGCGAAGGCGCGTGCCGCGATCGAGGGCACCGGCCTCACCGGCGTCATCCAGCTCAAACAGGCGAACGTGCTCGAGCTGTCGCCTCCCGCGTCGGCCGGAGCGCTGGTCGCAAACCCGCCTTACGGCGTGCGGCTCGGCGAGGACAAGGAGCTCGAGGCGTTCTATCCGAAGCTGGGAGACGCGCTGAAGGCCCGGTTTGCGGGCTGGCGGTGTTACATCTTCACCGGCGACGCGACGCGCTTCGCGAAGCTGGTCGGCCTCAGGGCGAGCAAGCGCATCCCGCTGTTCAACGGACCGCTCGAGTGCCGGCTGCTGGAGTACCGGATCGTGGCTGGAAGCATGCGCAGGCGGGAGAGCTGACGTAGACTCCTGCGCAACAAGGCACGTGTCCACCGCGCCCGGAGCGCGGACCCCAAGGAGACCCACCATGGCCCATACCTACGAAGAGCTCAAGCACAAGACCGTGGCCGACCTGCGCGAGATCGCGAAGGCGACCGAGCACGAGGCGGTCAAGGGTTACACGCAGATGAACAAGGACCACCTGCTCGTCGCGCTGTGCAAGGCTCACAACCTCGATATGCACGTCCACCACCATCACGCAGCCGGGGGCGAGCGCGCGAGGCGCAAGACGCGGATCCGCGAGCTGAAGAAGAAGCGCGACGAGATCCTCGCCTCCGCGGACAAGAGCGCACTCAAGGTGGTCCTGCGGGAGATCCACAGCCTGAAGCACGCGTTGCGGCGGAGCTGAAGCGCCGCCCGCTCGCGCGGGAACACCTAAAGAAAAAGGCCGAGTGCTTCAGGACATCACTTCACGATATCGAGGTGTCCGATCCCCTGCGTGATGTCGCGGTTCTTCGCTTCCTTGGAATGGAGCTTGATCGCGAGCCGCAGGTCGTTGACGCTGTCGGCGTTGCGGAGCGCATCCTCGTAGGTGATGATGCCGTTGTCGTACATCTCGAAGAGGTGCATGTCGAAGGTCTGCATGCCGAGCTCCTTCGACCGCTTCATGATTTCCTTGATCTCGTGCACGTCGCCCTTGAAGATCAGGTCGGCGATCAGCGGCGAGTTCAGCATGATCTCCACCGCCGCGACCCGGCCCTTGCCCTCCCGGCGCGGGATCAGGCGCTGCGAGATCATCCCCTTCAGGTTGAGCGAAAGGTCCATGAGGAGCTGCGGGCGCCGCTCCTCGGGGAAGAAGTTGATGATCCGGTCGAGCGCCTGGTTCGAGCTGTTCGCGTGCAGCGTCGCCATGCACAGGTGGCCGGTCTCGGCAAACGCGATCGCGTAGTCCATCGTCTCGCGGTCGCGGATCTCGCCCATCAGGATCACGTCCGGCGCCTGGCGCAGCGTATTCTTGAGCGCGTTCTCCCACGACTCGGTGTCGACCGCGATCTCGCGCTGCGTGATGATGCAGTTGATGTGCGGATGGACGTACTCGATCGGGTCCTCGATCGTGATGATGTGGCCGTAGGAGTTCGCGTTCCGGTAGCCGACCATCGCCGCGAGGGAAGTCGACTTGCCGGAGCCGGTCGCGCCGACCATGATGACCAGGCCGCGCTTGGTCATGCAGACGTCCTTGAGGGTCGTCGGCAGGCCGAGCTCCTCGAAGGTCGGGATCTTAGAGTTGATCGTCCGCAGCACCATGCCGATGTTGCCCTGCTGGACGAACGCGCTCACGCGGAAGCGGCCGATCCCGCCGGGCGAGATCGCGAACTGACACTCCTTGGTCGCCTCGAACTCGGCCGCCTG
>Ga0126369_10003144_pt1 | contig 11907 bp, 8 predicted proteins | sample PanSoiMetaPlot_1_FD_109646 | JGI IMG/M metagenome (GOLD analysis project Ga0126369, IMG submission 109646) | Tropical forest soil microbial communities from Panama - MetaG Plot_1 | ecosystem: Environmental > Terrestrial > Soil > Tropical forest > Bulk soil | place: Panama | collected 2016-02-17 | reverse complement strand
CCATGACCGTGGTTCCGCTGTTTTGCGCCAAGCTGATCAAAAAACACCAGGCGGATGAAGAACTGGGCGAAGGTTCGATTGAAGCCCGCATGGGGAAAACCTCGAAGAAATTCGACGGGTACTTCAACCGGATGCTCGCGAAATACGACCGGTCGCTGGCCGGGGCGTTGCTCCAGCCGCTCGGCACGGTGGCTGGTTTGGCCGGCGTTTCACTGCTTTGCTTCGCCATGTATCCGTTGCTGGGCGTCTCGTTTTTTCCCCGTACGGATCCGGGACAGTTTGTGATCAATCTGAAAGCGCCGACCGGCACTCGCGTTGAACTTACAGAGGACTATGTCAAGAAAATCGAAGAGGTTGTTCGCGACGTGGTTCCGAAGAACGAGCTGCAGATCATCGTAGCGAATATCGGCGTAACCACGGACTTCTCGGCCATCTATACGCCCAACTCGGCGCCCCACACCGCATTCCTACAGGTCAGCTTGAAAGAAAGTCACAAGATAGGGAGTTATGAATATATGCGGCGGGTTCGTGACCGCTTGTCCAGAGACCTGCCGCAAGTCTCCACGTATTTCCAGTCCGGTGGTTTGGTCGACGCGGTGCTGAATCTTGGCTTGCCCGCGCCGATCGATGTTCAGGTGAGCGGCAGGAATATGAAGCAGACCTACGCCGCGGCGGTGGAGATGGCGTATCGGATTCGCCAGCTGAAAGGCGTGAGCGATGTGCTCATCCCGCAGGACATTGACTACCCCGCGCTCGAGTTGGATGTAGACCGCGAGAAGGCCAGCCAGCTCGGGCTATCGCAGAAGGAAATCGTCGATAACGTGATCACCGCCCTCACTTCGAACGGGATGATTGCTCCGAACTACTGGATTGATCCGGAAAGCGGAAACCCGTATCTGTTAACCGTGCAGTATCCGGAAAACGCCGTGACCACCATGAACGATTTGAAACAGATTCCCCTGCGCGGGTCCAGGATAGCTCATCCGACTTTTCTCGACACCGTGGTCAAGGTCAACGCCATCGCTTCGCCGACCGAAGTCGACCATTACCAACTCTCCCGCGTGATCGACCTCTATGTCGCGCCCAAAAAGGAAGACCTGGGCAGCATCACAACTCAGATCGGGGACATCCTGAGGGGTACGAAGATGCCGGAGGGAGCCCGCGTTACCTTGCGGGGTTCCGTGCAGGGCATGCGCGCTTCATTCAAGAGCTTTGCAATCGGCTTGGTTCTTTCCGTTGTGCTCGTGTATCTCGTGCTGGTCGCGCAGTTCGCTTCCTGGACTGACCCGTTCATTATTTTGCTCGCGGTGCCACCCGGTCTGGCGGGAGTGCTCCTGTTCCTGCTGGCAACACATACGACGTTGAACGTGATGTCGCTCATGGGCGTGGTGATGATGGTAGGTATCGTCGTCTCGAACAGCATTCTTATCGTCGAATTCGCTCGGCATCTCGACCATGCGGGCAAACCGTTGAAGGAAGCGGTTTCGTTGGCATCGCGCTTACGCTTGAGGCCGGTGCTGATGACCTCGCTGGCCACGCTGCTTGGCTTGATTCCAATGGCGCTCGGCATAGAGGCGGGCAGCGAACAATATGCGCCACTGGCGCGCGCCATTATCGGCGGACTGTTGGTTTCAGTCGTGGTGACCGTCTATCTTGTGCCGGCCGCCTACCTGATCGTTCACCGCAAGGAAGAGGGCAAAAGCGCGGAGGCCTCCGCCTGATGTCACCGAAGCCGAATCAGTCGACAATAGCCTGGCTTCTGTTCTTGCTCCTGGTGGCGATGCCCGTTGGCGCGCAGTCACCCATAGCCAGAACTTCCCCCGAAAGTCGAAACCCGCCGGGGCAAAATTCAGCAGAGGCCGGTACGCCTTTGACCAGAAAGCAAGCCGAGGAATGGGCCCTCAAAAACAATCCGCAGATCACGGCCGGGCGCTTGCGCGCCCTCGAAGCGGCTCAATACGCGAGAGCACAACGTTCGGCCCTGTTGCCGACCGCTTACTTAAGCTTGACCGGCGTGACCGCGAGCCAAGATGCCCGCATTACGGCTGGAGCACTCAACAATCCGATCATTTATCCGCGCGCTGCGACCGGTGCTACGGTCAGCCAGCTGATTACGGATTTTGGCCGCACCGCAAGTCTGGTCTCCAGCGCGAAGTCCGCGGCGAAGGCCGCAGATGAAAACTCCGCCGCGACCACCGCTCAGATCATCATGGCCGTCGATCAGGCTTTCTACAACGCGCTTGAGACCAGGGCTTTGCTCGAAGTGGCACAACAAACCGTAGCGGCGCGGCAACTGATCGTGGACAAAGTGAGTGCGCTGACCGAGGCTAAGCTAAAATCCGATTTGGACCTGAGTTTTGCAAATGTCGATTTGGCGCGCGCTAAATTGCTCCGGCTCGAAGCAAAGAACAATTATCAGGCTTCGCTTGCTGTTCTTTCAGCGATTCTTGGCCTTAGAGACCAGCAGAATTTCGATTTGCTGGAATCTTCGCGTGAACTCGAGGAGCCGGAAGCTGACGTGACCCCGCTCATCCTGGCTGCCATGCAGCATCGCCCGGAAATTCTGGCTCTCGAACAGCAGGTCGACGCCGCGGAAAAGTTCGGCCATGCGGAACACGATCTTACAAGACCGACCGTCAGCGCGATAGGCACAGTCGGTGTCGCGCCGGTTAGAAACGAAAACCTTCCAAACTGGTACGGCGCAGTCGGCGTAAACGTGAATATTCCGGTCTTCAACGGATTTCTCTACAATGCCCGGGCAAAAACGGCCGATCTCGAGACCGAAGTGGCCAAACAGAAGCTGATGGACGAGCGAAACAACGTGGCCCGCGACGTACGTACGTCCTGGCAGGACTCGCAGAGCGCGTTTGAGCGCTTAAACGTGACCAAGCAGCTTCGCGAACAGGCCAGCCTGGGATTAAGCCTTGCTACGTCGCGATACAACCTGGGACTCGGTTCCATCGTAGAACTTGGCCAAGCCGAACTGCACAAGACCGAGGCAGACATTGCCGATACCGACGCACAGTATCAGTATCGCCTGAGCCGCCTGGTGCTTCTGTATACGATCGGTCGGCCGAACTAACGTCCGTCGCTCCCGCGTTACCCCCTAGATCTTCGACCCCCGAGCAGCGTAAGTACTGGGATTTTTGCTAGGCACACCCCTATTTACATTCTGCGCCCGCTCCGGGCGGAACCGCTTTTTGCCGACCTCGATTCGATCTAACTTTAAACTTATCAGCCATTTCACTTGTAACAATTCCTGTTACCGGATATTCACATTCGTTTGACATGCCAGTAAGACGCGGACCCTACGGTACGTCCGCGGCGTTAGCTCACGCTACTCACCAGGTAAGTCTATTTGCAGGTGACCGCTAAGCCCGGTCAATGAGAGAGGAAATGAAAAAACTAGCTGCAATCGTTTTGTCGCTTTTCCTGATGTCAGGTACGGCGTTTGCGGACACACCGAAGGATGGTGACCCGCAACCAGCCGAGAACACCAAGAAAAAGGCCACCAAACCCGCTACGAAGTCAGCAACAGCGGTCCTTGCCGAACAAGTGGAAGCACTTCGGCAGACTCTCGAGGCCCAACAGCAACAGATCCAGCAGTTGAAGGAAGAACTATCTCGCCGCGACACGCAAATCGGCGATGCGAAAAGCGCCGCGGCCGCTGCTGATGCCAAGGCCGCCGAGGCAAATACGAAGGTCACGGAGGTTGCGGCCAGTACGGCCGAAGTTAAAACCACCACGACCACGTTGAGCACTGACGTTGCCGACCTGAAGCTCGGCAGCGACGCACTGAAGGGTGCAGTGCAGGACACACAGAAGAAAATCGTCGCTAGTGAGAATCCGTCGTCGATTCACTACAAGGGTGTGACCATCACGCCGGGCAGCTTCTTCGCTGCAGAAACCGTTTATCGCACGCGAGCGGCGAGCGCCGACGATAACACGCCCTTCACGGGAATTCCTTATCCCGGAAACAGCCTTGCCAAGGTATCGGAGTTCAATTTTGGCGGCCGTCAGACACGTCTGAGCCTTTTGGTGGAAGGAAAGCTGGCCTCAGCCAAGCTCAGCGGCTATGTGGAAGCCGACTTCCTCGGCGCAGGAACGACATCGAACAACCGCCAAAGCAACAGCTACGTTTTCCGTCAGCGCCAAGCCTTTGCTCAGGTGGCGTTTGAGAACGGATGGTCTTTGACCGGCGGTCAGATGTGGAGCCTGGCGACGGAAACCCGCAAGGGCATTCTCAATCGGCAAGAAGCCACCCCGCTTGTCGTCGACCACCAATATAGCGTTGGATTCACCTGGGCGCGTCAATATGGGTTCCGTGTCGTGAAGAATTTCTCGGACAAAGTTGCGTTGGGTTTCTCCATTGAAGGTCCGCAGACCATTATCGGCGGTCGCGGCTTTTCTACCTTTACCAGCGCGACTGGTACGGTTTCGCAAAACTTCTGGTTGAATGCGCCGGGAGCCAGCGGAGGCTTGGAAAACGCATTTGATCCGACAGGATACACACCCAATCAAGCGCCGGACTTTATCGTGAAGGCCGCTTTTGATCCAGGCTGGGGACACTATGAGGTTTTCGGAATATTGAGCGAATTCCGAAATCGCATCTATCCTTGTGCCGTGGTCAGCCCGAAGGCAAGCACCGGCACTCCCGGGACGGCAGGCTCGGTAACACTGGTCGGGCCGGCGCTTTCCTGCACCGAGGCGCCTGCGGCGACCGCGCCGACCGCAGCTGGCGCGTTTAACGACTCGCGAACCGGCGGTGGCGCTGGCGCCAGCGCGCTGGTTCCTCTCAGCAAGAAGATTGATGCGGGCGTCAAGTTTACCGCCGGCAGCGGCGTCGGCCGTTACGGTTCAGCTCAGCTTCCGGATGCGACAGCTCGTCCCGACGGCACGCTTGCTTTGCTCAAGAGCGCGCAGTGGCTCGGCCGAGTCGAGTTGCACCCGACGCCGAAGATCGATCTGTATGCTTACTTTGGTCAGGAATACGCCGGCCGCGCTGGCTACACCGGCTACCAGTCGGTCAAGTTCGCCACCACTACCTTGACCGGCGCAGCTCCAGGCGCGCCGGTCGGTACGGCAACAACCGTCACCACATCGAACACCGGTATTGGCGGCTACGGTTCGGCATTCTCCAACAACTCCGGCTGCTCAACGGAAATCGCGCCCGCCGGAACGGGAACGCCGGGTACCGGCGGCACCTGCGCGGGCGATATTCGTGCCATCAGCGAAGCATCGGTCGGGTTCTGGCACAAAGTCTACAACGGGCCGAAAGGCGGCGTGCGCTGGGGCATCCAGTATTCTTACCTGACGAAGTCTGGCTGGTCGGGTCTGAATGACATCGCGCCCAAGGCCGTCGACAACATGATCTTTACCTCGTTCCGTTATTACATCCCCTGATCTGGTAGTTTGCATTTACAACCCCGAAAAGGGCGGTGCCAGAAGGTTCCGCCCTTTTTTATTTCTCCGATTTGTCAACGGGCCCTGTGTCAATAGCCAAGCCCATCTGTTTCAGCACTTTGCGGATTAAAACAACTCTGAACGGTTTGTAACAATCCCGTAACAAACATTGCACAAAATTCCCCCTACTGTCGTGTACCCCGACCTGGTCAAAAATGATCGCCCGCTCAAACGGGCACCATTAGTGTGGAGAGGCTAAAAAAAATGAAAAGATTGACAGGTTTATTGGCGCTGGCTCTTCTGCTGGCTGGCGTCATGTTCGCACAGAGCGGACTGATGATCACCGGTGCTGGCGCAACTTTTCCCAATCCGATTTATTCGAAATGGTTTGATCAATTTCACAAATCAAACGGGACCCAGATCAACTATCAGCCTGTCGGTTCGGGCGCGGGAATCAAGCAGGTTACGGATGGAACGGTTGACTTTGGTGCGTCCGATGGACCGATGAACGATGACCAACTGAAAGCTTACCGGACGAAAAATGGCGTAGGGATTCTGCACTTTCCCACCGTACTCGGCGCGGCTGTGCCTACCTATAACGTTCCGGGTGTAGACGCTACGCTGAACTTCACGCCCGAAGCGCTGGCCGGGATTTTTCTAGGCCGCATCTCCAAATGGAATGATCCGGCTATCGCCAATGCCAACAAGAGCGTAAGCCTTCCCGCCAATGACATCGTTGTGATTCATCGCTCGGACGGCAGCGGCACAACGTATATCTGGACCGATTACCTTTCGAAGGTGAGTGCCGACTGGAAAGACAAGGTCAGCAAAGGCACGTCGGTGAACTGGCCAGTTGGCCTTGGCGGAAAAGGCAACGAAGGCGTCACCGGACTGATCAAGCAGACGCCCAACTCCATCGGTTACGTTGAGCTGATTTACGCGGCACAAAACAAGATTCCTTTTGGAACTGTAAAGAACTCGGCCGGCACCTTCGTTAAGGCCGATCTCTCGACAGTCAGCGAGGCTGCCTCCGGCGCGTCCAAAACCATGCCAGAAGATTTTCGCGTGTCGATCACCAACGCCCCCGGTAAGAACGCCTATCCCATCTCCAGCTTCACGTGGCTGTTGATTCCCGAAAAATTCAAGGACACAGCCAAACGCGACGCCATGAAGAACTTTGTGAAATGGGCGATCACGGATGGACAAGGCGATGTGGAAGCTTTGTCCTACGCTAAGCTCCCCAAAGAAGTTGTGGACAAGGAACTTAAGGCCCTCAGCAAGGTACAGTAAGCGCAAGCGTGGCCACTTCTTCCATACACGTCCCGAGCGCGAATCCCGTCGACGGCTCGCGCTCGTTTCTTTCGCGCCTTCGCAGCGGCGACGAAATCGCGCGCCTGATCACGTTTATCTTCGCGGCCAGCGTGGTCTTGCTTACCGTCCTGCTGGTCTACGAGTTGTGGATAGCTTCGTCGCTTCCCAGGCAAAAATTCGGGCTGGCATTCTTTGTCACCAAATTGTGGGATCCGATTGCAGAGCAGTTTGGCGCACTGACCTTCATTTACGGCACCATCGTAACTTCGGCGGTAGCACTGCTGATCGCCGTTCCTCTCGGAATTGGAGCGGCAATCTTTCTCGCCGAGCTCGCACCGCAAAAAGTTTCCGATCCTCTGCAATTTTTTATCGATTTGCTTGCGGCGGTTCCCAGTGTGATCTACGGCGTACTGGGTGTCTTTATCGTCATTCCGCTGATGCGGACGGTGATCGCGCCGACGCTGAAAGCGACGCTCGGTTTCATCCCGTTGTTTCAAGGACCGGCCTACGGCGTCGGATTTTTTACGGCAGGTATCGTACTCGCGATCATGGTCATCCCCTACATTATTTCCGTATCGCGCGAAGTGCTGCTTTCGGTTCCACGCGATCAGCGCGAAGCCGCGTTGGCTTTAGGCTCCACGCGTTGGGAAGCAACCTGGAAGGTCGTGGTTCCCTTTGCGCGTACCGGCATCATGGGATCGATTTTTCTAGCGCTGGCGCGTGCGCTGGGCGAAACCATGGCCGTGACCATGGTCATCGGCAACACTCCAGCGATCAGCAGTTCCCTGTTCGCTCCCGGCTATTCGATTGCGGCCGTAATTGCCAACGAATTTACCGAAGCGACGGGAGATATATACATTCAATCTCTGATTCAGCTGGGGTTGGTACTTTTTCTGCTGACGTTCATCCTGAATGGCTTGGCTAGGCTGCTGATGCTTCTGACTGCTGCCCGCGGCAGTGGAACGGGGCGCGTATGAACGCCCGACTCCGGTGGCGGAAGCTGGTCAGCGCGTTTATGCTAACGATGACCGGCGTGTGCGCCGCCGTTGCCGTTTCGGTTCTCTTTTTTATTCTCGGCTACCTCGTCTTTCACGGCGGGCGGTCTATCAACTGGGACTTTTTCACCAAACTTCCTACCCCTGTGGGCGAAACCGGCGGAGGCATGGCCAACGCCATCGTCGGCAGCGCCAAGTTGCTCTTCCTCGCCAGCTTATTTGGCGTACCGATCGGTTTCTTCGGTGCAATTTATCTGGCTGAATTCAGTGGAACGAAGACCGCGTTCGTGGTTCGCTACGCTGCCGACCTGCTGAATGGTGTTCCTTCGATCGTTATTGGCATCTTCGCTTATGCTTTGGTTGTTTTGCCGTTCAAGCATTTTTCCGCATACGCGGGAGGCTTTGCTCTGGGCGTGATGATGATTCCCATCACCTTGCGCAGCACCGAAGAATTCCTCTTGGGCGTTCCGAATAATCTGCGTGAGGCGGCGATGGCGCTGGGCGCGAGCAAATGGAAGACGATCGCTACGGTCATCGTGCCCGCAGCCTATCGCGGTATTCTTACCTCTGTTCTCTTGGCCTTTGCTCGCGTGGCGGGCGAAACAGCGCCGCTGCTGTTTACCGCGTTCGGCAATCGTTACTGGAGCCCGGGCTTTAATCAGCCCATCGAATCCCTGCCCCACATGGTCTACATTTACGCGATTTCTCCCTATGAAGACTGGCAGCGCCAGGCATGGGCCGCCGGACTAGTCCTGCTCGGGCTTATCCTGATGGTCAACATCGTAGCTCGGTTTATTCTGGCCCGAGGGGTAGCCGTACAGAGGTCTTAATATGTCAGCTCCAGCGAGGTCTGCAGTGACCGTGAACCTAACACCAACCACCATCGGCACGCCTAACCGGGAAACCGCAGCCCCGGCGCCCGTCCGCATGAGCATTGCCAAAGTCAATTTCTACTATGGCACCAAGCAAACGCTTTTCGACATCAACATGACCGTTGCCGCTAATCGCGTGACCGCTTTGATCGGTCCTTCGGGTTGCGGAAAGTCGACCCTGCTGCGGACTTTCAACCGCATGCACGAAACCGTACGCAACGCGAGGCTCGAGGGCGAAATCCTACTGGATGGCCAAAACATTATTTCGCAAGACGTTACTTTGCTTCGCCGCCGCGTTGGCATGGTCTTTCAGCGGCCTAATCCGTTCCCAAAATCCATTTTCGACAATGTTGCCTACGGTCCAAAGATCAATGGCGCCAAAGAGCCGATCGCCGATATCGTCGAGCGAAGCCTGCGACGCGCGGCGCTGTGGGACGAAGTGAAGGATCACCTGCACAAGTCCGCCTACGAACTTTCCGGCGGCCAGCAGCAGCGGCTTTGCATCGCGCGCGGGCTCGCGGTCGAACCGGAAGTCCTTCTTCTCGACGAACCCTGCTCGGCGCTCGACCCCATTAGCACCGCGAAAATCGAAGAGCTTCTCGTTCAGTTGAAAGACTCCTGCACGATCGCCATCGTGACGCACAACATGCAGCAGGCAGCGCGCGTGAGCGACTTCACCGCATTCTTGCTGGTGGGCCAACTGGTGGAATTCAACCCAACGCCGCACCTCTTCACCACGCCGGCCGATCCGCGAACAGAGGCTTACATCACCGGCCGTTTCGGATGAGGAAACTATGGAACGTCACTTCGAACGAGATCTGAACGAACTGAAAGAGCGCCTGCTCTGGATGGGTAGCCTAGCGGAACGTTCCGTGCATCAGGCGGTACATGCCGTTCTCGATTCCGACGAGCAACTCGCCAAGCGCGTTCTGGAAGAAGAAAGCGCCATCAACGAGTTGCAAATTGAAATCGATGACCGCGTCGTGCAGCTCCTGGCCTTGCATCAGCTAATGGCGATGGATCTGCGCTTCGTTCTGGCAGTCTCCCGCATCAATAATGACCTCGAGCGCATCGGCGACCAGGCGGTAAACATCGCGCAAGGAGCGCTGCGCATTCTCCGCCATCCTCGCGTCAAGCCTTACGTGGACCTGCCGCGCATGAGCGAAGTTGCGGAGGAAATGGTACGCGACTCGCTGAACGCAGTCGTCCGCCGCGACGTCGATCTGGCTCGCAAAGTTCTAGAAAGCGACGACAAAGTGGATCATTACCGGGACCAGATTTTCCGGGAATTGCTTACCTACATGATGGGCGATTCCAGCGTCGTGTTTCCAGCATTCGAATTGATTCTCGTCGCCAAGAATCTCGAGCGCATTGGCGACCACGCCACCAACATCGCAGAGGACGTCATCTACATCGTGCAGGGGCAGGACGTTCGCCATCCGGCTGTGGATCGCCGCTAAGCCTTGGTCTCCGCTGCCGGCGCCATAACCAGAGCCCAACCGATCCGCCTGCAGCGAGGATCGAAATCCAGCCGCCGACCGTGCGATCCAAGGTTCGCGTGAACTCGATTTCGATGTGCGAGCTTCCCGCCGGCACGGGAATGATCATCTGTGCCGTCCCGGCCGCATGTTGGACCAGGGCGGGAGACCCGTTCACGGTTACACGCCAGGCTGGATAGTTCAGCAATCGGACCGCAACAAGATCGGCTTCGGGCGTGACGACGAGAAGCCTGCGGTGCTCTGCCGTCCACCCGGGTACCACGATTTCCCGGTGTTGCGCCCCTCCGGCCCCGCCTCGAACGAAGCGCGCGCGAGGGTGTTTAAGCGGCAGATCGCTGTTGTCATCGCCGACTGGATCGTACTCGTCCGTTCCTTCAAACCCCGTGCCTTCGTGCAGGGCCGTTTCTAAGCTCGGCATGTCCTCGGTGTCCCACCAGGTGTGGTTGCCCAGATACGAGCCGGAACCGGCGATCGATACCGTGGCGACCAGCAGCCAAATCCACTCGAAGCGCCCTTTCATCGAAGCGGCCGTAAACACGACGGCGCAAAGCGCGATAACCGACATCCAGCGCCACGGAAACTGCACGAACCTCAGCTCCGGCAGGTAACGCCACAACAACGATGTCACCGGCAGCATCAGAAGCGTGGCCGCGGCGGCAAGCGCGGTGATTGCGCCGAGCATGGCGTGCGGTTGGTCATCGCTGGCGGAGCGCAGAGCCTTCCATGCGACCGTGGCTCCCGCTAGAGTCCACGCCACAAGCATCACCGCGATATTGGAGGCGATTCGGTTAAACAGGTCGTGCTCGGAATCGGAAGTCTTCGCGTACAGAAAATTCTGAGCTGGTTCGAGCCCGCTCGCGAGGGCCCCGGCGATCTTCACCCACCGCTGCTCGTAGGCTGCGGGAACTATGTAGAACGCGGCCAACCCGAACCCCAGGAGAATTCCCGCCGCGCCCTTGATCAGCGGTTCGAAGGTTCGTGTTTGCAGGGATGAAAAAGCAAATAGAAACGCAACGCCATAAGTGGCGATGACCGCTGATGGAGCGTTGGATAGCCAGACCGCACAAAAAACGATTGCAAACGCCAGGGTTTGGCCGGTCGGCTCCCGGTGTTGCGCAAACATCCCGCATAATCGCAGCGCCGCCAGCAGGAGAACCGGAAAAAACGAGATGGCCAGCAGTTCAGCAAAATCACTCCGAGCATAAATGATGGTCAGCGCGTACGGGTTCATTACGAAACACAAGGTGGCAAAGCGCGCGGTTCGGCGGGAGTCGCTTATCTGCCGTACCAGAGCGTAAGCGGATAAGCCGGCGAAGGTCTGAACGCAGGCGTAGAACGCGATCCCGACATATTTCCAAGGGATCAGCGTTCCCAGCAACGCTCCAAACATCCACGAAAGCGGTGGATAGAAAATGAAGCGTGGTTCGCCGTAACCGAAGTTGGCCCATTCCGTCCAGCGGGGAAATACAATACCTTGTTTCCACTGGCTGGCGGCATCGAGCCACGACGCCATATGAAAGGCTATGTCGTGTCCGGAAGCCATTCCGAAAAAGAAGAAGGGGCTGACGATTGCAATCGCAGTCCCGAGCGAAATGCCTCCGGCGACGGCCCATTCACGCAAATTAGCTTTTCGGCTGTCCTGAGTTTTGCCACCAACCGATTCGTTCATCGAGGTTCGAAATTCTAACCGGAAACCGACTTGGCCGCAGGCTCAGTTAGGTTTTTCGTTCTTGAAGATTATTCCGTCCTTCATTACGAAGAACACATGCTCGGTCTGCCGGATGTTCTCCACGGGGTTACCCGGCACGGCCACGATGTCCGCGAGCT
>Ga0126369_10003141_pt1 | contig 11913 bp, 13 predicted proteins | sample PanSoiMetaPlot_1_FD_109646 | JGI IMG/M metagenome (GOLD analysis project Ga0126369, IMG submission 109646) | Tropical forest soil microbial communities from Panama - MetaG Plot_1 | ecosystem: Environmental > Terrestrial > Soil > Tropical forest > Bulk soil | place: Panama | collected 2016-02-17 | reverse complement strand
TCGCCAGCATGGTGCAGGCCGCCCCGGGGCGCTTCGCGCTCGGCATCGGGACCTCGTCGAACGTCATCGTCGAGAACTGGAACGGAATCCCGTTCGAAGAGCCCTACCGGCGCGTCCGCGACACGATCCGGTTCCTCCGCACCGCGCTCGCCGGCGAGAAGGTCTCGCACGAGTACGACACCTTCGCCGTCAAGGGCTTCCGCCTCGGCATCCGCGTCGACGAGATCCCGCCCATCCTCGTCGCCGCCTTGCGCCCGGGCATGCTCCGGCTCGCGGGACGCGAAGGTGACGGCGCCATCATCAACTGGCTCTCGGCCGACGACGTGAAGACGGTCGTCCCGCACGTCGGCGACGACAAGGAGATCGTCGCCCGCATCTTCGTGTTGCCCACCGACGACGAGAAGGCCGTGCGCTTCATCGGGAAGCGAGCCATCGCTGCCTACCTCAACGTGCCGGTGTACGCCGCGTTCCACGCGTGGCTCGGCCGGGGCAAGACCCTGCAACCGATGTGGGACGCGTGGAAGGCGGGCGATCGCGAGGCGGCGACGGCCGCCATCCCCGACGAGCTCGTCGACGACTTGATCGTGCACGGCAAGCCGGACCAGATCCGCGAGCACCTGGCGCGGTATGCCGCCAACGGCGTCACAACGCCCGCGCCCGCGTTCCTTGCTGGGCCCGACGACACCCGCCGGGCGCTGCGAGAGCAGGCGCCGAGCAGCGCGTAGGGCAATCGCCGCCGGCGCACTCGCGCGTCAGGCGACCTGCTTGAGCCTGACCTCGTCGTGCCGCACGGTGACCTGGTGGCACCGGAGAAGGGCCCGAACGACCCACCAGCCCGGGTCGATCTCGGCTCGGCCGAGCGCGAAGTTGGCCGACGTCGGCGCCGCGTGATGGTTGTTGTGCAGGCCCTCGCCGCCCGTCAAGAGGGCGAGCCACTGGGAATTGCCGGCCGGGTTGTCGAACGGGCGCCGGCCGCGGGTGTGTCCGACGGCGTTGATCGCTCCGCTGAGCGCCACGTAGGTCACGGCGTGCACGCCCGCCGCCAGCAGCCCCGTCTGCCAACCGAACGTCACGCAGAGGATCCCGATGCCGATCGCCAGACCGAGCAGCCCGTGGTCGAAGAACCAACGGTCCAGTCCGTCGGCAGGGAGGTCGCGCGCGTACCGGCGGACGGTGAGCTTGTCGCGCGCGACGCGCCGGTAGAGCCCGGCGTTCGCGAGTTGCACGCGCCAGAAGCCGAGGATGCGCGGGCTGTGCGGGTCGGACGGCGTGTCGGAGGTCGCGTGATGGCGACGGTGGACCGCGACCCATTCACGCGGTCGCATGCCCGTGGTGATCCAGACGAGGAAGCGGCACACGAACGCCGCCGCCGGCCGCATGGTCAGGGCCCGGTGAGCGAGGGTGCGATGCAGGTAGATCGTCGTCACGACCACCGAGATCTGGGTCACGACGATCCCGGCGAGCAGCGCGAGGGGAACGTTCACGAGCGGGTCTCCTCGTTCGGACGGCGGACCTTCCGTCCCGGCCGACGCTACTCTACCTACCAGTAGGTAGGCCCAATCGGGCGTAAGATGCGAGTTCGCGGCCAATTCGCAGCGAGTTCGCCGGGAGGCCCCACGATGGCAGCAACGGCGGAGACGCAGGCACAGGACACCAAGTCGCTCATCCTCGAGGCCGCCCTCCGCCGCTTCGCCGAGCACGGCTTCAGCGGCACGAGCCTCAACGACATCGCCGACGACGTGGGGATCCGCCGGCCCAGCCTCCTCCACCACTTCCCGTCCAAGGAGGCGCTGTACCGCGCCGTCCTCCTCGACGCCTTCGCCGACTGGTTCGCGCTGGTCGACGAGGCGATCGCGGGCCCGCAGAAGCAGGGCTGGCCCCAGGTCGAACGGGTCATGCGAGCGGCCTTCCGGTTCTTCGAAGGACGTCCCGAGTTCGTGCGGCTCGCCCGTTGGGAGGCACTCGAGGGCGGGCCGATCCTGTCCGAGGAGCTAGGTGCGATGCTGCGACCGCTCTTCGAGCGCGGGAGCGCGTTCCTCGAGCGGGAGATGGACGCCGGCCGGCTCCGTCGCTATGACGCCGGCCAGCTCCTCCTGACCGGTTACGGCGCGGTGCTCTCCTACCTCTCGGATGCCCCGCTGACGAAGTCGTTGCTCGGCGCCGACCCCCTCAGCACACGGATGCTCGCCGAGCGTCGGGAGCACGTCATCGACGTGCTCCGTAACGCCTTGGAGCCCTAACCGAAGCTCGCGTGCTTACGGAACCGCTCGAAGAGCGGTGCCTCACCCAGCACGTCGACGGCGTCCATCGTCTTGCGTCCCATGAGCACGAGCAGCACCTCCGACGCCGGACCGCGCACGGCGACGTCGCCCTTCGCGTGCTCGCGGGTGAGCTGGACGCCCTCGGCGTCGAGACGGACCACCCACTCCCCCGGCGTGTCCGTTGTGTGCAGATGGATTGATCCGGCCTCGGGGAAGCGGCGACCGCGGAACGCGCCGAGGATGCCCAGGTACTCGTCGACGCCGTCGGCGGCAAGCACGGCATCGAAGCCGTCGGCGGCTGCGCCCGCGTTCTGCGCATCCCACCGGTGCATGGCGGTCTCCTGGGTCGTGCGACGGGACCAGAAGCCGACGCTCTGATCGAACGGCACCCATGTCCAGCACGGCTTGGCGGGGTCCGTCGCCTCGAGCTTGCTCGCGAGCATCTCGGCACCCTCGGCGAGCCAATCGGGAATTTCGTCGTCGGCAGGTGGTTCTTCGCGCTGCTTGAACGCCTGGCCGTCCGGCGGCTGGTCGAGGTTCCCGGCCACCCAACGATGGTGTGACCCGAGATGGTGCGCGAGGTCGCGCAGGTTCCACTCCGGGCATGAGGGCACCATCGTCTCCATCGATTTGTCGCGCGACGCCTGCGCCGCCGCGTTCCCGTTCCAACGCAGCGCCGGGATGTAGTCGCCGTGATCCATGGGTCGACGCTATAACCCGAGCGTCGGTTGCGGGTCGACGCGTTCGACGAGGTGGGGCCCGTCGTGGTCGGCGCTGTTCACCGCAGTCCCCACCGGATACGCGACGAGCAGGTCGTCCGAAGCCGGGCGCAACAGACGCGCGAGCGCGTCGAAGTCGGGCGCGTCGGGATCCAACCAGGCATCCCAGTTTCCCTCTTCGAGCACGACCGGCATGCGATCGTGCAGCGGCGCGACCGTGCCGTTCGAGCTCGTGGTCACGATCGTGCAGGAACGCATCCAGTCAGTATCCGGGGCGTCGCCGTCCCGCCACGCCGCCCACAGACCGGCGAACGCCATCGGCTCACCGTCGCGACGGTGGATGAACATCGGTTGCGTGCGCGCGCCGCGACGCTCCCATTCGTAGAAGCCCTCGGCCGGCACGAGGCAGCGATGGCGGCGGAAGGCGCGCTCATAGGCCGGCTTGTCGGCGAGCGACTCGGCGCGGGCGTTGATCATGCGGTCGCCGACCCTGGGGTCCCTCGCCCACGACGGGACCAGCCCCCACCGCAGCTCCGAGAGGTAGCGCCGCCGCCCGCCATCCTCTGCCCGGTCCCGCACTGCGTACACGCTCGCCCGGGGAGCGACGTTGTAGCTGGGCTCGTGCGCCGGCGCCGTCACCTCGTCGACGCCGAACCGGGCCACGAGCAGCTCGGGCGACGACGCCTGCACGAACCGCCCGCACATGGGAGCACGGTACCGACGCGCCGGAGAGGGTGCCGGTGCCCGACGTCACGTTGCGTCCGGGCGTGCAGAGGCTCATACTCAAACCGAACGGTCGGTTTTTCGAGAGGGACCCGATGGCCACGACCACCCGGCTGCGCAAGGGCGAGGCGACCCGCCGCCTGATCCTCGAGCGGGCGGCGCCCGTCTTCAATCAGCGGGGCTACGCCGGCGCCTCGATGAGCGAGCTCGTCGAGGCCACCGGCATCGAGAAGGGCGGGATCTACAACCACTTCGGCAGCAAGGAAGAGCTCGCGGTCGAGGCGTTCGACTACGCGATCGAGCTCATCGTCGAGGGCTACGCCTCGGTGCAGGAGGGCAAGGTCGGGCTCGACCGTCTCGTCGCCATCATCGAGATCTTCGGCGACTGGTCCGGGCACCCGCTGGTGAAGGGCGGATGCCCGATCATGAACACGGCGATCGAGGCCGACGACACGAACCCGGCGCTTGCCGCCCGGGCGCGGGCGGCCATGGACTCATGGCACCGCCTGATCGGCTCGATCGTGAAGGAAGCCAAGGCCGGGAACGAGATCGACGCCGACGTCGACCCCTACGAGCTCGCCACTCTCGTGACGTCGACGCTCGAGGGCTCGCTCATGCAGACGCGCCTGTTCGGCGATCCCGTCTACAAGCGCCGTGCCGTCGCGTCGCTCGTCGAGCACGTCGAGAGCCTGCGCACGGCGCCTCGCCAACGGAAACGGGGGGCATCCCGATGACCACCTTCGACGAACGAAGCCGCGTCGTGACCTGGGACGACCCCGTCGCGAGCTGGAAGGCGGCCCGCGGGCTCGGCGGCATCGACGTGCTGCGCGCCATCGAGGGCGGCGAACTCCCGGCGCCGCCTGTTGCGCGTCTTATCGGGCTCGAGATCGAGCAGGTGAGCGAAGGGCTGGTGACCTTCGCGTTCGAGCCGGCGGAGTTCCACTACAACCCGCTGGGCACGGTCCACGGCGGCATCCTGACCACTGTGCTCGACAGCGCCATGGGTTGCGCCGTTCACAGCAAGCTGCGCGCCGGCCTGAGCTACACGACGCTCGAGCTGAAGGTGAGCTTCCTGCGCCCGGTGCGCGTCACGACGGGACGCGTGCGCGGCGAAGGGAAAGTCGTGCACATGGGCGGACGCGTCGCGACGGCCGAGGCTCACCTGGTCGACGAGCAGGGCGATCTGTACGGCCACGCCACCAGCACCTGCCTCCTCTCGTCCCCGCGGTCGGGCGACTCCGCCGGAGAGACGTGATGGCGGCGGTCGAGCAACCGGCGGGCGACTTCCACGTTCCCCGGGACGAGCTCGTCGAGCTCGACGGCGGATCGGCGGTCGCGATCCGTTCCATCGAGCCGGCCGACGCCTACGCGCTGCTGCGCCTGTTCGACCGGCTGTCACCGGAGTCGATCTACCACCGGTTCTTCTCGCCGATGCCCCGGCCGCGCCGCGCCGCGCTGCTGCACCTCGCCGGGCTCGACCACGAGCTGCACGAAGCGCTCGTGGCGACGAAGGGCAGAGAGATCGTCGCGGTGGCGCGTTACGACGCCCGGCCGGAGGAGACCGACGCCGAGGTGGCAGTGATCGTCGACGACGAGTGGCAGGACCGCGGGCTGGGGACACGGCTCCTGCATCGACTCGCGCGTCTCGGTGCCCGGCGCGGGCTCGTGGCGTTCCGGGCGACGGTGCTCGGCGAGAACCGGCGGGCGCTCCCGTTCCTGCGGCGCCTGTCACCCGACGCCGAAGTGCTCTTCCGTCACGGCGAGTACCAGGTCTACGCGCCCTTCCGCCGCCGCGCTCCCGAGCCGGGGCTCGGTCGGTCGGCCACTCTGTAGACGAAGCGGGCGCCGGACCAGACGTCGTCGATGGCGCACGTCTTGTTGTCCACGAGGCCGGCGTCCAACCCGATCCGCTGGACCGACTCGAACCGGAGGTCGGTCACCACGCCCGAGGCCTGCTTTGGCCACGCCACCCACAGGCCCCCGTCGGGCTCGAGCGAACGGGCGAGTGATCCGAAGCGCCGCTCGAGCGGCGCGGCGCGCATTGCGAAGACGACGATCACGTCGAGCCGGCCACGCGCCTGGGTGCGCACCTCGGCGCCGGCGGGAAGCGCGCCCAGCGTGCGCCTGAAGCCGTCGGGCGCGTCGATCAGGCCCAGCCGGGCACCCTCCTTGACCCCCAGCTTCTTGGGCAGCGGCGTGCCCGAGTACCCCGCCAATATCCCGACCTTTTTACTCGACTTTCCCTCCTCCGCTGATACCGTAAGGGCAAACGACGGACGAACTGGACCGAGGGAGGCAGACATGGCACTGCGCCTGGGAGACACCGCTCCCGACTTCACCGCGGAGACGACCGAGGGCACCGTCAACTTCTACGACTACCTCGGGGACAGCTGGGGGATGCTCTTCTCCCACCCCAAGGACTTCACACCGGTCTGCACGACCGAGCTGGGCGCGTTCGCGAAGCGCAGGTCGGAGTTCGACCAGCGCAACGTGAAGCTGATCGGTATCAGCGTCGACCCGCTCGACTCGCACAAGGGCTGGTCGAAGGACATCGAGGAGACGCAGGGCGCGGCGCCCAACTACCCGCTCATCGCCGACCCTGACCGCAAGGTCGCCGACCTCTACGACATGATCCACCCGAACGCCAGCGACACGGTGACCGTGCGCTCGGTGTTCATCATCGGCCCCGACAGGAAGATCAAGCTGATCATCACGTATCCCCAGAGCGCGGGGCGGAACGTCGACGAGCTGCTGCGCGTGATCGACTCGCTGCAGCTGACGGCCAACTACAGCGTCTCGACACCGGTCGACTGGCGCGAGGGCGAGGACGTGATCATCGTGCCCGCCGTCTCCGACGAGGACGCCAAGCAGAAGTTCCCGAAGGGCTGGACCGCCCTCAAGCCCTATCTCCGGGTCACGCCACAGCCGAACAAGTAGCTACACCCAACCCATCGGGTCCACGGGGTTCCCGTTGACGCGCACCTCCCAGTGGAGGTGGGGGCCGGTCGACGTGCCGGTGGAGCCGACGTAGCCGATGACCTCGCCGGTGCTCACGTGCTGGCCGATGGACACTGCGATGCGGGACTGGTGGCCGTAGCCGGTCGCCAGCCCGCCGCCGTGGTCGATGAGCGTGAAGTTGCCGTAGCCGCCGTTCGGCCCTGCCATCTTGACGACGCCGTCGCCGGCGGCCTTGATCGGCGTGCCCTGTGACGCGGCGATGTCGACACCGGGGTGGAACGTCGAAGCGCCGATGATGGGTTGCACCCGGGAGCCGAACCCGCTCGAGATCGGCCCGTTGACCGGCCAGATGAACCGGTGGTTGCCCGGCGTCGGGTTGCCGCGGCTGACCGACGCGGCGATCTGGGCCTGGACCGCGTTGTACTGCGCCTCGAAGTCCGCCTTGCGGGCGCGAATGCCGTCGATCGCCTGTTGCTCTTGCTGCTCGGCGGCCGCGACCTGGTCACGTTCTGCGTCGGCCTGCGTCCGGAGCTGACCGACGCGGTCGCGCTCCTGCGCCGCGGCCTGCTCCGCCTCCTGCGCCTTCGCCTGCTCCTTGCGCAGGTCGCTCTGCGCATCGTCGAGCTGAACCTTCAAGCTGCCCTGGCGTTCCAGGTCACGCTCGAACTGGCGCGAGTTCTCTCCGAGGTACTTGCTCCCGGCGATCAGCTCGTGCGCACCGCCGTCGGTCGACAGCAACGTGAAGTTGCTCGAACCGTTGCCGCCGCCCTTGTACAACGCGACCGTCGACTGGTTGAACTTCTGCTTCGACGCCTCGATCTCGGCCTGGATGCGGTCGATGTCGCGCTGGACGGTCTCGATCTGGGCCTGGATGCGCGCGACCTCGGCTTCGGCGGCCTCGACCCGTTGGGTTGCTTCCGCGACCTGCGCGTCGAGCGCGGCGACCTTCGATTCGAGCTCCTGGCGCTGGTCGATGATCCCCTGCAGCTGAGTGATGGCCGCCGCCTCCTCGGCGGAGACGTCCTCGATGGCGTTCGAGAGCTCGTCGCGCCGGGCCTTGGGGTCGGGGGTCTGGGCGCCCGCGACCTCGGGCGCGAGGAGACCGAGCGCGAGGACACCCGCGAGGAAGCAGAGGAGGAGGCGCCGGGACATCAGTGGCCGCAAGCGTAAACAACACGAGTCACATAAGCAACAGTGGACCTCAAAAGGCCCAGCTCACCTGCGAAAAAGGGCGCGAACCGCCGCGCGAGGGGAAGGACTGCGCCCGCCGGGAGGCGGGGGGTCAGACGTTCAGGAAGCGGCGGAGCCCGACCCCGGCCCCGACGGCGCCGATGACGGCGCCGCCGATCAGGAGCCCGATGCTGATCGCACCGGCGTTGCCGGTCGTCACGAAGAACCCCTGGAAGAAGCCCTTGGTGGTGTCGAGCTGGCTCAGCAGGTACTGGAGCGCGAACACGCCGCTCACCGCGAGCCCGGCCCCGACGGCGCCCTGTACGAGCCCCTCGGCCATGAACGGGATGCGCACGAACCAGTTCGACGCGCCGACGAGCTTCATGACCTCGATCTCACGCCGGCGGGCGAAGGTCGCGAGCCGAATCGTGTTCACGATGAGGAACAACGACGACGCGATGAGGATCAACGAGATCGCGATGAACATGTAGCGCAGGAAGTTCGTGATGTCGATGAGCTGCTTGATCGCCTTGTCGGCGGTGATCGCCTCATCGACACCCGGTCTGGTGTTGTACTTGTCGCGCAGCGCTGTCGTCTGTTTCACCTGCACCGGCGCGACACGGAACGACGCCGGGAGCGCGCTCGGGTCGACCGAGCTGACGAGGTCGGGCTTGTCCTTGAAGATGCGCTTGAAGTCGTTGTACGCCTGTTCCTTCGAGATGTACTTGGCGCTCTTGACCTGCCGGTCACGATCGAGCTGACCGCGCAGCGCGTTGATCTGCTCGCGCGTCGCGTCGGTCTTCATGTAGATCTCGAACTCGACGCCGTGCTTCCACTTCTCGGTACCGTGATCGACCCACTGCTGGAACAGCAGGATCCCGCCGAGCAGCAGCAACGAGACCGTGACGGTGAGGATCCCCGCCAGGGTCATCAGCAGGTTCCGGCGCAGCGAGATCAACGTCTCGCGCGCGAAGTACGTGAGGCGTCGCACGAGTCCGGTCAGCTCCCTACGCCGTAGACGCCCCGGGCCTGGTCGCGCACCATGTGGCCGTGGTCGAGCTCGATGACGCGGCGACGCATTGCGTCGACGATGCGTTGGTCGTGCGTCGCCATCACGATCGTGGTGCCCGTGCGATTGATGCGGTCGAGCAGGCGCATGATGCCGACCGTCGTGGCGGGGTCGACGTTGCCCGTCGGCTCGTCGGCGAGCAGGATCAGAGGCCGGTTGACGAACGCCCGCGCGATCGACACCCGCTGCTGCTCACCACCCGACAGCTCCGTCGGGAAGCGCTGGGTCTTCCTGCTGAGCCCGACGAGGTCGAGGATCTGGGGGACCTGGGCATCGATCACGTGCCGGGGGCGGCCGATGACCTCCTGCGCGAACGCGACGTTCTCGTAGACGGTCTTGTTGGGCAGGAGCTTGTAATCCTGGAAGACGCATCCGACGTTGCGCCGCAACTGCGGGACCTTCCAGGAGCTCAGCCGGGAGATGTCGCGACCGGCGACGATGATCCGGCCGGACGTGACGTTCTCCTCGCGCAATAGCAGCCGCAACGCGGTCGACTTCCCCGAGCCCGAAGGCCCGACGACGAAGACGAACTCGCCCTTGCTGATGTCGAACGACACGTCGCGCAACGCGACGACGTTGCCCTTGTAGATCTTGGTGACACCCTCGAATCGAATCATCGATACTCAGTCGGAAGAGGAGGGTTGACGAGGACCGCGCGCCCCACGCGGGCTCCGTGGGAGGTTAGCAGTCCGCCCTCCGGCCCACCGGGATGGGCGGCCCGGCCTCCTCAGCTACCTGGGAGAGTCGTCGTGGCGCCGGCGCCACTGGAGATACGACTCGATGAACGGGTCCAGCTCGCCGTCGAGCACCGCCTGCACGTTCCCCGTCTCGTGGCGCGTGCGCTCGTCCTTGACGAGCTGGTACGGCGCGAGCGTGTACGTCCGGATCTGACTGCCGAAGGCGACGTCCTTCTTCTCGCCCGACAGCTCCTGGAGCTCCTGCTGCCGTTCCAGCCGCTGCCGTTCGGCGAGCCGGGCCGCAAGGATCTGCATCGCCTTGGCGCGGTTCTGGATCTGCGAGCGTTCGTTCTGGCACGACACGACGATGCCCGTCGGGAGGTGCGTGATGCGCACGGCGGAGTCGGTCACGTTCACGTGCTGGCCCCCGGCGCCCGATGAGCGGTAGGTGTCGATACGCAGGTCGTTGTCGTCGATCTCGGGCTCCTCCGAGTGCTCGAGCGCGGGCACGGCGTCGAACGACGCGAACGCGGTCTGGCGCCGCGCGTTGGCGTCGAAGGGTGAGATCCGGATCAGTCGGTGGACACCCTTCTCGCCCTGCAGCAGACCGAACGCGTAGCGACCCTTGACGATGAACGTCGCCGAGGTGATGCCGGCTTCGGTTCCCTCTTGTGCCTGGTCGAGCTCGACGTCGAAGCCGCGGCGCTCGGCCCAGCGCAGGTACATGCGCAGCAGCATCTCGGTCCAGTCCTGCGCGTCCGTGCCCCCGGCGCCCGAGTGGACCTCGCAGATGGCGTCTCGCTCGTCGTGCTCGCCCGTGAACAGGGCGCGCAGCTCGAGCGTGTCGAGGTCCGAGGACAGCGAGGCGACGCCGGCGTCGATCTCGGGCTCCACCGAGTCGTCGGCCTCCTCGCGGCCGAGCTCGTACAGGGTCTCGGCCTCCGACACCCGGTCCTCGAGGCCGTCGAGCAGCTCGAGGTCGTCGCGCAGGCGGGCGAGCTCGGTCGTGACCTTGCGGGCCTGATCGGGATCCTCCCAGAGGTCGGCGCGGCTCGCCTCCTGCTCCAGCTCGGTCAGGCGCGCCCGCGCCGCGTCGATCTGGAGGTAGGCGCGCGCGTCCTCGACGCGACGGCGGAGGTCGGCCAACGTCTCGGAGAAGTCGCGCATCGCGAAGGGTGCGGGTGTCGACGCCGCGGTTCAGCGACCGTGGCAGTGCTTGAACTTCTTGCCGCTCCCGCAGTAGCACGGCTCGTTGCGGCCCGGCGTCTTCTCGACGCGCACGGGCTGCTGCACGACCTCTTCAGGCCGGTCGGCCACCGCCGTGGCCGTCGGAGCCGCGGCCATCCCGTCGCCCACGGGCTCCTCCATCGGCTGCCCGGCGGCGGCCGCCTGGAGCGCGTCCGAGCCCTGCACCGGTCCGTCGGCGGAGGAGTACCGGACGTTGCTGGCCTCGCGACGCGGCTCCTCGTCGGCGACGACCTGGAGGTGGGAGACGTAGCGGACGAAGTTGTCCTGCACGCTCGCCATCATCGCCGAGAACATGTCGAAGCCCTCACGTTGCCACTCGGCGAGCGGGTCCTTCTGCCCCATCGCGCGCAGGTTGATGCCCTCGCGCAAGTAGTCCATCTCGTAGAGGTGCTCGCGCCAGTGCTGGTCGATCACCGACAGCATGACGCGGCGCTCGATCTCGCGGAGCGCTTCGCTCCCGATCGCCTCCTCCTTCTGCTCGTAGAGCTCGACGGCATCGTCGGTGAGCAGTTGCACAACCGCCTCGCGCTCGGGGAGGTCGAGCTGGTCGCGCGTCACTCGTGTGGGGAAGGTGGTCTGGATCTGGTTGTACAGCTCGTCGAGATCCCACTCCTCCGGGTACTCGGTGGGACACCACGTCTCGACCGCGTTCCGGATCGCGCCCTCGATGGCCTCGAACGCCTCGTCCCGCAGGTCGCCACCGTCGAGGATCTGCTGGCGGCGCATGTAGATCACCTTGCGCTGCTCGTTCATCACCTCGTCGTACTTCAGGACGTCCTTGCGGATCTCGAAGTTGCGGTCCTCGACCGTGCGCTGGGCGCGCTCGATCGCCTTCGTCACCATCCGCGCTTCGAGGGGCACGTCGTCCGGGAAGGCCTTCCCCATCACCCAGTTCATGGCCCCGGTCGCGAACAGCCGCATGAGCTCGTCCTCGAGCGAGAGGTAGAAGCGGCTCTCGCCGGGATCGCCCTGACGCCCCGAGCGGCCCCGGAGCTGGTTGTCGATCCGTCGGCTCTCGTGGCGCTCCGTGCCGAGGACGTAGAGGCCACCGATCTCCCGGACGAGGTCGCCGTCGGGATGGCACTCGT
>Ga0126369_10003138_pt1 | contig 11914 bp, 9 predicted proteins | sample PanSoiMetaPlot_1_FD_109646 | JGI IMG/M metagenome (GOLD analysis project Ga0126369, IMG submission 109646) | Tropical forest soil microbial communities from Panama - MetaG Plot_1 | ecosystem: Environmental > Terrestrial > Soil > Tropical forest > Bulk soil | place: Panama | collected 2016-02-17 | reverse complement strand
GCTGACGGCCATCGCGGCCGTTTCGCTGGCCGCAGCGCCGGCGGCGGCCTCACAGGAGGCGGTCGTCAAGGTCAGCGATGACCCCTTCACCAACGTGACCAGCCCGCCGGACATTCAGCGGACGCAGCACCGGACCGAAGTGGAGCCCGACACCTTCGGCTTCGGATCGACCATGGTCACGGCCTTCCAGACAGCCCGAGTCTTCAACGGGGGCTCGGCTGACATCGGCTTCGCGACCACGCACGACGGCGGCAACTCGTTCACGCACGGGTTCCTGCCCTCAGCGACCGTCAACTCGACGCCGGCGAACCCGACCTACGTGGCCGTCAGCGACCCCTCGGTGGCCTTCGACTTCCGCGACCATGTCTGGATGATCTCCTTCCTCGGCCTGCGCGGGTTCGGGGAGGGAGCGGTGGACGTGCTGGCCAGCCGCTCCACCGACGATGGAGCCACCTTCGGGGCCCCCGTCGTGGTCGCAGCCACCAATACGTTCTTCGACAAGAACTGGAGCGTCTGCGACAACACCCCCGCCAGCCCTCACTTCGGCAACTGCTACACCGAGTTCGACAACGCCAATCTGGCCGACCTGGAGCAGATGTCCACGTCCAGCGACAGCGGGCTCACCTGGGGACCGAACCTGACGACAGCCGATCAGCTGCCGTTCGGCCTGGTCGGAGCCCATGGCCTGGGCGGGCAGCCCGTCGTGCGGCCCGACGGGACGGTGGTGGTGCCCTTCGAGGGCATCCGGATCCGCGTGAACGGGGTGATAGTGGGCAGCAACGACATCCGATCCTTCACGTCCCACAACGGCGGGGCCTCCTGGGACGCGTCGGTGGAGATCTCTTTCCGCACGACCCATGCCAACTCCGGCGGCCTGCGCACCTCGGCCCTGCCCTCGGCTGAAATCAACCGCGACGGCGAGGTGTTCGTCGTGTGGCAGGATCGGCGCTTCGAGCCGGGGGGCACCGCCAACGACATCGTAATGTCCACCTCTACGGACGGGACGACCTGGTCGGCGGTGAGCCGGATTCCGATCGACTCGGTCGGGAGCAACGTGGACCACTTCATCCCCGGCCTGGGCGTGGACAGCACCTCGGCCGGCGACCACACGCTGCTGGCGCTGACGTACTACTTCTACCCGGTGTCCACCTGCACTCCCGGCACCTGCCAGCTCGAGGTCGGCTTCACCTCGTCGCTCGACGGGGGCCAGAGCTGGTCCCAGCCTGAGGTGCTGGCCGGCCCGATGAAGCTGAACTGGCTGGCCGACACCACACAGGGCAGGATGGTCGGCGACTACATCTCCACGTCGTTCCTGGCCGGTCAGCAGCGAGTCCTCGACGCCTTCGCGATCGGATTCGCACCGGCACCCGATGGCACCTTCAACGAGCCCATGTTCAGTGGCATAGAAAAGGTGCGGAGCGGCGATCACAGCACCAACCCGGATCCGGTGGTCTTCGTGCCCGACCCGGACGACTCCACTGTGGACGTCCCGACAGCTTTCTAGGTTTCGGTCTCATCGACATGAGCGGCGGCCCGCGGCCGCCGCTCAGCATCGGGCCAAGCGCCCGTCTCCGCCGCGACCACCGCCGATGCGAGCGCGAGCAGCCGGTGCTTTCGCAGGCTGCGGCGGCTCGATGCGCTCGGGCTTGGGGGTGCCGAGCACCACCATGCGTACCAACCAGATCGTCAGGCGTGGACGAACGTGGAATTAGTATGCGATGTTGGGGGCCCACGATTGACCCGACCGTGACGCGTGTCGTCCGGAGAAGGAGGAGAGCACGATGGTCGCCCCGTATCCCGTGCAGTTCTCGGTCGATTACCCGAACCGTCCGCTCGACCGTCTGACGACCGGATTCCGGATCTTCACGATTATTCCGATCGCGATCGTGCTCGGCGCCGTCGCGGGCGGCACCACGCAGTCGACCACCCGTTCGGGAAGTGTCGTCGTGGTGGCTGCGGCCGGGGGCCTGCTGTTCCTCGGCCCGCTGCTGATGATCCTGTTCCGGCAAAAGTACCCGCGCTGGTGGTTCGACTGGAACCGCGAGCTGCTGCGCTTCACGAACCGAGTGAACGTGTACCTCGCGCTGATGGACGACACGTACCCGTCCACGGACGAGCACCAGTCCGTGCACCTGGACTTCGAGTACCCCGACGTGGCACGTGACCTGAACAGGTGGCTGCCACTGGTCAAGTGGTTCCTCGCCATCCCGCACTACATCGTGCTGTTCTTCCTGGGCATAGCGGCGGTCATCGTGGTGATCATCTGCTGGTTCGCGATCCTCTTCACAGGCCGCTATCCGGAGGACCTCTTCCACTTCGTCGAAGGCGTCATACGCTGGAGCAACCGCGTGACCGCCTACGCCCTCATCCTGGTGACGGATCAGTATCCCCCGTTCCGGCTCAGCCCCTGAGGAAGGACCTCGACGGTGGTCCGGGACGGCGGTGGCTGCCGCGGAGGGTCGGCAGCCGAGAAACCGTTCCGGCCCGCCTCGCGGATGCGGATCGCCGAACGCTCAGCTACCAGTGAGCCGTCCGCCGGAGGGATGGCCGCGCCTCCCTCCGGCGGAGTCCAACGAGCTCGGAGAGCGCGGCCCGGTCCGGTGCACGGAGAGATGGCCTCGAGCACGACGGACGTCATACCCACCCGGGACCCCCGGGCGTTCAGAAGACCCCTACCGCCTTCGGGCCTGCTCCAGGTTCGACTGGTGGGCGGGGAGCCAGGGCGCATCCGGCCCCACACGCGCGTCGACCGGTTCCTCTCCTCGCCGCAGCGCGTCGATGTAGGCATGATCGGCGGCGAGCCGGGCCGCTACGTCGGGACCCTCGGCAACGGCGCCGTGGCCGGGGACGAGGACATCGAAGTGGCTGGCGGCCTCACCCAGCCGGTCGAGTGCCGTCTCATAGGCGCCCACCTGATCGGGGCGGCGAGGGTCGAGGAGCGGGATCAGCACGTCGGAGAGCATGTCGCCGGCGAGCAAGACGCCACGATCCGCGAGGAGGACCGCTGCGTGGCCGATGGCGTGCGCGTGATGCTCGATGATCTCGCCCGGCACGGGTCCGCCGTCCCCGGGCAGCGGGGTGACGAGCCCGAACAGGTCGAGAGCGATGGTGACGCCGTCGGTCGTGAAGGTCCCCTTGCCCGACGCGCTCTCCGCGGCCAGCCTCTGCGCCCGCTCTCGGGCTTCACTGGCAGCGTGGGCGCCGGCGGGTGTGGCGTAGCGCGGCACGTCGCCGAACCGGGGATGCCAGAGCAGGTGGTCCCAGTGAGGATGGGTGGAGAACCCGGCGACCACCGGAATGCCAAGCCGGTCCAGGTCATCGGCGAGTTGGTTCAGATCGGAACCGTCGATGCCGGGATCGACCAGGATCAACCCGTCCTCCCCGCGCACAGCGATGGCATTGCTCCAGACCCACGCGCTCTGCCGGACCCAGACGCCGTCGGCCACCTGACTCAGCACCGATTCACTCTGTCAGGAATCTCCGCCCCGGCGCAAGATGAGAGGCCGCTCGCACTCGTCGCGTCAAGCTCTTCGCTGGAGCCGGCGCTGCGTGAGCGCTTCCCGCGCGTCGACGTGTAGCCGGAGCTCGCCGTGCCCGCCAGGATTCGGGACTACGGCCGCTGCTCGCCGCGACTGGCTCGCAGCCTCGCCTCGAGCCCGGCGACAATCAGGTCGATGGTCTGGTTCAACCAGCCATCACCCACTGAGATAAAGGCCTCCGCGAACAGGCGGGCGTGCCGCTGCATGATCGGATACTGCTCCTTGGGCAGCTCGAGCAGCACGAGCTCGCTTCGTCGACGCAGCAGCTCTAGCTCCGCCTCCGGCATCGAGACGCCGGGCCCCGGTCCTGACAGGAGGAGGAGCCCGGCGAGCAGAAGCATCGTCGTGCGGGCCAGCGAGACCGCGTCCTCTGCCGCGAAGCCGGCTTCGAGCAGGACGCTGAGCATGCTCTCGAGTGGGCGGACGATAGCCGGCGTGAGGGGACCCTGGTACGCGATCTGCAAGGGCAGGATCACCGGGCGCGCAGTGTGACCCTCCGCGGCGTTGTGGAGCAGGCGGCGGACCTGGTCCTGCCAGGGCATCGTCGGCAGGATCCCGACGGTGAGGTCGACATCCGCCATCGCCGCGTCGAGCATCGCCGAGAACAGGTCGTTCTTGTCCTTCACGTGGCGGTAGAGCGCCATCGAGGTGACGCCTAGCTCGGCCGCGACCCGCCGAACGCTGACCGCGTCCAGGCCCTCCCGATCGCCGATTTCGAGCGCTCGCTCCACGATTTGCCCGCGGGTCAGCCCACGGCGCTGCCTGGCCCCAGGTGGAGCCGAGGTCCCGTCGGTCATCGCTTGCAAAGTGTACGGTGCATACCTATACTCGTGTTATGTCTACGCTGCATGCTTACGGAGGCAACAAGACGGCCGCTGCGGTGACGAAGGAGGGAACGGATGTCCAGATGAATGCCGATCAGCCCCATGGGCCCGCGATCCACGTGCGGGGTCTCGAGAAGTCGTACGGGAAGCTGCATGTGCTGCGCGGGGTGGACTTCGACGTGGCGCACGGCAGCATCCTCGCCCTGCTCGGCTCCAACGGGGCGGGCAAGACCACGGTCGTGAGAATCCTGTCCACGCTGCTCAGGGCAGACGCAGGGACTGCGAGCGTCGATGGCTTCGACGTCGCCAGGCACCCGGCGAACGTCCGGGAGGCCATCAGCCTCACGGGGCAGTTCGCGGCTGTAGACGAGATCCTCACCGGGCGCGAGAACATGGTGCTCGTCGCCCAGCTGCGGCACCTGAAGCATCCGGGCAAGATCGCGGATGACCTGCTGGAGCGTTTCTCGCTGACCGACGCCGCCTCGCGGAAGGTGTCGACGTACTCGGGCGGTATGCGCCGCCGCCTCGACATCGCAATGAGCCTCATCGGCAACCCGCACGTCATCTACCTCGACGAGCCGACCGCCGGGCTCGACCCCGAGGCCCGCATCGAGGTGTGGCACGCGGTGAAGGAACTCGCCAGGCAGGGCACGACCGTGCTGCTGACGACGCAGTACCTGGACGAGGCCGAACAGCTGGCCGACCGGATCGCGATCCTCCACAGGGGGCGGATCATCGTGAACGGCACCCTTGCCGAGCTCCAGCAGCTGCTCCCGCCCGCCAAGGTCGAATACGTCGAGAAGCAGCCGACCCTCGAAGACGTCTTCCTGGCCATCGTCGGTGACGAGGGCAAAGACGATGAAGCCGACGCAGCCGATAAGGCAGCAACATCCGGGGCCCCAGGCCCGGCACAGAAGTAAGGAACAACCATGAGCACGCACTTCTTCGGCGACACCGCCGTCCTCACGCGACGATCTCTGAAGCACGTCACCCGCAGCGCGGACACCATCATCACAACCGCGGTCATCCCGGTCGCCCTCATGCTGCTGTTCGTCTACGTGTTCGGCGGAGCGATCAATTCAGGGTCGGATTCGTATGTGACCTATCTGCTGCCCGGCATCTTGCTGATCACGATCGCGTCGGGCGTCTCCTACACCGCATTCCGGCTGTTCACCGATACGCAGAGTGGGATTTTCGAGCGCTTCCAGTCCCTGCCGATCGCACGGTCGGGCGTGCTCTGGGCCCACGTGCTGACCTCGCTGATCGCGAATCTGATCTCTGTCGTGATCGTCGTCGGCGTCGCCGTCATCATGGGCTTCCGCTCCGAGGCGGGACTGGGGGCCTGGCTCGCGGTCGCGGGCATCCTGATCCTGTTCACCCTGGCGTTGACGTGGATCGCCGTGATCCCGGGCCTGACCGCGAGCAGCGTAGCCGGCGCGAGCGCGTTCTCGTACCCGCTCATCTTCCTCCCGTTCATCAGCTCCGCCTTCGTGCCCACGGACACCATGCCCGGCACGGTGCGCTGGTTCGCCGAACACCAGCCGGTGACGTCGATCGTCAACTCGATCCGCGACCTGTTCGCCGGCCAACCGGTGGGCAGCAACATCTGGGTCGCCCTCGCCTGGTGCGTCGGTATCCTCATCGTCGCCTACGTCTTCGCCGTGGCTATCTACCGCCGAAAGATCTCCTGAGCAGGTAGGCGTCGCGGCACTTCTCTTATGGGAACCAGTCAAGTAGGGCCTGGCGGCGACATCTAGCGGATTCGCGCTCGCAGCCGTTCGACGAACTGAGCGATCTCGTCAGCGCGACCGCGGCGGGCGCCCTCCCATTGGTTGACTTCGTGCCAGGGAACCGTTCTGGGCGTGTCGGGATAGCGGGGGATCAGGTGGAGGTGGAAGTGGGGAACGCCGGTGCCAATGACCGCCGAGTACACCCACTCTGCGCCGCCCGCTTCGGTCAGCGCTCGTGCGAGCCAGGTAGCCGCGCGCCCGACTGCGGCGCTCTCGTCGTCGTTCAGGTCACCGAGCCGGGCGACGTGACGGTGCGTCACGATCAGCAGGTGGCCGAGATACGGGCTGCCGCGCTCGTCGAGCGGCGGCAGGTGGAACGCGGTGACCGGCTCATCGCGCAAGAGGAAGCCGCCCGGAACTGCTACGTCGCCGCGAAGCTCACGGCACACCAGGCATTCGTCTTCCATGACGCAGAACGATAGGGCCAGGGGAAGCCATTCGGGCATGGCGGCGGACTAGATGACCCGGCGGTCCCGACCCTCCCAGTAGCGGGCCCGGAGCGCCTTCTTGTCTGCCTTTCCGACCGCGGTGAGTGGCAGGCTCTCCAGGAACTCGACCGTCTTGGGCGCGTAGACGGACCCCTTGCGGTCCTTCACCAGCCGGATCAGCTCGCCGGGATCGACCTGTGCTCCGGGCCGCAAGACCGCCAGCGCCTTCACGGCCTCGCCCCATCTCTCGTCTGGGACCCCGATCACGGCCACCGCCGAGAGCGCGGGATGGTCTGCGAGAACGTCCTCGACCTCGCGCGGGAAGACGTTGAAGCCGCCGCTGATGATCATGTCCTTCTTGCGGTCGACGATCGAGTAGAGGCCATCCTCGCAAACACCGATGTCGCCGGTGTGCAGCCAGCCGCCGGCCAGTGTGGCGTCCGTGAGGTCCGGCTGCCGCCAGTAGCCCTGCATCACCGACGGCCCCTGGATGCACAGCTCCCCTGGGGTGCCGTCAGGGACCGGCTGCCCTTCGTCGTCGAGCACGGTCATCCGGCTGAACGGCATCACCCTGCCGCATGAAGTGAGGCGGCGGAGATCGGACGGGTCGTGCTCGGGCCGCCAGAGCGAGGTGCCCTGACCGGCCGACTCGGTCTGACCGTAGAGCTGGCAGAACACGGGCCCGATCCGCTCGATCGCTTCGGCGAGCCTGGCCGGCGAGATGGGCGAGGCGCCATACATCACCGTCTCCAGGCCCGAGAGGTCGGCGCGTTCCAGCTCGGGGTGGTCGAGCAGCGCGTAGATCATCGTCGGCACCAGCAGGCTCACGTTCGCGTGTTCGGCGCCGACTGCCTGCAGCCAGGCGGCCGGGTCGAAGCGGCGCTGCAGGATGACCGTGCCACCGCTCAGCAGCGTGGGCATGATGAGCATGCTCGCCGCGTGGGTGATGGGCGCCACGGCCAGGTAGCGGAGCTGCTCGGGAAGGTCCCATCCCAACGCGGTGCCGTAGTAGTGGGCGACGACGGCCCGGTCGGAGAGCATGGCGGCCTTCGGAACTCCCGTGGTGCCGCCCGTGTAGAGCAGGTAGGCGATGTCGTCGGCGCCGTGTGGACCGCGGTCGAGCCGGCCGTTCAGCGCCACCTTCGTCGCGAGTTCGTTGATGTCCTCGCCGACGGCCGACGGGCCGAACGTGAAGATGGCCTCCACCGTCGCCGCCTTCTCCAACAGCTGCGCGGCCCGCTCGCCGAAGGCGGGATCGACGAATACGAACCGGAGCTCGGCCTCGTTGCATGCGTGGAGGTGGTCGGCAAGGGAGCCGAGCGGGTGCAGAGCGGTGTAGCGGCCCCCTGCCAACGCCGGTGCAGCCTGCGCCAGCCAGGCCTCGGGGCGGTTGGGTGAGAGCGCGCCGATGCCCTCACCCGGTCGCAGGCCGCGATCGTGGAGTACGGACACCCAGCGTGCCAGCGCGTCCTCGACCTGCCGGTAGGTGAGCTCGGATTCGTCCTGTTTGAAGGCGATGCGATCGGGGAATCGCCGCAGGGCGGCGGTGACGACATCTCCGACTGTTGCAGCATCGTGCAGCCCGGTCATCTGGGACCTCCTCCCGGAATCCATTCGCCTGTCGGCGTGATCACGGATGCGGATCCGGCATCGGGTGGGGCACAGATGTCACCGAGTGGGCCCCGGACGACTCCGTGGCAGCGGCCGGTGACATCCCGCACGTGCCGAGCAGCGCGAGGGAGACCACGATGCCGACAGAGATCAGATGACGCCGAATGCGGTTCATGCGTGCAGCCTATTGGCGTCGTGCACACGCCGCACCGGTGGGCGCCCGGAATCTGACCCAGGGTTGTCCCTGCGGGTTGGCCAGGGCTGGCACTCTGCCCGGACGGGCCGACCTGATGGCAAGATCATCGCCATGAGAGCCCTGGTCGCCGCCATGGCGATGGCGCTTGCCGCCCTGCAGCTCAGCGCCTGCGGGGGCGCTCAGCCCTCGAGCTGCAGCCCCAGAGCCATCCGGCCGCATCCCGAGATCGGAGGCGAGCTTCTCTACACGTGCTACGCGTGGCCCGCGGTCATGGGTGGTCTCTACCTTCTCGACGTGGCGACGGGCATCGTCCGGCCGCTGACATCCGACAGCGCCTGGAACGCGGACGCCGCCTGGTCGCCGGACGGCGGCAGGATCGCCTTCCAGAGCACCCGCGAGGGCCGCTCCGACCTCTACCTGATGAATGTTCCCGACCGGCACGTGAGGCGGCTGACCGATGGCGTCGGGTTCAACGAGTATCCGCAGTGGTCGCCGGACGGGTCCTGGATCTCGTTCACCAGCAGCCGCGCGGGCGTGAACGGGCCGGTCGGGGCGGGAGGTTCGCACCGCGACGTCTACCTGGTGCGTCCAGACGGCAGCGACCTGCGGCGCCTGACGAGTCTCAGCGGCTACGACGGATCCGCGGTCTGGTCGCCGGATGGCAGCCGGCTTGCCTTCAACTCCGACCGCCGCGGTGCCTTCGACCTGTACACCATGACGTCCGACGGTCGCGACCAGCGTCAGCTCACCCACCACGAGGGCAGCGGAGGCTCGGCGGCTTATCCCCGGTGGTCGCCCGACGGTTCGAAGATCGTATTCAATGCTTCCAACCCGCCGGGAGACCCCGCCGGCGCCTCGATCTACACGGTGCCGGCCGGTGGCGGCGAAGCCACGCGAGTGACTCGCGGCTACGACTTCCAGGCCGATTGGTCGCCGGGGGGCTCCTGGATCGTCTTCTTGGGCAAGCGGCGAGGACACACCCAGCTCTTCGTGGTCCGTCCCGATGGGAGCGATCTCACCCAGCTGACCAGCGAAGCCGCCGACAAGGACCGGCCCACGTGGCGTCCCGTCTAGCGCACCCGGCCCTGGCGGGTGCCGTGGGCGCGCTGCCGGGCGTCGGGCTCGGCCTGACCGCGCTCTCGCTCACGATCCTGGACCGCGACAGCCCACCGCCTCTCGCGCTGGCTGGTCTCTCCCCGGGCTGGTCGCTGGCCGTCGAAACGGCGGTACAGACGGTCGGCTTGATGACGGTCTCGGCGGTGGCGGGGGTGATCCTGTGGCGGCAGCCGAAGAGCCCCTTCAGCTGGGTGATCGCCGCGACCGTCCTGGTTCTTGCGCTGGAGGTGTTCACGGCCGAGTACGCCGTTCGTGGCCTGGTCGTCGAACCGGCGTCGGCGCCACTGGCCAGCGCAGCTGCCTGGAGCCAGAAGGTGTGGCCGGATCTGGTCAGTCTCGGTGCAATTACGGTGATCCTCCTCTTTCCTGACGGAAGCCTCAAGTCGGCACGCTGGAGACTCGTGCTCGGTGCGGCGACGATCGTGGTGGGAGCCCACCTGCTGGCCGGTCTGGACGACCCCTACCCGATCTGGGTGGGCTTGACGGGCAAGCAGCCGGTGCCGGTGACGGTCCCTCCTGCCTTCTGGTCCGCAGGCGCCAGCTTGAGCTGGGCGTCGGGCGCCCTGACGTGGTCGGAGGTGACCCTGGGGCTCGTCGCCGGCGCCGGCGTGCTTCTGCGCCTGGCCGGCGCGGCCGGTGACGTGCGACTGCAGCTGAAGTGGTTCGCTTACGCGGCCGCGCTGTACTGCCTGACCAGCCTGCTCGGCTTTGCCGACAGTCTGTCCCTGCCCGACTGGCTCCCCTTCGCGGACTTGAGCAGCTCGGATGCCGCCCACGCTCTCTCCGGTTGGGGCGGCTTGAGCTCCGCTTTCGCGGGGATGGTGCTCTTGCCGGCCGCCATCGGCCTCGCCATCCTCCGCTACCGCCTCTACGACATCGACATCGTCATCAGCCGCACCATTCTCTTCGGCGGCCTGGCGGCCTTCGTGGCAGCCACCTACGGCATCGTCGTCGCCGGCGTTGGCAGCCTGTTCGGGCAGCGGGCCGGGCTCAGTCCACTCCTGACCCTGCTCGCGATTGCTCTCGCCGCGGCCTCACTCGAGCCGGTGCGTGCACGTCTGCACCGTCTCGCGAATGTGGCGGTGTACGGCAGGCGGGCCAACCCCTACGAGGTCCTGTCCGACTTCGTCCGCAGCCTGGGTGGGGCCGAGCCGTCAGACATCCTGCTGCCGCGGATGGCGGATCTCCTCCGAGAGGGAACCGGCGCCGCCGGGGTCGAGGTATGGGTGCGCGTTGGGGACCGGCTTCAGCTTGCGGCCGCATCGCCGGCGGAGGCCGGCCACCGGCACGCGGTCGATGGCGTCGGCGAGCTGCTTCCCCGGACCGGCGCCGCGGGCGCCGTGGCGCATGTCTTTCACGAGGCCGAGCAGCTGGGGGCCCTGCTGGTCATACCGGCCCGTGGCGAGCGGCTCGGTTCGACCGAACGACGCCTGCTGGACGACCTCGCGTCACAAGCCGGGCTGGTCTTCGGCCGCTTCCGCCTCGTCGAAGAGCTGCGGGAGTCGCGGTCCCGGATCATCGCCGCCCAGGACCTCGAGCGGAAGCGAATCGAGCGCAACCTGCACGACGGAGCTCAACAGCGCTTCGTCAACGCGCTGCTCGCCCTCGGCATGGCCGAGGAGGCTCGTTCACGTCGGTCGGGCGCGCGTGAGCTCTCGGAGAAGGCTGCTGCCGAAGTCAGAGCGGGCCTGGCCGAGCTGCGCGAGCTGGCACGTGGTCTTCATCCAGCGCTGCTGGCTGAATCCGGACTGGGCGCTGCGATCCGCGGTCTGGCCGACCGTTCGCCGATCGTCACCTCGGTGCTCGTGGCGGACGACCGCCGGTTTCCCGAGGCGCTCGAGGTCACGGCCTACTACCTGGTGGCGGAAGCGTTGGCGAATGCGGCGAAGCACTCGCGCGCGTCAGAGGTCACGATCCGAATCGACCACTCCCCTGAGGGCCTGCAGGTAGAGGTGGCCGACGACGGCATCGGAGGCTGCGACCTGCGCCAGGGATCGGGCCTGCTCGGCCTCCAGGATCGCGTGGCTGCCGTGGGCGGCAGCCTGACGGTCTCCAGCCCGCCTGGCCAGGGCACCCGCATCAGGGCTGACCTGCCGTGCGGGTAGCGCTTGCCGATGACTCGGTGCTGTTCAGGGAAGGCCTGGCGCGGCTGCTCGAGAGCTCCGGCTTCCAGGTCGTCGGACGGGCCGGGGATGGGGGCCAGCTGCTGGCCATCGTGGAATCAACGCGACCGGACATCGCGATCACCGACATCCGGATGCCGCCCACCCACAGAATCGAGGGTCTGGAGACCGCGATCCAGATTCGGGAGCGGCATCCTGAAGTGGCGGTGCTGCTGCTTTCGCAGTACGTGGAGACGACGCACGCTCTCCGACTGCTGGAGAGAGGGGCTGGCGGCCGCGGCTACCTG
>Ga0126369_10003137_pt1 | contig 11915 bp, 17 predicted proteins | sample PanSoiMetaPlot_1_FD_109646 | JGI IMG/M metagenome (GOLD analysis project Ga0126369, IMG submission 109646) | Tropical forest soil microbial communities from Panama - MetaG Plot_1 | ecosystem: Environmental > Terrestrial > Soil > Tropical forest > Bulk soil | place: Panama | collected 2016-02-17 | reverse complement strand
TTGAGCTCGCGAATGCCGAGCGTGCGCGGCTCGGCTGGCGTCGGCGTGAGCGACCATTCGGCGACTGGCCAGGCGGTGATTTCCTTGGTGCCGCCCGGCCCGGCTTTGCGTTCGACGAGGTGCGGCACGGCGCCCGAGGACCAGCCGAGCACGCCCTGTTCGACGAGCTGGCGGATCGCCGCGGCGTACTGCTTGCTGGCGTCGATCTGCGCCTCGATCCACAGGCCGAGTTCATCGGCACGTTTGCGCGTGACCTTGCCGAGGATCGAGCGCTTGATCTGGGGGTCGCGGCCGTGCTGATACAGCACGATCGGGTTGTGGCTGAGCTCGTCGAAGAAGAAGTTGGTGGTCTTCGAAAAGAAGTCGCCGACGATGTCCTGGCCGCCCCAGACGACGCCGTAGCCGCCGACGGTGAAGCCCTCGGCATTCGAACTGAGGACTTTGACCTGAGCGGTCGTGGTGGCTGGCACTGGCGTGGCTCCTCAAGGGCTGCATTGAGGGCCACGATGCAGCGGGGGCCACGAAACTCGGCTGGTTAGGACGCGCGCGCGCCGAATTTGGCGCTAGTGTGCTACCTGAGCGTGCGCAAGGTCAATAGCTACACTCAGTTAGGCCTCGCTGGCCGTCAGCGCGCCGCAGCGCTCGCACCGGATCGCCCATGGCCGCGTGGCGTGCTCGGCCAGCTTACGCCGGCAGCGCCAGCAGCGCGGCTGCTCGTCGACCACGTTCGGCACGCGCCGCCTGACATGCAGCGCCTCCGGCAGTTTCGGCGGAGCTCGCCTCACGATGGCGTGCGTTTCCGACGCGCCCGATACCGCAGCCAGCCGACGAGCCCGCCGATCAGCGCAATCGCCACGCCCGCCGGCACCACCACGATCACCAGATGCTCGTCGGTCATGCCACCAACCCGAACATGTCGCCGCGCGTTTCGATCGTGCAGGCGCACCGCACGCGGCACTGACGCGCGCCAATGAGCGGCAGCGTGCCGATCGGCACCCAGCCGAGGTCACTCAGGTACGGGCAGTCCTCGCAGTGCTGCTCGGCTACACCGAGCACGTTGCGCTCCTCGAGGCGGCCCGCGCGCTGGCCGGTCCTGCGCTGCATGTTGCGCTGCGTCGAGCGCGCGGCCTCGGCATACAGCCCCCTGCGCGACAGCAGGCGCCCATCCATCGGCTGTCGGCCGGTGGCGATCTCATGCGCGAAGTTGCGCAGATAGGCGTACTGCTGGCGGAGCTGGTAGCCGGTCCAGCCCCAGTCCGAGGGCGTCATCTGCGCCCAGCCGCCGCGGCCGACCGCCGCCGCGCCGGTGTGGAGCAGTTTCATTTCGGTGGCCATGCGGCTCTGCCAGTCGGCCAGGCTGATGTCGCCAACCTGGAGCTGCGCACTCAGGTCGCGCATGCGCAGGCCCGCGGCGTCAACGACCTGATCGACGGCGCCATTGACTGAGCCGCTCGAGACAAAGCGACCGCTCGCCTGGTCGCGGTAGCGCTGCGCCTGCTCACTCCAGAGGAACGGCACGATCCCTCACGCTCTGCGCGTCCAGCAAATCGCGAAACCGCCGCGGCAGCAGCTTGCGCCAGTACCGATCCGCCGCGCGCTGGTCCTCAGGCGTCACCTGCGCCATGTCGGTGAGCTCCTGGTCCGACCAGGCCAGGTATTCATCTGGCTTGCCGTCGCGCCGCGTGTAGCCGATTCGGTGCGGCATCAGGACGCACTAACGGGCGTGAAGTGCTCAGTAAAACGGACGTCCAAATGCGGCACGGGCATGCCTTCGGCGACCGGCTCGAATTCAGTCGATTCGACATAGACCACGACCGTATTCCAGGCCTCGTCAACGATGATGCCGACCGATCGCGCATCGGCTGGAATGCCTTCACAGCGCACAAGCCGATCGCCATCCATGCCCTGCAGAATGCGCAGGAACATATCCGCCTGAATGTCGAGCCGCTTCACTGAGCGCGACTGCGGGCCGATGATCGTCGGCGGCATTCGCAGAGGCATCAGTGCGCGACCCCATTGGTCGCCGCGGGAGCTGGCGGCGGTGCGGCCGGCGGCAACTGTCCATTCTGTCCAGGCTGCTGCGGTGCCAATGGCTCGAGCATGGGCGCCGGCATTTCCAAGAGTTGATCGCTCGGCGTCGGCGACGACGTCGTCGGCACCAGCACGATGCCCGGCTCGTCTGGCTCCTCGCGCAGGCCGATCGCCTGGCGGTATTCCTTCCACGTCACCGCGCCCGCCTTCCAGTCCTCGCGCCAGCGTGCATGCTTGGCATCCTGGTCCTCCTGCAGCGCCTGCACCTTCTCGAGGTCATGCTCGAAACGGTCGAACTCCGGGAAGTCGTCGCGCAGGCCTGCGCTCAGGGCTGAGTCGAGGTCGCGGAACATCGGCACCATCGTCTGCTGCCAGAACGATCGCCGCTCGGACTCGGCCGCCGTCTGGCCGCGATTCGCGCGCGAGCCGGCCAGCGTCGAGATCAGCGACAGCGGCACGCCGTAGACGCCCAGAATGCGCGACTCATTGACTTCGTTGAGCTCGGGCAGCGCCAGGCCTGAGGGCCCGAGCGGCAGGCCCATCGGCGTGTACGTCGCGGCCTGGTTCGGCCCGGTGTCCAGCAGCAAGACCTTGTGCCAGCCCTGCTCGCCGCCGTACAGCTCACGGAAGCGCCGCCGCGTGTCCTCGCGCTCCTGCGCCGACATCGTCTTCTGGATATTCAGCAGGCCTGCGGGCACGCCCGCGTTGCGGAAAAACGCCTCGGTGAACTTGCGCGTCCAGACGTCCAGGTCGACGCGGCCGGCCAGCACGGCCAACGGCGGCAAGCCGTAGAAGTCATCCAGCGGGTGCCTGGTCTTGAAGTGAATCACCTCCTCAGCATCCAGGCGGAACGTTTGCGCGCCGATCGTGTAGGTGTAGCCGCCGACAAAGGTCCGCGGATCTGGCAGCACACGCACCCGGTCGGGCCGCAGCAGCCACAGTTCGACCAGGTCGCCGTGGCCATTGCGCACCTTCTCGATGTACGCATTGCCACCGATGTCGAGGTGCATGACGATGGTCGCCCAGAAGCGCGAGCGGCCCATAAACGGATTCGGTCGATTGAGCAACTCGAGCGCCGGCGCCCGGTCGATCTGCTCCTCACCCGCGTCGGTGACCTTGAAGGCGACCATCGGCGGCTCGCCCGCGGCATCCGCGCGCAGCTCGACGCAGTCGTACACGAGCTCGTCGGCCATATAGCCCTGGCGCGAAGCCCAGTCATATGTCGGTACGTGCGCCTGTGAGTAGACGCCGGTGTCATACGGCGTGACCGTCGCGGCGATGGCGTTCTGCTTGAGCTCGAGCGCCAGGAACGGTCGTAGCGCGTCGCTGAGAAAACCCATCAGCGGAAGCCTCCGGCGAACAGAAAGATCCGAACGGCGAGCCCGAACAGAAACGCTCCCCAGATGATGAGCAGCGACCACACCGCCACCAGGCCGAGCACCGCCTGGTCGGAGCGGTCCATCGGCGAGCGCCATTTGACATTCACGCGAGCGGCCCGTTCGGATCGTTGAATTCGGCGTGAATGAAGCGCTGGCGATCGCGCCGCACCGACAGCAGCCGATCCAGCCAGCGCTGCTCCAGGCAGGCTTGGCACAGGCTGCAGCGCTGCGCGCCGGGTTGGGTGCAGGTGCAGTTGTGACGCAAGGCGGCCATGAGCTGCACCGCCTCCGCCTCAGTGCCGTGAAAGATCGTCATGTTCTTCTTCAAAGGGCCGTCATGCCGATGCTAGGCACGGTCATGGCGGCCATGACCACGGCGTCACCCGCATCGGGTGAGCGGCCGATGCGGCGGATCACGTCGTCTTTCTGCTCGACCTGAATGCCGCTCACGCGCATGGCCCAGTGCGGCGCGCACAGATCCGCGCGGAGCTCCGCGTCTGGCGGCAGCATCAGCCCGTCGCCTTTGTCCGGATCGAGCGCCTCGCGCAGCGACCACCACGCCCACGCGCGCAGGTTCGTAAACCGCAGCAAGCCGGTGCGGTCCATGCCCCAGGCCGCCTCTGAAAAACTGATCGGCATGGCGTTGGCACCCTGCAGCCGCGCCAGGTCGTACACGCTGGCGCCCACGCCGATGACATCGACGTTAGCCGTGCCGCCGTCTGCCAGCGCTGCCAGCACCAGGCGCGCGCCCTCGTTGCCGTCTGGCGTGTCGCGGCCAGGATGCCGCTCGAGCGGCGCAAACCACTGGGCCCAACGCCGTGCCAGTACGGTCTGGTCCTTGCCGCCGCGCGCGACGTCGACGCCGACCGCGGTCATGGGCCCTGACGGCCGCAGCTCCGCGCGCCAACGGTTCTGCGCCGCCAGTACCCATGCCGTCGGGATCACCTGCCAGGGATCGTCCAGGTGGCCAGCCGTAAAGGAGCCGTACAGCATCTGCGAGCGCAGCGGCTCCGGCAGGCCCTGCAGCGTCGCGGTGTAGCCGGTGTCGAGCAGGTAGGGATTGTCGGACAGGCTGGCCGGGATGAACGTCCTCGAGCGCGGCAGGATCTGCTCATCCTTGTGCACAAATGGCAAGCCGTCGCCGACTTCGATTTCGCGGCCGTCGCCGAGCGTGGCAAACCAGCGCAGCTCGCCCGCGGTCGCCGGATACGGGTGCTGCGCGTCCAGCCAGGGCGCCCAGCGCTTGATAACCCACTCGCCCTCCGGCGAGGTCGGCGGGTTGCCGGCGCCAACGACGCGGCAGCGCTGTGACGCGACGGTCGTGCGATTCCAGCCGATCAGAAAACGGAACTGCGCCTCGGTGAATTGCGGCAGCTCGTCGAAGGCCTTCAGGTCGTGCGCGCGGCCCTGGTACTTCTCGACGTCGCGCGGATACTGGCAAGCGCCGAACTCGACCAGGCGATTACCGTGCAGCCGCCACAGGTGCGCCTGCTCGTTGTAGTCGCCGCTGGAGTGATACAGCGTGCGCGCGCGCTCGACGATCTCGCGCAACTGGGGAAACTCACGCCGAAAGATGATCGAGCGGATGTGGCGTGTCCCCGCCAGGCCGAGCAGCAGATCCGACTTGCCGCCGCCGGCCGCGCCGCCGTAGAAGACCTCGTCGGCCAGGGAGTCATAGGCCGCAGACTGTGGCCCCGGCAGCGGCCGCCATACGGCCTCGGCGACCGGCGTCATGCGCGCGCGTCGGGCCAGGATCTCGGCCGCGTAGGGCACCGCCTGGAGCACCGCCGGCGACATCGGACTCACGGCACTGGACTGACGTAGAACTTCCAGCGGCCGGCCCCGACAGCGGTCGCCGTCGAGCGAAACACGTAGTGGTGCCAGCCGGTCTGAGTCGGCGCGAACTGGGCCAGGTACACGCCCGAGCCCGCGGCGCCGTCGTGCACCGTGGTCGGGCTGATGGTGCTGCCGTCGGGCTGATACACGGTCGCCTGGTCGGTGGCGTCGTCGATCGTTTGGAAGGGCGGCGTCGACTCCGGGTCAGTGATGTCGTCGCGCAGCAGAATCAATTGGCCGACGATGTAGGTGTTGTAATCCATCAATGAGGTCACGCGAGCCCCTGCGCGTCGCGCACATTGTGCACGAAGCGTGACTGATCGGATACCGCATGTGAGTAGCGCACGGCATCCGACACCGAATGGCGGCCGGTCGGCTTCGGCGGCACGGCGATCTGCAGGTTGAAGCGGACCGCGGCGTCGCGCGCCCTGGCGCTCTGCAGGCGCAGCCGGGCGACGGTATCGCGCAGGCCGAGCGGCGCCAGGCGCAGCCGCGTCGCCGTGTCGCGATACAGCGTGATCGAGCGCAGGTACAGCCGCGCCGCGGTGTCGCGGTAGACCACAACCGAGCGCAAACGCACGCGTGTGGTGGTGTCGCGGAAGGCCAGCGGCGCGAGGCGCAGGCGCAGCGCGGTGTCGCGGTACAGCGTGACTGAGCGCAGCAGAAAGCGGCTCGAGGTGTCGCGGTAGACGTTCGCCGAGCGCAGGCGCAGGCGTGTGCTGGTGTCGCGCAGCGCCGCGCCGATGACGTTGAGGTTGAACCGCAGCGCCGTGTCGCGATACACGCTCGCCGAGCCGAGTCGGATCCGCGTTGCGGTATCGCGAAAGGCGAGGGCCTGCAGCCGCAGGCGCGAGCTCGTGTCGCGCCAGACGACCGCTGATTGCAGCCGAAAGCGTGAGCTGGTGTCGCGCCAGGTCGTCGCCGACGCCAGCTTCAGCCGTGAGCTCGTGTCGCGATAGACGGTGGCTGACTTCAGGCGGAAGCGTAAGGCGGTGTCGCGCACCGCGGCGCCAGGCGTCGTCAGGTAGACGCGCAGCGCGGTGTCGCGCCAGGTCGCCGCGGAGCCCAGGCGCAGCCGCGTGGCCGTATCGCGGTACGCCTGGCCCTGGAGTTTGAGCCGGCTGGCGGTGTCGCGGAAGGTGGTCGCCGACTTGAGGCGGAAGCGCTGCGCGGTATCGCGATACGCCTGGGCCTGCAGCCTGAGCCGCGAGCTGGTGTCGCGATAGACGGTCGCGGATTGCAGCCGGAAGCGCTGCGCGGTATCGCGGAATTGGGTTGCCGACTGCAGCCGAATGCGGCTCGCCGTGTCGCGCCACTGGGTAGCTGAGGCCAGCCTGAGGCGGCTGGCGGTATCGCGGAACAGCGTCGCCGAGGCCAACCGGAGGCGCGCGATCGTGTCGCGGATGCCCGAGCCGCCAGCGGCCGTGGACGGAACCGGGTTCCGTTGCGGCTGTGGCTGCCAGGGTGGCTGAGTCGGTGGCTGCCGCCAGATCGGCACGGTTTACTCGGGCGTAGCCGGCTTAGACGTTCTCGCCGATGACCATCGAGGCGGTCCAGCCGGTGGTGGTGCCCGGTGTGGCCAGCAGCCGCACGCACAGGATCGTACTGGGCGGTAAGAAGATCTCCTCCTCGGGATCCTGTTTCCACAGATAGCCGGCCGTATTGGCGAAGTTAAAGTCCCAGAGCGCGGTGTACGTGCCGCCCGAGTCGGCGCTCGAGTTGGTGCCGGATGATGATGCCGTGCCGATGACGTTAGTGGAGCCGGCCAGTGCGGGCGTCGTGCCACCAACCGGGCTGACGTTGGTCGGCGTCGTCGAGGTGGTCGTCAGCGTGCCGGCGTTATTCCGCTGGGCGATCTCGCCGCGGATCATGGCCAGCGTAGTGCTGCCGGACTGCGAGATCTCGACGCGTTTGATGCGGCACACGCCGGCGGCCGTCGTGGCCGCCGCGGCGGTCTGGATCGCCAGCATGACGTTGCCGGTGCCGAGCGTCATATTTTCGGCTTTCAGGGTGACGATGCGATAGCCCATGCTGGCGACCTCCTCACACGGCGAGCAATTGCTGCATCTGGTTCTGCCCGCGCATGCCGTAGGGCCGGCCTTCGAGCTCGGGCGTGTCCTGGGCCGCCGCGGTCAGGCTGAGTTGGCTGCCCATAATCGCGAACGGCGTGGAGGCGTTCTCGGTCCAGATCACGCCGATCATGTTGTTGCTGACGGTGTCCCAACCGCTGATGTTGTTTTTCGCGACCGTATCGGACACTGAGAGCGTCGACCAGGAGGCATCCCACGCGCTCGAGGTCCATTTCAGATAGCGCACCGAATTGTTGGCGTCGGTGTCCAGGATGAAGCACCAGACCGAGGTGCCGTCCGTCGCCAGGAACACGCCCGAGGCGGCTTTGTGGCCGGTGAGCCCGGTGGCCGGGATCGTGTTACCAGCCGCCCAGCTCGTGCCGTTGTAGCGGCGATGTTCGAAGGCCGTCGCGCCGGTGCGCCGCACGACGTGGATGTCCGAGGTGGTGACGGCGACACTGCCCCAGTCGTTCTTATTCTGCGCCGTGCCCATCGCCGAGCCGATCGTCGAGAGCGTGCTGTTGGCCGGCCAGGCCGTCGCCGAGCTCGATTTCTGATAAATGTGGTTGGTCGTCGTGGCCGTCACCGCGCCGGAGTCGGCTATCAGCAGCATCAGGCCGGAGGCGAGTTGCTCGAGCGCGCTGGAGTTGACGGTATTGGCCATCGAATTGTCGATGACGGTTGCGGTGCCCCAACCGGAGGTCCAGGACGTGCCCGAGTCGGTGTTGGTGGCAACGGTGCCAGCCACGTCGCGGTCCGTCGTCAGGCGGCTATTGATGAGCCATGCGCGCGAGGTCGTACTGATGCCCGCAGCGGCGCCTTCCGGGGCGTTGAGGCTTGCGCCGTTGGTCCCCGATATCCATGAGCCCCAGGTCCCGACCGAGGCGGTAAGCGTGGCCCGAATCATCTGTGTGGCGTCACCGGTGCCGGTGTCGCTGCTATTGGCCACGAGATACACGACATCAGTCGAGCCGATATTGGCGTAGTCCAGGCCGAAGAGCCGACCTTCGTTGGCCGTAAAAGTCTTGGAGTTATTGAGTGCTGGCGACTGCGTGCCGGTGCCGATAGTGGCCCAGCTCGCCGTGCTCAGGTCGTTGCTGCTCGACACGTACAAATTGATGTGCGTCGTGTCGCCGGCGATGCAGGTGAAGACAAACCAGCGCGCGGAGTTGACGCCATAGATCATGTGCGCCTGGTTCGACATGCCCGTGGCGGCTGGCATGTTGCCGAGCGTGCCCGAGCCGACGATGGTCGTCGCCACTCAGCGGCCCTCGCCGTCAGCCAGGCCGAGGTGCTCGGCCGATAGCCTGCCGACCTGGTGATAGGCCAGGTGATAGACGTTGTCCTCGAGCGGCCCGACCAGGCGCCCGCGGCCGGCGTGCGCCCAGGCGCGGTAGCGTTTTTCCCAGTCGCGGTACGCATCCGACACGGCGCCCGGCGGTGCGCCGGTGAAGTTCTCAATCTGCGGTATCCGCGGCTCCGGCTGCGGCTCCCATGCATACAGACGACACTGGCCATCCAGCCCGGTGACTTGGCCGACGACGTGCGCCAAGACCTCACTGCCAGGCGCGGGCCCACCGGCGCCCAGGTAGCGCGCCGCGACCTTGAACTGGAACAGCCGCCCGCTCTGGTCGCCCTCGCCGCCGAGCTCGACAAACCTGTCATTCGGGCAATACAGCCGCAGCGCGCGCAGATTGCGCAGCAGCCGCAGCATGGCCAGCCGCGGCCAGTCGGCGTGGCCAGTCGGCGAGCTTGGATCTGCGTCCCATTCGTGCACGATGTGGCCGTCGGCATACAGCAGCGCCCACCAGGAGCGGCCTGTCTGTTTCGCGTGACGACCGCCGGCGGCGGCCTCGCTACCTGGCGCGCGCTGCAGCCGCTCGAGCAGCACCCGACTACGAAACGGTCGGGTCGCCGACCAGGTTGCGATTGGCGGCGCAGCCACCGCAGAACTGGCGACTCATGTCCGAGCCGACATTCGCGTCATAGATCACGTAGGTCTTGACGTGCAGCTCCTGGCCTGGCCCGGCGTCAGTCCGCCCGCAGCCGTCACACGCGAGGGTCTGTCCGGTCGTTTCCTGCAGGATGGCCATAGCATCTCTATCCGAAGGTGTATTTGAGCGAAATGACGATCGCCGAATAAGTGCCGGTGGCCATGTTCGGCCCGGTGAAGAGCATCAGCATGCAGGGCCAGGAATCGGCGGTCGTGGCGGCCGGCGTCGAGGGAAAGGTGATGTAGTCGTTGTCGCCCTGCAGGCCCTGATAGTTGGTCAGCCAGTTCGCGCCAGCGGTCGGCGTCAGCGAGCCGGTCGTGCCGTCGGTGACGACCGGCGCGTTGGTCGGAGCTGCGGCGGGTGCGCCGGCCGAGGTAACGCGGCCGAAGCCGTTGCCTTTGAAGTAACTCCGCGCGGTCGCGCCGGTGTCGGTCGTGTTGCCGCCGAGCGGCGAATTGTCGCCGCGGCTGATCGCGCCGTGCGCGTTGGTGGCGTACATGGTGAAGATCGGCGCCGAGGCGAAGGTGCCGACGGCGTCCCAGTTCCAGCGACAGTCCTGGTAGTTGGTGTTGGCCCAGGCCGTCGGCGTCGTGCTCGAGGTGCTCACATAGCCGAGTGAGGTCGTGTCGGCCGTGAAGGCGTACTGGTACTGGAAGGTCGTCGAGCTCGTCGAGCCGGGCCGCGTGGTGTACAGCCAAGAGGCCGAGGCGACGGCGCCTTGATTGGCCTGATCGGAAAACCGCAGCTCGTTGGCGCCCGCGGTGCCGCCGTTGTTGAGTGAGGTCCAGACTGGCGTGGCGTTGGTGCCAGTGTTGAGTTGAAAGACGAGGCCTGTAGTCGCGGCGAAATCGGCCATGCGCGTGTTGGGGGCGAGCGTAGCACCACGCCGCGGCTACGTCACTTTCTGCCGGCTAGTACTGACCGTGAGCGATGCGCTGGGCGAGCTCGACGATCTCAGCGGTGTCCAGGCCCATCTCCGCGGCCAGGCGCTCGGCTTCCTGGCGCACCTGCACCTCGATCCGATCGCGGCGGCCGTAGTCGTTGGGATAGCGCCGCTCGAGCCACCAGGCCGAGGCCGTCCACTGGCCGTCGTTGGCGGCCTTGGCGATGTTGGCGACGTGGCGCGTGATCGCGTCCGCTTCGGCCTTTTCTACGGCAGCCGAAAAAGCCGAAGATCGGCGCATCCAGTTGACGATGGTGTCCTCGTGGATACCGGCATAGCGTGCCGCGTGCGGCCGCGTGTTGCCGGCGCGCAGCGCGTCAAGCAGACGCCGTTCGACCTCAGGCGTTCGCTTTGACGGCCTGCCCACCGGTCACGCGCTCCCAGCGACGCACGATCACGTCGCAATAGGCGGGGTCAATTTCCAGGGCGTAGCACTGACGGTCGAGTTGCTCGGCAGCGATCAACGTGGTGCCCGAGCCCAGAAATGGATCGTAGACGTCGCCGTCGTGGTTTCGAATTGGGCGCAGCATGATCTCAAGTGGTTTCTGTGTTGCATGCGATGTAGCGATCTCGTCTGAGCCGCTCATAATGTGTGTCGGGCTCGGCGCCTCCCAAACAGTTGTCTCGTCGCGGGCGGCAATCCAGCCGGCCTGCCGACCATGTCTGACGCCATACCAGCACGGCTCGTGTCGCCAGTGATAGGCCGACCGCGACAATGGTGCCATCGGCTTGACCCAAATGATCTGCTGCCGCACCTGATAGCCAGCCAACTCGAGCATCTGCTGCGTGAGGTACTGCTGGGCGCCGCCCGGCGCCCAGCAGTAGACGACCTCAAGGAACTCTTCGGCGAATGCGGCCGACCAGTCATGCGGTGCCTCATCACCGCTTGGGATCATCGCCCGACCAGGGGCCAGGCGATTCGCCTGGGCCCTATCTCGCCATGTCGGGTCATACGCCACGCCGTACGGTGGATCGGTCACCAGCAGGCGCGGTTCGCCACCGTCAAATAGTCGGCTGCGACTGTCGGCGTCGAGTGCATCCCCACATAGCAACCGGTGCTCGCCGAGCCGCCACAGATCGCCGGGTTTGGTAATGGGCTCGGCCGGTGGCGTGAGGTCCGCATCGTCCGGATTCAATTGCTTCTGACGTGGTGGCGCGAGCTCGCGCAGCAACTCCGCAATCGCCGCATCCGCCGGCTTCAAATCCTCGAGCAGTGCTGCCAATTTCTCGGAGTCCGAGTCGGCCAGCGCGCTGATCGGGTCGAGTGTGGCCAGGACCAGCCGTTCCTCCTCGGGCTCGAGGTCAACGTAGCGCACCGGCACCGCTGACTCCGACCTGGCCAGCGCTGCGGCGACGCGCAGGTGGCCGTCGACGACAAAGCCAGTGCGCTGATTGACGAGCACCTCGGCGACCCAGCCGACCTCATCCAGCACGCCGCTGAGCGCGCGCCGCTGGTGCTCGGGATGGGTACGCCAGTTGGCCGGATTGGCGGCCAGCGAACGCGGATCCGCCTGGCCGTAGCCGACGATGCGGTTCCGCCAGGGATCCTGCGGTTTCATCGGCCGAGCGCTCGCAGCAGCAGCCACACGCCGAGCACCAGGAGTAGCAGCGGTGTGCCGAGGATGGCCAGCAGGGCCAGCCATTCGTGCGCCGTGATGCGCTC
>Ga0126369_10003136_pt1 | contig 11916 bp, 13 predicted proteins | sample PanSoiMetaPlot_1_FD_109646 | JGI IMG/M metagenome (GOLD analysis project Ga0126369, IMG submission 109646) | Tropical forest soil microbial communities from Panama - MetaG Plot_1 | ecosystem: Environmental > Terrestrial > Soil > Tropical forest > Bulk soil | place: Panama | collected 2016-02-17 | reverse complement strand
CGCCCTCGCCGGTGATGGTGTTGACGCCGGTATTGGGCGAGGCGGCGACGACCTCGTGGCCGCCCTGGCGCAGAATGGTGACGGTCTTCGAGCCGATCAGGCCGGTGCCGCCGATAACGAGGATCTTCATTTGCATCTCTCCTTGTCTTCCCAGCGTGCTGGTTCAGCCCTCGATGAAGGTCAGAAGATCGGCATTGACCACGTCGGCGTGCGTCGTGCACAGGCCCTGCGGTAACTTGTCGTAGACCTCCAGGGTCCCCGTCTTGAGGAGCTTCGCGGTCCGAGAAGCCCTGATGCCGTCGTCATGCACCTTCGCACCGCCCATCATGCCTTGACGCCACCAGTTCTCGATCACGGCCTGCGACACCTTCACGCCCAGCCAATTGTAACTATATCGTCGAGTGGCAACGCAACCGACACAGGATGGTTAACAGTCGGCGTGCTCTGTGTGTCGCAGTCCTCCTCGTCATTTCGGTGGGTCGCTCGCCCCGCCGCCCGGGATGAGACGTCTGGCAAGACCGCGAAGATCGGCCGCAGTGAGATCAACCGTGAGGAGTTCGAGGCCAGGCGAAAGGACCTCGAAGCGTCGCGCCGATAGGTGCAGCGGGCGGGGTACGCATCCACAGTCGGGCGATTGACATCCTTGGCCGGATCGGGCACGTTCGTCACCATTCTCGAGGGCGGCGTGGACAGTGACGAATCTCCCGAGCGAGCACGAGGCTGGCGGTGGTGGCTCTGGCCGGCGCTCTTGCTGTCCTTTCTGATCTTTGCCGTGCCGCAGACCTTCTTCATCGCCATGGGGTTGCACCGGAACCTCGGCTTCGGCCGGATCTCGGAGACGTACACCCTCGCCAACTACCGTCGCATCGTCAGTGACCCTCTCTACCTGTCCTCCTTCGCCCTCACACTGGAGTTGTCGCTGGTGGCGACCGCCATCGGTCTGCTCCTTGGCTTTCCCACCGCCTACGTCCTGGCGCGGGTGAGGGGACGCCTGGCGTCGTTCCTCGTCAGCGTGCTGCTGATCTCCTCCTTCATCACCGTCGTCATCAAGGTGCTCGGTCTCATCGTCATCCTCAGCCAGAACGGGCTCGTCAACGGTCTTCTGCTGCGCCTGCGCCTGCTCGCGGCGCCGCTGCCTCTGCTCAGCAACCGGATCGGGGTTCTCATCGGGCTCGTGCATTACACGCTGCCCTTCCTGGTCCTCATTCTCTTCAGCGTGATCCAGACGATCCCCAAGAGCCTGGAGGAGGCGGCGGAAAGCCAGGGGGCGTCACGCCTGAGCGTTCTTCGCCGCGTCGTGGTGCCGTTGTCGATGCCGGGCGTGGTCGCCGGCGGCCTCATCGCGTTCAACATGGCGATGGGGGCCTTCACCTCGGCCGTCCTGCTGGGCGGGGGCCGGGTCCTGACGCTGCCCGTGCTCATCCAGCGCAAGATCGTGTTCGACGTCGACTATCCGCTCGGCTCGGCGCTGTCGACCGCTCTTCTCATCGTGGTGTTCCTCATCAACGTGCTCGTCACCGTCCTGGCCACCCGGCTCTCGCACCCGGCGCGCGCTCTCGCATGAGGGCGATACTGGGCACGCTCGTCGTGTTCGTGTACGTCTTTCTGCTGGCGCCGTTCCTCGTGGTGGCCATCGCCTCCCTGGAGGGGAGCCAGGCGCTGTTCTACAACTTTCCGCCGCGGCAACTCTCGCTGGCGTGGTACGGCGAGATCCCGGTCAAGTACTTTCGGGCCTTCGGGGTGAGCCTGGCCGTCGGTGCCGTCACCGCGGTGGTGGCCGGGGCCATCGGCACCGCGGCCGCCCTCGGGCTCGTGCGCGGACGCCTCCGCTATGCGCCGCTCCTGCAGGCGGCCTTCCGCATGCCGCTGCAGATCCCCTTCGTGGTCACCGGCGTCGTCTTCTTGCAGGCGTATTACCGGCTGGTCGACGTGGTGGGGGTGAACTTGGCGGGGCGCCTCCCCGGCATGATCCTCGCGCACGTCTTCGTCACGATCCCCTATACGGTGGGAACCGTGTCGTCGGTCCTCGTGCGCCTGAATCCACGGTTCGAGGAGGCCGCCGCCGCCCTGGGCGCCTCCCCGTGGTCGACGTTCCGCCGGGTGACCTTCCCGCTGGTGCGGCCCGGGATCTTCGCGGGGATTCTCTACGCGTTCATCATCTCCTTCGGTGACGTGCCCATCGCGATCTTCCTGGCCGGATCCAACACGGTCACGCTGCCCGTGGAGATCTTCCAGTCGCTCCAGTTCGACTTCAATCCCGCCCTCCTCGCCCTGTCCACCCTCACCGTGCTGTTCTCGCTGGCCCTGGTCGTCGTCATGCAGCGGGTGGTCGGGCTCGACATCGTGCTGAGGACCGGCGGCAACGGCTGACCAAAGGGGAGGAAGCGATGAAACGGGGAACGGTCCTTCCGCTGATCCTGGCCCTGGCCCTCGTCATGCTCTTGCCTCCCGGTGGAGGCGCCCAACGTCCGCTGGAAGGGACGACGCTGCGGGTGGCCACGTGGGGTGGGAGCTGGCGCGACGCTCTGCATACGCTCATCGGTCCGCGCCTCGAAGCGATGGGGGCCAGAGTCGAATACGTGCTGGCCAACCCGTCGGAGAACTTCGCCAAGCTCGTGGCCGCCCGCGGCCGGGAGGCGCCGTTCGACGTCATGGAGGTGTCGCCCGAGGTCCTCATCACCATGACCCGGGAGGGATTCGTGCAGAAGCTCGACCTGGGCAAGATTCCCGGGACTCGTGCTCTGCCGAAGTTCGCGGTGAACGACGTCTGGGTGATGACGGCGATCTCGGAAGACGGCATCGCCTACAACGAGAAGAAGTTCAAGGAACTGGGCCTGCCGAAGCCGGAACGTTACAGCGACCTCATCAACCCGAAGCTCGAAGGGCACGTCGCCTTTCCCGACGTGACGGTGACCATGCACTGGAGCGCGGTGGTCGCCCTCGCGCGCGAGGCCGGGGGCGACGAGACGACGATGGACAAGGCCGTCGAGCAAGTGCGGAGGATCAAGCCGCTCTACTACTATCCGGCCTCGACGGATCTCGTCACCAAGTTCAACCTCGGCGACGTGTGGGCGGCGCCCTTCCACGCGGGCTGGGTGATCCGGATGAGGCGCACCGGCTTTCCCCTCGCCCACGCCCATCCGAACATCAACGGCAAGGTGGGATTCGCGAACCCGGTGTACGCCGTGATCCCCAAGGGATCGAAGAACGTGGCCGGGGCCGAGGCGTGGATCGACACGCTCCTGAGCCCGGAGGTTCAGTTCGAGTTCACCAGGAAAGTCGGCGTCGTTCCCATGAACCGCGCGGCCCGCGACCGTCTCGCCAAGGACCCCGAGGCTGGTCCCATCCTGCTGGTGACGGACGAGCAACTCAACCAGGCCAGCATGGTCGACTGGAACAAGCTGAATGCCGACGAGTGGCGCGAGAAGTGGAACCGGCTCGTCGGCCGCTAAGGACCTCGAGTGGCACGGGTCAGCCTCGTCGACGTCACACGACGTTTCGGCGGCGTCACCGCGGTTGACGGCGTGAGCCTGGAGGTCCAGGAGGGGGAGTTCCTCACCCTCCTGGGCCCGTCGGGCTGTGGCAAGACCACCACGCTGCGGATGGTCGCCGGGTTTCTTTCCCCCTCGCGTGGGCGCGTCCTCATCGACGGCGAGGACGTGACGCACCTCCCCGCCCGACGACGCAACATCGGCATGGTCTTCCAGGACTACGCGCTGTTTCCTCACCTCACCGTGGCCGAGAACATCGGCTTCGGCCTGCGTGAGCGTCGCGTGCCCGTCGCGCGGCTGGTCGCCCGCGTGGCCGAGCTGCTGACCCTCGTTCGTCTGCCCGGGCTCGAGCACCGCTACCCGGCCGAGCTCTCAGGGGGCCAGCAACAGCGGGTCGCCCTGGCCCGAGCCCTCGCCCACACCCCGCGCGTCCTCCTCATGGACGAGCCCCTCGGCGCCCTCGACCTCAAGCTGCGCGAGGCCATGCAGATCGAGCTGGCCCAGCTTCAGCGGGCCCTGGAGATCACCACGATCTACGTGACCCACGATCAGGAGGAGGCGATGACGCTCTCGGATCGGATCGCCGTGATGGCCGACGGCAAGATCATCCAGGTTGGCGCCCCTGACGAGGTCTACGGCAGACCGGTCAGCCCCGTCGTCGCGAGCTTCGTGGGCAAGATCAATCTCCTCGAGGGTATCGTGCGCGAGAGCCATGGGATCGCCTGTCTCATCGACGTGGGGGAGGAACACCCGATCGCGACCTCGAGTGTCGCGCCCCTCGCCGCCGGCCAGCCGGTGGTGGTGTCATTGCGTCCCGAAGATCTCGTGATCGGGTTGGCCGCCGATGGGCCGCGCGGGCAGGGGCTGGCCGGGGTGGTGGAGCGCCGGCGGTATCTCGGGAACGTGTGCCACTACTTCGTCAAGACGCCCGCGGGCCGGGTGCTCCTCGTGGAAACTCCGGGCCAGCAGGACGTCGCCAAGGTGGGAGACGCGGTGTGGGTGCGCTGGAGCGCCGAGGCGCCGAGGGTCTTCCCGGCGGGCCTCTGATACGATGGCGCCCCGGCGAGGAGAAGCCATGCGTCTGGAGATCGCGAGCTATCAGGTGAAGGACGTTCGCTTCGGCGCGGCCACGAGGCTGCGCGACGGTGTGCTGGAGATCGACGCCGACGAGCTCCGGCGCCTCCTCCTCCAGGATCCCGCGCTGGACGACGTCACGGTGGCCCTGGCCCGTCCGGGTGAGTCGGTCCGTATCATCCACGTCCTGGACACCGTGGAGCCACGGGCGAGGATGAGCCAGCCGGGGACGGATTTCCCCGGGCACCTGTCGCCGCCACTCACCGTCGGTGAGGGCCGGACGCATCGCCTCGCCGGGGTGGCCGTGATGGAGACCGCGGAGCTGCCATTATCTCTGGGCGGATTGAACGTCAAGGAGGCGATCGTCGACATGTCGGGTCCGGCGGCGGCCTTCACGCCCTTCGCCAGCACCTTGAACGTGGTCCTCACCTTCAAGGTCTGCCCTGGCCTGAGCTACGCGGAATACGATGCCGCCATCCGCCACGCAGGACTGCGGGCCGCCGTTCATCTCGCGGAGGTGACTCGCGACCTCCCGCCCCACGAGGTGGAAACGTTCGCCCTGGGGCCGTCGAGCCCGGACCTGCCGCGCATCGTGTACACGTGCCTGCTCTGCCAGGAGGGCGATGTCCACCACGACTTCGTTTACGGGCGCACCGTCGATGAAACACCGACCCTGGTGCACCCGAACGAGTTCCTCGACGGGGCCATCGTCAACGGCGAGCATCACATCGCCGCCTATCTCAAGCCGACGTTCTTCCATCAGAACCATCCCATCATCCGCGAGCTGTACCGCCGGCACGGTCACGAGCTGACATTCGCGGGTGTCGTGCTCACCAAGTGCCTGACCTGGTCCAACTTCGACAAGCAGCGCTCGGCCAGCTTCGCCGCGAAGCTGGCCAGGCTCCTGGGCGCCCAGGGCGTGGTCATCTCGGCCGGGACGGGGGGCCACGCCGTGGCCGACCTGATGCTGAACTGCCAGGAGGCAGCGCGTGCCGGGTTGAAGACCGCGCTGACATGCTTCGAGATGGCGGGCGATCGTGGCGACGAGTTCGGCTTCGTGACCTACGTTCCGGAAGCCGACGCGGTCGTGAGTACAGGGAACATGGACGAGCTGATCGACTTGCCGCCCGTGGAGCGAGTCATCGGCGGCACGACGATCATCGACATCGGCGACTACGAGGGCGGGGGAGGAGCCGCTGCGCTGGGTGCGCTGACGACGGCCATGCGCCGCCTGTACTGCTGCACTTCCCTGGTCGGCCCCGGCCTCATGACCACTCGGCCGGTGTAGGAGCGACGTGATGGGTACCCTCCGGATCGTGCATTACCTGAACCAGTTCTTCGCCGGCGTGGGCGGCGAGAAGCATGCGAACGTGGCGCCGGAGAGGCGCCATGGGGCCGCCGGGCCCGGGGTGCCCATGCAGAAGGCCCTGGGAGAGGCGGCTGAGATCGTGGCCACCGTGTACTGCGGTGATGACTACTTCAACGTGAATGGCGAGGCGGCGATCGCCCGGATCGTCGAGCTGATCGCGGCCGAAGCGCCGGCCGTGGTGGTGACCGGGCCTGCCTTCGCCTCCGGGCGCTACGGGATGGCCTGCGCCGCGGTGGGCCAGGCCGTGGAGGAGCGGCTCGGCATTCCCGCCGTCACCGCGATGGCGACGGACAATCCGGCGGTGGAGCTCTACCGGCGTTCGCTCTGCATCATTCCGACGGGCGAGTCGGTCGCGACGACTGGAGAGATCGTCGAGCGCATGGCGCGCATTGCCCTCAAGCGCGGGCGCGGAGAGCCGCTCGGCCGCCCGGACGACGAGGGCTATCTGTCTCGGGGCATCCGCCAGAACGTGATCGTGCCGCAACCGGCGGCGGTTCGCGTGGTCGACCTCGTCTTGCGAAAGGTTCGCGGCGAGCCATACACGACCGAGATTCCCTTGCCGGACGTCGATCCACTCGTGCCCGCGCCACCTCTCCGCGATCTCAAGACCGCGACCATTGCCCTGGTCACCTCCGGGGGCGTCGTCCCCCGGGGCAATCCCGACCGGATCGAGGCCCGGCGTGCGTCACGCTGGTCGAAGTTCTCCATCGCCGGGCTGGACGACCTGAGCTCGCGCGACTTCGAGTGCATCCACGGCGGGTTCGACAACGAGCTGGTGGCCGCCGATCCCGACCGCGTGCTGCCCGTGGACGTGATGCGCGAGCTCGAGCGTGAGGGTTCGATCGGTCGCCTGCACGAGTACTGCTACGCGACGGTGGGGGCCGGCGGGCCCATCGAGCGCGCGCGGCGCTTCGGCCGGGACATTTCCGCGGAGCTGCTGGCCGCGGGCGTGCAAGCGGTCATCATGACCGCCACCTGAGGGACGTGCAATCGTTGCGGCGCAACGATGGTGCGCGAGATGGAAGGGGCCGGACTCCCCACCGTCTTCTTCTCGTCGATTCCAGCGATCCCCCTGGCCTTCGGCGCCACGCGTATCCTGCCCGGCCGGGCCATCCGCTACGTGCTCGGCGATCCCTCGCTGCCGCTCGACCGCGAGCGACACGTACGACGCCGCATGGTCGAGGCGGCGCTCCAGGCCCTCGGCCAGCCGTGCCCTCGCCCGACCCTGCTGTCCCTTCCGGCGTGACGCGCGGCCCCGCCGGCCTTTCCGACCGGGCAGGCGCCGTCCACGCTCGGGCCACGCTCATCGATGGCCAGGGCACGGCGGCCCTGCTGCCGACGGCATTGATCCCGCCCCCGGCTCTGAACGGCGTGTCGTTCCTCGATCGCGCGCTGGCGTCCGGCCTCACCGCCATGTCGGTGACCACCGGCATCACCGGCGTCGGCGTCGGCCTGGACAATTTCCGCTCGATGGTCACCACGCTGCACGGGTACCTGTGCTACTTCGAGGTCGAGCCGCGCCTCCTGCACGTCGAGCGCGTGGACGACATCGACCGGGCCAGGCGTGAAGGGAAGCTCGGGATCATCTTTGGCTGTCAAGGACTGGCGTCGAAGATCGAGGACGACCTCAACCTCTTGCGCATCCTGCACAAGCTCGGGCTGCGCATCGGGCAGCTCACCTACAACGAGCGCAATTCCATGGGCTGCGGCTGCCTGGAAACTCCCGACAGCGGTCTCACGCACTTCGGTCGGGTGACCGTCCGGGAGATGAACCATCTCGGGATGGTCGTGGACATGGCCCACGCCGGGGCGCGGACAGCCCGGGAAGCGATCGAGTGCTCCGAGAAGCCCGTCATCATCTCCCACGCCAACGTGCGCCGCCTCAACGACCACCCGCGCAACGTGCCGGACGAGGTGCTGAAGGCGCTCGGGGAGCGAGGCGGGCTCATCGGCATCACGGCCTTCGCGCCCTTCGTGGAGCTGAAGCCCGGCCGGCGGCCGACGGTGGAGGACGTGGTCACTCACATCGCGTACGTCGCGGAGCGGGTGGGCGTCGATTTCGTGGGGGTAGGATCGGATCTCTTCGAGGGCGAGTCGCCCGTGCGCTTCGAGCGTTTCTTCCGCACCCGCTATCCCGACGTCATCCGCGACTACACCATCGACACCGTGTACGCCGAAGGTTTCACGACCGTCGATGACTTCCCGTGCCTCACGGAGGCCCTGGTTGCGCGTGGCTTCGCCGACGGCGACATCCTGAAGATCCTCGGGGGCAACTACCTGAGAGTGTTCCGCGACGTCTGGCCGTCGTAACGGCCGCCCCCGCCCGGTCGCCCGCTCGTTGGGCAGCCGTCTCGATGGTGCCTACACCGCAGGCAGTACGAGACCATCCGGTTCGTCATTTCGCATGAAATCGCATGAAATCGCGCGGTTCATCGAGTTCGTCGCTTGGAGCATCGCTTGCACATGGCTGCGGGCCACACTGACATCCGACGTCCCGAGGAGCGCACAGCATGAGCGACGCGATCGTATCAATGAGCCGGCGCGACATTCTGAAGACCCTGGGAGGGCTCGGGGTTGCTGGAGCGCTGGCAGGCCGGGGCCGGGCCCTCGCAGCAGACAAGCTCGTGGTCGGCGTCATCTACGTCGGTCCGCGCGACGACTACGGCTACAACCAGGCCCAGGCTCAGGCGGCCGCGGCCATCAAGAAGATGCCCGGCGTCGTGGTCGTCGAGCAGGAGAAGGTGCCGGAGACCACGGATGTCCAGAAGACGATGGCGTCCATGATCGAGCAGGACGGCGCCACGCTGCTCTTTCCCACCTCGTTCGGGTACTTCGATCCGCACATCCTGAAGATGGCCGAGAAATATCCGAAGGTCCGGTTCGCGCACTGCGGCGGCCTGTGGACGGAGGGCAAGCATCCCAAGAATGCCGGGAGCTACTTCGGCTACATCGACGAGTGCCAGTATCTCAACGGCGTGGTGGCCGGCCACGCCAGCAAGACCAAGAAGCTCGGCTTCATCGCGGCCAAACCGATCCCCCAGGTCCTGCGCAACATCAACGCCTCACCCTCGGCGCGCGCAGCGTCGATCCGACCATCACCACGCAGCTCATCGTCACCGGGGACTGGGCCATGCCCGTCAAGGAGGCGGAGGCGGCCAGCAGCCTGATCGACCAGGGCGCGGACGTCCTCACCTGCCACGTCGACAGCCCGAAGGTCGTCGTGGAGACGGCCGAGCGGCGCGGGATCTTCGTCTGTGGTTATCACGCCAACCAGGCGACGCTGGCGCCCAGGGGCTACCTCACGGGAGCCGAGTGGAACTGGCTCACGCCGTACACGGTCCACGTTCAGGACGCCCAGTCGGCCAAGCCGCTCGTGAACTTCCTGCGCGGCGGCCTCAAGGACGGCTTCGTCAAGTCGTCCCCCTACGGCAAGGCGGTCTCCGAGGCCGCGCGCAAGAGCGCCGAGGCCGTGAGGGCGCGCATGATGAAGGGCGAGTTCGTCATCTTCAAGGGACCGGTCAAGGACAACACCGGCAAGACCGTCATCGACACCGGCGTCAGCCACAAGCAAACCGACGTCGTCCTCGAGCAGATGAACTACCTCGTCGAGGGCGTGATCGGCAAGGTGTGACGGGCCAGCGGCTGGGCGCCGCCGCCGAGACCCTGGCCATCCCGATCGGCGCGCTGGCCAGCGCCCTGGTGGTTTTCGGGATCTTCCTGGCTGCGCTCGGTCGCGACCCCCTCGAGGTGTATGCCCTCATCCATCGCGGCGCCTTCGCCTCGGCCTTCTCGTGGCAAAACACCCTCGCTCGCGCCGCTCCCCTCGTCCTCACCGCGCTCTGTGTCGCCCTGCCCGCCCGGGTGGGGCTGATGATCATCGGCGGAGAAGGCGCGCTGGTGCTGGGTGGGCTCGCCGCCGCCGTGATCGGTCACGGGTTGATCGGCACTGCCCCTCTCACCGTTAAGCTCGCCATGGCCGCGGGGGCGATGACCATCGGCGCGTCGTGGATCGTCCTCGCCGGCGCCCTCCGTCACTACCGTGGCGTCAACGAGACGATCTCGAGCTTGCTCCTGACCTACATCGCCATCGCCGTCTTCAACCACCTCGTGGAAGGCCCCCTGCGCGATCCGGCCAGCCTCAACAAGCCCTCCACGGCGCCCATCGGTGACGTCAACATGCTCGGCCAGTTGCCCGGCCTCGACGTGCACTGGGGCCTCGGCTTCGGCCTCGTGCTCTGCGCGGCGATGTACGTGCTCGTGCACCACACGACCTACGGCTTCGCCTTCCGCGTCGTCGGCGGCAACGCGCGTGCGGGCCGTCTGGCCGGCCTCCCGGTCGGGCGGCTCCTCCTGGTCGCGTGCGCGCTCGGCGGAGCCGCCGCCGGGCTGGCCGGCATGGTGGAGGTCGCCGCCGTCCATGGCACCGCCAACGCGTCGCTGATCGCGGGCTACGGCTACGGCGGAATCGTCATCGCCTTCATCGCTCGTCACAATCCTCTCGCCATCGTTCCGGTCGCGCTGCTGGTGGGCGGGCTCGCGGCGAGCGGCGGGATGCTGCAGCGCCGCCTCGATCTGCCCGACGCCACCGTGCAAGTGCTCCAGGGCGTCGCCTTCATGCTCATCCTGGCCAGCGAGGCGCTGTACGGCCGGATCAGGATCTTCCAGCCCCGAGATGGCTGAGCCATGACGCCGCTCGGGTGGTGGGGCGTTCCCCTGGCCGTGCTGGGTGGCGCCGTCCGCGTGAGCACGCCGTTCCTCTTCGTCAGCCTGGGCGAGTGCATCACCGAGCGCAGCGGGCGGATCAACCTGGGTCTCGAGGGGATCCTGGTGACGGGAGCGATGACTGGATACGCGGTGTCGTACGTGACCGGCAATCCCTGGGTGGGGCTGCTGGCCGCCGCCATCGCGGGAGCGGTGCTCGGGCTCGTCCACGGCCTCGTCTGTAGCCTCCCGCGGGTGAACGACATCGCCGCCGGCATCGGGCTCATGCTCCTCGGGACCGGACTCGCCTTCTTCCTCGGCAAGCCGTACGTGCAGCCCAAGGCCCCCACGTTGCCCTCGATCTCGCTCGGGGGCTGGAGCGACTCGCCCCAGATCCAGGCTGCGCTCCAGGTGAACCCGCTCTTCGTCATCGGCCTCGCGCTGGCCTGGACACTGGCGTGGGCCTTTCGCAACACTCGCTGGGGCCTGGTGGTGCGGATGGTGGGCGACAGCTCGGACGCTGCCCGGGCCATGGGCTACGGGGTGCGCCGTGTGCGAACGGGCGCCACCGCCCTGGGCGGGCTTCTGGCCGGCGTCGGCGGCTCGTTCCTGTCGCTCTACTACCCCGGGAGCTGGAGCGAGGGCCTGTCGAGCGGCCAGGGCCTCATGGCGGTGGCGCTGGTGATCTTCGCGCGCTGGGATCCGTTGCAGTGCTTCTATGCCGCGCTGCTCTTCGGCGGCGCGGGGGCCCTCGGCCCCGCCTTGCAGTCGGTGGGAATCACGAGCGGCTACTACCTCTTCAACGCCGCGCCCTACGTGCTGACGCTGGGGATCATGGTCGCGACCTGCTCGCCGCGCCGTACGCTGAGTGGGGCGCCGGGCGAGCTCAGCATCAATCGCTAGCCGTGGGAGAAAGACGATGACGATCAGGTTCGTGACCGCCGAGCCGTATCCCTGGCCCTACGACGGCGACCTGCGCCCCGAGAACACGGCCCTCGTCGTCATCGACATGCAGACCGACTTCTGTGGCATGGGGGGCTACGTCGACACGATGGGCTACGACCTGTCCCTGACCCGGGCCCCCATCGAGCCGATCAGGCGCGTGCTGGCGGCCGCGCGCGGCGCCGGCTTCCACGTGATCCACACGCGCGAGGGTCACCGGCCGGATCTGTCCGACCTGCCCGCCAACAAGCGGTGGCGCTCGCGTCGCATCGGCGCCGGCATCGGCGATCCCGGGCCCTGCGGCCGCATCCTCGTGCGCGGCGAGCCGGGCTGGGAGAT
>Ga0126369_10003133_pt1 | contig 11920 bp, 9 predicted proteins | sample PanSoiMetaPlot_1_FD_109646 | JGI IMG/M metagenome (GOLD analysis project Ga0126369, IMG submission 109646) | Tropical forest soil microbial communities from Panama - MetaG Plot_1 | ecosystem: Environmental > Terrestrial > Soil > Tropical forest > Bulk soil | place: Panama | collected 2016-02-17 | reverse complement strand
TGCTCTTCGAGTTCTTTGCGGAGGCGCTGGGCGAGTGCGGGGCTTTGGCCGGAAGTAGAGACGGCGATTTGCAGCGCACCGCGCTGCGCGACGGCAGGGTAGTAGAAGTCGCAAAGCTCGGGAACGTCCACGACGTTGCAGAGCACGCCGCAAACGCGGGCTTCGGCGGAGATGTTCTGCTGTAATTCGGCGTCGGACGTTGCGGCCACAACGAGAAACATTCCTTGGAGATCGGCGGGCTCGCAGGGACGCGCGAGCCATTCGATTTGGCCGGACGCGGCCCAGGATTTCACCTGCTCGGTGGCTTCGGGAGCAACGACGCGGACTTTGGCAGCGGCGTCGAGCAGGCCGGAGATTTTACCCTCAGCAATATCGCCCGCGCCGACAACGAGGCAGCAGCGGCCCTCGAGCTTGAGGACCATGGGGAAGAGGCTCGGAGCAGGAGCCTTTTTGGGGACAGGTTGCACAGTTTTATTTTAGCGGAAATTGAAGATCGGAGAACGGAGATCAGAGAGCGAAAACGCCCCAAGGAGGGATAAGGACAGAGTGCGAGCAAAAGGGGACAGGGAAAAGCAGGCAGAAAATGGAGCAGCGAAAGTCAGCCGAACCGCGCCTCTGCGGACAAAGCCGCACGCTAGGTTCTTTCCCCTTCCAATTTCAGTCCTCACGAAAGGCGGTCGGGGGTGAGGCGAGCGGTCATCTCAAGGACGCGGTTGTAGTAGTCGCGCTGGGTGAGCTGGGCGGCGGCGGGCTCGTCGAGGAGAAACGTCACGTCGGGATGGAGTTGCAGGGCGGAGGCGGAGACGACGCAGCTGATAGGTCCTTCGATGGATTTGGCGACGGCCGCAGCTTTGGACACGCCGGTGGCGAGCAAGAGAATTTTGCGCGCTTCGAGAATCGTGCCGATGCCCATGGTAATGGCGCAGCGCGGGCTTTCTTCGCCGGGAGCGAAGAATTTGGCATTGTCGTCGAGCGTTTCGAGGCTCAAGACCTTGAGCCTCGTCCGCGAAGCCAGGCTGGAAGTGGGTTCGTTGAAGCCGATGTGGCCGTTGCGGCCGATGCCGAGAAGCTGCAGGTCGATTCCGCCAGCGGCGCGTATCGCCTGCTCATAAGCAGCACAGTAGGCATCGTAATCGCCGCGAACGCTGCCGTCGGGGATGTGAATGTTGCGGGACGGCACGTTGACATGGCGAAAGAAATTCTCTTGCATGAAGTGTTGAAAACTTTGCGGGTGCGAGGCGGGCAGGCCGAGGTACTCGTCGAGATTGAACGTCGTGACGTAGGAAAAATCGAGCGAACCGGCCTTATGCAAGCGCACGAGATGTTTGTAAAGACCAACCATGGTGCCGCCGGTAGCGAGGCCAAGCGTTAAAGCGGGTTTTTTCTTGATGGCGCCAGCGACGAGGTGCGCGGCCTGCTCGTTTACTTCCTCGTTGTCGCGCTTCAGGATGACCAGCATGCGCAGCCCTTTCGAGATTCACTCACGCTTGGGAGCCGGAGAATATTTGGTGCAAGCAGAGATTTCCGCGACCGATCATCGAAACCGGCGAATCACCAGATTGTGCCGGTCGGAGCGATAAAAACCCAGCACGTACATAATGGCAGTGCCTTTGGTGGAATAGATGACCTGGCGAATACGCAGCAACGGTTCACGGCGCGGAATCGCCAGAAGCTCGGCGATGCGCGGGTCGGCCGCCGTGGCGTCCACTTCTTCGTCGGCGTAGCCAAGTTCAATTTTAAAATCGCGCTCCAGAATGGCGAAAAGGGATTCGCGGGCAACCGGGGCTTCGAGCAAGGCGGAAAACTTGGCGGCATCCAAGTAGCAAGTTTCTAACGCGAAGGGCTCACCGGCGGCGTGGCGGAGGCGTTCGAGCTTGAGGATGTTGCTGTCGGGAGGAAGAGAAAGGCGGGCGGCGGCCTCGTTTTCGTCGTTGACGATTCTGGCGAAGAGGATCTTGGCGGCGGCAGTGAGCGTGCGGGCGGCCATTTGCTCGGTGTAGCTCATCAATTTGTTGAAGTGGATTTTGGGCTGGGCCACGAAGGTGCCGATGCCGCGGCGGCGCTCGACGAGACCCTCACGCTCGAGAAAGGCGAGGGCGTGGCGCGCGGTCATGAGGCTGACGTGGTGCGTTTTGGCCAGGTCGCGCTCGGACGGGACAGCGTCACCGGGCACAAGTTGGCCGGAATCAATGCGTTTGCGGATGATGCTTTGAATGCGCTGATAAGCGGGGAGTGCCCCCGGGATCCGCGGAGAAATGCGTCCGGATACGGCGAGAGTCTTTTTGCTAGAAGGCATCGGATGCACCGGCCGAGAATGAGCGATATTGCATGGTGAAAATGCCTCAAGCCGGGAAGACCGGCGTATCTGCAGGGGCGGCGCCGAGAGGCGAACTGCTCCATCCCTGACATGGGCTGGCCCTGAGGGGTGCTATAGTCCAGCTCTCCCACAGCCGTTATAAAGCAAGAAGAGAACGTTTACAACAAAAAAGTGGTGCTATAGAGCTAGACGACAGCGCTACGTGAAGCGCCGGTCCTTAGGAATTCAAGAACGCGCTGACCTCTCGCGTAAAGCGATCACCATCCTCGATGTTACAGAGGTGAGCGCCGCGGAGCTCGACATAACGGGCGCCCGGGATGTGGTCAGCCAGGAATTGGCCGTCGGCGGGAGTGGTGGCGGGGTCGTGTGTTCCGGAGATGACGAGAACGGGGGTGCGAATCTTGGTGAGTTGGTCGCGGAAGTCGAAGTCGCGCACTCCGGCGCAGCAGGCGGCGTAGCCGTCGGGGTGGGTGGCTTCGAGAGTCTTGCGAGTGTTTGCGATGGTGGAAGCCTCTTTGGCGCGAAAGGGGGGAGTGAACCAGCGCTCGATGGCAGCGGCGGCGACGTTCTTCATTCCTTCTATGCGAACAGTGGCGATGCGAGCGTTCCACATTTCGGCGGTGCCAATTTTGGCGGCAGTGCTGGAAAGGACGAGTTTGTTCAGCCGCTGCGGGGCGTTTGCGGCGAGCCACATGCCGATTTGGCCGCCCATCGAGAGGCCGCAGAAGTGGAGCCGTTCGAATTCGAGAGCGTCGGCGAGGGCGAGAACGTCTTTGGCAAGCTGTTCGATGGTGTAGAGGCCCGGTGTCACAGAGGATTTTCCGTGGCCGCGGGTGTCCGAGCGCAAGACGCGGAAGGATTTTGAGAATTCGGGGATTTGCGAATCCCACATGGAGAAGTCGGCGCCGAGAGAATTCGAAAGGATGAGAGCGGGCTGGCTGGTTTGGCCTTCAAGAGAGTAATAGATTTGGGCGTCGGCTAATTTAACGAAGGGCATGAGGGGCGCGGTTTCTCCTTCAGGATTTAGGCGCTAGCAGTGGTTTCGCCGGATGGTGCAGAGCCGCTTGCGTTTTTGCTTCCTCCTCGAGGTACTTTACGGCGAGTTGCGTTTCGCGAACCATGAGCAAGCAGCCCGAGCACAAACCGAAGACCGCAGACGCACCAGTGAGAATCGCAAGGGCGGCGGCCGCGTGATAGAGAACCGTTTGGCCATAGTAGGCGCCAATTGAGCCGCCGACGGAGACAAGAGCAGAGGCAGCAAATAATCCGAGCCCCGCGTAGAAAAAGCGCAGGGCTTTTACGAGGAGTTGGGAGCGCAAGTGCAAGGGAGCGAGTTGTTGCAACCATATTTGATGGTCTGCGGTGCCCGGCTCGAGAGAGGCCAACTGCGCAGCCACGATGCGAGTGCGGTCCACGACGCGCGCGAGGCGGTTGCTCGTGCCCAGAGCTAAGACGGAGGACGCGTTCGTCAGGATCGCTGGTGCCACGATAGCCGTCAGGACGGCGAAGGGATTGCCAGCAACTGCGTTGTATTGCACCGTTAAGCCTTCCTGGTTTGCCAGCGCGGCGATTCGGGCGCGATGGGCTTGCGTACAAGCCACATGGCGCCCGAGCAGGTTAGGCTGTCCTAGGGAATCAAGCAAGCCTTGAAGCGAGGGTCAAACGCGTTCGAGGATGACGGCGATGCCTTGGCCGACGCCGATGCACATGGTGCACAGGGCGTAGCGGCCGTTGGTGCGAAGGAGTTGATAGAGCGCGGTAGTGACGAGGCGCGCACCGCTGGCGCCAAGCGGATGACCGATGGCGATGGCGCCGCCGTTGGGATTCACGTGGGAGGCGTCATCGGGGACGCCGAGGTCGCGCAAGACAGCGAGCGCCTGCGAAGCGAAAGCTTCGTTGAGCTCGATGACGTCCATTTGCGAAAGCTGCAGACCCGCTTTCGCGAGAACTTTGCGCGTCGCCGGAGCGGGGCCCATGCCCATGATGCGCGGGGCGACGCCCGCGGCGGCTGCGGAGATGACCCGGGCTTTGGGGGTGAGGCCGTGGCGCTTGGCTGCGGATTCAGAAGCGAGAAGCAGGACGCATGCGCCGTCGTTCACGCCGGAAGCGTTGCCCGCGGTGATGGTGCCGTTGGGCTTGACGATGGGCTTCAGCTTGGAGAGCGCTTCGAGCGTCGTGTCCGGGCGGGGATGTTCATCTTCGGAGAAGAGCACAGGATCGCCTTTTTTTTGGGGAATGGGGGCAGGGACAATTTCCTGGCTCATGCGGCAGGAGCGAATGGCGTCGGCGGCGCGCTGCTGGCTGCGAAGCGCGAAGAGGTCCTGATCTTTGCGGGAGATATGAAAATCCTCGGCGACGATTTCGCCGGTTTCCGGCATGGAGTCGGTGCCGTACTTCGCTTTCATTAGCGGATTGACGAAGCGCCAGCCGATGGTAGTGTCTTCAAGTTTCGCAGTTCGCGAGAAGGCGCTGTCGGCTTTGCCCATAACGAACGGGGCGCGGGACATGCTTTCGACGCCGCCAGCGATCACCAGGTCGGCTTCGCCTGACTTGATGGCGCGGGAGGCGATGGCGACGGCGTCCATGCTGGAGCCACAGAGGCGGTTCACCGTGTCGCCGGGAACTTCTTTGGGGAGATCGGCGAGGAGAAGCGCCATGCGGCCGACGTTGCGATTGTCTTCGCCGGCTTGATTGGCGCAGCCGTAAATGACGTCGTCGAGCGAGTTCCAGTCGACTTTGGAGTTGCGCTCGAGGAGGGCTTTGATAGGGACTGCGGCGAGATCGTCGGCACGGATTGCTGCGAGCGTCCCGCCGTAGCGGCCGAATGGTGTGCGGATGGCATCGCAAATGTAGGCGGAGTCCATGGGCGTCCTTTGCAAGCCCCTGCTGGCTTCTATCTTATACGCAAGCGCCCCTGCGGGCGAAAGCGCTCCGTGGGGTCGAATCGCGGAGCGCCGCAACAGAAACCGCTAGCTGCTGAAGCTACTTTTCGCGGATTTTTACGGGTTGCAGGAGTTTGAAGTCGAGCGGAGTCTCCGCGCTGAGCATGATGTCGCGGTTGCCGGTCAGGCCCGCGCCGCCAGTGCCTGCAGCAGCCCCGATGAGAGCGCCGATGGCGGCCCCTTTGCCGCCACCGGCAATTCCGCCAATAGCCGCGCCGCCCGCCGCGCCGCCACCAACCATCGCGGCAGTACGTTTGCCTTTGCCCTTGGTGGACATGGCGGCGCCAGAGGTCTGAACTTCATAATCCCTGCCCGAGACCGTGATGCTCGTGAGTTCGAGGGCGAGCGATGCGCCACCCTTGAAGCGGCCCGCTGCTTTGGCGTCCTTTACAACGCCATCGGCTCGCGCGCCCTTGGGGATGGCGACTTTGCCTTCGATGTCCACGGGAGATTCGATCGTGGCTGAGAATTTGTCGCCGGAATGGGCGGTCTTGGAGCTGATAGTTTGGTCGAGCACCACAGAAATGACCGTGTCCGCGGGAACAACGAGCGGCTTCGGTTCAAGCGCCCTTTTAACCGCGTTCTTGGCGGATTCCGCCGCCGAGGGGGAGGAACTGGCAGTCGCATCCGAGCCGCCCTGAGCCTGCTGGTTCGCCGATTTCTGGCCCTGGCAACCGGCGGTAAGGAAGCCGAGAAACAGAGAACACACAATCATCGAACCATGACGACGAATCATCAAAACCCTCCAATTTTTGGGCTGGATCATCTTCTCTCAACATACGCCGAAATGCGTTGAAGTCCAAGTTACAAGGGAAAGCGTTTGACGATTAGGGGATCGGACTCGAATGTCGCTTGGAAACACGCCTTGCGAGGTGCGCGCCGATCGGGTGTCTGCGGGTTTGCTGTTCTCGCGGTAGACTATGTCCAAATCTCGAGTGATCGAGTGTGTTTCGCCTTTTAGTAGCGGGGAGCCTGATGAGAACTCCAGTTCAACGAAAGTACCAAGTGCCAATGCTCGAGACGCAACGGTTGCGCTTGCGTGGTCCCCGGCCTGACGATTTTCCCGATTCGGCGGCGCTCTGGTCCGACCCCCTGGTCACACGCTTTACGAGCGGGAAGGCTCTCTCTGAAGAAGACGTTTGGGGAAGGCTTTTGCGCTATGTTGGGCACTGGGCCTGGATGGGTTTCGGTTACTGGGTCGTAGAAGAAAAGGAAACGGGACGACTTGCAGGAGAGGTTGGATTCTCAGTCTGGAAGCGCGAGATCCGTCCGTCGCTCCAAGGTTTGCCGGAACTTGGTTGGGTGCTTGCGTCCCGCGTGCACGGCCAGGGCTACGCCACGGAAGCTGCTCGCGCGGCCATTCAATGGGCCGATTCGCACTTCGGCGAGCGAACTTCGGGAGATGGGGGCGTTCAAAAGCTCATCGCGCGGGAATTGCGCTCTGCGCGAATGACTTGCATTATTCACCCCGAGAATGTCCGCTCCATACGCGTTGCCGAAAAGTGCGGGTTCAAGGAACTCCTGCGCACAAAGTACAAGGGCGAAGCAACGATTGTCTTCGTTCAGTAGGGATCAACCAGCGAAACAGAAAAGTGGGTCATGCTACGGCAAATCCTTGCGTAGGCGATCGAGAACCTCTTGGGGCTCGGTCTTGGGCGGATTGTTCAGATACTTGCCGAAGAAGACCAGATAGCGCTGCCAACGGTCTTGAAGGTGCCGCGGTTCCACGAAGCCGTGGTTTTCTCTCGGATAGGTCACATACTCCACGGGCACGTGCCGTTGATAAAGCGCGCGGTAAAACTCTTCGGACTGTGGAATCGGCACGCGGGTATCCGACTGCCCGTGCAGGATCATGGTTGGCGTCTTCACGTTCTCGATGTACTTCATTGGCGAGTGGTCCCAGTATTCCTGAAAGTTGTCCCAGGGCTCCTTGTTGTCGAAAAACATGGTCATGTAGCGATGAATGTCCGTTTGCGCATACATTGAATAGAGATCTGGAAGACCCGCGCCTGGCGAAATGGCTTTGAACTTGTCCGTTTGTGTGTCAATCCACATGGTCATGAAGCCGCCGTACGACCAGCCAAACGCTCCGAGGCGCTCGGGGTCGGCCCACCCGTTGTCTACCATGGCTTGCACGCCGCTCATATCATCTTTGTAGTCTCCGTCGCCCCAGTCGTTTTGGTTTGCGCCTGCGAATTTTTCGCCGCGGCCCGTGGACCCGCGGAAATTCGGTTCGAGAAGCAAATAGCCGTTTGCCGCGAGGATTTGCTCGGTTGGATTGAATGTCAGCACTGATGCTCCGGTCGGGCCGCCGTGCGGATTCAACAGGAACGGATATTTTCGCGAAGCCTCAAAATCCACGGGCTTGGTGACGATGCCGTCGATTTCCATTCCCCCCTTGCTGCTCATCCATTTCAGGACTTCTGTGCTGCCAAGCGCGTACTCGGCGAGCCACGAATTTTGGTTCGTGACGGACTGGATGGAGTTGAATTTCAAATCGCTTCGGAACACCTCCGTTGGATGCTCAGGATCGCTCCAGGCTCCAATTGCGATCTGGCCATTTGAGCTGATTTCCGCGAGGTTGACCGCTCCCGGCTTATCGGTGAGCTGGCGCACTGAACCCGCGGAAACATCCGCGGCAAAAACCTCTACCGACTCGCGCGTGTTACTGCTGAAATAAACTGTCTTGCCATCCCGTGACCAAACCGGTTCGCCAGCATTCAACTCGAATGCGCCGGTGAGTCTCTTTTCCTTGCCGCCATCGGCGCTGACTACGAACAAATTCGTCTGGTAAAAGGGAGCGGCGCGGCTGAGGAGATAGGCGATCCATTTTCCGTCCGGCGACCAGCGCGCAGTATGCGTGAAATCGCTTGTGTCCGAGACTTTGCGCTGCTTGCCGCTTGCGACATCCAGCACCCAGGCGGTCTGTAAACTGCCGTCATCGAGCCGCGGCGTGGGATTGCTCGTAAAGGTGATATGCGTGCCGTCCGGCGACCAGCGTGCATCGCTTACCGTGAAATCCCCCTTGGTGATTTGCTTTTCCTGGCTGCTTGCGATGTCCCAGGTCCAAAGCTGAGCCATTTTCATGTCATGGTCCACAACTTCAGCGTCATCCCTGTTCTTCATGCGCTTCTCTTGATCCTCGGGCTCCGGCGCGATTGCCACCAGGAGCAGGGTCTTGCCGTCCGGCGAGAATTCGACGGAACGCACGCCGGATTTGTGTTTCGTGACCTGCCAGGGCTCTCCGCCATCCACGTACATGAACCAAACCTGTTGCTTCTTGTCCTTGTCCTCGCCCGCATTCATCAGGAAGCCAACCATTTTGCCGTCCGGCGACCAATGGATATCCGAAACATTCTCCTCGCCCCGCGTGTATTGCCGTGAGGCGCTCGCTGGGCCGGTGGTTGGCACCAGCCATAGTTGCGTCACGGATTTCCATGGCTTGTCCTTCTCCATTTTGTTTTCGGCGACTAGGTACGCTATACGCGAGCCATCCGGCGAAATTCGCGGCGAAAAGACACGGCCTAGGCGCAGCGCCTCGGCAGTGCCAAACAGCTTCTTTCCATCCTTGCTGCGTGGCGCGGGGGCTTCCTGCTTTTCTTTGGTTTCCTGGGATTTTGCGATCGCGGATGTTCCGAGCAGCAACGTACCAAGGCACACAGCCGGTTTTAGGAGGTTCATCGCGCGGACCTCATTTCTAAGAATGTTCGGACAAGGCAGCCGAATCCGGCGCGAGTATACAGATGCGCGGGCGACGATTCAACGCCTCGGATTGGCCTAACCCTTCGAGTTTCTTAGTGAATTTGCTTCGTTTTGCGAGACATGTAGTCCATCAGCAGGTACTGTCCCAGGGTATAAGGAGTGGTGAAATAGGCCTTGCCCCGGCACATTTGCGTGATTTTCTGAACGAAATTCACCAGCGAATAGTCGCTAGCCAGCATGAAGGTATTAATCATGATGCCGGCGCGCTTGCATTTATTCACTTCTTCAAGCGTTTGCCCGACGACGAAGGGGTCCAGGCCGAATGCATTTTTGTAAATGCGGCCATCCTCGAGGGTTAGCGCCGAGGGTTTTCCGTCGGTGATCATCACGATTTGGCGCATGTCCTTTTTCTGGCGTAACAGGATGCGCTGGGCCATGCGCAGCCCTTCTCGTGTGTTGGTGTAATACGGACCGACCTGCACGCGCGCAAGCTCGGCGAGGGGAACTTCTTCTGCGGAGTCGTGAAACAACACAAGGCTCAGCGTATCGCCCGGGTACTGCGTGCGAATCAAGTGCGAAAGCGCCATGGCCACGCGCTTTGCCGGGGTGAAGCGGTCTTCGCCGTAGAGGATCATGCTGTGACTGCAATCGAGCATCACCACCGTGGCGCAGGAGCTTTGGTATTCGCACTGGTGGACCATCAAGTCGGCATAGTTCATCTCGATGGGGACCTTGGCACCCTCACGGCGCACGGCGTTAAAAAGAGTTCCGCTGATGTCCAGGTTCAGCGTGTCGCCAAATTCGTATTGCCGCGAGACGCCACCGGATTCGACGCCTGTTGCCAGGTCGCGTGTGTCGTGCCGCCCAAAGCTGCTTCGTCCCAACGATCCGAGCAAATCCTGGAGAGTTTTGAAACCCAGAAAGTCGATAGTCTTGTCCGTGATTTCAAACCGCGCTTCGGTGCGGTCCTGCGGCTGGCCGATTTGCCCACGCGCCGAAGTTTGCGGGGGCGGAGTCACCTGCGGCGGTTGCTGCGGGTTGATGAAGCCTTCGTTGGCCAGGCGCTCGGTGAGCCTGTCGAGCAAATCCTTCACCGCGTCGTTGTTCATGGCATTGGGATCGTTCAACATGTCCCGCAGTTCATCGCCCATCGCGCTATCCGGCAGGAGGTCTCCCTCTTGCAGCGCTCGCAAAATCGCCTCGCGCAAAGCTTCCAACGAACGCTCGGGATCCATTTGCGAAACGCCGTAAAACTGTGACTCGAAGCCGCTCTGCAAGAAGAAATTCCCCAGGCGCTTGACCAATTCTTCCAGGTCGACGACGTCGGCGGGCTCTCCGCTGTATTTGCCAAACTTAACGAATTTCATGGTGCGAGTTGCCCGGTTCTCCGTGACATATATAGGGGTTCCTCCCCGCTTCGCTCCTCGGGATCACGATGCTTCATCGCATCGTCAGTTGTATTGCCGCCGGGGCGGCCGACCTCCTGGAAGTTCCCGCTCGCGATGTTCCGTCTGTTTTGGCTTTTCTGCATGGAAGCCGCGCTCCTCACTGCGGCCGATACGACGATGGGCCCACAGGCCCTCCAGTATCATCTCTGCCGCGGCGGCTCCCGCCGCGGGGTCCTTACGGTCTTGGATGCCTAGCTTGCTGATGTGTTCCATCAGCCCCTGAATCTTTGAAAGCTGCTGGCAGCGCTCGGGCGCAGTGGCCAGGTCTGGTATCTTCAGCTCGCCGCCCAGTTCGAACCACTGAATCACCGGCTGGAAATTCACGTCCGCATAGTGTTTCGTGAACACTCGACCAAAGGCTGTCCGAATGAGCTCGCGCGCAATCGTGTCTGCGCCCTTCAGCTCGCCTTCGTACTCCAGCTCCATTTTTCCGGTGATGGCGGGGAGCGCTGAATAAACATCTGCCGGCCGCGCAACGGTAGATTTTTCGCCAATTCGCGCGGCACGCTGCTCGGCACTGCTCACCACACTTTCGAGCGTGGTGATGGGAAGGCGCTGGCTGACGCCAGAGCGGCGATCGACGCGCTTGTCATCCCGCGCCTGAAATGCAATTTCCTCCACGACTTCACGCAAATAAGCCGGCACCTCGACTTTGTGACTCGCATCGCGCCCTACCCACGCTTCCTGAGCGGTGATGCGCATGCCTTCTTCCAGAGTGGAAGGATAATGGGTGCGAATTTCCGCGCCGATGCGGTCTTTTAGGGGCGTAATGATTTTTCCTCGCGCTGTGTAGTCCTCCGGGTTGGCGGTAAAAACAAGAAGCACGTCCAACGGAAGCCGCAGCGGATAGCCCTTAATCTGGATGTCGCCCTCTTGCATGATGTTGAAGAGTCCAACTTGAATTTTGCCGGCCAAATCGGGCAATTCGTTGATGGCGAAGATGCCGCGATTGGCGCGTGGCAAAAGGCCGTAGTGAATCGTGAGTTCATCAGAAAGGTCGCGGCCGCCCTTTGCGGCGCGGATGGGATCGACGTCGCCGAGAATGTCCGCCATAGTCACGTCGGGCGTAGCAAGTTTTTCGACAAAGCGATGCTCGCGTGGCATCCAGGCGAGAGAGGTGTTGTCGCCTTCCGTTGCAATCTTTTCGCGGCAGGCCCGGCAAATCGGCTTGAACGGGTCATCGCTAATCTCGCAGCCTGCTACCACCGGCATTTCCGGGTCGAGCAGATTGATCAGTCCGCGCAAAATCCGGCTCTTGGCTTGGCCGCGAAGCCCAAGCAAAATGAAATTGTGACGCGAAAGCAGCGCGTTCACGATTTGAGGAACCACGGTGTCTTCGTAGCCGTGCACACCGGGGAAAAGGGTTTCGCCTTTCTCCAAAGCGCGAAGCAAGTTGCGGCGGATTTCGTCCTTCACCGAACGCGAAGCTCCGCGAGGGTCGAAATCGGGGATGCGCTTGAGTTCGCCCAGCGTGCGCGGCCTGGGCTGTCCTGAGGATTGTGCTGATAAGT
>Ga0126369_10003132_pt1 | contig 11922 bp, 9 predicted proteins | sample PanSoiMetaPlot_1_FD_109646 | JGI IMG/M metagenome (GOLD analysis project Ga0126369, IMG submission 109646) | Tropical forest soil microbial communities from Panama - MetaG Plot_1 | ecosystem: Environmental > Terrestrial > Soil > Tropical forest > Bulk soil | place: Panama | collected 2016-02-17 | reverse complement strand
TGACGGCACTTGACGACGTTGCAGATGTAAACGTCGCGCCGCTGCAGGCCCATGGCTTCGATCATTTGCGTGAGAAGTTTTCCAGCGCGGCCGACGAAAGGCAGGCCCTGCGCATCTTCGTCTGCCCCCGGGCCTTCACCGACGAACACGAGCTGGGCTTTGGGGTTGCCGTCGCCAAAAACGATCTTGGTGCGCGTGCTGTGCAGCTTGCAACGGGTGCATTCGCCGAGATCGTCACGGATTTGAAAAAGCGCTTCGCTCGAAAGCTTGTTTGCGGCTTCGAATAGCGAAGGGCCGGATGATGATAGGGGTGCGAAAGACTTCGTGGGCGTCTTACATTGGACCGAAGCCGGAGATTTTGGGGCGCATTTTGGCAAAGGAGCTTCCTCGCTTCCGGGCAGTCGAGAGACAGTGGAGCTTAGCTGTGTTTGCAACTGGGTTGCGCGTGAAAAAGGGGACGAAGTGCGGTCGCGATAGAACGGGCCGAGGCCGAGATCTTGGTAAAAGCGGAAACGCTGTTTAAGCTTTTCTTGGCGCGCAATGGGCGTGGTTTCAGGCATCAGCAGAGTTATCCGGCGCTTTGGTGTTTGACACTGGCGGACAGGCGTACCACTTCGTCGAGAATGCGATGGGCGACCTCGGTTTTACTGAGCTTGGGAAGCGGGAGGTCGCGGCCATCGCGGGAGAAGATGGTGACGACATTGGTGTCCACGTCGAAGCCGGCGCCTTCAGCGGTCACGTCATTAGCGACAATGAGGTCGGCATGTTTGTCTTTGAGTTTCTTCCGGGCGTTTTCCGCGACGCGGTCGGTTTCAGCGGCGAAACCGACGATCAGGCGATCGCCTTTTTTGTCGGCCATGGTGGCGAGAATGTCGGTGTTCGGGACGAGCTGCAACGTGATGCCTTGATCTGCGGAACGCTTGATTTTGGTCGTAGCTGGAACGGCTGGGCGATAGTCAGCTACCGCGGCCGCGAAGATGGCGATGTTGGCGCGCGTGAAGTTTTGTTCGACAGCGGACAGCATCTCGGCCGCGGTGCGCACGTCGATGCGCGTCACGTTCGCGGGAGTTTCAAGCGCGGTGGGGCCGCTGACCAGAATGACTCTTGCGCCACGCTGTGCGGCCGTTTCTGCCACGCAGTAACCCATGCGGCCGGAAGAGCGGTTGGTGAGGAAGCGAACAGGGTCGATGCTTTCTTGGGTGGGGCCGGCGGTAAGCAAAACGGTTTGGCCCGCGAGGTCGCGGCGAATGCGTAAAACTTCGCGCACAGCCGCGACAATGGATTCCTGTCCCGCAAGTCGGCCGGCACCGGTCATGCCGCAAGCCAGATAGCCTTCGTCAGGATCCACAATCTGGACGCCGCGGCAGCGGAGAAGGTCGAGATTTTCCTGCGTGGCTGGGTGGTTCCACATGTTGACGTTCATGGCAGGCGCAACGACCACGGGAGCAGAGGTCGCCAGGTATAACGTAGTAAGAAAGTCGTCGCTGATCCCGCGAGCGAATTTCGCCAGGATGTCAGCGGTGGCCGGGGCAACCAGCAACAAGTCCGTGCGTTGCGCGACGGCGATATGTTCGATTGCGCTTTCAACATTTGCCTCGCCGCCGGACTCCGCAAATAGGTCGGTGATGACTTTCTTTCCGGAAAGTGCCGCAAACGTGAGCGGACGGACAAATTCGCCTGCAGCGCGGGTCATTACGACTTCAACTGTAAAGCCTTCCTGCTGAAGACGGCGCACCAGTTCGGCCGCTTTGTAGGCCGCCACTCCGCCGGTGACGCCGAGGGTGATCTGCATGAAAATTCCGGTCGAACTACTTGCGCTTCTTGGAATCCTTGTCTTCGTCCACGGATTTTCCGGGTTCGAACTCATATTCGATGAGGCCGTGGTTCACTTCTTCACAGGCCACACGCGTCGCTTTGAGAGTGCGCGGATTTTCGAGCAGCGGCGGCGCACCCGCCATGATTTGACGCGCGCGCCGTGCTGCGAGCACCACGTAGGCAAACTGGCTCTCTGGAGCTTTGGTTTGCACGGTCATCTCGATCTATCCCCCAGTCCGCCGCTTCGCGGCGGTCCCGAATCATCCGGTTGTTCGGCGAAAGCCTGATCCAAATGATGCCAAAAGTCCTTCGATGCGGCCACGCTGCCGGGCGCTGCTGCAGCGAATCGCGGTTAGAATTGCTTCCACTTCGCGTCCGGCACGTTCCACGTCGTCATTCACGACGCAATAATCGTATTGCCCAAACTCTTCGATTTCTGACTGCGCGCGGGCTAGGCGGCGACCGATTTCTTCGTCTGAATCCTGACCGCGGCCGCGAAGGCGGCGCTCCAATTCTTCACGCGACGGCGGCAGGATGAAGATAGCGACCGACTCCGGTAGCTTCTCTTTTACCTGCTTGGCACCCTGAACGTCAATTTCCAGAACCAAGTCCAATCCGCGGGCACGCGATTCATCCAGCCACTTCTTCGGCGTGCCGTAGGAATGTTTGCCGAAGACTCGTGCGTATTCCAGGAATACGCCGCGGGAAACCATCTCGTTAAATTCCGGCTCGGTCACGAAATCATAGCATTTGCTGGTGGATTCCGCCGCGCGGCGCGGGCGCGTCGTGCACGAACGGGAAGCCATTGTGCCGGGCAAGTTAAGCAAACGCTGTACCAGCGTGGATTTCCCCGAACCAGAAGGACCAGACACAATCAATACCAGAGGCTCCAGCGCTTTTTTTTCACTCATTCGATGTTCTGGACCTGTTCACGCAATTTCTCGATCTCCGCCTTGATCTCGAGGCCGATGCTGGTGATAGTGAGCGCTTCGCTCTCAACGCCTGGCGTTTTGGAAAGCATGGTATTTGCTTCACGGTGCATTTCCTGCAGCAGGAAATCGAGTTTCTTGCCCAGCTCGCCTGCGCCGTCGAGCAGCTTGTTAAATTGATGCAAGTGGCTCCGCAAGCGATCGAGTTCTTCGCTGATGTCGCTGCGTTCGGCCAACATTGCGGCTTCTTGCGCGATGCGCGCCGGATCAATGGTAGTACCGCTTAAGAGATCCTTAAGGCGTGTTTCCAGACGGCGGGCGAACGCTGGCCGCAACTGCACGACGAGGCCGCGCACGATCTCGGTTTGTTCGCTGATATGGGCGAGTCGGCGGCGTAGGTCTTCGACCAGATGACGGCCTTCCGCGCGGCGCATTTCATCGAGCTTGCCAAGCGCTTCACGCAGACAGCTTTCCAATGCTTTGCCGAGGCGTTCTTGCTCTTCTTCGCTTTCGGGAACTGCCGGGGCAAGGCCGCCGATCACGCCAGGGAGCCGAAGAAGCGCGACAACATCGAGAGCAGCGGAGACGGAGGTTTGCAGACGCAGTTCATCCGCTGCGCGCAGATAATTGGTGACCAAGTCGCGGTTCACCTGGATCGGGGTGGCCGCGCCGGGTTCGACGCTCACGTGAACTTCGACGTGGCCGCGATGGATGCGCTCGCGAACGAGCTGGCGCAGGCGCAATTCATAGAGATCGAAGCCGTCGGGCAGTCGAAGCTTTAAGTCCAAGAACCGGTGGTTGACACTTTTTACGCTGACGCGCGCGTCCCAGCCCAAGACCGAGCTTTTGGCCTGCGCGTATCCCGTCATCGACAGACATTCGGCCTTCTTTGTTTGCACTGCGCTCTTGTCGCTCATGTGGCGTTCCTTGCTGAGGGCAGTGGGGGTGAAGTCGTTTGTGCCGGTGCGGCCATATCATCGTCGGCAAATTGCAAATCGTGCAGACGCGCGTAGGTACCACCTTTGGCCAGCAACTCGGCATGTGTACCACTCTCGCGAATCTGGCCATCTTCGAGGACAAGGATTTTGTCGGCGCGGCGAATGGTCGCAAGACGATGCGCGATTACGAATGTAGTTCGTCCCACCATCAGGTTTGCGAGCGCTTTTTGCACGAACATTTCGGATTCCGCGTCGAGTTCCGAGGTCGCTTCGTCCAGAATGAGTATCGGCGAATCCTTCAGAATGGCCCGGGCAATGGCAAGCCGCTGGCGCTGGCCACCACTGAGCCGCGTGCCGCGCTCGCCGATTACTGTATCGTAACCCAGAGGCAGTTCCTGAATGAAATCGTGGGCCAAGGCAGCTTGCGCCGCCTCAACAACCTTTTCCCTTGCAACGTTGGGCAAGCCGTAGCAGATGTTGTTCCAGACGGTGTCATGGAACAGGATGTTTTCCTGAGTGACGATTGCGATCTGTCCGCGTAAAGACCGTAGTGTCACCTGACGGCTATCTACGCCATCGATTCTGATGGCACCGCCGGTGGGCTCATAGAAGCGCGGTATCAGGTTTACCAGAGTGGTCTTGCCCGCGCCGCTGGAGCCGACAAACGCAACCACTTGTCCCTTCTCGGCTGTAAAGCTGATGCCGCGAAGAACCGGGGCCGCGTCGTAAGAGAAGTTAACCTCATCAAAAGCGATCTCACCAGAAAACTGTGGCAGTTCCCTGGCCCCTTTGGCGTCGCGTTCCTCCTCCGGCAGGTCGAGGTAGGCGAACACATGGGACGTGGCGCCCTGAGCTTGCTGAAACTGCTGATAGACCGCGCCCATACGCTTCACCGGTTCATAGGATTTGAAGAGGGCGTAGACAAAAGTAAAAAACAAGCCGACGGTCAGCTGCTGCAAACGGATCTTGTCTCGCGCGTAGAGCAACAACAGCGCAATGACAACCGGCTGAAGCATATCCATCAGCGGCGAAGTAACTACCTGTGCGCGGACCCAGCGCATCGTTTCGCGCAGCAATCGTGTGGCCGCCGCGGCGAATTTCTTAATCTCGAAATCCTCCATTCCGAACGCTTTCACGATACGGTTGCCGCCGACCGTTTCCTGGAGAATCTGATTCAGTTCGCCCAGCCTGGTCTGGCTGCTCTGTACGGAATGACGGATATGGCGCCCCAATTTGCCGACTGGCCAAACGATCATCGGCAAGAAGACCGCACAGCCGAGAGTCATACGCCAATCGGAACTCAGCAGGACCGCAATAAACGCGATGAAGAGAAAGGTCTGCCGGAAGACATCGGCCAGATATTCGGAGAGCGCAGGGCGTGCGCGCTCGACGTCATTGATTACTGCGGACATTACGCGGCCCGTCGGCTCGTGTTGAAAAAAACCGATCGGTTGGCGGATGATTTTTCGATAGAGGGCATTCCTCAAATCCGTAATCGCGCGATGACCGACGTACTGGATCATCGTGCCGCCGCCGAATTCGGCGACGGCTTTGATCAGGAACGCCACGAGCATGGAGATGGAAACAACGGCCCAGACGTTGTGAATACTGGGCGGAAAAAACCGGTTCAGGTAGATCGCAGGGCCATGAGGAATGGTAAAGAACAAAACGTTGGAATCTGGGGCAGCGGGGTTCAATACGCGATCGACGATGGGGCGGATCATGAGCGCAATCGCCGCTTCGGAAATTCCTGACAGTGCGAGCAGAATCACCCCCAGCATCAGGCGGAGGCGGTAGGGCCGCACGTACGCCAAGAGCCGCTTCAGTTGTGGTGAAAGCAACGCCAAGCGAGTCTGCTCCCCCTGGAAAAATGCCCTTGGTACGCTAAGCGTCCGCTGAGGGACGTGTCAAGCTGGCCGGGCCGCCGGACGTTAGTCCTGCCCTCTACTTTTCAATATCGCGGTGAAACACTTTCGTTGCGTACTTCTTTTTTTCCAAACCCTTCTTGATCTCTTCCGCCAACATAACCGAGCGATGTTTGCCGCCAGTACACCCAAACGCGATGGTCAGATAGCTTTTTCCTTCCTCTATATAATGCGGCATTAGGTAGCTGAGAAGACTTTCCATTCGCTTCAAGAACTGACCAGTCTGCGGAAATGATCGAATGAACTTTCTGACCCTCCCGTGCTTCCCCGTGAAGCGCCGCAGGCGCGGCACAAAGTGAGGATTCGGCAGAAAACGTACATCGAACACGAGGTCGGCATCATTGGGCACGCCATATTTATAGCCGAAGCTCACGACTGAAATCAGCATCGGGTGCCGGTCCGGGTTCTTGAAACTCCGCGTGATGAAATTGCGCAGCTCGTGCACGTTGAATTGCGAAGAATCCACTACCACATCCGCCAGGGAACGGATCGGCTCCATCAATTTTCGTTCATGCTGCAGGCTCTCGCGGACAGAGTATTCCTTTCCCAGTGGATGCGGCCGTCGTGTTTCGCTGTATCTCCGGAGCAATGCATCATCGTTCGCCTCGATAAACACGAGTGATACGGCATGCTCGCGGCGCAAATGCTTGAGCAGGCCCGGCAGTTTCTGGAGCTGCTGGCCCTCGCGGGCGTCTACCAGTAGCGCGGCGCGACTGAATTCCGCCTCGCCTGCAGAATGCAGCTCCGCAAAAATCGGGATCAACTCGACTGGCAAATTGTCTACGCAGTAAAAGCCCATGTCCTCAAACGCTTTCAAGACCGTGCTTTTGCCGGAGCCAGAAAGGCCGGTCAGAATGACAAGCTGGCCTGCATCTCTTTTCTTGAGAGCCTTGACGTGAGAGCGGGAGCTCACGCTCAGGCTTTCACCCTGCGTTGGTGGGTGCTGGGGATCCGCATGTCTTCACGGTATTTCGCCACCGTGCGACGGGTCACATGGATTCCGGACTCCTCCAGCTTCGCCGCGATATGCTCGTCCGTCAGCGGCTTGGTGCCGTCTTCTTCCTCAATCATTTTCTTTACGAGGCGCTTCAGGGTCAGCAGCGACATAGCGCCGCCTTCGGGTCCGTTCACTGATTCGCTGAAGAACGAGCGCAGTTCCAGCACGCCCTGCGGAGTATGGGCGTACTTGCTGGCTACAGCGCGACTCACGGTAGACGGATGAACGCCAACTTCCTCAGCCACTTCCTTGATCATCATAGGTTTCAGGGCATCCGGTCCATGATCCAGGAAGTCGCTCTGCCGCGCTATGATCGACTGGCATACGCGCAGAATTGTATGCTTTCGCTGCTCTATGTTTTTCAGAAGCTGTATCGCTGCAGTAAATCTTTCCTTAACATAGTTGCGGACGTCACGATCAGCCGCATCGCGCGCCAACAACCGCCGGTAGGTCGGGCTCAACCGCAGTTGCGGCATGTCGTCTTCGTTCAGGAAGACCTGCCACACGCCATCAGCCTTGCGAAAGTACACATCTGGCTCGACCAGCCGCGGTTCCGTTTTGTTGTAGCGAAGGCCGGGCCGCGGATCGAGTTTCTTGATCGTCTCCAGCGTGCGCTTCACTACTTCAATCGGACGGTTTACTGCGCGCGCAATCTCTTTCAGCTGGTTGGACTGCACCTGTTTCAAATGTTCGGAGACGATTTGCTGTGCCAGTGTATTCTGTGGGTCGAAGGCTTTAAGCTGCAACAGCAGGCATTCGCGCAAATCGCGAGCGCCGACACCGATCGGGTCAAAGTCCTGCACCACGGCGAGCGCATCGTCCAGATCGTCCTGCTTATACTTTCCGTCCTGCAGCAGTTCTTCAGCGGACGCGGTGAGATACCCGTTCTCGTCAAGATTGCCGATGATATTTTCCGCGATTTCGCGCACTTCGTCGGAGCAGATCGTGACGCTCAATTGCCAAGTGAGATGCTCGGTAAGTCCCGCCGCAGAAGATAGAAACTTTTCAAATGAAGGCCGCTCTGAAATCTCGCGCTCTTGCGATTGCCCACCATCGCCACCGGTATCCAAATACTGGTTGAAGAACGTTCCCACATCGAATTCATCGAACGGATTGGACTCAGGCTTGTCGGGTACCTTTTCCGTTTCGTTTTTCAGGAAGGTTTCGTCGCTGTAATTGTCGGAAGTGGTTGGCTCCTCGCCTAGCTCCTCCAGCACGGGATTGGCCACGACTTCGGCATTGATCATCTCGCGCAGCTCGAGGCGGTTCAGCGCAAGAACGCTGACCATCTGGACCAGACCGGGCGTCAGAATCTGCTTCTGCGCCACCTTCAAATTGAGTTTGAGTCCTTGCCAGGCCATGATCTCGATAAGGTGGTTGTTCCTTGTTGCCTTCCTGCGATTCTTCCGACGATCAGTTCAGCCGGAAATGATCGCCCAGGTACACGCGCCGGACCTCCGGATCGCTGCTCAACTCCTCCGGACGCCCTTTGCGAAAAATCTTGCCGCTTTTCAGAATGTACGCTCGGTCCGTTACCGTCAAGGTCTCTCGCACGTTGTGATCCGTGATCAGCACGCCGATACCACTGTTGGCCAGCTCGCGGATGATCTCCTGCAAGTCCTTAACGGTCAGTGGGTCGATTCCGGAAAACGGCTCATCCAGCAGAATAAATGAAGGCTCAAGCGTGAGCGATCGCGCAATTTCCAGCCGTCGCCGCTCGCCGCCGGACAGCGTGTATGCCTTGCTCGTTCGCACCGTCTCCAAACCCATTTGAACCAGCAACTCCTCCAAGCGGTCGCGCTGCTGCTCCGGAGTGAGGGGAAGAGTCTCCAGAACCGCAAGAAGATTCTCCTCGCTGGTCAACTGGCGAAACACGGAAGGTTCCTGGGGAAGGTAGCTGATGCCGCTGCGTGCCCTAAGGTACATAGGGAGATCGGTGATCTCCTCGCCGTTCAGCAAAACGCGGCCGGAGTCGGGCCGGGCGAGTCCCACTAAGATATAAAATGTGGTCGTTTTGCCCGCGCCGTTGGGACCCAAGAGCCCAACGACTTCGCCCTGTCCTATCTCCAGTTCAACGTCGTCAACGACCTTGCGACCGCGGTACGACTTGTGCAATTCGACGGCCTGGAGCTTCAGCATTCCTCGTCACGCGTGACCGCCAGAGGCCACCATACGGGTTCGGGGCAGAACCCTTACTTTTCGACTCGGTGTTTCGTCAGTGTGCGCGATCCGTTTTCAGAATCCACGATGATCGTAGCATCCGCTAAAAAGAAGGTCAATTGACGGCCCTTGGTCGTGCCTTCGCTGGCGTCGAAAATTGTGGGCGTTCCGCCGCTCATCACGAATCTTCCATCCGCTGCCGTGTATTCGCCCCGGTCGGCTGTCGCTTTGCGATCGCCTTGTACCACGGTCACGCCGCCAGTTGCGACTGCGCGACTGATCTGTTGCGCGCCCTGCAGAGGTTGCGAGCCGTTACCCTGAGCGGTTCCTTTCGCGCGGGTGAAGTACAAATCCAGTTCCTGTCCGCTCATTTTCTGGTCGGGCGCCTGTACTACAACACCCTGAGAAAGGTGGGCGCGGTTTTCTGTATCCCAGTACGTCAACTTTCCTGATTGCACGTGCCACAACACCGGTGCTTTCGCGGGCGCAGTAGTTTTGCCCGCTGCTGCGGTGGCATTGTTGCCCGGCGCCTGCGGAAATACCGCGCGCACGTGTCCTGATGCGTTCATCAAGCGTTCGCTTCTCAGCAGCTCGATGGTCTCCGCTTCCATCACCGAATCGCCCTGCCACAGACGTGCGCGGCCGGTGTACACGACTCGGCCGGTTTTAGAATTGCCCACTAGACTATCCGCACTGATGTTTGAGGCCGCCGGCGCCAGATGTACGGTCGTATTCCTGGCAGACAAGTCAGTCGAACGTACGTTGCCTTCGCCGCGTACGTCGCCTGAGGTTTGCCAAAACGTTAACTTCTGGGCGGATGTCTGACTGGTGGCGTCACGCGCGGTGGCATGCCCCGTCAGTGTTGCGGTTTGTGCCGCGCGATCAAATATCGCGTGGTCCGCGCGTGCTGATCGCTGCAGCTCGTTCATTTGCACGTTTTCGCTCAGTTCCATACGCGACCACCCGCCGTTTGCGGCCATTTCTACAAAACCGCTGCCTGCCGCAGCCGTCTGCTTATTTCCGCCCGCGACAATGCGTTCGGTCTGGACATTTCCTTTCGCGTCCAAACGCGAGGCCGCGCCGGTCTTGTCAAATCTCATCATCAGTTGGTTCGCTTGCAGCAGCGTTTGCGCGCTTTTTGTGGTCGCGGTGGCGCCGTCATTCAGCTCTAACCGACCTGGTCCGCCCGTTTCCGCATTCTCTAAGCGGGTACCTTTCATAATTCCCTTTTCCGCGAATCTGATGCGCAGCTCTTCTGTCGTCAGCCTGCGAGTATCTCCGGCGCCGCTTTTGCCAGCACCGTTTCGTGTCCTCGCATCCACGTTGCCCTTCAGCACTAGCAGCCTCGGCTCGTTCAATCCGGCCATCATTTCCATTTCAGCGTTCTGTGCCGTTACGATTTGGCTTCCCTCGCCCTGCACGGCTTCAGCCATCACGCGACCTTTCGCTTCGGCACGCGTGATCCATCCTTGCGGGGCAAAATTCGACACAATTTCTTCCGAAACCAACCTCTGCCTGCCCGACCCCTGCTGCGAAGTGAACTCCGGCAGAATATCTTTCCCGTCGCCCTTCGCAACCAATCGCTTCGCATGGAAGGTTTCGTCCAGATTGAGAAGAAATCCGGATGCGGTTAGCCGGTCGCTTTTCGTTTTCGCCTCTGCGGGCCCCCTCAGGTACATGGTTCCGGCGTCACGCTGAAACTCCATCCGTGAACCGGTAACCTCAACCGGTTCCTTCAACGGTCCCAGCTTCACGTTCGACCGCGCTTTTCCGTTCATGGCCACCGGCTGATCCAATTTCAACTTCACGTCTTTAAGGAGCGTCAACGTCCCTTCCTCGGAGTGATACGTCGCGCCCACAGCTTGCCCGCTTCCGCTGGCGAAGGTGAATCGCACCTCTTGCTCCGTCCTTGCTTCGCCGCTCGCGCGATTGAACACCATGCCGCGCGTTTCCACTTTCATCGCCGCCAGATCCGGTTTGCCGGCCGCCGCCTCCCACTCCTCTTTGCTCATCAGTGTAATTTCCACGTTGCCTGAGCAATCTATGTCGCCGCTGTCCTTGCTGTAGCGGCATGCGTGGGTATCCAGCGTGTCGTGCCGCGCGCCTTCTTTTCCAAATATCGTGACTTTTACGCCTTCCAGATCGCTCGCGTTCAGGCCCTTAAAGTCGGTGGACTTCATCGCTTCCACGGTAAAAACCGTCCGAGTGCCCTCACCTTTCGAAAAGGTTAGCTTCGTGGACTGGCGCTCCACGTTCACGGCGGGCGGCGGCGGAGCATTTTTCCGCTCGTTGTAACGAGTCCAGCCGCGCTTCAGATACACAGCCACGGTTAGACTGGCGCACACCAGTGCCGCTGCCGCGCTCCACTGCGCATACTTTGCTGCTTGGCTCTTCTTCATCGGCTGGTTTCCATGATTTATACTTAAACAGTCAGTTTTTCCGCAAGCGTCAACTCTTTTTCATCAACCGTTTTTCAGTTAATCAGAATTGGCGGCCACTGTACACAACGCACCGCTTGCATCCCTGGCCTTACCTCTATGAACAAACGCCCGCGCTCGAAAGCTTTCCTTTGCCCATCACGGTGACTACCATGCCCGGCGGCAGCGCTTCTTGCCGCGCTGCGCAAACACCAAAGCTCACACGCAAAAGGATGGATCCATGTCTTTCCACTCTGGCTCGTTCGACCTGCACGCTCGTGGCACGCGAAACCGGCGAGTTTTAACATTCCTCTTCTCTGGCTCGCTGGTTCTCGGCGCGGCCTTGGTTTACCACTCCTTTGCGGCGCAAGCCTCGGCCCTTGTCGTGGCGGCCGCCACGGCACAAGGCGATCCCCAACCGCTTAACTTTGATGCCTGTACGGTCTTCAGCGCCGCCGACGCAGCACAAGTGCTCGGTGTGCCGGTACGCCCGATTACAAATGTGGGCGGCTGCTCGTATGAAGCCGCCAAGGCAACCTCCGGCGGTTGGCGCCGCAATATCGCCGCAAACGTCTCTAAATACAAATCGGCGGCTGAGGAAAGTTCCGCCTGGGGCGACCTCAAGATTCTGCGCCATCTCGAACCGGGCCGGAGAAATCTCACCGTACTAAGCGGAATCGGCTCGGAAGCCTATATGCAAGTCCTTCCGAACCGGAATGCTTTTGAAGCCGAACTTTGGGT
>Ga0126369_10003131_pt1 | contig 11923 bp, 13 predicted proteins | sample PanSoiMetaPlot_1_FD_109646 | JGI IMG/M metagenome (GOLD analysis project Ga0126369, IMG submission 109646) | Tropical forest soil microbial communities from Panama - MetaG Plot_1 | ecosystem: Environmental > Terrestrial > Soil > Tropical forest > Bulk soil | place: Panama | collected 2016-02-17 | reverse complement strand
GACTTGCATGTGTTAGGCACGCCGCCAGCGTTGATTCTGAGCCAGGATCAAACTCTCGTTTGAAACCTGATGTCTGCCGACGGGTAGTTGGCAGACTGCCATCTCCATCGCTCGAAAGGATGGAATGGCGACCACTCGATCTCTCCAAAGAAAGATCAGTGGCCTATCTTGTGAGATCGTCCGGACTTGTGCCCGAACTCTTCTCTCACGACTGGCACGTTCAACCAAGTTGTCAAAGATCGAATCGCCTTCCGCCTGAGCGGCGCGCCTTCAATCCAGCCAAGCGTCTCCGCGGGCGCAATGCCCGCATCAACAACCACTCGGCTGTCCTCGAAACCTTTTCAAGTTACCGCCCTGCCGGCACGCTGTCAACCCATTGCAATCACAGGATTTCCACGTGATTTGCACAACCGCTGGGGAGCCTCGACGAGCGGCAGCTTCGCCCCAAATTGAAACTTTTTCGGGGAGCCGCACGGAGCTACTAGGCGCGCAACAGAACGTTACTTCCGCATTCTCGGCGCAAAACAAAATCATGCCTTTTCGGCACGCGCCGACGCGGAAGCTACTTGATTAATAAAAGATCACTGGAGGTTCTGCGACGAACGCGAAAACCCTTCGGAAACCTTGTTCCCGAATGAAACCCCGTGGCCGGGGCCGAATTCAGAGGAATTTTCTCTGTTTACAATTAGATGCCGGAAAAACGCGAGAGTTGCAAAAATCTCCGGCTAGCCACGACTCTGCTCTCGACTTGATTTTTATATCACGGGTGACGGGTGTTCGCAAGTGGCAGGTGCAAAATTCGCTACTTCCTGGCTCCCCTCTGGCTCACTGAGCTTGCCCAAATATCTTGTCGAGCCATTTTTGGGCCGTAGCCTGCGCTTTCTCCGCGTGCGATCCTAACCACGGCCAGCGGGCACGAAGTTTTTCCAATAAGCGATGCGCCCAGACATATTCGGTGGAGAGAAGCAGGAGCCCTACCAGAAGAAACAAGACTCCCTGCAAGATTGGCAGGAACAGTCCCAAGATTCCGAACAGCACGAAGCCCCAACCGAGAATAAGAATGACGATCTTCCTGGCTTTGCTTCGCACCGGTTTTGAAAGCATGCCCGATATCAGATGCGAGGACAAGTTGGCGGCGTTCATCAATCTGAGTACCGATCGCTCCATTTGCATCTCGACCACATGACAAAATGCCCCGCTCGCTTGACCACTGACAACGATGGTGGTATCCACTAGGTGTTTTTCTTCCCCTCGGCCCCTACCCTGCACGTCGAAATTTCCCTCCCCTGAGGGTTAGGAGTTCTGTATGCATCAGCCCCACCGATTTCTGCGACTTACGATTCTGCTAACTGTCACCATCAACCTTGTTGCCGCTGCAACTGCCGAAATAGGCGACCCGCTACCGGGATTGAAGCCCTTAGAAGCTCAACACTTCACAAACGGTGAAGTGCAGTTCTTGCGCGTTTGGAGTGGCAAGGAAGGTCTCGGTCCGGTATTCATGGACGCCGCTTGCGTTCGATGCCACAACGTCCCTGTCACTGGCGGAAGCAGCACACGCGTCTGGACGATGTTCGGGAGACTCAATCAAGACGGCACGTTCGATCCGCTCGACGGAACTGGGACTTACCCCAATGAAGGCGGCATTCTCTCGCAGCCGCGATCCTTGCAAAAGATCCTACCGAATTGTTCTCAAGGCGGAGAGAAGATTCCGCCGGACGCGAACGTGGTAGAGAGGCGTATCTCTCCACCCACATTTGGATACGGGCTCATCGACGCAATCCGTGATACTGATCTTGAGAGCCGGGAACAGTTTGAGAGAACCCATTATCAAGCTGATGGAATTCGCGGCATTGCTCCAGTTGTTACCACTTACTATCCCGCGGCGCGTAATGTAATAGGACGGTTTGGGCAAAAGTCGCAGTTCGCGAACCTGGTGGAAATTACCGCCTACGCATTTGCCAATGCACTCGGTATCACCAACCCGATGTTCCCGGATGAAGATCTTCCCCAAGGGCAGCCCATCGATCCCAATTGCACTCTTAACACCGAGGTCCCGAATAACAACAATCAAGGCAGCAACGGTGCGGGGATTTTTCCGTTGTCGCATTTCATGCGCTTCCTGGCTCCGGCAACACCGTTAGATTGCTCTAGCGCTGGTTGTGTCCATGGCCAGCAACTCTTCACCACCGTCGGGTGCGACAAGTGCCATATGCCCAGCTACACGACGCCGCCTAATGCTCGAATTCCCCTGGACATGGCAGGCCATTCGGCGCCGAGTCCAGCTTTGAGCAACGTCCCAGTGATGCTCTACTCAGACCTGCTTTTGCACGATCTCGGACAAGCGGACAAAGGCGGGATTCCGGAGAATACTGTTGTAACAGGCGATGCACGGGTGACCCAGTGGCGCACCGCTCCACTCTGGGGATTGCAATACCGCACTCACTTCATGCATGACGGCGTTGCAAGTCTCGACGAAGCGATATTGAAACATTCGGACGGAGTTACCGGTGAAGCGATTTCGGTGATCAACAACTACAAAGCGCTCTCACCGGAAGATCAACAGGACCTCTGGGACTTCTTGGCGACACGATGAGATGGTGATTCTTCAAGACCATCCTTTTTAGTGATGTCAGAAAGATAGATCTTAGGGAGGACTACGGCATCGTCCTGCTTACTGTCCTCCCCCTTCTCCCGCCGTCGGGCCGAAGCCCCATTTTTCTCGCATGCGTTGACGGAGTTTCTCTCGCATCTGCTCCCGCTCTTCGGGAGTCATCCAATCGCAGCGCTCCTCCATGCCGCGGCGCCACTTGGAGCGACCGTAACCGTGGGAGCGAAATCCTCCAAACAGAATCCGGCACAGAGCAAGTAGCCCCAGTGCCTGCCAGAACGTGATCTGGCGCCAACCGAACAGCGAAGGCAAAAGCCAGTTCCACAGCAGCAGGATGATCTCGCCACCGATTGCCAGAAACGCAATCATTCCCAAAATCGCCAGCGGCGCGAGGAAAATCATTTTTCTTGTTCTTGGTCGCATGTTCTCATTCCTCATTTCATGAATTCGTCATAAATGCTTTGCAGGCGCTCGCGGAGGCGCAGCACCGCATAATGTTTGCGCGAGAGAAGCGTGTTGACGCTTACTCCGGTCCGTGCCGCAATTTCCTTGAAACTGTGCCCCTCTAGTTCGTGTGCCACAAAAACTTCGCGCTGCTCCGGAGGCAACTCCGCGATTGCCTGTTCGAGTTCGTCGAGAAGTACGCTGCGGACGTATGACGACTCAGGATCAGCTTCGGAAGAACTAAACATGTCTTCCCATCGCAAGGGTTCGCCGTTTTCGTCCTGCAAAATGGCATCACCAAGGCTCTCCGGCTTCTTCTTACGGAATAGATCGACGATGCGATTGCGTGCCACACGAAACAGCCATCCAGTTACATGGTCGATTGGCATCAGCAGGCGATTCGCCTCCACGAGTTCGTAAAGGACGTCTTGCAGAATGTCCTCGGCATCGAGCGGGTCAGGCACACGCCGCCGAATGAAGTTGCGCAAGCGGGATCCCTCCCGCATGACGACCTCGGAGATCTGCTGATCCTGTTTCGTCATCGGCCGCGTTTTGCTCAGTGCCTGCTCCACCTACAGATGTAGACGGATGAAGGCGGAGAATATTTTAGGAGGTGCACAAAACAACGCGCGTCGCTGCCAAGGAGAAAGGTGGCATTGACCTCAAATCAATGAATTCGCGGTATTTGCCGATAAGCTTACTTACCGCCGCTAGTTGCAGACTGCGTCATCTGGAGAAAGCTCTCGACGTTGGACTTGTCGATCAATGAGGAACCGGTGTCTACAAAGGCTGGAACCGGTGCGAAGCTGTCCTTTGAGAAGTCAGCATCCAGTGTCTTCAACTTGTGATGGTAAAGCTCATCGAGCATGCGCAGTCCCACATAGGACATCGTGTATGGCTTCTGAGAAATTGTCGCGGCAATCACGCCTTTGCGAATCCACTCCAGAGTGTCGGGATCGGTGTCCATCGCAATAACTACTTTGCCACTCACACCGTTAGAACTTAAGACGTTCGCGACCTCTTTTCCGGCTTGCGCCTCAAGACAGACAAAAGCATCGACCTTGTCTTTTTCTTTGCCAAGAATCTCGGTTGTCGTATCGAAGGCTACGCGAGGATCGCCGGCGATATCGACAACGCGTGTGATCTTCATCTGCGGATGAGTCTCGAGAGCGTCGCGATATCCGCGAAGACGTTCGTTGAGATTGGCCTGTCCGGGCATGGAGAATACAACTACGTTGCCCTTGCCTTTCAGTTCGGTTGCCAGACGTTGACCGCCGGTAAGCCCGGCTTGGTAATTGTTGGTTCCGATGAAGAAGAGGCGCTTGCTATCCGGCGCATCCGAATCGATGGTGATCACCGGAATGCCGGCGGCGACGGCTGCATCGATGCTGCCCTTGAGGAGGTTGACGTCAGCTACAGAAATCAGAATGCCAGTCGCTTTCTTGGAGACCGCTTGGTCGAAAGCTTCCTTCTCCGCTTTCGGATCGTACGCATCAGGACCAACGAAATCGGACCGAACCTTCAGTTGTGAAGCCGCTTGCGAAAATCCTGCAGCGGCCGTCTTCCAGTACGGCACGCGGATGTTGGCCGACACCAGGTAATAGAGTTCGTCGGTCGAGTGTTCCGATCCACACGTGATCAGCGGGAGTACGAGAGCCAGAACAAGCGCGCACGCAAACAACTGGAGCAAGCGGGACATAAGATGCTCCTTGGGAAGGTTGTTACGATCAAATCGTAGGAATTGTAGACCTGCGGGGGCAAGAAAAAAAGCACAGAACCCCGATTCGCATCTCTACGAGGCCGATGCCGACATTTGCAGTGAAGGTTTCGCTCCCTTAGTAACCAGCCACAACATCAAAGCAATCTCTCCAAGGAGCGCAGGAAAAAGATAGTTGGATACCGTATCTTCGAATCGTGGGAGCAGTAAGCCAGTGAAGCTCTCGACGACGTAGGCGATCCCGTTGATGATGAGCCAGACTGCAATGAAGCGCGGCAGGAAACGCGACCTGTAGATCAGGATGGCTAGAGGAAACAGCCAGACGCCCCACAAGAGCGAAGCCGCATTGATCTGCTGGTGGTGCAAACGCAGAAAGAGCATAGCCATCGCTTCGCGCTGAGGTTCGCTGAAGACGGAGAGGAAATCGGGCCCGCGGATCAGGATCAAGGCTGCTCCATCGTTCAGTACATTCACATAGTCGATTACCGCCGGCAATATTCCACCGACAATCACCATCATTACAGCAAGGTCCTGATTCACACCCTTGAGTAGACGATAGAGAGCTAGGGAAAGAAAGATCAGGATCACTCCACAGAGAAGATCCGTCACGATACCGAATCGGAAAAGCAACTCATGCCCCGCGATGTTGGCGGCTGTCGCGCTCGCGTTGTCATGCACAAATAGCTTGCTCGGAATAAAGATCAAACGAAGAGGCGCCAGCACGATGAGGAGTAGATAAAGTACTCCGGCGACTCGTCCTGGATTGTGCGATGAATTCATTAGTCATCACCTGCATCGTCCAAGCATCGGACGAACGCGCTGAAGTCAGATTGGAGCACGGTATCGCCTAAACCGAACGGCCGCCGCAAGAAACAATGCAGCCATGGCAAACCCGATCCAAAGTCCCGGACTGCTCAGAAGCCTGCCGACCGTCACGTGCGTTGTGAGCGGATCAAGCCCCATGCTGTCAGGAGCCATGGACATGGCCGGTGCGTCGCCAAACAGTCGGCGTCCGATGAGGCCCGCAAACCCCGCGGTGCGGAAGATGATTCCTTCAATTCCGGCAATCGTCACAACCGGCAATGCAGCCCACAGGAACGTTGCACGCGGCGCCCAACCAGAGACCAAGAGCAGCCAGCAATAGATGGGAAAAGGCCACAGCGCGTGCGCTGTCACTATGTGATAAAGCAACAACCACCACATTCGTGCAAGCGGTAGGCTTTTCCACAGCGTCGTAACACTTTCGCCGCTCACCAACACTACGGCGCTGCTGACAAGCAACATCATGCACTGCATTGCGATGGTGATTACGAAGATGAGAGCTGGCACAACCACCAGCGGAATGCTTGCCTTCGCCAGCACTGCCGTCGCATCGGAGACTGGCATCGATTTCCAGAAGAGAATGCTGCGATCGCGGCGCTCTCCATGAAGTGCGTCCACACAGTAAAAAACACTCACCAGAATTCCCGTAAGCATCATCAGACCCGCCGCCAGATCGAATGGCCTCTGCGGCCGAGATGGATCCAGTCGCAACTGGTGTTCCGAGATACCAGCGATTACGCTGACAGAGAAGGCGAGCAGGGCAACGGCAGCCACACTCAGCGGCGCCAAATAGATGGAACGATACTCCCACAATTCTCGCCTTACGGACCACAGAAACGATTGAGTGGCGGGAATGGACGCGGGAACTACGCCTCGCGCCTGAAAAGCTTCCGGCATCGCGTTCGATTGAGCATTCATTTCGCCGCTCCTTGCGCGCCGGTCTGGTTGCTCATCACGGCGACGAAGAGGTCTGCAATGCTTGGCGTGCGTATCTCGCCGAGCGCGGAAAGTTGCTCACGATCCGCCCGGTCAAACAGCAAAACGCTTCGCCCAATAACCTGGCGCTCGTGCATGGGATGGAACGCGCGGGCGGCGGTAAGTCGTTCGGGGTTCACTATGACTTCGAGGTATCGCGATTCGAAATCTTCCATCGTTGAGTTGAATACGATATGGCCCCGGTCGATAAACATGACATCGGTTAGAACATGCTGGATCTCGTCCACGAGGTGGGTCGCAATCACGATGGTCCGCGTGCTGTCGAAATAATCGTTCAACAAGGAGTCGTAGAACTGCTTCCGAAAGAGGATGTCGAGCCCAAGCGTCGGCTCATCAAGCACGAGCAGCCGTGCATCAATGGCCATGACCATGGCGAGGTGGAGTTGGGTCACCATGCCCTTTGACAATTCGCGAACCTTGCTTGTGGTGCGGATGTTGGTCTTGGCTAGAAAACCCTCGGCCTTTCCCCGATCGAAGCGCGGATGCACCCCGGCAACATAGTCAAGCACCTGCGAGACCCGTATCCAACGTGGCAGCACCGCGACGTCAGCGATGAAGGAAACATCGCGCATAAGCTGCTCGCGCTCGGTCCAGGGATTGCGCCCGAGCACACGCAACTCTCCTTCGTATGGAACAAGGCCCAGAACTGCGTTGAGGGCCGTCGTCTTGCCCGCGCCGTTAGGCCCAAGGAGACCGAGAATGCGGCCCTCCTCGACCCGCAAGTCGATGTCGTCAAGCGCTAATGTGCTACCGAACGCCTTCCGCAGGTGGCGTGCTTCAATGCATGCCATGGTTTCAGCGTTCCTCCTCTCGATCATTCGAACTCGATGCGTTCTCCACGCCCTTGTTTGAAGGAGACTGATTTGGCCCAGTAAGAAGTTCTTCCACTTTCAAACCGAGCCTTTGAATTGTTGCGCGGATTCTTGGCCACTCTTCAACCAAGAAAGTCTGCCGTTCGCCTTTGAGCAGCAGATGATGCGCCCCGGTGTTGATGAACATTCCTCTGCCGCGCCTGGTCTCCACAATGCCCTCATCCACCAGTTGTTGGTAACCCTTGAGAACCGTGAGGGGATTGACTCGATACTCCGCCGCAACCGTACGCACCGATGGCAGCGGATCGCCTTCTTTAAGCACGCCGTCGAGGATCATGGCCACTACGCGGTCTCGAAGCTGGCGGTATATCGGCTGACTGTCGTTCCACTCACGGTCCATCCTGTTTTCCAGATCGTCCTTAGTATTAAGAAACCGCGGTAATCCCGAATCGTGTTCGCCCGAGTCGACACCTTATTGCCCACGCTGCAAATCCATGTGCGCATGAACAGGTTTGTCCCCAGGCATCATGTATGTCCAATCCTCGTAATGATGGTTCGCATCGACGATGGTAAAGACGGCATGATACATGTGCCCAAACTGATTGCTGCCAGATAGGTCAAGATAATCGAATTCCACTTTCTTCCCATCCGGCGACACTTTGCCCGTCATGCGCGGCCGGTTGCCAGCGTCACAATAATGCGTCAGCAGCAAGCGATCACTATCGAGATAAAACATGGTAACGGGGTTGTCGTATTTGCTCGGATCATCCGGTACTCCCGCTTCCTTCATCTCGTGGACGAGCGCATTCCCCCTCGAGGTCACTTTCATGGAGACGCGCGTTGGAGCTTTCCCCATGTCGTGCATGGGAGGATCGATGGTTACCGGTCCCTGCCATACACCTGCGAGGGTTTTCATGGTGTCGAAGGATTTTTGTGCGTCAGATTTCACATCGGACTTGGGGTCGGACTGCGCAAACGCCGCGCTCGTGAACAAGAGCAACATGATGTTTAGCGTTACGTGAAGCGATTTCATTTCTCATTCTCCTGAATCAAAAGTCAGTCGGTCTTCCGCTGGGTTCAGCGAGTCGCACTCCGTCATCAGGCGTCCTCCTTGCTGAATTAGTGTTATACTAAACTATATCACTACATATCATGTCAAGCATTTTCTTCCGGTTTGCGGTGGATAGCTGTATGTAACAGCAATTAAAGGAGATATTGTGAAGAAAGGTAGTGAAGACTAGATACTGGCCAGGGTTCCCGTTGTCGCGCCCGGACTGTCAATTATGGCAGTTCAAGGGACCGCGGGTAGCCCCTAACATGCGGACCTTAGAAGTCGGCCCTGCATTTGATCGACCACCATGTCGAAACTCTATCGCTACTTACTCCAGGGCACCGAGAACAGCTCGAATCGGCGTCAGCAATCACCGAAAGACGAGAAAATCCCACCCCTCTTTCACCGATCCACTGCATTAGTAGGCATCGCTCTCATCACTCTTCTCTTCCTCGGCGGATGTGGGCGTTCACCAGAGAACCAGCCATCGACTTCCAGTGCTGACGAATGGCACGAATTTCAAGGGACATGGACCTCGACGGGAAACCGAAATGTGATTCGTTTCGGAGACGACCGCCGAGCTGCCATCGCAACATTTACGGGATCTCTTTTGCTCAGCGGCCCATCGCGACCAGCCGTAGGCTTTCGTGCAGAAGCGATCGCATTTAACGACACTGCAACCGGAATGGTTGGCCGAGCGGTCTGGACCGATGAGCACGGTGACAAGGCGTTCAGCGAGTTGCGTGGGGAAGGCACTGCGACCAACAACAAGATCGAGGGCACTTTCGTCGGCGGAACGGGACGCTACGCGGGCATTACCGGAACATACGAGTTCTCGTGGCGGTATCAGATCGAGAACGAAGATGGAAGTGTACAAGGCGAGTCGATCGGTCTACATGGACGCGTCCGGGTAGATTCATCGCGCGTGACGCTCAGTCAGGGAGAGCCGCAATCATGATGACACCGGTCCCGATCTGGAAGAAATTTTTTCCCTTTGTTCTTGCGTTAGTCATCGCATTCTGGCCGGTTCCAGCGGGCCTCACTGCGCAAGCATGGCATCTGTTTGCCATCTTCGTCGCTGCTATCTCGGCGGTGCTGCTAGGCGCGTTCTCACTGTTGACCTCAACGATGTTAGCGTCCGCAGCAGTAGTACTCACAAATACCGTTCCGGTGGCAAAGGCGCTGGCCGGTTTTGCCAACACGAGTGTGTTGTTGGTGGTGGTTGCCTTTCTGGTCGCGCAAGCGGTCGTGAAATCGGGACTGGGTCAACGAATCAGTTTGTTCATGGTGAGTAAGTTTGGGAGTTCTTCACTGGGGCTCGCCTATAGCATCGTCCTTACCGATGCCGCGATCGCGCCGGCATTTCCCAGTAACACTGCGCGCGGTGGGGTCCTTTACCCGATCGTGCTGTCGGTGGCGCAAGGCTCGGGCTCAAAGCCTGATGATCCCCAAGGACGCCGTCTTGGCGGGTACCTGATGTTCTGCGGAATGGCCAGTCTGGCTGTGTCATCAGCACTGTGGATGACGGCCACTTCGGCCAATCCGATCGCCATTCAGGTAGCCAAGGAGTATGGATTCGAGGTCGGGTTTGGCAAATGGCTGATTGCCTCATCCGTTCCCGCACTAATCGCTATCCTGGCGTTGCCTCGGGTATTGGCGCGTCTGTTCCCTCCAGGCGTGGGCGAAACACCCGAGGCACCGGCCGCAGCGCGCCAGGCACTGGCGAAGCTGGGACCGATGTCGCGGAACGAGCGCATCACGGCAGTTGCTTTCATTCTGATGGTAACCGGGTGGGTCCTTGCCGATCGGCTGAACGTTAATGTCACGATCATTGCGTTTGCCGGACTGGGTGTATTGCTGTTTACAAATGTTCTCACCGCGGACGACATTGCGACCCAGGGCGATACGCTGTCAACGTTTTTATGGTTGGCAATTCTGTTCGCGCTAAGCGGGCAGCTCAACGAACTCGGATTCATGGGTTATGCAGGCCAGCGCCTGGCCGCCCACATGGCCGGTCTATCCTGGCCAGTGACGTATGTGGCGCTGATCGTGATTTACGTAGCCATTCACTACATGTTTGTAAGTCAGTCATCGCAGGTCCTTGCTCTGCTGGGAGTGTTTCTTGACGTGGGAATACGTGGTGGAGTTCCCGTGCCGCTCATGGCGTTTGGGCTATTTTTTGCCAGCAGCTATTTTTCGGTGATCACGCCGCAGGGTGGGAGCCAAAACGTGATCTTTGTCGGCAGCGGCTATCTTACCCAGTCTGAACTCTATCGGCTCGGGCTGCTGACTACCCTCTTCTTCCTTGCCATCTTCCTCGTGATCGGGAGTGGATGGATCATGCTCGTGGCACGGTGAGATGAGTCACGAACGAGTTCTGTCCCGCGCAGCCTGCAGCTATCCTCCTGCGACGATCGGACACACTCACTTGAACCAGTGATATCCAAGAGATATTTCAACGCCGTTAAACTCGGGATTCCGCGCCCCCAGATTTGCGTTCGAGACATGCAACCAGCGGCATCCAAAATCCAGAGCCTGAGACGAACGAGTGGCTAGGTATATTCCTCCTCCGCCAGTAGCAGTGAAGTTGAAGCTCGATGTGTCTCCGGTGGGCAATTCCGAATTCGTGTAGGCGCCTCCCCCCACCAACTCGAGATACGGCGAGATCCGTCCTTTTCTGTGAGCGAAGTTCCAACGCGCAACGATCGGATCGAAGCCGGCACCATAGATGTTCTGGCTGTTGAACGTGAGGAAGACTGGCGCTAGATTGAAGCCCCACTCCAGATCGCCACGCATCCATCCTTTGCCGAGATCGCGAAAGAGTGTCCGTCCGACAAAAACGCCGGCCCTGAGGATTTGTGCCTCTGAAAAGTCGTCTCGATTCTCTTCACCAGTTGAACCAGCTCCCCAGACTGCAATGTCCCAGGTTCGCCGATCCGTGCTGGGCACAGGTTTCGTGCTCTGCCCAGCAGCAAGGGGAACGATCGATAGAAGTGTGATGGCGGCAAGGATTCGTGCAAGAACAATCGCGATCATCGGGTAGGCTTCGCTAAGTCCATTCCTGCGCCGGGACGCGAAGCACGATACCAGGGCCTCTTGCCGTGGAGCATGGTTGCACCGCTGCGTATGGGATTCACCGCGCAGCGCGTGAAATCGATCAAGAAGCGATTGCTCGTAGAACTCTCAACTTTGCGGACGACCGTCCGGTCGAGCACATCTTCCATGACCATCCACCCCATGCCCGCTGTGGGAGTGATCACAAGATCGACCTGCCCTACACCTGACACGCAGTCTTTGCTCTTGCATGGCCAGGTACCGTCTTGGTTCCACTGCCTGCGCGCAGTGGTGCCGTACTTCGCCACGGTCATTTCGCTAACCGGTCCGATCTTCCACTGCGTGCTGTACGCCGCATTCCACATCATGGCTTTGAAACGGCTCCACCAGTACGCCTTTGACATAGCGAATTCCAGCTT
>Ga0126369_10003130_pt1 | contig 11924 bp, 7 predicted proteins | sample PanSoiMetaPlot_1_FD_109646 | JGI IMG/M metagenome (GOLD analysis project Ga0126369, IMG submission 109646) | Tropical forest soil microbial communities from Panama - MetaG Plot_1 | ecosystem: Environmental > Terrestrial > Soil > Tropical forest > Bulk soil | place: Panama | collected 2016-02-17 | reverse complement strand
GGGTACGACGTTGATCCGGCGCGCCTGCGAGCCCTGGAAGCAAAGGGCGGCGAGGGGGCGGGCTCCGCGCGCCACGCGGCGGACGGGGCCGACGTCGTGATCTCCATGCTGCCGGCCTCGCGCCACGTCCTGGCCGCGATGCTCGGTCCCGACGGCGCCGTCGAGGGACTGCGCCCGGGCGCGGCGGTCCTGGAGATGAGCACGATCGACCCCGCTACCACCCGGCGCGTGGCGGAGGCGGTGACGGCGCGCGGCTGCCGGATGCTCGACGCCCCGGTCAGCGGCGGCTCTGTCGGCGCCCGCGACGCGACGCTGACGATCATGGTCGGCGGCGACGCGGCGGACCTGGAAGCGCAGCGGGACCTGCTCCGGGCGCTGGGCACGCGCGTCGTCCACTGCGGCCCCATCGGGATGGGCGAGACGGTGAAGCTCGCCAACAACCTTCTCGCCGGCACCTCGATGGTCGCGGTCGCCGAGGCATTCGCGCTCGGGATCCGGGGCGGCGCCGACCCCGCCGTCCTCCTCGAGGTGATTCAGAACAGCTCGGGCAACTGCTGGTCGCTGCGCAACACGCCCGTGCCGGGGCTGGTGCCGGGCGCTCCAGTCAACCAGGACTTCGCTCCCGGGTTCATGGTCGACCTGATGCACAAGGACCTCGGCCTGGCGCTCGGCGCCGGCGCTGACCTCGGGCTGCCGCTGACGCTGGGCGCGGTCGCGCACCAGCTGTATGGGATGGCCAGCCGCCACGGGTACGGCAAGCTCGACATGTCGGCCGTCGCCAAGCTGCTGGAAGGGCCGGAGGCGCCACTGTGGGACCAGCGTGTCGCGGCGAACGGCTCGCTGCCCGCGGCCGAGCCCGCGGAGCCCCGGCCGGACGTCGCGCGCGAGCCCATGCTCGTGGACGGCGAGTGGCGCGAGAGCGTGGGGGGCGCCTTCCTGGCGGTCGAGAACCCGGCGCGGCGTGGCTGCGTCATCGCCGAGGTGCCGCGTGGCACGGCGGCGGACGTCGAGCTCGCGGTCGGCGCGGCGGCGCGGGCGTTCCAGTTCTGGCGGTCGGTCGCCCCGCGCGAGCGCGGCCGGCTGATGCTGCAGATCGCCGCCGACGTCGAGCAGCGGGCCGAAGAGCTGGCGACGCTGCTGGCCACCGAGACGGGCAACGCGATCCGCCCCCAGGCGCGGCCGGAAGTGAAGAACACGGCCGAGGTCTTCCGCTACTTCGGCGGCGTGGCGAGCGAGCTGAAGGGCGCGGTCATCCCGCTGGGCGAGGAGCTGCTGAGCTACAGCCGGCGGGAGCCGATCGGGGTCGTCGGCGCCATCATCCCGTGGAACTCGCCGCTGCTCCTGGCCGCGCTCAAGATCGCGATGGCGATCACCGCGGGGAACACGCTGGTGCTGAAGGCGGCCGAGGACGCGCCGCTGACGGTGCTGAAGCTGGCGCGCATCTGCGCCGAGCACCTGCCGGCGGGTGTGCTCAACGTCCTGACCGGCTACGGCGAGGAGTGCGGGGCGCCGCTGGCAGCCCACCCGGGCGTCGCCAAGGTCTCCTTCACGGGGTCGACCGAGGTGGGCCGGCTGGTGATGCGGGCGGCATCCGAGCGCATCGCGCCCGTCTCGCTCGAGCTGGGCGGCAAGTCGCCCGCCATCGTGTTCCCCGATTCGGACGACGACCGCACCGCCGACGGCGTCATCGCGGGCATGCGCTTCACTCGCCAGGGCCAGTCGTGCACCGCTGGATCGCGCCTGTTCCTGCACGAGTCGATCGCCGACTCGTTCCTGGACCGCCTGCTGCACCGGCTGGGCGCGCTGAAGATCGGCGACCCGCTCGACGAGGCGACCGACATGGGCAGCATCATCAACCGCCGCCAGTTCGACCGCGTCTGCTCCTACATCGAGGATGGGATGCGCCAGCGCGACGGGCGGCTGGTGCTCGGAGGCCTGCCGCCGACCGACGGCGATCTGGCGGAGGGCTACTTCGTGCAGCCGACGGTCTTCGCGGGCGTCGGGAACGACTGGCGGATCGCGCGCGAGGAGATCTTCGGTCCGGTGCTCGTGGTGATCCCGTGGAGCGACGAGCGGGAGGCCGTGCGGATGGCCAACGACAGTCACTACGGCCTGGCCGCGTACGTGTGGTGCAGGGACGTGACGAGAGCGCTGCGCACCGCGCACGCGATCGAGTCGGGCTGGGTGCAGGTCAACCAGGGCACGGGCCAGCTGCCGGGCCAGTCCTACGGCGGCTTCAAGCAGAGCGGGATCGGTCGCGAGTTCTCGCTGGAGGGGATGCTGGAGAGCTTCACCCAGATCAAGAGCGTGACGGTGAACCTGCGCTGAGGGGCGATTCCACTCGCCCTCCATGAGAGCACTCTCACGCCGGTCTCATCTGCGGGATGGGGCTCGGCGGACACAATCGGAGCCCGCAACCGTTGGTCCCACCCAGTTCCCACGCAGCGGGGTGCCGCGTCCGCGCCGGGCCGGCGCCCCACGCACCTCCATCGCTCGGGTGGGAATGAGGGAGATTCGTCCGGCGGATCTCCCTTATTCGAGTGGGAATATGGGCGATTCGCCAGACGAATCTCCCTATTGCAGATCGGAGCTCGCCACGCCGTCTCAGTCGAAGTCGATCGCGACCTTGATCGCGGCGTCGCCCTCGCGGGCCAGCGCGAGCGCCTCCGGCAGCCGCTCGATGCCGAGGCGGTGGGTGACCAGCCGTGACACGTCCAGCTCGCCGCTTGCGATGCGCTCGACGGCCTCGCGGAACGACGCCAGCCCCGGCTCCAGCTGGGCGCCCGCGCTGACCTCGATCGTGGGCCGCCGGCGGAAGACCTCGCCGTACGGAAACGTCATGTCGCCGCCTCGCTCGGGCAGCCCGAAGTAGCCGACGCGGCCGGCATCGGCCACCGCGCGCAGGGCCAGGACCCGCGTGGCGTCCCGGCCGGCCGCCTCGACCACCAGGTCCGCGCCGCGGCCCGCGGTCAGGTCCATCACGGCCTCGACCACCGACTCGGCCGGCGCCAGCACGGTGACGTCCGCCCCGAGCGCCCGCGCGGCGTCCAGCCGGTGGGCGTGCCGGTCCGCCACCACGATGTGGCCGAAGCCGGCGCGGCGCAGGAGCTGCGTGAAGTGCAGGCCGGCCGAGCCGGCGCCGATCACCGCGGCGGTCTCGCCGGCCGGGCCCGGCCAGAAGCGCTTCAGCGCGAAGACGACCGTGCCCAGCTGCTGGGCCATCATCGCCGTCTCCACGTCGGCGTCGGCCGGCAGCGGCACCAGGAACGCGTCCGCCACGGCCTGGCGGTCGGCGAACGCGCGCGAGGTGGACGGCACCGGCGTCGCCAGCACCAGGTCGCCGGCGGCGTGACGGGGGGACCGGCTCTCCAGCACCTCGCCGACGCTCTCGTGGCCGGGGAAGCCGGGCGGGTGGGAGAACTCCTCGTGGTCCCGGTTGAACACGGTGTGGACGTCGCTGCCGCAGATCGAGGCGCCCAGCGTGCGCAGCAGCACCTCGCCGGCCTGCGGCGACGGGACCGGAACTCGATCCACCTCGACGCGGCCCGGCCCGACCAGGCGGCCCGCGCGCATCACGTCCACGACGCCGTGATGGTACACATGGCGGAAATGGCGGACGAAACAGAGCGCTTCATCGTGACCGGCGCGCTGGGCTGCATCGGCGCCTGGACGGTGAAACTGCTGGCTGACGCCGGCACGGCCGTGGTGGCCACCGACCTGGCGCGGGACGCCGCCCGCTGGCGCGTGATCGACCCGACACTGGAGGAACGCGTACCGCTGGTGCGCAGCGACGTGACGGACGGCGCCGAGTTCACCCGCGCGACCGCGGAGCACGGGATCACGCACGTCGTGCACCTGGCCGCGCTGCAGGTCCCGTTCGTCCGAGCCAACCCGACGCTCGGCGCCCGCGTGAACGTGGAGGGCATGGCCGTCGTGCTGGAGACGGCGCGCGCCCTGCCCAACCGGCTCCGCGGCGTCTCGTTCGCCAGCTCGATCGCCGTCTACGGGCCGGCGGCCCGGTATGGGCCCGGCCCGCTGCCGCACGACGCGCCGGCCGCGCCGACCACCCTGTACGGCGCGTACAAGCTGGCGGACGAGTGGATGGCGCGCGTGTACGACCGCGACTACGGGGTGGCGGCCATCGGCCTGCGCGGCGCGGTGGTGTACGGCCCGGGCCGCGACCAGGGCCTCACGTCCAGCCCGACGCTGGCCATGCTGGCGGCCGCGCTCGGCCGGCCCTACCACGTGCCCTGGGGCGGTTCGGCCGGATACCACCACGCACGCGACGTGGCCGCCGCCTTCATCGCCGCGGCGCGGGCCAGCGCCGACGGCGGCGGCAGCGACACGTACACGCTGCCGGTGCAGACCCGGACCATGGAAGAGGTCGTCGCCGTGATCGGGGCGGACGCGGACATCACATACGATCCCTCCCCGCTCGACTTCCCGAGCGAGTTCGACTCGTCGGCGCTCGAGGCGCGCCTGGGCGAGGTCCGCCTGACGCTGTTCGAGGAGGGCGTGCTGGAGACGATGGAGACGTTCCGCGCGGCGGTCGAGGCCGGCCGCCTCGACGCTGACCGGATCCTCGCGCCCCGGTGAGCTGGCTGGGGCCCCTGACGGCGCTGGTCGAGCGCTGCTACCTGCGCCCGCTCGTGGCCCTGGAGTCCATCGCTCACTACCCCTTCCACGACCGGGTAATCTGCCGAGTCCGGTTTTCGACCGGGCCTCCGGGCCTGCTGCGAGCCCACACGGGCGACGTCACGGACTGGTTCCTGGCCCAGGCGAGGACGCTCGACTGGCTGGACGCGCTGGGGTTCCCCGCGCCGCGGGTGATACGCACGGCCGGGGGCGACCTGATCGCCTCGCACGACGGCTGGACCGGGCTGATGCTCACGTTCGTCGACGGCGAGGAGGCCGGGTGCGCGCCAGCCCAGCTGGAGACGATCGGTGAGTACGCGGCGTGCCTGCACAGCCTGCCCGCAGGCCCGGTCGGGCCCTCTCGGCTCGACCCCTCCCGGACCATGCTGGCACGGCTGCCCCTCCTCGAGGCCGCCGAGGACCGGGTGCCGGCGGCGGCCCGCTCCTTCCACCGCTCGGCGCTGGAGATCGTGCGCCGGCTCGCCTCGGGCGACCGGCCGCCGGCCGCCATGCTGCACGGCGACTGCTATCCCGCCAACGCGGTGCGGGCGCCGGAGGGCCCGATCGTGATGGTGGACTGGGAGGGCGCCGGACGCGGCCCCGCGGTGTTCGAGGTCGGCTACCTGCTGCTGTGCTGTCACATGGACCGGCCGCAGCTGCCGGCGATGCGCGCCGACCCGGAGCGCATCGCGGCGGTCGTGAGGGGCTACGCCCGGCGGCGGCGGCTCACCGACGCCGAGCTGGCCTGGCTGCCGGATGCGGTGCGCTACGACGTCGTCCAGCATGCCGTGCAGGCCGGGTCCTTCGACCTCGGCGAGGACCGCTGGCTGGAGGACCTGTGGCTGCGCAAGATGCTCGCCCGCCATGCGGTGAGCGCCGAGATCGCGGAGATCGCACGCGCCTGCTTCCTCCGCGAGCGCGGCTGAGTGCACACTGTCCGACGTGCGTCTCCTCACCTTTCACCGTGACGGCGGCCTGCGCGTCGGCCTGCTGACCTCGCAGGGGGTGGCCGAGCTGGCCGCGGACGACCTGAACGCGCTCCTGGCGGGGCCGCCCGCGGACCTGGAGCGGCTGGCTACGGGGCCGCGGCTCGACGAGGCCGCGCTGACGCTCGGACCGTGCGTGCCCCGGCCCGGCAAGATCGTCTGCGTCGGGCTCAACTACCGCCGCCACGCCGAGGAGGCGGGGATGGCGGTGCCCGAGATGCCGATCCTGTTCAACAAGTACTCCAACACGCTGGCGGCCAGCGGGGAGGACGTGCCCCTGCCCGACGTGGCCGAGCAGTACGACTACGAGGCGGAGCTCTGCGTCGTGATGGGCCGCACCGCGCGCGGGGTGAGCGAGGCGGCCGCGCTGGACCACGTGTGGGGCTACTGCAACTGCAACGACGTGAGCGCGCGCGACCTGCAGTTCCGCAGCACCCAGTGGATGCTGGGGAAGACGCTGGACAGGTTCTTCCCGATCGGACCGCACCTGGTCAGCGCCGACGAGGTCGGCGACCCGCAGGCGCTGTGCATCCGCTGCCTGGTCAACGGCGAGGTGCGACAGGATTCCAGCACCGGGGACATGGTCTTCGGCGTGGCCGAGCTGGTCGCCTACATCAGCCGCCACTTCCCGCTGGAGCCGGGCGACGTGATCGCGACGGGCACGCCAGAGGGCGTGATGCAGGGCCGCGCCGAGAAGGTGTGGCTGCGGCCGGGCGACGAGGTCGTGGTGGAGATCGGCGGGCTGGGCCGGCTGCGCAACCGCATGGTCTGAGGGGCTGGGCCACCAGCACGTCGTACGCCGGTCTGCCGTACCGGAGCCACCGCATTCGCCGTCCGAGGGGTGGCGCCGGTACGGCAACAGCCAATTCCGGACGTCACGAGCCCGAAACCTGGGCCGCCGGCTCCACGACGGTGCGCCGGACCCGCGTGCTGCCCATCACGACACATACCAGCGCCGTCGCGGCGGCGAGCGCCAGCATCAGCGTCCAGCCTCGCTGGAACGCCGCCAGCGCCGTCCCCGGCGTGATGCTGCCCAGCACCACCACGAGCAGCGAGACCCCGAGCACCGTCCCCAACTGGCGCGACGTGTTCGACACCGCGCTCCCCGCCGCGAAGCGCGTCGCCGGCAGGCTCGCCGCGGCCGAGCTTCCCAGCGTCGGCAGGGTCAGCCCGACGCCCATCCCGGTGATGCACGCCGCGACCAGCCACGTCCCCACGTAGTCCGGCACGACCGTCACGCGCGTCAGGTACAGGGCGATCCCCAGGGCGAACACCAGCGCGCCGGGCACCAGCACCGCGCGGTGGCCGAAGCGGTCCGCCAGCCGGCCGGCCGGCGGGGCGAACGCGGCCGCGAACAGCGGTCCGGGGGACACCGCGAGGCCGGCCTGGAGGATCGAGTAGTGCCACACCCCGGTGAGGAACAGCACCCCGGACAGCAGCATCGCGCTGAACGCCGTCGCGAACAGCACGGTCGCCACGTTGGCCACCGCGAAGGAGCGCACGCGGAACAGCGCCAGGTCGAGCACCGGCGCCGGGTGGCGCGCGGCCCGCAGCACTACGACCGGGACCAGGACCGCCGCCGTCACGAAGGCCGCCACGATGCGCGGGTCGCCCCAGCCCCAGTCCGTCCCCTGCACGATCGCCAGGGACAGCGCGCCCACCGCGAGCGTCACCAGGGCGACGCCCACCGCGTCCGGCCAGCGCGTCGCGGACTCGTCGCGTGCCTCGCGCAGCAGCCGGCGGCCGGCGAGCCACGCGACGATGCCGACCGGGATGTTGACGTAGAAGACCCAGCGCCAGTCGACGCGATCGACGATGAGGCCGCCGAGCGACGGGCCGCTTGCGGCGGCCACCGCACCCACGGCGCCCCACACGCCCACCGCGGTCGCGCGCATCGAAGACGGGAACTCGGCCAGCACCAGCGCGAGCGAGGCCGGCAGCATCAGCGCCGCCCCGATCGCCTGGACGGCGCGCGCGGCGATGAGCACGCCGTCCGTCGGCGCAGCACCGCACAGCGCCGAACCCGCGCAGAAGACCAGCATTCCCACGTAGAAGACGCGCCGCCGCCCGACCAGGTCGGCCACCCGTCCCGACGCGAGCAGCAGGGACGCGAACACGATGCTGTACGCGTTCAGCACCCACGAGAGCGTCGCCAGCGAGGCGCCCGGAAAGCTGTGCCGGATCGCCGGGAACGCGATGTTCACGATCGTCCCGTCGAGGAACACCATGTAGACGCCCAGCGACGTGACCAGCAGGACCAGCCATCGCCGGCTCACGACCGCGCCCTCTCTTGCAACATGCAAGGTACTGTAGCAGTAGTGACTTTCGTGATGCAAGTGACTATGCTGGTGGCATGCGGCGCACGAGTCTCGCGGAGATGCCCTGCCCGGTGGCCCGAACCCTGGACGTTGTCGGGGAGTGGTGGACCCTCCTGATCGTCCGGGATGCCCTGCTCGGCGCCTCCCGCTTCGAGGACTTCCGGGCGACCGGGATCGCCGACAACATCCTGTCCGCGCGCCTCAGGCGGCTGGTAGACGAGGGCATCCTGGAACGCGTGCGCTACCAGGAGCGGCCAGATCGCCACGAGTACTTGCTGACCGACAAGGGTCGGGCGCTGGGGCCGGTCGTACAGGCCCTGCGGGGGTGGGGCCGGCGGTGGACGGCGGGCGAGGACCTGAGCCCTACGCCGGTCCATGCCGAATGCGGGCACGAGGCCGGTCTGGGGTACCACTGTCCACACTGCGACCGGCCGCTGGGCACGGAGGAGGTACAGCTGCGGTCCCGCTGAGCGTCGGGTTCGGTTAGCATCCAGGTTCTGCGCCCCTCGCGGCGCGCGAACCCATGCTGGTGACCGACCCCGCCGTCCGAGCGACCCATGCCAGGCGGGACCTGCACACGGGCCTGCGTTACGCGGTGGTCCGGCTGGCCGAGCTGCTCGACCCCGACACGCCGTTCGCCCTCTCCGGGTGCGCCTACTGCGATCCCCCGGCCGCGGCCGGTGCCTTCGAGTCAGCGGCCGGGGACTTCCTCGCCAATCCCGGCGTCCGCTTCGGGACCGTCCTGGCCGCGAGCCAGCTGCTGTGCGACGCCCTCGAGCAGGAGGGGAACCTGCGCGCGTGGTACCCGGGTGACGTCACGCGCCTGCTCCTCTTCGCCGGCAAGCTGCGCCAGGTGCCGTCGGTCAAGACGCTCGGCGAGCGGCAGGTCAAGGTGCCGTATCACGAGCGCACGACGTGGGTCCGCCAGCGGCTGACGGCGCTGGTCGAGGGCAGCCTGACCCGCTTCCGGGCCGCCATCGAGGCGCCCGAGACGGGCTACCGGGACCGGCTGCTGGACCAGCTCGCGCGGCGGCTCCGCTCCGCGCCGGCCGATGAGCGCGAGTGGGCCGAGCTCGAGCACGACCTCTGCTACGTGGCGGCGCTGCTGCTGGGCGAGGGCCGGGACGGCCGCGAGCTGGCCAGGGCGGTCGCCGCGCGAGTGGCCGCAGCTCCCGACGCCGGGTCCGCCGCCTGCGCCGTGCGCGAGGTGGCCGCGGCTCCCGCGTCCTCCTACCAGGTCGCGCTGGTGCTGCAGGGGGCCGGATCGCTGGAGCCGGAGTCCGCGTCGGCGCTGGGCGTCGGCGTCATGGGCTCGGTCCCGCCGCGCTGGGCGGCCGCGTGGGCCGAGACGCACGCGGCCGGCGGCGACGCGACGCCCCTGCTGGTGGCCGTCCAGGCGTGGGACCCGGAGCAGGCCCGGCGGTGCGCGCTGCTGACCGCGCAGGCGCTCCAGGACCACCTGGTCGCCGAGCATCCCGGCGCCCGGCTGTCGCTGGCGTCCGAGGCGCTCGTGCTGGACGTCGACGCGCGCTCGGCCCGGCGCGCCGGCGCCGCCCCGCGTCCGCTGCGCCGGGGCCGGATCACGCGCTCCGATGGCGCGGCCGAGCTGGCGCCGTTCCTGCGCGCGAACGCGCTCGCGCGCAGCGAGGTCTCGCCGGCGCTGCGCGTGCTCCACACGTGGATCGCGCTCGAGTGCCTGAGCCGCGACGGCGGGGGCGCCGACCACGGCGAGCGGCCGGCGCTGAGCCTGAAGCTCGAGGCCTACCTGCCGCCCCACCTGGCGAGCGTCGCGGCCATCGCCGGCCTGCGGGCGACGCTGGTCGCGAGCTGGGACGCGGCCAGGGCGCTGGCCCTGCGCTCCGACCGCCGCGAGGACTGGCTGCGGCTCGAGCGCCGGCTCGGCGTCGCCGGCGGCCGGCCGCGCAGCCTCGCGCGCCTGGTGGCGGCGCTGCGCGACGCGAGCGAGAGCGACCTGGCCGAGCTCCTGGAGTGCGCAGGGCCGTTCCCCGCCCGGCGCCTGGCGGACCTCGGCCGCCGCTTCGGCAGGGGCAGCCGGCTGGCGAAGGTCGCGGAGGCCATCCAGGTCCGCACACTGATCGCGGTGGCGCGCCTCAAGCTGGCAAGGCACCTGGCCGTGCATCGGGGCTTCGACGCGGCTCACGCCACCGTCCCGCTGGCCCAGAGCGCGGTGCTCGTGCTGGACAGCGCGTTCGAGGTGCTGCGTCTGTGGATGCGTCCGGGGTGCCGGCCGGCTGACGCGCTCGCGGAGGCGCGGCGCTGGCACGAGCGCAACCTGGTCGCGTGGCGCGGCGCGACAGAGCTGGAGCTGGATGCCGACCACCTGCTCCACCCCGAGAAACAGTGAAAGCGCCCCCTGTAGAGGCGCTTTCGGGCCCAGAGGTGCATCGCCCTGAGCCGATTGGGCTGTGCTCTGTATACCACGCCGGCACGCGGTAACATCCGAACGCTTGTCCTATTCGCGCTTCCACCTGGCAGACCTCCAGGTCCATACGCCCGCCGACCCGGACCACGAGTACGGTCCCGAGTGGCCCGCGGACCCCGACCCGGCGTTCGCCGAGCGGCTGGTCGCGGCGTTCCGCGAGGCCGGCGTCACGGTGATCGCGGTCACGGATCACAACCGCCTCGACTGGTACCCGGTCGTCCGCGCCGCCGGGGAGCGAGCCGGGGTCTTCGTGTTCCCGGGGCTGGAGATCAGCGTCAACGGCTGTCACCTGATCGCCATCTGGGAGGCCACGCCGCTCGGCCACGAGCTGGGCCGGCGGTTCCTGGCCGGGCTCTGGCCGCCCGCCGAGCGCCCGTTCGACGCCGCGGGCAGGCCGCGCGTGGTCAGCCGCGGCCAGGTGGCCGAGGTGGCCAGGCTGGCCGTCGAGCACCAGGCGCTCGTGCTGGCGCCTCACTGCACCGCGGCCAAGAGCGGTCTCTTCGGGCCGGGCGTCTGCCGCAACGCCGATGAGGTCGCGCGCAGCGGCCTGATCGCCGGCTTCGACGTGCACGGGAGCATCAGTGCCGACGTGCTCATCAACCCGCGCCGCCAGTTCGGCGACGTGCGCCCGGCCTGGTTCATCTCCGGCGACACCCGCCGCTGGGACGGCGCCGGCGAGCGCGCAACGTACCTCAAGATGGGCGAACGGCCGACGCTCGAGGGACTGCGTCAGGCGTTCTGGGTGACCGAGACGCGCATCCGCTTCCCGCAGCGGCTGCAGCCCCGGTGGGGCCACGTCAAGGGCGTGCGATTCCTGCCCGAGCCGCCGCCCGCGTGGCCGCACCTGACGCACGTCCGGGTGGAGGGCGGCTTCCACGACGGCCTGACGCTGGACCTGTCGCCGGGCCTGAACGCGGTGATCGGCGGCAAGGGCACCGGCAAGTCGACGCTGATCGAGATCGTCAGGTACGTCCTGGACGCGGGCCAGCCGCAGACCAAGGAGGCGGCCGGGAACCGCAAGCACAACTTCCGCGCAAACGCGGAGGCCAGCGTCTTCGCGGTCGACGGCGAGGGCGATGAGTACGAGGTGCGGCGCAGCGGCGACGGCGGTGCGCCGCTGCTCCTGCGGGACGGCGCCGAGACGGGACTGGCGGCCCACCGGCGGGTCACGGCGCGCATCTTCGGCCAGCGCGAGCTCCAGACGCTCGCGGACCGGCCGGACATGCTGCGAGACTTCGTCGCGGGCGTCACGCGCGACGCCTGGGAGGAGGTGACCGCGCCGGAACAGGAGCTGCTGCGGGCGATCGAGGAGCACGACCGCGCGCTGACGGGCCTGGAGGACGACCTCGACCGGATGGGCGAGGAGGAGCAGGAGCTGCAGGATGTGCGCGACAAGCTGCGCCAGGCCGAGGCCAGCGGCGTCACCGCGTGGGCGCAGGAGTCGCAGCGGCTGAACCGGGCCAACCGCACGGTGGCGGCCATGGTGGCGTGGCCGCTGCGCGTGGGAGAGGCCGCGGACGCGCTGGAGCGCCTGCTTCCGGC
>Ga0126369_10003129_pt1 | contig 11927 bp, 8 predicted proteins | sample PanSoiMetaPlot_1_FD_109646 | JGI IMG/M metagenome (GOLD analysis project Ga0126369, IMG submission 109646) | Tropical forest soil microbial communities from Panama - MetaG Plot_1 | ecosystem: Environmental > Terrestrial > Soil > Tropical forest > Bulk soil | place: Panama | collected 2016-02-17 | reverse complement strand
GGCGAAGTCGAGGTTGATCAGGCCGGGCGTGGTGATCAGGTCGGTGATGCCCTGGACACCGGAGAGCAGCACCTGGTCGGCGGCCTTGAAGGCGTCGAGCACGCTCACGTGCCGGTCCGAGATGGACAGCAGCCGGTCGTTGGGGATCACGATAAGCGTGTCCACCTCGCTGCGAAGGCGCTCGATGCCCACGTCCGCCTGGGTCGCGCGGCGCTTTCCCTCGAAGCCGAAGGGCCTGGTGACGACGCCGATCGTGAGCGCTCCGAGCGACCTGGCGACCTGGGCGACCACGGGCGCGCCGCCGGTTCCCGTTCCGCCGCCCTGGCCCGCGGTCACGAAGACCATGTCGGCGCCCTTGAGCACCTCCTCGATCTCCTCGCGATGGTCTTCGGCTGCCTTGGTTCCGACATCCGGGTTGGCCCCCGCGCCAAGCCCTCTCGTCAGCTCCCTGCCCACGTCAAGCTTGACATCGGCGTCGCTCATGAGCAGCGCCTGAGCGTCGGTGTTGATCGCGATGAATTCGACGCCCTTGAGGCCCTCTTCGATCATCCGGTTGACAGCGTTGACGCCGCCACCGCCGATGCCGACGACCTTGATGACCGCGAGATAGTTCTGCGGTGCTGCCACGGAGGACCTTCCCGTTGTCTCCCTATCGTGAGCCTGGCTTGCCAGCGCCAGATCCGGGCGGACTGCCTGGATCCGGCCACCGGCCGCCCGGTTCACGACGATCTCCCCTGCGGACGACGGCGCGGCAGGTGACGCGCTTCAGCATGCCTGCGTTCGCCATCAGGCCTCACTCTTAGTCTTTCCGCCCGCCTCCGGCACTCTTAGCCGCCGTCAGGTCTCACCCTCAGGTTGAGATTTAGAGTTATGTCAAGCTGCCGACTGATACGGACAGTAGAGTTGCCCGGCGTAGGCGGTCAACTTGCCTCGCCGCAAACCACCCGGTGAGTCGCGTCTGATGATCGGCATGTCACGATCTGCGCCCTGCTGCTGCCCGGGCCCGCCCGTGCGCGCCGCCCGGGCGCGCGAGCCGCGGCTGCCCCGCGCATCGCGCGGACGCGCCGGTCACCGCGGTCAGCGGGTCACTCACGTCGTAGCACCGAGCACCGGTGCGCAGCAAGATGGCGAGTACCGCCGCCTTTTGTCGCGAATCGGCAGGACCGCCCCATACGATCGTGATCCCGCTGGCCAGGGTCAACGTCACCTGCGCCGCACCGCCGGAGCTGACCGAGCGCACCTTCCCACGCAGCCACCCGGGCAGGCCCCGGACGACAAGCCCTGCGGCGCGCACAGCCGCGCTTCCCCGCAGCGAGGACGCCGTTTGCCCAGGTGAGCGCAGCACAACGAATCCCCGCGGCGGACCCGCTGCCCAGCCGAGGACGACGCCGTACGGGTCCACCAGGTCGAAGCCTCCTCGGGCCGGAACGGCCAGATCGGGCCTGCGCTGCGTGATCGAGATCACGATCGCGTCCGGCCAGGCCTTGGTGACCTGGGCAGACTGCACCTCGACGAGCGAATCCACCCGGCGTGCGACCGCGCTCGTGTCGATCCTGATCAGTGGCGTTCCCAAGCTGAGGCCTGCCGCGGACAGCACCTGCGACCGCGGCAGGCTCCGATCGCCGGTGATCCGCACCGAGCGCAGGACAAAGAAGCTCGAGCCGAGCAATGCCCAGGCGACGCCGGCGACCAGCGCGACGGCCGTCACAGCGAAGAAGGCGGCCTTCCACCGGTCGGGCCCGCGTGCACGGTCGGCCGGCCGCGTCGCCGCCGGCAAGGTACCGGTCATCCGGGCTGCTCTCCGCCCCGCAGCCGGTCGAGCAGGACCGGACCCAGGGCGGTTACATCGCCAGCGCCCATGGTCAGCACGACGTCGCCGGGTTTGGCCAGCCCTGCGATGATGCCGGGCAGCGCGCCGCGGTCGGGCTGGAAGACGCCGCGCCTGCCGGGGACCGCGTCGGCGATGAGCGCGCCGGTGACCCCGGGCTCGGGGTCTTCCCGCGCGGCATATACGTCGAGCACGAAGATCTCGTCCGCCCTCCCGAGTGCCTCACCGAACTGACGCGCGAAGATCCTGGTGCGGCTGTACAGGTGGGGCTGGAAGATCGCGATCACGCGGCCGCCGTCGGCGATGTCCCGGGCAGCGGCCAGGTCCGCCGTGATCTCGGTGGGGTGATGAGCGTAGCTGTCGAACACGCGGACGCCTTCGGCCTCGCCCTTGAGTTCCATCCGGCGCTTGGCGCCCTGGTATCCGGCCAGGCCGACCGCGACCTGCTCGGCATCGAAGCCAAGCTCGGCGCAGATCGCGTAAGCCGCGGCCGCGTTCAGCGCGTTGTGCTTGCCTGGAACCTGGAGCCGCAGCGCGGCGGGTGCTGCGGTGCGCCCGGACAGAACGCTGCGGCCCTGTGCGGCTAGCTCGACGTCGCTCCGTGTCCCCGTGGTGGTCACGGCGGTCAGCCGGTAATCGGCGTCGGCCGATTCTCCGTAGCTGATCAGCCGCGGCCGGGCCACCGCCGGGCCTGCCGGGGGCCCCGCGAGGCCGGTCGGATTGGCCGCCGCGACCGTGCTCGCGAGCCTGCTGGCACCTGGGTCATCGGCACAGGTCACCAGCAGGCCCGGCGTCCTGATCCGGGCCGCGAACGCCGCGAACGCCTCCTCGATCTCTTCCAGGCTGCCGTAGTTGTCCAGATGATCGGCCTCGATGCAGGTGACCACCGCCGCGTCGGGCGTCAGCATGAGGAACGAGCCATCGCTTTCGTCGGCCTCAGCCACGAAAGCCCGGCCGCCGCCGTCGCCCGCTCCGCTGCCGGTTTGGGTGAGGATCCCGCCGATGACATAGGACGGGTCGGCACCGCACTGCCGCAGCACGGTCGTGATCATCGAGGTCGTCGTCGTCTTGCCGTGCGTCCCCGCGACCGCGATGACCTGCCGGCCGAGCATGAGGGACGCGAGCGCGCCCGCCCGGTGCAGGACCCGGATGCCGAGTCGCCGCGCCTCGGCCAGCTCGGGGTTGTCCGCCCGGATCGCGGTCGATACCACCAGCGTGTCCGTCGTCCGCAGGTGGTCGGCCGAGTGGCCAACGACCACGTGCGCCCCGGCCCGGGCCAGCGAATCCAGCTGAGCCGACGGGGCCGAGTCGCAGCCCGACACCGGCAGCCCGCGCGAGAGCATGATGTGCGCGATACCCGACATGCCGGCGCCGCCGATCGCGGCGAAGTGCACCCGACCGAGCTCGCCGAGAGGTACCGGCTCTACTGGCGTCACCAAGCCCACCGTCGCCTCCCCGAGCCCTCGCGCCTGGCCATCATCGGCCGTCCCGGCCGCGATGCGAGCCGCGCCGCCGGGCTGACGGGCTGCCCGCCTCCTCTGCCACCTGGAGCACCCGCACGGCTAGGTCACGGTCGGCGTCCCTATTGCCCACCCCCGCCGCCGCCCGCGACATCGCGGCGACCCGCTCATGGTCGAGCAGGACGCCGAGCAGAACGCCACGGATCCACTCCGGGCTCAGCGCCGCATCTTCGACGATGAGGCCACCGCCGGCCCTGGCGATAGGCAGCGCGTTGAGCCGCTGTTCGCCATTGCCGTGCGGCAGCGGCACATACGCCGCGGGCAGGCCGACGGCCGTCAGCTCGGCGCAGGTCATCGCACCCGCCCGGCACAAGGCGAAGTCCGCGGCTGCGTACCCGAGGTCCATCCGGTCCAGGTACTCAAGCATCACGTACGGCACCGGGCCGCGCGGCGCTGCGCCTGAGGTGCCGGAGCGCGGTCCCACGATGTGCAGTACCTGTACGCCCACCGACGTGATCGCAGCCGCAGCGGCCAGCACAGCCCGGTTGAGCGAGGCGGCGCCCTGCGATCCGCCGGTGACGACCAGCACGGGCAGATCGGGCCGCAGGCCAAAGTGGGCCCGCGCCTTGTCGCTGAGTGCGAGCCGATCCAGGCCGGCGATCTCGCGCCGGATCGGGATGCCAATGTAGCTGGCATGGGGCAATCTGGTCCCCCGCTGGCCGGTGAAGACATGCCGGGTCAGCCGTGAGCCGATCCGGTTGGCCAGGCCGGGCCTGCTGTTCGCCTCGTGCACGACGATCGGCACCCCGCGCCGTTTCGCGGCCAGATAGCCCGGCGTCGCGACATAGCCGCCGAAGCCCACGAGGACATCGGCGTTCGCCCGGTCCAGCACGGCCGCGGCCGCCGACACCGCGTCGGCCAGCCGACCGGGAACCCCGAGCAAGCTGGGGGTGAGCTTGCGGGGCAGCGGGACCGGCGGAATCAGCTCAAGCGGGTACCCGCGAGCCGGGATCAGCCTGCTCTCCAGGCCGCGCTCGGTTCCAAGGCAGGTGATCGCGATCCCCGGGTCGAGCCGGCGCAGCGCGTCGGCGAGTGCCATCGCGGGCTCGATGTGCCCGCCTGTTCCGCCGCCGGCGATGATCACGCTCAGCGTCACCGCTCTCACCTCGGCCCCGCCATGTTCCAGTCCCCAGGCGGACCCGGCGATCGTCCCTTCGGACGGGCACGTGGCGCGGGCGCCCGGGCGACCGAACGAGAACGCGGTGCGGCCGCGGCGCGGCCGCCCGGGTGCAGCAGCCTCCTCAGCCTGCCCGGCCGAGCCGCCGCCAGCGCCTGCTGAGCCCCCGGCTCTCGCCTAGCGAACGACAGCAGCATGCCGAGCGCAGCCATGGTGGCAAGCAGGGAGGACAGGCCGTCCGAGATCAGCGGCAGCGGCACGCCAGTGATCGGCAGCAGGCCCACCACGGCGCACATGTTGACCAGGGCCTGCACCGATATCCACGCCGTTACGCCGGCAGCGGCGAGCCTCATGAAGGGATCGGTCACCCGCCTCGCCACGCGCAGGCCGGCATAGGCGAGCCCGCCATAGAGCAGCACCACGCTGACCGTCCCGATAAGGCCTAGCTCTTCGCCCAGGATCGCGAAGATGAAGTCGTTGCTAGCCTCGGGCACCCAGCCCCACTTCGATGGGCTGTTCCCGAGGCCGACGCCGAAGAGCCCGCCGGAGCCGATCGCCCACTTGCCCTGGATGCTCTGCATGTTCGGCCCGGTGGGGCCCCCTGCCGGGCTGAGGAATCCGGTCAGCCGACTGGTCGCGTACGCGGTGGTGATGACCTGGAGCAGCAGGGCCAGTGTGATGAGCGCGAGCAGGCCGGCGAAGAGCCGGCCCGGCGTACCGATCACCCACAGTAGCGCGAGGAGGATGACGAGCAGCAGGAACGTGGTGCCGATGTCGTGGCCGAGCTTGACCAGGATGACCACGATGGCCGCTCCGGGCAGCAGCGGCACCAGAAGCGAACGCCAGTCGGTGAGCTGGCCGAGTTGATCCTTGCGCGCCAGCAGGTCAGCGCCCCACAAAACGAGCGCCAGCTTGGCGAACTCGGAAGGTTGCACGGTCACCGGCCCGAGCTTGATCCACCGCTCGGCGCCATTCGTGCTAGCGCCGAAGGCCAGCACGAAGACCAGGCTCGCCGCCGCCGTGAGTATCGCCGGCCGCGCGAGCGCTCGGAACAGCCCGGCTGGCGCCCTCGATAGCGCCCACATCATCGGCAGTCCCACGGCCACGCCCAGCAACTGCTTCTTGAACAGCGCATACGGCGGCTGACCCACCGACAGCTGCGCTGCTGACGTGGTGGACAGCACCATCACCAGGCCTATCGCGATCAGCAGTGCGCTCGCCCCGATGATCAGGTAGTACGAGCTCAGTGGCCGACCTAGCAGCGACGCCGCGCTTGCGACCCGCCGTGGCGCAGGTCTGGCGGCGACTCCGTTCGCGGCGGCCGTCACTGGCGTGCCTCCAACCGCCTGACGTGAGCGGCGAACGCGTCGCCGCGGGCCGGATAGTCGCGGAACAGGTCGAACGACTGCGCGGCGGGCGCGAGCAACACGGTGTCACCCGGCTCGGCCATACCCGACGCGGCGTCCACGGCCATTCCCATGATCCCAGTGTCGGTTCCGGCCACGTCGACCACGGGAACCTGCGGGGCGTGTCGCCGCAGCGCCGCGGCGAACTTGCCGCGGTCGGCGCCGAGCAGCACGACGCCGCGCAGCCGCGACGCCGCCTCGGTCACGAGCTGGTCCAGGTCCGTTTCCGCCCCCTTCAGCAGGCCGCCAGCGATCCAGACCACACTGCGGTAAGCCCCGAGCGCGGCAGCAGCTGCGTGCGGGTTGGTGGCCTTGGAGTCGTCCACGTAGTCAACTCCGGCCAGCCGGGCCACCAGCGCCATTCGATGCGGTTCGGGCCGGAACGCGGCGAGCCCGGCGCCGACCGCCGCCGCGGCGACCCCGTATGCCCGGGCCAGCGCTGCGGCTGCCAGCGCGTCGGCGACATTGTGCGGTGGCGGCTGGCCGGGGAACACCTCGGCGAGCTGAGCAAGCCGCACGCCCGCCGCCGTGCCCGTATCGCCGAAGGCGCGGTCCACCAGCCATCCATCGGTCACGCCGAGCTCGCCGGGACTTGGCTCACCTAGGTGGAACCGCACCACGCGGGGAGCCAGTCCGGCCGAGCCCGCGGCCGTCACCATCGCGGAGGACCGCGCGTCGTCGGCGTTGCCGATGGCGATGGTGCCAGGCGCGAGGATCTTCGCCTTGGCGGCGGCGTACGCGTCGAGGCTGCCGTGCCAGTCCAGGTGATGCGCGGCCACGTTGAGGACGGCGGCGGCCATTGGTGCAATCGTCGAACTCCAGTGCAGCTGGTAGCTCGACAGCTCCGCGGCGACCACCTCGTAGGGGCGGGGTTCGGTCACGACCTCCATGAGAGACGTGCCCACGTTGCCCGCGGCGACCGCGCGCAGGCCCGCCGCCTCAAGCATCAGCGCCAGCATCCGGACGGTGGTCGTCTTGCCGTTGGTCCCGGTGACCGCGAGCCAGCGTTGCTCGCGCCCACCGGGCAGCCGCGGCCGCAGCCGCCAGGCGAGCTCGGTGTCGCAGATCACCTCGATGCCGGCGGCTGCGGCTGCGACCAGCAGCGGTGCATCTGGCTGCCAGCCGGGCGAGGTCACGACCAGCCTGGTGCCGGCGGGCGCGGCTGACGTGGCGGCTGCCCCGAGCAGCACCCGGATCCCCAGCCCCGTCAGCTTGTCGGCGAGGGCACGGCGCTCGGCGTCGTCTCGCTCGTCGACGGCGGTCACCTGGGCGCCGAGCTCTGCGAGAACACGGGCCGCCGGAGGCCCCGAGATGCCCAGGCCAGCGACGCAGACACGCAGGCCGGCCAGGGTGCGCGAGTAGCCGTTCATAGCCTGGCCTGCGACAGCCACTGAAGATAGAAGAGCCCGACGCCAAGACCCACGAATAGCCCGGCGATCAGCCAGAACCTGATCACGATGGTCGTCTCGGGCCAGCCGATGAGCTCGAAGTGGTGCTGCAGCGGCGCCATCCGGAACACGCGCCTGCCGGTCAGCTTGAACGATCCCACTTGGATGATCACCGACAGCGCGATGATCACGAACAGGCCGCCCAGGATCACCAGCAACAGCATCGTCCTCGTGCACACGGCGAGCCCGGCGAGCACGCCGCCGAGCGCGAGCGACCCGGTGTCACCCATGAAGATCTTGGCGGGAGGCGCGTTCCACCACAGGAAGCCGAAGCAGGCACCGAGCGCGGCTGCAGCCACAACCGCGACGTCCTGCGGATCCCTGACCAGGTAGCACGGCTTGGTGAGCAGGCTCGTGCAGTCGTTGCGCAGCTGCCAGTTCGCGATCAGCACGTAGGCGGCAAGCACCAGGATCGCGGCTCCGGTCGCCAGGCCGTCCAGGCCATCGGTCAGGTTCACCGCGTTGGACGCCCCGGCGATCATGATGACGATAAAGATAACGAACGGCAGCACCCCGATGACCGGCCCGAAGTCGCGCAGGAACGACAGCTGCGCATCAGCCGGGGTCAGGCCGAATCCGTCAGGGCCTCGCAGCGCCTCGACCGCGAACACCGCGCCCACGACCGCCTGGCCGGCCAGCTTCGCTCCGCTGCGCAGCCCCAGGCTGGTCTGCCGGTAGATCTTGATGAAGTCGTCGACGAAGCCGACCAGGCCTAGCCCGGTCATCAGGGCGAGCACGAGGAGCCCGGACCGCGACATGGGCTGCCTGGTCACGACGTTGCCGGCGACGTACCCGGCGAGTGTGGCGATCACGATGACCGTCCCGCCCATCGTCGGCGTGCCGCGCTTGGTCGCGTGCGCCGCCGGCCCTTCCTCCCGGATCAGCTGGCCGTAACCGCGGCGGCGGAACACCCGGATCGCCAGTGGCGTCCCGAACAGCGCGAGCGCCAGCGCCACGCCGGCCGCCACGATGACTGTCTTCATCCGGTGGCCTCCTGGGCAGCCAGCGTTAGCGCCACGCCCTGAGCCCGGCCGCCCTTGACGCCTTGACGAGCACCACGTCGCCTGGCCGTAGCCGCTCGGTGACGGCCACGATGGCCGAGCTGGCATCGGGCACGGCGAGCAGTTCCCCGCCGTAGCCGGGCTGCGACTTGGCGCCGGTCAGGATCGGCGCGGCCTCGGCGCCTACCGCGATGATCCCGGCAAGGCCGGTCCGTGCAGCTGCGATGCCCGCGCGCTCATGAAAGTCCCGCGACCGCGCTCCCAGCTCGGCCATCCTGCCCAGGACCGCGTAGCTCCGGCGCCCTCGCGCGATCACGGCGACGGCTTCCAGGGCCGCGGTCATGGCCTCCGGGCTGGCGTTGTACGCGTCGTTGACGATGATCACGCCATCGGGCCGTTCGCTGACCTCCATCCGCCACCGGCTCAGCGAATCGGCACCGGTGAGGCCGTCGGCGATGGTGCGAGCCGGCATCCCCAGCTCGGCCGCGACCGCGGCGGCGGCCAGAGCATTGGTGACGTGGTGCGCTCCGTGCAGCCGCAGCCGGACGCCTGCCGAGCCCGATGGCGTCGTCAACGTGAATGCGGGCCTGCTCAGCCGGTCCAGCTCGACCTCCGAGGCGCGCACGTCGGCGCCCGCCGACTGTCCGAACGTCACGACCCGCGCCTTCGTGCGCCCGGCCATGGCGCGGACCAGGGGGTCGTCGGCGTTCAGCAGTACCACGCCGTCGGCGGGCAGGGCTTCGGGCAGTTCTGCTTTGGCCGCCGCGGTTTGCTCGATGCTGCCGAACTCGCCAGCGTGCGCGTTGCCCACGCAGAGCACGACCCCCAGGTGCGGAGGCGCGACCTGGCAGAGCGCGGCGATGTGCCCGACGCCCCTCGCCGAGAGCTCGGCGATCAGGTACCTGGTCCGCCGGTCGGCCCGGAGCACGGTCAGCGGATGACCGATCTCGTTGTTGAACGACGCTTTCGGCGACACCGTAGGGCCAAGCCGAGCTAGCAGCTGGGCAGCCAGGTCCTTAGTCGTGGTCTTGCCTGCCGATCCGGTGATGCCCACGACCGTGACGCCCGGCAGCCGGTCGATCATCGCCCGGGCGAGCCGCGCCAGCGCGGCGGGCACGTCGCCCACGAGCAAGGCCGGACCACCGGTCGGCCTGCTGGCCAGGACGACGACCGCGCCTGCCGCGATCGCCGCCGCGGCGAAATCGTGGCCGTCGGCGTGCTCGCCCGGGAGCGCGGCGAACAGGCCACCGGGGGTTACCTGCCGCGAGTCGATCACCACGGGGCCGGTGATCAGCGCGCCAGGGTCAGGTACACGATCGAGCGCGGCACCGGTGAGGCTGGCGACCTCGGCGACGGAAACCGGAATCACGTGCCCTCCCGGGGCTGGGCGGCAAGCGCCCCGGCGGAGTCTGCCCGGTCCTCCCCTCGGGCCAGTTCGGCCCTGGCGAGCTCGGCTCGCGCCCGGTCGGCCCTGGACTTCGCGGCGATCGCGGCAGAAGCGACTTCGCGATCGTCAAAGGGGGTCACCTGGCCGGCCACGTACTGGCCAAGCTCATGACCCTTGCCGGCGATCAGCACCACGTCTCCCTTTCCGGCCTGGCTGATCGCCATGTGGATGGCTGCCGCCCGGTCCGGTTCCACGATGACGTGGGCGCGCTCCGCCGCGGGCACCGACAGTGTGCCCGCCAACATGTCCGACAGGATCGCAAGCGGATCCTCCGACCTGGGATTGTCGCTGGTCAGCAGCGCAATGTCGGCGAGCTCGGCGGCGGCCGCGCCCATCATGGGGCGCTTGGCCCGATCCCGGTCGCCGCCGCAGCCGAGCACGATCCGCAAACTCCCCTGCGTGACTGGCCGCAGCGCCCTGAGCACCGCCTGGACAGCGCCTGGCTTGTGCGAGTAGTCGACCAGGACGGTGAGATCCTGGCCGGCCTCGACCCGCTCGAGCCGCCCGGGCACGCCAGGGCAGGCGCCCACCCCGGCGACCGCGACGGCCAGGTCCACCCCCACCTCTACCAGCGCCACGATCGCGCCGAGCGCATTCGCCACATTGAACGGCCCAGGCATCGTGATCGACGCGTCGGCCTGAACGCCGCCGGGTCCGATGACCTGGAACGTGGAACCATCGGCGCCCCAGCGCACGTCCGTTGCGCGCCAGTCAGCCTCCGCACGACCGGCCGCCGACACAGTCGTGACCGGAATCGAAACGCGAGCAGCGAGCCGCCGCCCGTGCGAGTCGTCGATGTTCAGCACGGCCGATCTGGCGTAACGCGGGGTAAACAGTTCGGCCTTGGCGGCGAAGTACTCGTCCATGTTCTGGTGGAAGTCAAGGTGATCTTGCGACAGGTTCGTGAACACGGCCACGTCAAAGGACGTCCCGCCGACCCGGCCGAGTGCAAGCGCGTGGCTCGACACCTCCATCACCGCCGCCGTGACGCGCTGCTCTACCATCACCGCAAGCAGCGCCTGCAGGTCGGTGGCCTCGGGGGTGGTGAGCCAGCTTGAAGCCACGAGCGTGCCCGCGCGGGTCTGGACGCCGCCGATGAGGCCGGTGAGGTGGCCGGCCCTGCGCAGGCCAGACTCGACCAGGTACGTCGTGGTGGTCTTGCCGCTGGTGCCGGTCACGCCGATGAGTGCCAGCCTGCCCGAAGGGTCGCCGTAGACCCAGGACGCGACCTCGCCCAGCCGGGCTCGCGGATCGGAGACGACGAACACCGGCAGGCCCGACGCCATCGCCCGGGCCCGGCCTGCCGTGTCGGTCAGCACGGCCACCGCCCCGGCGGCCGCCGCTTCCTCGCAGAATGTCGCGCCGTGGTGCCTGCTTCCCGGCAGCGCCGCATACAGATCACCGGGCCGCACGGCGGTCGAGTCGTGGGTGATCCCCGTGATCCCGGCCAGTGCGCGGGACGCCTGGTCCGACCCCAGCCCCGGTGTGCGCAAGCCGAGCAGCGCGGCCAGGCCCGCGGGCGGGTGCACCGGGACATGTCGGGGTCGAAGAGCCGCTGGCACGCGCAGAGAGTACCTCGCTTCACGGTACCGTGAGGGGGACGTATGGGACCCGGCCCCCGTCAGGGGCGAGCTTCATCGTCGCCAGGGCGAACCTCATCACCGCGTTGAACACGGGGCCCGCCACATCGATGCCGAAATAACTACCCCGGCGCGGGTCCTGGATGTTGACCGCCACGACGAGGCCGTTGCTGTTTGCCGGGGCGATGCCGATGAAACTGGAGCCGTAGGTCCTGCCCGGCAGCTGCTGCGCCGTTCCCGTCTTGGCCGCCACGCTGTAGCCAGGTATCAGCCCCCACAGCTCGCCGGCCTGGGCGTAGGTGACAGGCACCTGCTCAAGCGCGGACATCAGATCCGCGGCGACCTTGGCGGAGATCACCCGCCTCCGGGTGGATGGTTCAGCCGGAACGTACCTCCCTGAGCTGGTCCTGTGGCCTGCGACCAGCGTGGGCGTCACCCGCACCCCGCCGTTCGCGATCGTCGCGTACACGCTGGCCATCTGGATCGCGGTCACGTCCACGCTCTGGCCAAATGACAGTTGGTAACGCTCGTTCCGGCAATTGCCCGTCCACGGCAGCGGCGGCAGCGCGCCCGAGATCTC
>Ga0126369_10003128_pt1 | contig 11927 bp, 6 predicted proteins | sample PanSoiMetaPlot_1_FD_109646 | JGI IMG/M metagenome (GOLD analysis project Ga0126369, IMG submission 109646) | Tropical forest soil microbial communities from Panama - MetaG Plot_1 | ecosystem: Environmental > Terrestrial > Soil > Tropical forest > Bulk soil | place: Panama | collected 2016-02-17 | reverse complement strand
CCATCCAGCACGCAACAAATAGCTACTGTGCAGGTAGAGACTGTGGCTGCTTCGGCGGTAGCCGATATTTACCGGGCCAGCGGCACAGTGCGCGCCCGCCAAGTCGCTGCCATCGCCGCAAAAATTTCGGCCAATGTCCTCGAAGTGCGGGTCCACGCCGGAGATCATGTGCAGCCTGGCCAGACGCTCATTGTCCTGGACCGTCGGGATCTCGAGGCGAACCTCCGTCTCGCTGAGGCAGCGCGTACCGAAGTCGAAAGCGCGATTACTGAGGCCGAGAACGCCATCACCTCAGCCCGTGCAAGTGTCGAACTGGCGCGTGTGACCCACAAGCGCTTTCAGGATCTCCTGGCCAAAGAGTCCGTTTCGCAACAGGAATTCGATGAGTCGCAAGCGAAGCTCACTAGCGCTGAAGCGACGCTCGAAATAGCTATTTCTAAGCGTCGGCAAGTTGAGGCGCGCCGCAGTCAGTCTGAAGCGGAGATCGCTGCCGCCCGAGTGACGCTCGGCTACGCGACGCTCGCTGCACCCTTTAATGGCCTAGTCACGGAGCGCAAAGCAGACCCAGGGAGCCTCACCACCCCAGGTGCCACGCTGCTGATCCTCGAGCGCGAAGGAGACCTACGTCTCGAGGTCTCGATCGACGAGTCGAGGCTGGGCCTCGCTCGGATCGGTGAGAACGTGGCTGTCGAAATTGACGGCTTGAGCAGCACCGTTTCTGGCCGAGTCGGCGAAATCATTCCATCAGTTGATTCCGCGACTCGAACTCTCACTGCCAAGATCGATCTGCCAGCTCTACCAGGGCTGCGTAGTGGCATGTTCGGTCGCGCTGACTTCAGCGCGGGAAAGCGTGACGCTCTCCTCGTTCCTCAATCAGCTGTTTCGGAGCGCGGACAGATTCAGTGCGTGCATGTAGTCGAAGGAGACACCGCTCGACTACGCTTAGTCACGATTGGTGAAGCACGGGGCGATTTGCGCGAGATTTTATCTGGCCTGACAGCCGGAGAAAGAATCATCGTGGCACCGCCGCAGCTGCTCGCTGATGGCGACCGCATCGCGATTCAGAAGGCTGCTAAATGAAGAACTCGAATCACTTCCGTGCCGCCGGGCGGCTCGCGGCGGCCTTCGTTAGTTCGAAGCTCACACCCCTTTTCGTAGTGGCCTCGATTCTTCTTGGCGCCTTCGCCTTGATTAGGTTTCCACGTGAAGAGGAGCCTCAGATTATCGTCCCCATGATCGACATCTTCGTCGAGATGCCGGGCGCCTCCGCTGGCGAGGTCGAAGAGCGTGTCACCAAGCCCATGGAGAAGCTTCTGTGGGAAATTCCCGGCGTGGAGTACATCTACTCGACCTCCAGCCCTGGGGCGTCCATGGCTGTGGTGCGCTTCCTCGTGGGCGAGGACGAAGAGAAAGCCATCGTCCGGCTGAATCAGAAGATGTTCGCCAACCTGGACCTGATCCCCCCATGCTCTTCAATGCCGCTCATCAAGCCGCGCTCGATCGATGATGTGCCGATTCTAGCTCTGACCTTGTCCAGCAAGCGCTATGGTGATTACGAACTACGCCGCCTTGCCGCTCAGTTGCACGACACCATCAAACAGGTGGACCAGGTCTCGGCGGTCGCCATCATCGGCGGGCAGCGACGTCAAGTGCGTGTCGATCTCGACGAAGCGCGTCTTGCCGCTTATCATCTCGCACCTACAGATATCGCCGCCGCTCTCGGGGCGGCTAATCGTCGCCTCCCGGCTGCTAGCTTTTCCGGTTCGAACCGGGAGTTTGTTCTTGAGGCTGGCTCGTTTCTTACCTCCGTCGATGACATCCGGCATGTCGTGGTTGGGGTCGCCGAAAACCACCCAGTGTTTCTCGGTGACGTCGCACACATTGAGGACGGAGGCGAGGAGCCATCGCAATACGTCCGCTACGCGTCCGCCGGCGATCCCGTTTTGAGGCCTGCTGTCACCCTCGCCATCTCCAAGCGCAAAGGCGCAAACGCTGTCGACGTGGCCGATCGCGTGCTCGCCCGCATCGACGGAGTACGCGGTTCCTTGCTTCCGTCCGACGTTCAGCTTTCGATCACGCGCAACTACGGTGAAACCGCCGCCGAAAAATCGAACGAGTTGCTTTTCCACATGCTGATCGCCGTGATCTCAGTGGCTGCTCTTGTCTGGTTGTCGCTCGGCCTGCGCGAAGCTAGCATCGTTTTCATCGCGATTCCTGTCACGCTGGCTCTCACGCTTGCCACGTTCTACTTCTACGGTTTCACGCTGAATCGCATCACACTGTTTGCGTTGATCTTCTCCATCGGCATTCTGGTGGATGACGCGATCGTCATCGTCGAGAACATCGTGCGCCACGCGCGCATGCCGGAGAACCATGGCCGCAGTCTGTCGCAGGTAGCCGTCGAAGCGGTCGATGAAGTTGGGAACCCGACCATCCTGGCTACTTTGACTGTGATTGCCGCCATCTTGCCCATAGCTTTCGTTGGTGGACTGGCAGGTCCCTACATGCGGCCCATTCCAATCGGGGCCTCAGCAGCGATGATCTTTTCACTGATAGTTGCTTTGGTTGTGACGCCTTGGGCCGCCGTCCGGATACTTGGTTCCGCCGGTCACGACCGCCGGGAAGGCGAGGACCGACTCACACGCCTCTATCGCAGGGTCATGCATAAATTGCTTCATACTCGCCCGGCGGCCGCTGGATTTATGGCGCTGGTTGCAGTGCTGTTTCTCGGTTCGATTGCTCTCCTCGGCAGCGGAATCGTGAAGGTGAAGATGTTGCCGTTTGACAACAAGAGCGAATTCCAGGTAATCATCGACATGCCCGAAGGCACGACGCTCGAACAGACCGCGCGAACTGCAAGCGAGCTGGCCGGTGTGGTCCAGAAGCAGCCCGAAGTTACAAACCTCCAGACGTATGTCGGCATTTCCTCGCCCTACAACTTCAACGGGCTTGTGCGTCACTACTTTCTGCGGCGCGGGCCCAATGTTGCCGACATTCAGGTGAACCTCGTTGGTAAGTCCGAGCGAAAACTCCAGAGCCACGATATTGCCAAGCGCGTCCGCGAGCAGTTAATCCCAGTGGCTAAGCGGTTCGGAGCTCGCATCAAGGTTGCAGAGGTGCCACCAGGCCCGCCGGTGCTTGAAACTATGGTCGCTGAGGTATATGGCCCGGCACAGCAAGGTCAAATCGACATCGCGCGGGATATTCGTAACATCTTCGAAAGAACTCCGGGCATGGTTGATGTCGATTGGTATGTGGAAGACGAACAACCGAAGTATCACATCCGTCTAGATCGCGAAAAAGCCGCTCTCAACGGCATCACCGACCAGGATGTGGCGCACGTCGTGCGCCTTGCTAGCAGCGGCGATTCCACTGGGCTGCTGCACGTCGCCGAGGAGAAAGAAGATGTGCCCATCTCTGTGCGCCTCAACCGTGAATCACGTTCCGACCTCGAGCGATTGAAGAGTCTGAAGCTACGTGGCCGCGGCGACAGTTTGGTCGCCCTCGGCGAAGTCGCGTACATTGACGGCTCCGTCCAAGACAAGAGCATTTATCACAAGAACCTGATGCCGGTGACTTACGTTACAGCCGACTTGGCCGGCGTTATCGAAGGTCCGGTCTACGCAATGCTGAAGGTCGCCCCGGAGATCGAGCGAATTCAGATCCCGGAAGGCTACCGCATCGAGCAGTACACCGCGTCACTGCCGACTACGGACACCCGCTACGCAATCAAATGGGACGGCGAGTGGCATATTACCTACGAAGTTTTTCGGGACCTCGGGTTGGCGTTCGCAGTAGTCCTGGTCCTTATTTATATATTGATCGTCGGCTGGTTCCAGTCATTCGTGACGCCACTCATAATCATGGCTGCGATCCCGTTTTCCCTGGTCGGGATCCTTCCGGCTCACGGCGCGCTACACGCGTTTTTTACCGCCACTTCAATGGTCGGTTTCATCGCCGGTGCAGGCATCGTGGTCCGCAATTCGATCATTCTGGTTGACTTCATCGAGCTTCGACTTAAGCAGGGGATGCCACTCGATCAGGCCGTCATCGACGCGGGTGCAGTCCGTTTTCGACCTATGATGCTTACCGCGGCCGCGGTCGTCGTGGGCTCAGCCATTATCCTTTTCGATCCGATCTTTCAAGGATTGGCTATCGCACTAATGGCTGGGGAAATCGCATCGTTGGCTCTGTCACGCATGACAGTTCCGATAGTTTATTACTTCGTCAATCGCTCCCACAGATGAAGTCATGATCTGTACTCTTCATTTCTCGAGGTAATACTCACCCCGAGATGCATTCGCTCCACATGCTGGGCAACTGTGTAGCTCGAGCACGTTTCCGCCGAGATCTGGGTCTGCTGCTGACCGGCCGTCGGTCTTCAGCACTCTGTCAGCGTGGTGATTCATTGCAGCTCCGCAGCGTAGGCATTTCATTTTGTCGATGAATACCATTTGCTCATGTGTCTCAAAGGCTTACGGTTTCGCGGCCATAGCGGAGGGTTTTCGCCATCCAGATCAGTTCCTTAAGAAACTTATCAATTCTCCGAATGTAAGCAGAGTCGAGCAGCTTCCCATCGTGGTCAAATACGTTTTGCACGCTGGAAAAATTGACATCCCAGAAGATCGTCACCAGTCCCAGTTCGCGCATAACCGGTAGAAGATTCTGAATAACGCGAGTTCCTCCGAAGGGTCCCGCAGAAACCCCAACAATGCCAACGGCCTTGTGAATGTATTCTTTCAGGCAGCTATCGAGAACATGCTTCAGCAACCCACAATAACCGTGATTGTATTCGGGTGCGACGATTACCAAGCCGTCGGCGCGGTCCATCTGCGACGAGAAGCTGTGGTCTTTGATGGCCTCTCCCGCATCGTTAGTGGGCAGCGAGAGCTTGGCAATGTCGATCAGGTCCGTGTCGATCTGTGGCTGTTCGCCAATTTCCTGGGTGACCAGATGCGCGACGTGATTACTCATACGACCTTGCCGGGTGGTCCCGAGAATCACCGGAATGTAAAGCCTGCGTGTTTCGATGTCTTGCGTCACGTTAATACTCGTTAGCTCTTTGATTCATCAACGAATTGGAGGTGGCAAGCTCCAAGTTCCAACCCCTCTGGAGCCGCGTGGGCGCCTAGCAGTCAGGGACTATAGCTCGCACGTTTCAAACTCAGTAATCGGCAACCTCACAGAAGACTTTGATGGAACCATTTGGATTCGTCAGCTTCGAAAACAGAGTTTCATAGTTCTCGAGGCCGCGAACAGGATCTGTCAGCAAGCGGCCAAGCCATCCCGGATATTCAGCTTCCGACTGCGACATGTCGCGTACACCCATTTCGAAGTATTCTCGATTGGCGTTCACAGTACCCACCATAACCTTGTTCCCAAGGACGAACTCCAGGTTGATGCGATCTGCAGGAACTTGAATCATTCTGTCACCACCCGTGACGCTCGAAAGCACCAGAACACCATTCTTGGCGAGTGCCTGCATGCTGTCGAAAACCACGCTGGAACTCCCCGTGGCTTCAAAGATCATGTCGAAAGGACCAAATCTCTTTGCGCCCTCCATGATCGGTGTCTCTTGGGTGATCTCATAACGGGCACCGAGGGTCTCAATTAATTCGGCGTTCAGGTTGGGTTTCGGATTGCGGGCGAAAGTCGTGACCTCGATACCGCGCAAACGTAGAGCAAGAGTTGCGAGCAGCCCAATTGTGCCAGCGCCCATCACGGCTGCGCGCCTGGGATGCCACACTTTCAGACGCCGCTGAATTTCGTAGGCCTGATGGATTCCCTTCTCTACAACTGTGAAGGGTTCTAGTAGCACACCGACCTGCTTCAGCCCTTGCGGAACTTTCACGATGAAATCCGCGTCATCTACGTAATACTCGGTGAGGAAGCCGTGGCGCAGGTTAATGCCCCGCTCGTAGTAAGTGTCGTCGGTAGTCATGTCATTCGTGCCGATCAGGTCGTAGATGCTGTGACCGGGACGCCGTACCGTGGCAACAACATAGTCGCCGGGCTTCAGTTCCGTGACATTGGACCCAACAGCTTCCACGCGTCCGAACCCTTCGTGGCCGATGACCAGGAACTCATATCCGGGAGGTGCCGCGCCATATTCGGCGGAGTTAATTTCTTTGTCGGTGCCGTCCACACCTACACGTAGGACCCTGACGAAGACACCGCGTCCGTTAGGGACATCGTTCACCGAAGGCTCGCTGAGTTCTGCAAGGTGGACGCTGTTGTGTCTTCCCGGGAACACACTGATGGCTCTCATTATTCGATCTCCGCAATATTAAAGATATGTTTATTCCTAGTCCGCGAACGCAATTCCACGTTCACGGTTGGCATGCTTTTCTGATTCGCCGCTTTGCTGCAACAACTTGGAAACCAACCCAGTCCATCCAGTTTGGTGGCTGGCGCCGATGCCGCGGCCGTCATCCCCGTTGAAGTATTCGTGAAACAGGATGAGATCTTTCCAGTGTGGATCAGACTGAAACTTCGAGACGCCGTGGTAGACCGCGCGCTCACCGCTTTCATTGCGAAGAAAAATGTTCGACATCCGCTGTGAAAGCTCTGCAGCAACTTCCCACAACGTGTGCATCTGACCAGAGCCGGTAGGAAATTCGACTTTGAAGTCGTCACCCAGGTAGTGATGGAACTTCTGTAGTGACTCGACCAATAGGTAATTCACCGGGAACCAAATGGGGCCTCGCCAGTTTGAATTTCCACCAAATAGGTCAGTGCTAGATTCCGCCGGCTCATATGAGACGCGGTGCTCCGTGCCATTTACTCCGAGGGTATAGGGATGCTCAAGATGATGTCTCGACATCGCGCGAATACCGTATGGCGATAGGAATTCCGCTTCGTCGAGCATGATTCGTAATACTCGGCGAAGTTGATCGCGGGAAACGATCGACAGCAAACGTCTTTCGGACATACCCCGAGTACGCATGCAGGCTACGTTTCCGACCAGATCCGGACGATTGTCGATGAACCATTCCAGGCGCCGCTTAAAGCCCGGTAGCCGGTTCAGCAGCTCCGGCTCCAGCGTCTCGACAGCAAATAGCGGGATCAACCCGACCATCGAGCGAATACGCATTGGATATTTCGTTCCATTCGGAAAACGCAAGACGTCGTAGAAAAAACCGTCCATGTCATCCCACAAACCGATGCCATCATCGCCACGATGGTTCATCGCATGCGCTATGTAGATGAAGTGCTCCCAGAATTTGCTGGCTACATCTTCATATGCAGGATTCTCACTGGCGAGCTCAAGCGCAATGGCAAGCAGGTTAAGCGTGTACATGGCCATCCAACTTGTACCGTCGGATTGCTCTATGTATCCGCCGGTTGGAAGCGGCGCGCTGCGATCGAAGAGTCCGATGTTATCGAGCCCCAGAAATCCGCCTTGGAAGACATTCATCCCACCGGCATCTTTGCGGTTGACCCACCAGGTGAAATTCAGCAGCAGCTTGTGAAAGACGCGTTCCAGAAACTGGCGATCTCCCTTGCCGGTCCGCTTCTTCTCAATCTTGTAAACGCGCCAAGCCGCCCATGCATGCACTGGAGGATTCACATCGCCCAATGACCACTCATAGGCGGGAAGGAGCCCATTGGGATGCATGTACCACTCACGCAACAGAAGGACGAGTTGTTCTTTGGCAAATTCAGAGTCCACCAAAGCCAGAGGTACACAGTGGAAAGCAAGATCCCAGGCGGCGTACCAGGGATACTCCCATTTGTCTGGCATCGAGATCACATCCGCGTTGTATAAGTGTCGCCATTGATTATTGCGCCCGGTTTTTCGCTCTTCGGGAGGACCCGGATTCCCCGGATCTCCCTCAAGCCAGCGGTTGATTTCGTAGTGATAGAACTGCTTAGACCACATCATGCCGCCAAAGCTTTGTCGCATTACGTTTTGCGCATCGGCCGAGAGATCCTGCGGAATCACCGTTTTGTAAAACTCATCGGACTCTTTCTGGCGCTTGGCGAAAAGGCGATCGAATCCGTCGAATGCAGCCTTCGCAACTCCTGAGAAGTCAATATCGGTCAAGCGTAAGCGAACAGTAACCGTCGCGCCGGCCGGAATCTGCAATTTGTAATGCGCAGCGGCCTTGGTTCCCAGAGGTTCGACGACGACAGCGTCCTTATCGCCATGCACGATGTAGTCGTTGATGCCATCCTTCACGCAGGAGCACGGGTTCTCGACGCCATACAGGCGCTTAACGTTGGTCTCATTTTCGGTAAAGACCAGTTCAGGAGTACCTTCGCAGTAAAGCCACCGCTTGCCATACATTGGGTGATCGAGTTCGATTCCGCCTGAAATCTGGCGCAGATCCGGCAGGGCCTCCTGTTCACCCCAGGACCACGTGTTGCGAAACCATATCGTCGGTAAGAGTCGGAGAGGTGCCGGATCCGGACCCCGATTCGTGGCCGTGATCTTGATCAAGATGTCTTCTACGTCACCCTTGGCGTATTCCACGAACACATCGAAATAACGATTGTCATCAAAGACACCAGTATCTAGCAGCTCAAACTCAGGCTGATCCTTCCCACGGTGCCGGTTTTCATTCACCAGCCTGGAGTATGGAAATTCAGCTTGAGGATACTTGTACAGATACTTCATGTACGAGTGGGTCGGGGTGCTATCGAGGTAGAAGTAATATTCCTTCACATCTTCGCCGTGGTTGCCTTCGGCGCCCGTCAAGCCGAACAACCGCTCCTTGAGAATCGGGTCGCGCTCGTTCCAGAGGGCGAGAGCGAAACAAATAAGCTGATGACGATCAGAGATACCGGCGATTCCGTCCTCGTTCCAGCGATAAGCACGAGAACGGGCATGATCGTGAGGAAAATACGCCCAAGCATCACCTTGAGCACTGTAATCCTCGCGGACCGTCCCCCAGGCGCGTTCACTCAAATAAGGCCCCCAGCGTTTCCAGTGCTTGGTGCGGGCCTGTGACTCTTGAAGGCGGATCTCTTCGGCGGTCATCTTAGTTCTCCACGTACATGGCTATCAGCTGCTGAATGAAAGGATGTTCCTCTTCGGCGCAAGACGCAAAGGGCATTAGCGGAGGCGCCAGGTCGGAGGGCGGCAGGTTCGATTCCCGATAGTCGAGTTGAAGATCAACCTGACCTGTAAGAGCGTGTTGCAGAATGCCTTTTTTCATGGCCTCTCCTGGTTCTCTTTTACGAGGATCGCGTGCCCGTCAGGATCGCGAACTTGAAAAGCTTTCTGAAATCCAAGCTGGCCATCCGATTCTGCAACTACTCCGGAAGATACAAACATTATGTTGGCCGCGATAAATTTATTTACGGCTGCATTGATATTGTGAGTTTCGACGATGGTTTCGCGGTGCACGATGTCGTTAGCCCGTTCATCGGCGGGAAAAGGGCGGCCATCGCGTGGCGCCAAATACTCCAGCAACTCGACTCCGGGCCCGTACTCCGCCCGGAGGGACGTAATCAGGACGCGTGCGCCAAATACGTTGTTGAGGTGTTCCTGCTCGGTGCCATAGTTTTCGCTTTTGCCGACGACGTGCATACCCATGAGGTCGCGATAAAAGCTGAGACTGGTTTCAGTATTACCGACCACGATTGCAGTGTGGTCGATCCCCAGGAACAATTCACCCGAGGTGCGATGCCACTTGGCGAGGCCCTTGTCCGGCGGGAATTGCAAAATCTCGAGTGGATGACCATCCTGATCTTTGAAGTAGAAGGCGCGAATGCCGGCAGCGTTCTTGTTCCAGTCGGGAAGGCGTTGCGGACCCGCCGAAGCATGCTCAACCTTATTCTGGCGCAGCCATGCATAAGCCCGATCCATGTCACTTACGATGATGGCGACGTGCTGAAAGGATCGGTCATTACTTCGGGCATCAACTGGAATCGGGCGCCCCTTTGGCGCAAGGTACTCAGTCAGCGTTATGAACTCGTCCCCAATCTGCAGGCGTACAACCCGTGCCCGCACTCCGAAAACACCTTCCAGGTGCTCGTAGCTTTCTCCAGATAGCTCCACGTCCGAGACTTTGTGAAATTGCAGAACACCTAAGTAGAAGGTCACGGCGCGATCCATGTCAGATACGGTCATATTGACGGCGTCGACTCGGGTGACGAGAGAGGCGGCTGGCTGCTGGGCAAGCGAAAGGATGCTCGTGGCTAACAGCAGCCCGAGGCTAAGAAGTGATCGACGGAGTGGCGTTAGGTTTTTCATCGCAATCAACCCGCGACAGAGGTTTCCTCACTGACCGCCTGCTGCACGGTGCCACCCAAACGATGGAGCAGGTGGTCTCCCACTCGCAACGCGTTGGCAACGATCGTCAGCGCAGGATTTACGGCTGCGCTCGACGGGAAAAAGCTGCCGTCGACCACATAAAGGTTATCGAGGTCGTGCGCCTTGCAGTTGGCATCCAAAGCCGAAGTCTTGGGATCGTGACCGAAGCGGATAGTTCCGTTCTGGTGTGCGACGCCAGCGAGCGGGATCCGCTGACCAACGTACAGATTGCGCGAGAATAGGCCCTGGTGACAGTCATGACCGTGAATGGAGCAGGTGTTCTGCTTCATCGTCTTCTCTAAATGAGCTTTTAGCTGCTCGTGCGCCTTCAAATTATTGGGCGTATATGTCAGGACGATCTCGCCCTCGCGATTGATCGTCACCCGATTGTTGGGATCGGGCAAGTCTTCCGAAGTCAGCCAGAAATCCAGCGAATGTTTCGCCATAAGTTCCAATGTGAACCCGGGAGCAATGGCTGGAGCTGCGGCGCGAAGCGTGATTGCGTCTAGCTTGCCAACGAAAGAAATATGACCCATCGGAAATTCGAAGTCTTTTGATCCGAAGTAGAAGTCGTTCACTGATAACGTCTTCTGAAAAATTGTAGGATTCGCGCACTTCGAAATTGCCATTAGGACCGAGTTGGTGTGGCCCATATAGTGGCGTCCAACAACATCGGAGCTGTTGCCAAGGCCGTTGGGGTGCATGTCATTAGCCGACCGCAGAAGAAGCGCGGCGGAGTTGATCGCCCCGCATGACACCACGACGATATCGCCGGCGTAGGTTTCGAGCTTCCCTTCCCGCTCGACCACGACTTGCCTTACTTCGCGCCCCGAGGCGTCGGTCTCCAGCCGCTTGACCATAGCATTAGTAAGCAGAGTCACGTTCGGATAGCGTAATGCCGGATCGACGCATAGCACCTGAGCGTCGGACTTTGCCTGAACTAGACATGGGAATCCATCGCATGTGTTACAGCGTATGCACGGGCTGCTACGAGGATTCTTCTCGACGAGCATCACACCAAGAGGCTTGTGAAACGGTTTGAGGCCAACGGCAGCGAAGTCATCTGAGAGATGTTGAATGCGCGATTCGTGACTAACCGCCGGCCAGGGATATGGTCCCGAGGAGTGAGGCTCGGTGGGATCTTCCCCGCGCTGTCCGTGAACCTGATAAAGGCGCTCGGCCTGCGCATAGTAAGGTTCCAATTCGTCGTAACGGATCGGCCATGCAGGTGAGACACCGCCATGATGGTGCAGTTCGCCGAAGTCTCGCTCGCGAAGGCGAAATAGGGCTGCTCCATAGAACTTGGTGTTGCCGCCCACATAGTAGTTCGTGTGTGGATGCAACTCCTTGCCATCTACGTCGCGCCATTGTTCTTTGGTGTTGTAGCGAGCATCGACGTTGACCACTTGCGGATTCCAATTGTCTTTTTCCCTTGGCACGTAGTCGCCGCGCTCAAGAATCAGAATTCGCTTGCCTGAAGGAGCCAGGTGGTAGGCGAGCGTGCCTCCACCGGCTCCCGTCCCGATAATGATCAAGTCGTACTGGTTGTCGCGGCTCATGTCCCTCTCCTTACGTAGTACGCGGGGTGTCAGTTCATCGCCACCGGCGTCGCAGGCGTGCTTAGCGGCGCTGTCCCGAAGTTCACGCTGAAGCGCTTGCACCAGAT
>Ga0126369_10003127_pt1 | contig 11932 bp, 11 predicted proteins | sample PanSoiMetaPlot_1_FD_109646 | JGI IMG/M metagenome (GOLD analysis project Ga0126369, IMG submission 109646) | Tropical forest soil microbial communities from Panama - MetaG Plot_1 | ecosystem: Environmental > Terrestrial > Soil > Tropical forest > Bulk soil | place: Panama | collected 2016-02-17 | reverse complement strand
TTCGTGGGCGAGCTTTGCCCCGAACCAGGAGCCCACGGTGAGCGTCGCCGCGAGGACCCCGCCCAGGATGAGGTCGAGCTGTCCATAGACGATATTGCCGAACGTGGCAGCGATCGCGACCGGAAGCTGGATGACCTGACTCAATCCGACCGCAACGAGGACGGGAGCGCTCATCGAAATGACGATCGGCACCAGCACCAGCGGCCCGCCGGTGCCGGTGACCGACGATAGAAATCCGGTCACGGTGCCGATAATCAACAGAGCTGTGTTGGAGATCTTATACTCGGCCGCATCGAGCTTGGCCTGCGCCCGCAACGAATTGAGTCCGGAAAAAAACGTGAGAAGCCCAAGACACGCCTCGAGCAGCCGTGGGTTGACGACGCTGACCGCCCATGCGCCGGCAAATGACATCGGCGTCGCTCCGAGACAAAGCCACGTCGTCATGTCCCATCGGATCGATCGGTTGCGGGCGAACACGATCGTCGCGACAAGACCCGACAAGATGTAGGCGAACATCGCCGCTGGAATGCCTACCTGGATCGGAATCCCGACGAGAAACACAAGAGCGGGCACGAGAATGACGCCGCCAATTCCGATGCACCCGATCATCAGACCGGATGTCAGCCCCAGCAACGCGATCCCGATCAGTTCCGACGTGGCCACCCGAGCTTGCCCCCGCATCGACCAAACGCAAATTTGTGCGATGCAACAAAGGTCGCATCTATGATACGTTTGACGTCGTTAAGTTTTGTCTATCTTAGAATTTGATACTCTTAAGGTCTGCTCTCGCAGAGTCATTCGTTCCATAGGGCGCGCCATGTTCATTCGCCAGTTTCGCTATCTGGTCGCTGTTGCGGAGGAACGTCACTTCGGCCGCGCCGCCCAACGCTGCAACGTCACGCAACCGAGCCTGTCCAGCGGGATCAAGCAGCTGGAGCTTGAGCTTGGCGTGCCGATTTTCCTGCGCGGGCGTGGTCAGCGCTTTCAAGGCTTGACGGCGGAAGGCGAGCGCGTCGCGATCTGGTCGCGCGCGGTCCTGGCCTATTGCGATGCGATGCGCAAGGAAGTCGCGATGATGAAGAACGACCTGACCGGCCACCTGCGGCTCGGCGCGATGCCGTCGATGTCGCCGGTGCTGCCTTTCATGCTGCAGGCGGTTCGTGAAAAGCATCCGGGCTTGCGCGTCGACGTGCAGTTCATCGGCAATGAAGCAATGAAGCTCGGCCTGAACAACTTTTCGCTCGACGTCGCGCTGACCTATCTCGACAAGGCGGATCTCGGACGCAAGAACACGTTGCCGATCTACACCGAGCAACTGAGTCTCCTGGTTCCAGACACGCCCGAATTCCAAAATCGCAAGACGATCACCTGGAAGGAGGCTGCGCTGCTGCCGCTCGCCATGTTGCGCCCGTCGATGCACGAACGGCGTTTCGTTGACCGGGTGTTTGCGAGCGTCGGCTGCTCGCCGGAGGCGCGCGTCGAATCGGAATCGATCCTGCATATGATGTTTCAGGTCCAATTTACCGAATTGTGCACGATCATTCCCTCGCATTTCGTTCACGCGCCGGGCTTGCATCGAGGAACACGCGCGCTGCCGCTCGTCGACCCCGTGGTGAGCCAGGAGGTGGGCCTGTTCTGGACCGAGGGCGAGATTGTCCTCCCCATGGCCAACGCATTTGTCTCCATCGTGCGCAAGCTCAACAAATCGGGCGAACTGCGCAAACGTCTCGAAGGCGATCATCCCATTGTCTATGACGGCCCGATAACCGACCGAAAGGCATCAACGTCGCGCGCCGCCTACGCGGCTGAGCCAAGTCCTGCTTTGGTCACTTCGCCGCGCTCGTCATAAAGGCCACTGCCAAAGCCGTCGGATCGCGCGAGGCAAGAATCTCCTCAGCGGTCAGGATCGAATACGCTTCACTGGATCCATGTTGCGCGGGCTGTCTTCGATAAAAATGAGGCTCGGGATTCTGTCCATCACCTGGCGAGAAGCCGGCGTAGGCCTGCGCCGACGCATCATTCGACGCGCATGAGAGCGCGAGCGTCGGCGGCCAGCAGACGATTCCGTGGCCTGCAAAGGGGAGGGTGCCAAGAATCGCCGCGGCGTTTTGCATCCATGTCATGAGCTGGGTCAGCGCAGGCTGGCACGCTTCCGGCGAATGATCCTCCGCGTCGCCCGTCAGCAAGCCTGGAATGGTGTAGGGCAGCGCCTTTGAGAACATGGTGCGGTCGACGCCGCGATGCAGCAACTCGACCAGCAACCAGGCCTCGACTTCTGCCGGCGACCGCTCCTCCGGATTGAAAATATGCGGGACCGGTTTTCCGTTCTCGCGAAATTGCAGTTCGAGCGTGGGCAGCCGCAATTCCAACGACAGGGCGTTAGCGAAGGTCTTGGTCACGAGGACCGCATCGGACGGTCGGAATTCGAGCGCCAGGCGCTTCTCGGGTGCGTCCGTTTGCACATAGCTGTTTGCGATCCGCGCCAACCATTGCACGAGATTGATCGCCTGTCTGCGTGCCTCGCCCAGTGCCTCACGGTCGAGCGGCCTCAGCGACTGCCAGCCGGCCTCCGACGAGGGCATGGGGACGCGCTCAGCTGAACTTGTCATAACGAATGTCTCGCGGCGGCGTGCCGCCGGCGATGAGCCCACGGATCGCGGCGTCGACCATCACCGGCGGACCCGCCACATAAGCGATCGCGTCGACGTCGCTGCCCATCGTTTTGGCGGCGACCGCGTGAACGAGACCGCCTGCCAGTCGAAGGCCTGGAAACTCGCTTAACGAGCCCGCCGCCACGGCCTCGTCGGACAGGGCCACCGCAACGTGGAGATTACCGTGGGCGGCGGCAACATAGCGCGCGAGGGGCTCCAGATAGAACGCATCCTGTAAAGTGCGCACGCCGAAAAAGACCGAGCCGCGGTGGTCGCGAAAGTAGTCGGCTTGCAGTGCGCAGGCGAGGATGGACATCATCCCGGCGATGCCGGAGCCGCCGGCAATGCAGACGACGTTCCTTCCCTCCTGCGGGCGGAAAACGGCGCGGCCGAGCGGACCGAAGACCGATACGTCGCGATCGTCGCGGCCGTCGGACAGCCAGTCACTGAAACGACCGCCGGGCTTGCGCTTCAGGACCAGCGATATTCTGTCCGTTTCGGATCCGAAGTTGACCATCGAGTAGGCGCGCCCACCGGCGAAATCTCGAGTTTCAATGACCACGAACTGGCCAGCCTCGAACGTCATCGGTGTCGATAAATGCACCTCGAACTCGCGCACGTCACTGGTCAAAGCACGAATGTTGCGAATGAGCCCACGTCGCAACACGGGCCTCTGCTCCAGCGCGACAATGTCTGAGGGCACTTTGAGCACGCAATCGGACCGCGCGCGGGTCTGACACATCAGAACATCGCCCTTTTCGGGCTTTAGCCGCGCGCCGCCTGGCGCTTCATGCCAGCGCACGTCGACCTCGCCCGCCGCGACCCGCGCGCGACAGGTTCCGCAGGTTCCGGTGGCACATTCATAAGGAAGGCTGAGGCCCTGTCTCAGTCCTGCGTGCAGAATGAGCTCCCCGTCGCCGCAGACGAAGGCGACCTCTCCAGTCTTGCTTTGAACGGTGATTCTCATCGGCGGCACTATTTGAAAAAGTCGTCGTCGTCCGCGTCGTCGGTCTCGAATTCGTAGATCAGCTCTTCCTCGACCTTGGCGAAGATCGCCCCGCCTTCCTGCTTGACCTCATAGATCTTGAGTGGTCTCTCCGTCTCTCCTTGCATCTCCAGTGTCTTCAGGTTCCAGGCCCACAGATGCTTTGTGCAGGTCAGAATGCAGCGCGCGACCACGCCGGATTCTTCCAGCGGTTCCTCCATATGCGGGCAGAGCGGTGGAATGGCGCGATAGCCGCTGCCGTAATTCACCAGCAAGATGCGGATTCCGTCGACGTCGAATGCCTTGACTGAATTCTCCGCAACATCATGTGCCTCGCAAATTCGCTTCCACGTCATCGCTAGCTTCTTCGATTGTCCATGCAGGCGTGCTCGGACAGCGCATCCGCGATCAGATCGGCCAGTGCGAGCCCTTGTCCAGTCGACGGTTTTCGATCCGAACCTCGCGGCTCAAAAAGATGGCTCTGTTGCCTTCGATCTTGAACGTGTCGTTGTACTTCCCGACCAGGAACAGTCGACTCTCTCCGGCATCGATATGCGAATTGATGCCGTCGAGCAGGTTTTGATAGACGATCACCGAGCTCACCGCTTTCGCCGTATCGTTGTCGACGTCGACGGTGTAGAGCGAGGTGTGCCGTGTCAGCGGCGAATGGTCTGTGTTGTGCTTGGGCAGCAGCTTGATCATGCTCGCAAGACCGTTCCGATCGAGCGCGAGGTAAGTGAGGTCCTTGTTGATTTCCGGACTCCAGGACCGGATCGCGTATTGAAACGCCTCATCGCAATGGGTGAGCCAGCCGTTCCAGTCCTGTCGATCGAGCGCGATGGTCGATCGATAAATTGTTTCACGAACGAGAGCGTACGCGTCCACAGAAAATCCTTTTCGCCGGCTGTTTGGTTCAGGCGTAGGGTGGGCAAGGGCGCATTGCTCGGTCCGTCCGCGTGGGCAAAATCGCGCTGACGCCGTGCCCATGCGCGACCACAGAGCCAGCGATTTTGCCCATCCTACGTCTCCGTGCGATCACTCCGCGGCGACCGAGATCGCTTCCGAGAACGGCTGCTCCGGTTTGCTCGGCATCCGGTTCATCCAGCGGCCCCATTCTTCGTAGTAGTGCCGCATCCCGTTTTCGTCGTGAATTGTCTGGTTCTCGTGGCGGCCGTGGAGAATTCGGCGCGGCTCCGAGCCTGTTAGCATGGTCGTGCCCTGACCCTGCACTCCGATCAAATCCTCGTGCAGATTTCGCCCGAACGGACCCCAGATCGAATTGTGGTGATTGACTCGGGTCTGCCGTTCTTCCGGCGTGTCGCGCTTCAGGCCGAGGCCGCGGAACTCGATCATCACCTTGTCCGGCCCCAGCGGTGTGACGATATCGCACCGCAGCGCCGAGCCGCGCAAGTTGAAGTTCATGCCGGGGAACATGTCGATCATGTACCACTGGTTCGGCGGCAGATGCGGGAAGGAGAGCGCCGCGCGACTGTCGAAGCCCTCGTAGTTCTCGTAGTTGACCTCGAAGGTGCCGACGACGACATGGCCGTGCTCGAAGGCTTCGTTCTTGCGCGCGAAGTAGGCGTCGTTAAAGCCTGTTACCCGGTTATGGTAATGCATAAAATCGTGGTAGAATTCGCAATTGGTGTCGTGCCACAGCTTGTAGTTCGCGTTCACGATCGCCTTGTGATAGTGGAATACCTCAAGCGGCTCCGCGTCGAGCGTCTTACGCAGGCATTCGAACGCCGGCGCGGCCCAATTCTCGAGCGACACTTTCGGATTGTCGTCCAGATTGACCCAGACGAAGCCGCCGAACTTCACCTCGCAACGCAGGCGGCGCAGCCCGACGTCCTCCTTGCACAAGCGATCCTGGAAGCCTTCCTTTTCGCGGCTGATATAGACGCAATTTCCGCGCATGTCGTATTGCCAGGCATGGAACATGCAAGTCATGCGCTTCGGGTTTCCCGACGGCTGGCCTTCGAGAAAGCTGCCGGACGGACGGCGTTCGATGATCATGCCGCGATGTGGGCACACGTTCAGAAAGGCGCGAATCTCGTTGTCGGGGCCGCGGCACAGGATGATCGGCTCGCGCGCAATCGACACGGTGCGGAAATCATAGGCGCCGGGCAGTTCGGATTCGTGGCAGACCGGGATCCAGGTCTTCTTGAAAATCTTCTCCAGCTCTTCTTCGAAAATCTGCGGGTCCGAATAGATCCGGCTGTCGACCCACTCGTTTCGCTGCAAACTAGGGTCGGCAAGCCATTGTCGATGATTTTTCGCTGCCACTGCGTTTCGCTCCTGCGGGAATAGCGTTTGAGCTGGGGGTCAACCTGAGGCTGAGCTGACGACAACAATATCGCCGCAACGGCGTCCTCGCCAGCCAAGTGTAGATCGAATGTTCTTATCCAACAATAGATTGAGCGATGGGTTCAGAGAGTTGACGATGTGTTGAGCGTGGTGCCATCTCGCATCCTGCGCCCTCCATAGCCAAAAAAGCACATTGCTCGCACGTGCAAAGGACGCAATTCATAGTGCGGCTCTATTGTCGGATTACGAGGAACGATTTTCTCCCAAATGTGGCCAGCTGGCATGCTGTTGCCGTAGTTGCCCCATCTGAATCGCAAATTAATCTTTAAGGCAAACGGGGGCACGCTTAAGGGAGACGATGTCTGTTTGTCCAAAACACAGCAGCGACGCAGACGATGACGCAAAAATTACCGCGCCTAGAAGGGGTTGAGACGCTCCGTCAGCTTGCGCGCGAAAGGCCGACAATCAAAAATCAGGCCCAGGCCACTGAGGGGAGGTTGCAATGCAACTCAAGTCTCGAAGCGTCAGCGCCATCATGGGTGCTGCAACCACGTCGCGCAGCCCGCTTTTGGTTGCGCTTGCTTGCGTCGGGATGTTTTTCGGGAACACGGTCGCTGTGAATGCCGCTGCGGAAAAAGAATACGGCAAGCCCGGAGAGCCGATCACGCTCGTGATCGGGTACCAGCCCTACTACACGGAATCATGGTCCGGCGTGATCATGCGGGACAAGAAGTTCTATGAGAAATATCTGCCGCAGGGATCGACCGTCACTTTTCAGATCGGGCTGCAGGGCGCCATCATCGTGAATGGAATGCTCGCCGGCAAAGTCGACCTCGGCTATGTCGGCGACATGCCCGGCATCGTCTCCACGAGCCATCCTGAAGTGCGCGACATTCGCATCGTCTCCGTGCTCGGCCTCGGATACGACCAGTGCAACATCTTTCTCACCCGGACCGATGCGCCCAAGTTCAATTCACCTGACGAAGCGTTGCAGTGGCTGGACGGCAAGACTGTAGCCGTGCCGAAGGGCAGCTGCACCGATCGGTTCGCTCAGGCCGTCTTCAAGCAGAAAAACATCAAGCCTGCTGAGTACCTGAACCAAAGCATCGAGGTGATCACCAGCGGTTTCCGCGCGAAAAAGCTCGACGCCGCGGTGATTTGGGAGCCGACCGCAGCGCGGCTCGTCCAGGAGAATCTCGCCCGCCGTGTCGCAAGCGGCGTGTCGGTCAACGAGCGTGATGGCGGCTTCATGGTAATGCCGGCAGCGCTGATCAAGCAGCGGCCTGACGTCGTCAAAGCTTGGCTGCAGGCGGAGCTTGACGCCGAGCTTTACTTCGCTGACCCCAAGAATGCGCTGGAGATCGCAAAAATGGCCGCGGGCCAAACGACTGGCTTTCCCGAGAAGGCACTTTGGGCTTCTGCGTTCGGCCAGACCCCTAAATCTGAAGGCGGCAGTGATGTTCGTATCTCGCTGGCCTACGGGTTCACACCCGACGCCAAGGAACTGATCCAAAAGGCCTCGAAGTTTCTGGTCGAGATCAAGAGCATCGAATCGGAGATTCGGCCGGAGGCGGTGATGCCGGAATTCACCGCCGACATCCTTAGGGAACGCGGCCTGACCGCGCCGGTCGGGAAGGTGACGGCGCAGCCGGACACTGCCTATACGGGGCAGTGACGACTGTCATCAACGCGGCTCCGCGCCCGCCGTGACGCGGAGATTTTCGAGCGAGTGGTCGATGCAGGAGCGAACGGCGTATGAGTGAAAAGCCTGTCCATGAGTGAATCGGAACTGGCGGTTGATATGGCGCCCAACGTCACATCTTGGGCGCTGACCAGGCATCGCTTCTCGGAGTGGCTGAAAAGCCCGCGCCCTTATCTGATGTTGATTGGCTTCGCCGGTTTTCTCGGCTTTTGGTATCTCTCGGTCGAGGTCTGGAAGCTGCCGCGCTTTGCCGAAATGCCGGGACCGACCCAGGTTCTGCGCGAATGGTTCAGCCCGGACCCCACCTACGGTCTGTCCGTCTTCGTGGAGGAATACTATCTCCACATCTGGGTCAGCACGCGGCGCATCGCCATCGCGTTCTTCCTCGCCACCGCCATCGGGGTTCCGCTTGGCTTGCTCCTCGGCTGGTCGGTGCGGTTCAAGCAATATGTCTTTCCGGTATTCGAGTTCTTGCGTCCGGTACCCCCGCTCGCCTGGGTGCCGCTTGCTATTGTGATGTTTCAGGGCTCGGAAACGCCGGTGATCTTCCTGACCTTTCTGGCATCGTTCTACGCCACCGCGCTCAACACGATGCTCGGTGTCGAATCGATCGACGTGTCCTACATTCGCGCAGCAAGCTGCCTTGGCGCAAAACGCTGGCAGGTGTTTCGGCATGTGATCGTTCCCGGCGCGTTGCCATTCATCTTCACTGGCCTGCAAATCTCCGTCGGCGTCGCGTGGTTTTCTCTGGTCGCCGGCGAAATGGTGTCGGGTCAATACGGTCTCGGCTACGTCATCAACACGTCCTATACGATGGTCCGCTATCCGACGATCGTCATCGGCATGGTGACATTGGGCATCGTCGGCTACGTCACCAGCGCCGCCATTCGTTTTCTTGGCAACTCCATGATGCAATGGCGGGTGCGCGAACTCGCGCTCGGAGGCGACCGGTGAGCGTGCAACCAGCACCGACGCGCGGAGCGCCGGCGCCGAGCATGCCGCGCGAAGCGGCGCGCAAAGGGGGCGTTCGCATCCTCGACGCGGTCAAGATGTACGGCGCGGAAGGATCGGGCGTGCTCGCCGTCGACCATTGCACCTTCGACGTGCCGGCGGGCGAGATCACCGTGGTGGTCGGGCCGTCCGGTTGCGGCAAGACCACGCTTCTCAATGCGATCGCCGGTTTTCATAGTCTGTCGTCCGGCAGCATTTATCTCGACGAGGAGATGCTGTGCGGCCCCGGAAGGCTCAAGGCTGCGCCCGGACCTGATCGGATCGTGGTTTTTCAGAACGGCGCGCTGTTTCCGTGGAAGACGAACATCGACAACGTTGCTTTCGGGCCGATCATGCAAGGCTTGATGCGCCGCAGGCACGCGTACGAAAAGGCGCGGCAGATGATGGCCGACGCAGGGCTGCGCGGCATCGAGAACAACTATCCCGGCGAGATTTCATCGGGCGTCCGGCGGCGCGTTGAGATCGTTCGTGCCCTGATGACCGATCCGAAGATCCTTCTGCTTGACGAGCCTTATCGCGCGCTCGATTCGCTCACCAAATCGGTGATGCATGAAGCGCTGCTGGAGATTTTCTACAGGAACCGGGTCACCATCTTCTTCATCACTCACGATCTTGAGGAAGCGATCTTCCTCGGGCATCGCGTCGTGATCATGACCACGCGGCCGTGTCGACCGAAGAAGATCCTCGATATCGATATCCCGCATCCGCGCGACTACAGCGTGCTGACGACCAGGCGGTTCCGAGAATTCATGGATGAAACTGCGGCGGCCGTGCATGAAGAGGCGATCAAGGCCTTCGACGCCGGCGAAAAGGAGCGCTGATCATGAAGCGCGAGGACCTTCGGCGCGGGGCCGTCGCAATATGCGTCTTTTTGCTGCTCTGGGAGGCCGGGTCGCGTTCGGAGAGCTGGTTCGGGTATGCCGTGCCTTCCGTTTCGCAGATCCCGCCACCAAGTGCGGTGTTGTTGGAAATGTCGAGGCTTATGCTCGAGCCGAGCTTCTGGGAGAGCGCCTACCTCAGCACGCTGCGGGTCTTCGAGGGATTTTTTGCCGCGATGCTGATCGGCATTCCGCTCGGTCTTGCCATGGCGGTGAGCCGAACATTCTATGGCATTACGTTTCCCGTGTTCGAGGTTCTGCGGCCGATCCCGCCGCTCGCTTGGGTACCGGCGTCGATCATCTTCTGGCCGACTCAGGAGCTCTCGATCGCTTTCGTGACATTTCTGGGCGCCTTCTTCACCATCGTCATCAACGTGATCGGCGGCGCTCAGGCGATCGACATCCGCTATTTCCAAGCGGCGCGCTCGATGGGTTCGTCGACCTGGGACATCTTCCGGCGCATCATTCTGCCGGCAACCTTGCCGTCGATCGTCGTCGGCGCAACGGTCGGCGTCGGCATAACCTGGGCCGTCGTCGTTGCTGCCGAGATGATTTCCGGCGGCGGCAGCGCGGGATCGATGGGTGGGGCCGCGGGCGGCGGACTGGGCTTCTTTATCTGGAACTCGTATGTCGGCGGCTCCTACACGCAGATCGTCGCGGGCATGGTCACCATTGGGATCGCCGGCTACATCTCGAGCGCGCTGTTGCGCACGGTGGGTCAGTGGATCACCCCGTGGCTCAACGAAGGCTGACGGACGATTGGGATCAGGCTGATGCACCAAATGCCCCGAGCCCCTTCGCTTCATGCCAGCACACCGGTTTCGCTTGGAAGCCAGATCAGTGTCAGCAAGGTGAGCAAATCCTACGGCGCCGAAGGCTTCGCCAAGGATGTCGTGAGCAATTGCAGTTTCACGATCGAGCGCGGCAAGCTCACTGTGATGATTGGCCCGTCCGGCTGTGGCAAGAGCACCCTGATCAGGCTGTTGGCGGGCTTCGAGCGCCCGACCAGTGGGACCATCCTCGTCGACGACCGGCCGGTCACCGGTCCAGGCGTCGACCGATTGGTCGTGTTCCAGGAATCCGCGCTGTTTCCCTGGATGTCGACCTACGACAACATCATGTTCGGCCCCCGCGCGCGCGGAGAAGACACCAAAGCCATGCGCGCCTTCGCTGAGACGCTGTTGCAGAAAGTGGGTCTCAGTGCCTTCCGCAAGAAATACCCTTCGCAGCTCTCCGGCGGCATGCAGCGGCGCGCGGAACTTGCCCGTTCCATGATCAACCAGCCGAATGTCATGATTCTGGACGAGCCGTTTCGCGGCCTCGACGCCATGACCAAGCGGTTGATGCAGGAGTATTTTGCCAAGCTGTATGACGAGTTCCGCCGGACCACGTTTTTCGTCACCACCGACATCGACGAGGCCATCTACCTCGCCGACCGCATCCTGATCATGACCAATATTCCGACGCAGGTCCGCGCCGCGATCGACGTCAATCTGCCCCGACCGCGCCAGGTCGAGAACATCACGGAGAGCGATGAGGCCAACGCCATCAAGATGCAGGCGCTTGGGCTGCTGCACGAGGAAGCCATGAAATCGTTTGCCCGGGGCAGCAAGGCCGCCGCAGATTTTGTTGACGCCTACGCAAAGCGCGTGAATAAGACCTAGGATTTGATACGAAGTGGTAGGGCGGGCAAAGGCGCATCTCTCCGTCAGCCTGCGTGGGCAAAATCACGCATTGACGCCCTTTTTGCCCACCGGCGATCTCAGGGCCAGCAATTTGCCCACCCTACGCAAAGCGCGTGAATGCAGACTATAAAGGTCGGACGAGTTTCTCTATGACGGCCACCATCATCAACGGCGTCGGCGTTGCGGCGAAGGTCCGCGAAGAGTGCCGCGAGCGCGTGAAGCGGATCGTCGCCCAAAGCGGTACGCCCCCCGGCCTTGCGGTCATTCTCGTCGGCTCCGACGCCGCCTCGCAGGTCTACGTGCGCAACAAGATCAGGGCCTGCGCGGAAGTGGGCATTCGCTCGTTTCGTTACGATTATTTGCCGGATGTGGACCCGGGCGTGGTGATCGACAAGATCGAGGAGCTCAATCAGGACCCGGCCGTTCACGGGATTCTGGTCCAGCTTCCGCTCCCGGCCTCCTTCGACCTGATGCAGATTCTCCATGCCATCTCGATCGACAAGGATGTCGACGGCTTTCATCTCTACAATGTCGGCGGCCTGGTGCTCGGCGACACGGTGTTTCCTCCCTGCACGCCCTATGGGGTGGTCAAGCTGCTCGAGCACGAACGCATCCCGATCGAAGGCAAGAACGTCGTCGTCGTCGGAGCGAGCAACATCGTCGGCAAGCCGATGGCGCTGATGTTGATGCAGCACGAGGCAACCGTCTGCATT
>Ga0126369_10003126_pt1 | contig 11936 bp, 12 predicted proteins | sample PanSoiMetaPlot_1_FD_109646 | JGI IMG/M metagenome (GOLD analysis project Ga0126369, IMG submission 109646) | Tropical forest soil microbial communities from Panama - MetaG Plot_1 | ecosystem: Environmental > Terrestrial > Soil > Tropical forest > Bulk soil | place: Panama | collected 2016-02-17 | reverse complement strand
TTGTAGACACCGGGCGAACCAGCAGTAGCAAAGCGGCCGCGAATTCCCTAGGTTCCGCGCGCATGCATCCGGTAGCGATCGTCGGCGGTCTGCTTCTTCTTCTCATTGTCCTCTGGGACGCATTCGAGACCATCGTCTTACCGCGACGCGTGTCGCGGCGCCTTCGGCTGACGAGGCTCTTCTATCGCGCCACCTGGCTGCCCTGGCGCGCGCTGGCCCTGTTGCGCAAACCGGGAATCGCGCGGGAGAACTTCCTCTCCGTCTACGGGCCGCTGTCGCTGCTCTTGCTTATTGCCCTTTGGGCCGCCGCGCTCGTCTTCGGCTTTGCCCTGCTGCACTGGGGACTGGGAACGCGGCTCCAGCTGCCCTCCGGCCTAAGAGGCTTCGCCGCCGATCTCTACTACAGCGGCACGACCCTCGTTACGCTCGGCCTCGGAGATGTCTCGCCAACATCGGGACTGGATCGTCTGTTGACGGTGATCGAAGGTGGAACCGGCTTCGGATTTCTGGCGCTTGTCATCGGATATCTACCGACGCTTTCGCAGGCATTCTCACGCCGCGAAGTGAACATCAGTTTGCTGGACGCGCGCGCCGGTTCACCGCCAACTGCGGTAGAGCTTCTCAGGCGCCACATGCAGCCCGACGACGTTGAGGCGCTCGCGCTCCTGTTGACGGAATGGGAGCAATGGTCGGCCGATCTGCTGGAGACCCACATCTCGTTTCCGGTACTGGGCTATTATCGCTCTCAGCACGACAATCAATCCTGGGTCGCAGCGTTGACCACGATGCTGGATGTCTGCGCTCTGATCATCGCCGGATTGGAGAATGCGCCGGTTCGCGCGGCGCGTTTGACGTACGCCATGGCTCGTCACGCCGTGGTCGACATGAGCAGGGTTTTCTACCAGCCACCTCGGCCTCCAAGTCCCGACCGATTGCCGCCCGAGGCGCTGATCAACCTTCGCGAAGCGCTCGCCGCCTCCGGCCACGTCCTTCCCGAGGGCGAAAAGATAGACAAGAAGCTCAACCGTCTCCGGCTGGCATATGAGCCCTACCTGAATGCACTGGGGAGTTACCTTTTCATGCCCCTGCCACACTGGCTGCCGCGCGAGGCTTCTCAGGACAACTGGCAGCGCACCGCGTAATGCCAGCTCGCTAACCGGGTTTTTTGAGAAGCTGCTGGATCGCGGCGCGGACCTCCTCCACCTTCACCGTGTGATCGGCTTGCTTCCAGAGCACTTCGCCCTTGGAGGAACGAATGACCAATCCATGGTTTTTGAAACCGAGGCTCTTGATCGTCGCCACGGATTCGGGGGTAGTCGCGTCGACATTCTGCGCTTTGACCTTGCCGGGAAATTCCGTCTCGAACCCGCTCACGGCGGGTTTAATCTGCGCGCAAACGGGTCAACCGGGAAGGAAGTAGTAGGTTACTTCCAAGAGAGGTGCTTTCGCACTGCGAGCCAGCGCCGAAAGCGACGCGCCGACCATCAGCGAACAAATCACCGCTGTGCACAGAAATAAACGGTTGCGCATGATGTCTCCGTCTCACAAGCGTACGGCCGCGGCTCTTACACCAAAAATGGACGAGCAGGAACCTCGATTTAGGCTGGGCGGATGACTCCGGCAGTGGATACCAGTCGCGGCGCTCGGTGGAACCAAGCATCGCGAGCCGACCGAGCTCGAAAGGAGCGTCAGTGAAGCAACTGTTTCTCGTCGTGCTCGGCAGTGGCTTAGGCGGTGGAGCTCGCTATCTGGTGGCGGGTTGGTTCATCAAAGCCTTCGGCGTGAGTTTCCCGTTCGGGACCGTCGCGATCAACACAATCGGTTCTCTTCTGATCGGGCTGATCATGGAGGTCGCCCTAAACACGAACCTGATCAGCGGCGACATGCGGGTGGCGCTTACTACCGGGGTCCTCGGCGGATTTACCACCTACTCAACCTTCAACTACGAGACAATTTCACTTCTCCAGCAGGGAGCGATACTGCTCGGAACACTGAACATTGTGGTCACTGTACTGCTTTGCCTGTTGGCCGGCGTCATCGGATCGCTGCTGGGGCGCTGGCTGATTTCGCTTTAACGAGCGGAGGAGTCGGTATGCGCGTTCTGGATGGTGAACAGGTGTTGACTCGGATCTTCGTAGGCGAGTCCGACAAATGGCATCACCAACCGTTGTCGGTGGCTTTGCTGGAAAGATTGAGGAAGGAAGGATTTGCGGGGGCGACGGTGGTTCATGGGGTTGCCGGCTTCGGAGCGCATAGCATTCTGCACACCAGCCACCTGCTCAGGCTTTCGCAGGACTTGCCCGTGCTGATCGAGGTGGTCGACACGGAGGAGCACACTCAGCGCCTGCTGCTGATATTGGATGAGATGGTCAATGAAGGAATGGTCACGATGGAGAAAGTTCGAGTGCTGCGCTATGCACCTCGCCCGCGAGAAGGCTCTGCGACTTCCGGGTAGCGGCCGCGACTTCAGCTCGGGCCACCGGCGACGCCTCGCCAGAGCGTTCGGTGATACAGCTCGTCCATTTCCACCGGCGACATGGACATGCCGCGGCGGATCCACCATTGCATCAAGGAGAGCAGCGCGCCCGATTGCGCGTGGGCGATTGCGGCCCGCTGGCTCTCGGGAATTCCACGGCCCCGCGGTAATTCTGCAAGCCGTCGCTCAATGCCCCGGGCAAAGTGCCCCTGCGCCAATTCCAGATTGTCGTGCAGTCTGCCGGAGGCGACCAGCGCGGCGTAGAATTGGCGCATCTCGCTCAGGTGGGTGAACAGCTCGCGGACGGGCACGACTCGGTCCGAGACCTCGCCGCGCAGCGAGAGGGCCATCGCCATTCCTTCGAAGAACTCCTCCGCATCGCTCATGAACAGGTCGTCCTTGTCGCGATAGTGGGCATAGAACGTCGACCGACTGACGCCTGCGCGGTCGAGCACGTCCTGCACCTTGATGGCGTCGAAAGGCTTCTGCTGCATCAGCTCAACCAGTGCGTCGCCGAGCGCATCCCGAGTCCGCCGAACCCGTCGATCCATCTTGCGGCCGGACGGCGGCCCTTTCCCGGACACGACCGTCTTCTTTGTTCGGTTTCGCGATGGTTTCACCGCACCCATGTTGAAGCTCTCCGGGTTAACTTCGCTGCGGTCAGCGCTCGAAATCGAACCGATCGGACCATGATTGCAATACAGCCATGACCCTCGCCAAGCAAGCGTGCTTGTCGAGACGCTCAAAGCGCGGAGCTGGACGCTGGACTGGAGCAGACAGTGATTTCTTTGAAACAGATAACCAAAGAGTATGCCACGCCCGCGGGAGCATTTTCCGCCCTCCGCGACGTGAATCTTGAGCTGGACAGCGGGGAGCTCGTCGCGATCGTCGGCAAATCCGGAAGCGGCAAATCAACTCTTCTTAATGTGATTGGCGGCATCGACCGGCCCTCCGCGGGCTCGGTGACCGTTGCCGGCGCGCCTCTGCATGCAATGAACGAAGATCAGCTCTCCGCATGGCGCGGCCGAACGGTGGGATTTGTCTTCCAATTCTTCCAGCTGCTCCCCACGTTGACCGCGGCCGAAAACGTGATGTTGCCGATGGACTTTTCTCGAACCGTTCCGGCTCGCGATCGCCGCCAGAGGGCGCTGGAACTTCTCGACCGCGTGGGCGTGATCGGTCAGGCGGACAAGCTGCCTTCCGCGCTGTCCGGTGGTGAGCTGCAGCGCGTCGCCATCGCCCGCGCGTTTGTCAACGAGCCGCGCGTTGTTTTGGCAGACGAGCCTACCGGCAACCTGGATTCACAGACGGCGGCAGCCATCCTCGGCCTTTTCCGCGCACTGGCGAGCTCGGGAACCACGGTGGTGATTGCCACCCATGAACGCGACATCGCCCGGCTGATCGACCGGAGGGTCGAGATTGCGGACGCGATGATCGTTTCAAATAGGCACAGCTCATCCGTCCGGCGCGCTGCGGAGAACGCCGGATGACAACAGCGGAACGCAAGGTGCTGCGGGATTTTTGGCTGGAGCGCACGCGCACAGCGCTGGTGGTGCTTGCCATCGCCATGGGAATCTCCGGGTTCGCCGCGGTTCTCTCCTGCTCTGCGATCCTCACTCGCGAGCTGAACGATGGCTATCTGGCGACCAATCCGGCCTCGGCCACATTGCGGACAGACTCGATCGACGACGAGCTGCTCAGCGAAGTCTTATCGAATCGCGAAGTGAGTGATGCGGAGGCGCGCAGAATGCTGAGCGGCCGAATGAAGGCAGGGCCGGCGCAGTGGCGAAACCTGAGGATTTTTGTGGTGAAGGACTTTCGCAAGATGCGCGTCAGCACGGTGAATCCGGAGCACGGTGCCTGGCCTCCAGCTCCCGGCGAAATCCTCATCGAGAGGGATGCGTTTCAGGTGGCTCGCGCCCGCACCGGCGACCTGGTCACGGTCAGGACGTACGGCGGGCAAGAGCGAACGCTTCGGGTCAGCGGCGGCGTCCACGACACCGGGCAGGCCCAAGCGCGCATGGAGAACATTGTCTACGGCTACATCACCCCTGAGACGCTGACGCAACTGGGCGAAGAGCCCTACCTGGATCAGCTGAAGATCCTGGTCGCTGAGAACCGGTTCGACGAGCATCACGTTCGCAGCGTGGCAGAGCAAATCCGGACGCTTCTCGAGAGTCGGGGCCATCCCGTCGCCGGAGTGGAAGTGCCAACTCCAGGCAAGCACCCTCACGCCGACATCATGCAGCTGTTGCTTTTGACGTTGGCCAGCTTCGGCCTTTTTGTGCTCCTTCTGAGTGGAATTCTTGTCGTCAATCTGCTCACCGCGTTGATGGCTTCTCAAGTCCGGCAGATCGGCGTGATGAAAGTGATCGGCGGAACGCGCGTGCAGATCGCGCGGATCTACCTCGGCCAGGCGCTCCTCCTCGGTCTTGCGGCCAGCGCCCTCGCCTATCCAGTGGGAGCGTTGGGAAGTCGCTTGCTGTGTCGATACATGGGTGTTTTTTTGAATTTCGATATCAACAGCTTTGGCGCGCCGGTCTGGGTTTACTTGCTGATCGCCGCGGTTGGTCTTGTCGTCCCACTGCTCGCCGCGGCCTATCCGGTTTGGAAGGGCACCGGCGTTTCCGTCCGAGCGGCGCTGGCGGATTTCGGGCTTTCTCAGAACGCTTTCGGGAAAAACGCTCTAGACCGAGCGTTGGCGAGAATGGGTGGGGTCGCTCGCCCGCTGATCCTCGCCATTCGAAACAGTTTCCGCCGCCGTACTCGAATGGCACTGACCTTGCTCACGCTGGCGCTGGGTGGCTTGTTCTTCATCGCGGCTTTCAACATCCGCGCGTCGATGATCAGCACGCTCGACCGCATGTTCGCCTTGAAAAAGTTCGACCTATCGGTGGACTTGGCACAGATGTATCCGCTCGAATCGATCGAACGCGCGGTTGGGAAAACTCCGGGCATTCTTCGCGCCGAAGGCTGGATCATCACCGAAGGAGGAGTCCTTGGTCGGCGAGAGCCGCCGCCCGATCATGGCGCAGCTTCCGAACGACTCCACGCCGCACAGGGAATAGGCAGTCACCACGGCGGCATCCCCCCAGCAAGTGATCGCTTTACTGTCATCGCCTTGCCCCCGAAAACCGATTTGCTCAGCCTGGACATCGTCGCCGGGCGAAGCCTCCGAAACGAAGACACAGACGCGTTGATCGCAAACACTGCGCTGGCCGCCAGGTTCCCTCCAACGGAAGTGGGCAACGCGGTTTCGGTGCGCTTGGGGCATGTTGAGGCGTCGCTGCGCCTGATTGGAATAGCGCGAGAGCCATTCTCTCCTCCGGTCGCCTATATCCCGCGCAGCCCTATCGAACAGCGAGGCAACTACGCTCGAATGGCAAACAACCTGCGCATCGTCCTCGACGCGGTGACCCCGGCGTCGATCGAAAGCGTGAAAGCAAGCCTCGATCGAAATCTCGAGCGCGAGGGAGTGAGAGCGTTGACCAGCCTCAGCAAGAGCGATAGCAGGTTTGGATTCGATCAGCACATGCTGATGATTTACGTCGCGTTGATCATCATGTCCTGCGTCATCGGAGGGGTCGGGGGCCTGGGACTGATGACGACGATGAGCCTCAGCGTTCTGGAGCGGCGCCGGGAAATGGGCGTTCTGCGAGCGATTGGAGCATCGCCGAAAATCGTATGGCTCATCGTCGTTGCCGAAGGCGGAGTGATCGGCGTATTGAGCTGGGGGCTGGCCGCCGTTGTCGCCTGGCCGTTGAGCAAAGGGCTTGGCGACTTGCTCGCGAGGTCGATCTTGAAGAGCAGTCTCGACTTTTCATACGAGCTGCGCGGCGTTTTCATCTGGCTTGCCGTTTCTCTTCTTTTCGCGGCTCTCAGCAGTTTTTTGCCAGCCTGGAAAGCATCGCGACGCCCCGTTCGAGAGGCGCTCGCCTATGAGTAGAGCACTTCGACGTCAGTCAGAGCGGCGAGCCGATCCTGGAAAATCTTCCGGTCTCCTTTTGCCGCCTGGCGAAACCGCCGAGGCGATACCCCGGCGGCGCGATGAAACGTGCGCACGAAGTTGGAGAGGTCGCCGAATCCAACGTCGAAGGCTATATCGGTAATCGACCCGCCGCCGTCTGCCAGGAGACGGGCCGCGTGGCGCAACCGGGAGCGAACCAGGTACTGATGCGGTGTCACTCCGAGGACCTTGGCGAAAAGGCGAAGGAAGTGAAAGGCGCTGAGCCCAGCCCCGCTCGCAACGCTGTCGAGATCGATAGGCTCGTGTGAGTGCGAATCCATCCAGAGCGCCGCTTCGACTGCGCAGCGGCGATTGCGCGCTCGAGCCTCCGGTGGTTTTAGACTCCGGCCAGAGGCGAGCTCGATGAAGCGGGCGCCGAGCAACATGCCTGCCTCGTCCAGGGCGACGTCGCTTTTGCCCGAGGCGGCTGCCTGCGCAAGCTCGCCCAGCACCATCAGCTCGGGCAGAGGAGGTACACAGCCCGTCCGCCAAATGTTGGTTCGGTCGCCGATCGCCTCGACCAGTGCGGGCGCGAAGTGAAAGACCAAACATTCGTCGCCGTAGGCGTGCTCGTGCGTGCAAACGTACTCGTCACCGGGATGCCCAATGAGAAGCGAGCCCGCGACCAGCTCGAACGACTCGCCGCGGGCGCGATAACCGAAGGTGCCTTTGCGAACGTAGGCGACGGAGAAGTTCTGGTGAAGCTCGGTGAAAGGCTCGTCGGCCGGTCCGACGCTGCACCGGTAGTCGACCGCCGTGATCAACCCTTGCCGCAATACCGTATGAGCCACCCTCTCCCTCTAGCGCCGGCGACAGGGCCGAGCAATTGAAACAGCGAAGCAAGATTCTCCAAGTTACGATCGTCCGGCCGGTGCTATGACCGGCGATCATGGCGGACCAAGCCTTCACGCTGTTCGATACGCCGATTGGCCGATGCGCCATCGCCTGGGGCGCGAGCGGGGTCGTGAGTGTCCAGCTCCCGTCGGCGCGCGAGCTGCAAACGCGCGCCCATTTGCTTCAGCGGTTTCCCGAGGCGCGCGAGCTGCCGCCGACGCCGGAGGTGCAGCGCGCGGTCGAGTGTATTGTTGTGGTTCTGCGCGGCGAGGCGAGCGATCTGTCCAACATCGCGCTGGATATGGACGGGGTCCCGCCGTTTCACCGCCGCGTTTATGAGCTGGCGCGAAGCATTCCACCGGGCGAGACCATCTCGTACGGTGAGATCGCCGCGAAGCTCGGCGCGCCTGGTTCGGCACGCGCAGTGGGACAGGCGCTTGGCAGAAATCCGTTCGCGATCATCGTGCCCTGCCACCGCGTGCTCGCCGCTGGCGGCAAGGTCGGTGGGTTCTCGGCGGACGGCGGAATTACCACCAAGCTGCGCCTTCTGTCGATCGAGGCCGGTCAGGGAAACGGCGAGGGCGAGGCGTTCGAGGGCAATGAAATGTCTGGCTTCGATGCAAGCGAGGCGGTCGAGCACCTCCGCGCTTCCGACCCCGTGCTCGCTCGGCTGATCGATGCCGTCGGTCCCTTCCGCATGCAGCGACAAAAGGCCGCCAGCATCTTCATGGCGCTGGCACAGGCGATCGTCTACCAGCAGCTGAACGGCAAGGCGGCGGCGGCGATCTTCGCGCGCGTGCGCGCGCTCTTTCCGCGCGCACACGAAGGGCCCACGCCTGAGCAGGTCCTGCGCGCTTCCGACCAAAAGCTCCGCGGCGCCGGCCTTTCGCGATCCAAGCTTCTCTCGCTGCGCGATCTCGCGCGCAAGGCGGCGGACGGAGAGATCCCCACCCTCGCCGAGATCCATCGCATGGAGGACGAGGCGATCATCGAGCGCCTCACCGAAGTGCGGGGCATCGGCCGCTGGACGGTCGAGATGCTCCTTATTTTCCGCCTCGGCCGGCCCGACGTGCTCCCTTCCGACGACTACGGAATCCGCAAAGGCTTCGCGATCGCCTTCAAGAAACGGGAGCTACCGTCGCGCCAGCAGCTCGAAAAACGCGGGGCGCGTTGGAAGCCCTACCGCACAGTGGCGAGCTGGTACCTCTGGCGCGCCGCCGAGCAGGCGAAGAAATGACCCGGGCGTTTGCTGCTATCGTTCCAGGTCACTGCGCCGCTGGGGCCCCGGGCAGCAGCGCGCAAAGCTTCTTGCCGGAAGGTGAAGCGACGCAACCGCAGTGATTGTAGCCGCAGTCGACCGTACCGCCGCGGCATTCCATCGTGCACATCACGTCCGCCGGCATCGAGCCGACATTCGCGCGCGCCACGCACTTGTCCGGGTGGCACATCGCGGCGGGCGCGCAATCTGCGTCCTTCTCGCAGGAGTCAGTCGAGAACTTGGGACCGTCTACCGCCGTCGCGGGTAACAGCGGCGTTGACGCATCCCTCGGTGCATTCCCCGCCGGGGGCGATGAGCACACCAGGACCACTCCACTGGACGCCGCGATTGCCGCTCGTAGGAAAGCGCGAATGAACATGTTCGGTTTGTCCGCCGTTGATCGCAGATTCATTTCAGTCCTCCGGACAGCGCCTTTGAATACATCGACGCCTCGTGACGCACCTCCCACGAAGCTTAAAATACACGGATGTCCGACTTGGTGCGCGTCAGCCTTCGATTGAGTTTTGTCCTAGGGACGCTCGGCTGCGCTGCGCACAAGCCAATTGCCTCAGCTCCCGATCCTGCTGCCGATCTCCCGATGCCTTCGGCGTCGAATGCGGCCCGGTCCGGCTCCGGCGAGGGCGATGACCTCGCCACTGCGTTCGATCCGCCGTCCGATGCGGCCGCGCGTCCTTCAGCGAACTCTGCTGGAAGCGATGCGTCTTCTCAGCAGCCCGACCTCGGTGCGGAGAACAAAGTGCGATTTGCCAACCGAATTACGGAGGCCAGGCGATGCCTAGCGTCCCGTCGGGCCGCCGATTGTCAATCGGTGCTCGACGAGTTGAGCGGAATGGCCGATACGCTGGGCCCGGCGCCGCAACAGCAAGTCCTCGAGCTCCGCTATCGGCTCGCGCTCATCGGCAAGGACTTCAAGCTCGCATCGACGGTGGCCCATCGCTGGCTTCTTTCGTGCGGCCCGAAGGGGTCGGACACCTGTCGGAAGCGCGCCATATCGGCTGTCGACCGCGCCGTCCACCAGCTTCCTCGAAGGAGCCCGAGCGAGGATGAGTTGACGCGCATTCGACAGAGCGATTCGTGCGTGCTCAAAGCAGAAGCGCGGCCCCAGTCCGGCCAGGAGTTTCCAGACTGTGCCGGGGCGGCGATCGCGCTGTACCGGAAGCTGGGAGACAAGCTGATGATCTCACGGCTGCTGCTAGCCAAGGGCCGGTGGCTCGAAACGGATCCGCGGCAGGCGTCGCAGGGGGCAAGGCTCTTTACGCAGGCGTACAAGTCCTGTGACGAGCCTCGCTGCCTGGACATTCGACGGCGCTCGCTCAAATCGCTGTGGGCTCTTCACCTCAGGCTTGGCGAGCCGGAGCTTGCGGCCCGTGCGGCCCTCGCCGAGATGCGCCTGGAGTCTGAAGACTTGCCCACCGAGCGACGCGCCTATGCTCGAACCGTTGAGGTGGACCGAGCTTGCGAGGCATTGGACAAGCGCGAAGGTTCAGGCGCCTGCCGTCGGCTGGAAAGGAAGCTGCTCGGCGCGTACACCTTCCACGATTTTTCCGAACGGGCGTCCGCTCGCCAAAGCCTATCGGTGGACGACGTCCGCCTGGTGAACCAGCACTACCAGGTGCTCATCGAGGATTGCCTGGCAGTGGAGGCCAATCGGCTCGAGCAGCCGGGCTCGGTCACCTATCACCTTCGATGGATTGCCCTCACCGACGGCCGCGTCGACCAGGTTACCTTCGACCGGCGGGAGCAGGACCAGGGGCCGCTCGCGGAATGCGTCCGAAAGCAGTTCGCCGTCTGGCGGTACCCGCGATATCAGGGTGAGTACCAGCACATCGATCAGGAGTTCACCATCACTCGCCGCGAGCGCAAGCTCGCCGCCGGTCCGACGCGCTGACCTGCCGAGGTCAACCGATGAGAATCGCCTGCGTTTGCGTCACCTGTGCAACACGGCGCTGCTCGGCGTCGAACAGGTCAGTCTGAACGACCACGGTTGTTCGCCCGACGTGCAAGGGCTTTGACACGCCTCGGACGGGACCGCGCCGAACGGCGCGGAAGAAGTTGGTCTTCGACTCGATGGTCGCGGTCGAACCTCCAGCGGGGAGATTCAATAGAGCGCAGATCGCGCCGAGGGAGTCGGCGAAGGACATCAGCACCCCTCCATGCATTACGCCCGCCGCGGTGCACAACTCGGCGCGCCACTCGATCTCGCCGCGCACCTCCTCCTTGCTCGCCGACTCCAGCTTGATCCCGATTCGCTCCGCGAAGGGCATCAGCGCTGCCAAATCGAGCGGCGTAGGGTCGGCAGGCGGCGTTGAGGGGTCCGGCTTGTTCATCGACATAGAATTTCGCTCGTTCGCCCGTTGACTTCAATCCTCTCGGAGGGTCAGAAACTTTAGGGGCGTTTCGCGCGGAAGTGTAGATTCGAGCGAAGAGAGGCGATGGAAAAGAGAATTGGAGATCCCGCCCTCGCGTCGCGCCTGCGCAAGGTGATGCGCGGCGAGGTGCTGTTCGACGCCTTTACTCGCGGGCGCTACTCGACGGATGCGTCGATCTATCAGATCGAGCCGATTGGAGTCGCCCTGCCAAAGAGTACCGAGGATATCGAGTCGGCGATCGGCGTCGCCCGAGAAGAGGGCTTCCCGGTCATTCCTCGCGGCGGCGGCAGCTCACAAAACGGGCAGACCCTCGGTCAGGCTCTGGTGATGGACACCAGCCGGTACATGAACCAGATCCTGGAAGTCGATCCGGTGGGCGGGTCGGCGATCGTTCAACCTGGAATCGTCCTCGACGAGCTCAACCGGCAGCTGAAAGCGAGCGGTTGGTACTTTCCGGTCGACGTTTCCACCTCCGCCAACGCCACCATCGGGGGAATGACCGGCAACAATTCCGCGGGCACGCGATCAATCAAGTACGGGATCATGGTGCACAACGTGCTCGAGGTGGAGGCGGTGCTGGCCGACGGCTCGCGCGTCCTGTTCGGCGAGCTTCCGGCAGACCTCGGCAGCTCGCCCCGCCGCCTAGCGGAGCTGGCGCAGGCAATGCGCGCGCTGTACGCAAACAACGCCGAGGAAATCGCCCTGCGCGTTCCAAAGCTGCTTCGTCGGGTGGGCGGCTACAACATCGACATGCTTGGCGAGCCACGGCAAAACCTGGCGAAGCTGATGGTTGGCTCGGAAGGAACGCTCGGCTTCTTCACCCGGATCAAGCTGAAGCTGCACCGCATTCCCAAGCACAAGGTCGGCGCCATTTGCCACTTCGATCGCTTTTACGATTCGTTGGACATGACGCGCTTCATCGTCGAGCTCAAGCCATCCGCGGTCGAGCTGGTGGACCGCACGATGATGGAC
>Ga0126369_10003125_pt1 | contig 11936 bp, 6 predicted proteins | sample PanSoiMetaPlot_1_FD_109646 | JGI IMG/M metagenome (GOLD analysis project Ga0126369, IMG submission 109646) | Tropical forest soil microbial communities from Panama - MetaG Plot_1 | ecosystem: Environmental > Terrestrial > Soil > Tropical forest > Bulk soil | place: Panama | collected 2016-02-17 | reverse complement strand
GTTGCTGGAATGTCGTAGCGCTCCAACAACGCTCTAGCAGTATGGAGATTGTTGGCGTATCCATTTTCAAACGTCACCACCACCAACCGGGATGCAAGACTGACATGTCCGGAGGCTTGCGCCAACCGCTGGAGCTGTATCGGGTAGGTATATCTTCGCAAATCCTCAAGGTGCTCGGCGGAGTGCTGTGGTGTCACGTAGAAGGGCCAGGGGTCGGAGCCCACTGCGGCTACGCCATGATACATCAGGATGAGCGCTTTGCAGTCGAACCGCCTCCCGAGTTGCTGAGCCGCCTGACGCCATTGGTTGCATCCGTTTGTCTTCATCAGTACGTCTTGCGTAGGCTAGTATGCTATTAATTTTTCACAGCCCGGACTGTGATTAAGACCTCATAGTCATTATCATGATAATCTAAGGCTTCCCTTTGTATGTCTTCGATTGCTAGCCCATGCAGAAAGGCGACTGCTACAAGGATATTCCCATGACTCTGGACCCTAACGTTTGCCACTGAAAAGACCTCCTCGAACAGCCGCCGAGCTGATGCACTAGTGAATCCCCAGAACCAAGAGTCCGCCCACTCCTTGTGACTGATGCGAGTAATACCCGGAAATGTCGCCAGCACCACACCTCCAGGTTTCAGGATTCGGTGCAAGGTCTGTAATACGGCTCGCGTATCGTATATAAGATGGAGCGTCTGCGTCAGGATGATGCAGTCAAAGGTGTTCGACGCAATGTGATCGGCACAAGTCAGATCCCCTACAAGAGTCGCCCGCGGATTACCTGCGACGACATGCAGTACATCCCTACGCGTAACTCGATTGCTGCCAAACTGACGAGTGTACATGTCGTCTTCGATCTCGAGCACACGTCCCCGAATGTCTGCTGCATAACGCGCGAGAAACTCCTCAACGTAGTAGCGATCAATGGGAAAACCCCTGTCTAAGCCCCAGTGTTGGCTAATGGGCGTGACCCGTCGTAGTACATCCAATGGCAGTGCAGCAACTTGTTCAGTGTGTTGACTGCCAGGTGCGTCCCCCTGTTCGATGAATCGCTGCCACGTACTCGGTGGCCTCTCCCACAATCCCTTGTCCCGTTCAGGATTACCGGTTTGCCTAAGAGGAAGGTCTGGCTCGATGCATACGCCATCCACCAGACTGTGCAGCCGCACGGCAGCTACCTCCACTGCAATATCGCTGCCCCCGACGTCGAATAAGATACGAGCGTTAGGTTCATCCGCGGTAGCGACAAAATCTTCCGCAAAGCTCTGCCACTCTGATGTCAGTTCGATCTGGCTATACAATCCCAGCCCAGTCCAGGGCACATGCGCTCTTGCAAACCCTACGAAGATGGTGCGTGGATGGTCGGCCCGTGCCTGAAAACTCACGGTATATTGATGGTTCCCCTTGACTTTGAGGCGTGGTTGGTTCAGTTGAATATCAAAGCTCACTCCTGTGGCAGCTTGGGCGATATCGATGCGCACCATTCCCGGATTATTAGGTGGGAACACCAGACGCGCTGCATTGTCTTGTGCGACTCGGAGCCACCACATAGGATGTCTGTAGGGGCGCAATGCCTCTTCCAGAGCAGCCCACACTGAGGTGTCCTGAACTCCCTGTGCAGATAAATAGGTCTCAAGCCAGTTCAAAAAGAACAGTCTTGCCTGATGATATTGCCCCGTCTGTTTGACAGCAGAAATGCAAGAGTCTGGGTGAATACGATATCGATCGCCACACGCGCTGGATACGAAGACCGCATGTTGGAGGTATATTTTCACTAAAAATGCTTGATCTTCATACATACCGCGGAAGTCTTCTTCGAACCCACCTACACACTCGATCGTTTCGCGGCGCACCACGAGACCACACAGGCACGGTGCAGTAGCTTTCCCCAAGGGGTAGAGGAGTGGTAACAGGGTAGGCGGCTCGAACAGCCGGTCCGCTTCCACCCCCAGATCGGGCACATAGTCATGTTGGAGATCTTCCGGACGCCCCGTCCAACTGTACCAGTACTGTGTGGCCCCATAAACCATGGCCGCTGTGGGTTGCGATTCCAGGAGAGCCACCTGCTGCACAAGTTTGTGAGGGAGCCAGATATCGTCCGCATCTAGGAACGCAAGATATTGCCCAGTGCTGTTGCGAATACCGAGATTGCGCGTCGCGCTCATACCCCGATTCTGGTGGTTGTCGTGTTCGAGATATCGTATCTTGTCCGGATATCTGTGGGCATAGTTCCGAGCGATTGCAGTGCTGGCATCAGTTGAGCCATCGTCAATCAATAAGAGTTCCCACGCGGTATAGGTCTGAGCAAGTACGCTCGTAATAGCCTCTGCGAGAAACCTCTCCCCATTGAGAAAGATGGTCACAACGGAGACTTTTGCCTCGTGCTTCATCTACTCTGCCTCTTTATAGCCACAACCCGCCAAAAGGCTATTGAATCCCGCCCCCTGGAGATCGCACTCTTTGTGGCTCCTACCATCACTGCATGTGCAGTCGGTGTTCCTAAGCAAGCCACCGCGAAAGCCGACAGCTAAACTCCTCCGCATTCCAATCCTTTACCTCCAAGCGGGGCAATTGAAAGCGATCCGAATCTCGTTGGACCACACTGGCAAAAGTGGAACACGCGCGAGTGAATCCTGCCTCTTGGAGAAGCGGAAGAGTGGCAACTGTACAAGCGCCATACGGATACGCAAAACTGGTGATCGAACTTCCGAGCAGCTCCTCCAAGTCCGATTTGCTCTGTTGAATCTCCTCTCTCTGAATATCCGTCGGCAAGTCCGAGAGAATCGGATGTGTCACTGTGTGAGCGCCGATTTCAAGGAGTCCCTTTCGTTTGAGAGCAACGACTTCCTGGGGTGAAAGCGTGCAGTGAGACGGTCGGACTCCGGCGTCCACACCTGCCCACACCAGTAATTCATCCAACACTTTTCGTTGCTCATTCTTTGGGAGCAACTGCAAGAGTTTCCACAGTGAGACAAAAAGAGCATGCCGCGCACAAGGGGGGGGCTGAGGCACTCTCCAGGTGAGATGCCTATGCCAGGATTCCTCGGTGTAGGCCGCGGCTTCACCTAAATTCCATTGATGTGCCAAGCCATTGACGGTTAAGCGAAGAACTTCAGGGAGTCGCCCAGGCTGCAGTAAGATTCTGTCTAATTCGTCCCACCAGAATTCATGTGCATTACTGAGATATCCGGTCGTCACGAAGACCGTGGCCGGAATCCCGTACCGTTCGAGCAACGGTTGTGCGTTATAAAGATTATCGGCGTACCCATCATCAAAGGTGACGGCTACCGTAGGTCGTGCAATAACATCCCTGTCTACTGCCTCAACGAGCCCTTGGAGGGGCATGATCTCAGTATGTTTGCGCAGCACCTCAAGCTGTTGGGCGAAGCGCTGGGGGCTGACACAGAGGGACCACGGGTCTGAAAACCCCTCGGCTACGCGATGATACATCAGAATGAGAGCCTTGGAGTTCGACGAGGTGCCGAGGTAGCGAACCGCCTGTGACGTTTTGTCGACTCTGGGCACTGCATCACTGCTCTCCGGTTTGACTGCTCTCACTGTGATGGTGACCTCATATCCAGGGTCACGATAATCAAGCTCTTCCTGCGTTAACTCCTCAACTGCCAGTCCGTGCAGAAAAGATATTGCGGCCAGTACATTACCGAACGTTTCGATCTTGACATTTTCCGCCGGGAACACCTCGTGAAATAACTGACGAGCCGACCCACTGGTAAAATTCCAACACCAGGAACCGCCCCATTCATGATCATAGGTTTGGCTGATGCCTGGGAAGGTGGCAAGCAAGACACCACCTGGTTTTAAGATACGGTAAATCGTTTTCACTGCGGCACGTACATCGTAGATAAATTGCAGAGTCTGTGTCAGAATAAAGCAGTCAAACGTGTCTGAGAGAATATGGTCCGCGTTGGTCAGGTCGGCGATAATGGTTGCTTCCGGATCGCCTTCCACCATGTGGAGTATCTCGCTTATCGTGACTCTAGCGCCGCCGAATCGGCGTGTGTACGAGCTCTCGCCTATTTCCAATACTCTGCCACGTACGTCAGTCCCATGACGTGCAAGGAAGTTCTCGATATAGTAACGATCGATGGGGCGACCACGATCACAACCGAAATCTTGACTAAGAGGTGTGCATCGCCGCAGTGAGCCGAAGTGCACTTCCCCTAACGGAATGGCTGGCTCCGCAAGTGTCTGGCCTGATCCAAGTTGACCGCACTGTGTAGCAGGAACCTCCGGGTAGACATAAGCTCCATCGGACAGACGGCGCAGTGTTACCGAGGACACTTCAACTGCGATGTCGCTGACACCAACGTCAAAGTGGATGCGCGCGTTATTTTCATCCTCCGTGGCGACGAAACTTTCTTCAAAGCTTTGCCATTGCGAAGTTAACTGGACTTCGTGATACCATCCAAGGTTACTCCACGGCGCATGGCCTTTGGCAAATCCACAGCCGATGCTGCGCGGACTGTCAGCGCGTGCCATGAAATTGACACCATAGTGATAATCCGCTTGGACTTGTAGTCGTGGAAGACTCATTTGAACGTCATAGCTGATCTTTGTTCCAGCCTGCGTGATAACGATCCGCACCATATCTGGCTTATCTGGTGATACCACTAGGTGTGCCCCATTGCCTTCTGCGACTCGGAGCAACCGTAACCATTTATACTGCTTCTCACTGCCTCGGGGTGCTTCCTGGTATGGTTGTAATGTCTCATTCAAGGCACTTTCTACCTTGGAGTCCATTACCCTTTGCATAGGCTAATACTCCTTAAACTCTCTGACAGCATAGGGAGACGACGAATACAACCTTTATCCTCTCACGCCGGTGTATTCTGTGCGCTGGGTAGCTAAGAGCTTTGAGAGGCGGTCGTAGAATATGGGCTCGCATACGGTGACATCAAATTTTTCTTGGATTTTTCGCACTGCATTCGTACCCAACACAACACGTCGCTCGAAGTCATTCATTAAACCGGCAACGGCCATTGCTAAAGCATGTGCATCACGCTGTGGCACCAGTATGCCATCGTGACCATCATCGATGACTTCACGTATCGATCCGGCATCAGTGGCTACAATAGGAAGGCCGGAGGCCATGGCCTCAAGCAGTGCAGTAGGAATCCCGTCCTTATCGCCGCTTTCAGTCTCAATAAAGGGGGCAACGAAGATAGGTGAAAGCTGGAAGAACTGCTTGATATCCGATGCAGACTTGTGGCCCTCAAGATGAATGATACTGCCGAGATTGTCTGCCTCGATCTGAGCGCGTAATACTCGGGCGTACTCTTTGCTGGTCTCGTTGTCGTCAACGCCGCCAATCACGTGTAACTCGACCTGGACATTTCTCTCTCGGAGATAGCGGACAGCCTCTACTAAGTAGGCATGTCCTTTTTTGGGTTCAATCCGGCTTACGCAGATCAAACGATCGGGCTGTGCCTTCTCTGGATTCTTGAGACGCACGGCTGGAAACTGAGCACTATTAACTGCATTGGGTTTGACAATGATCCGCTCAGGATCGACTTCCGGTGCGATATCAATTAACTCTTGTTTAATCCGCTGGGAGGTGGCGATGACAATGTTACAGGTTGCGAGATGCAGTGGTACCATCTTCAGGATGTAATCCTTGAGCATGTGGTCGGCGTAGCAGCTCACCCCCCGTGGAATATCGAGCAAATAAGACGCAAATAGGGTAAAAAGCGTGCCTTCATAAAAGAAGTAGGAGTGCAGATACTCTGGTTGATAGGCTGCGACCATACGTGTAAATGCAAACGCCTGTAAGAAATGATGATGGCTGCGGAGTTCTTGCGGTGACATGCCAGATGCCTTGCACACCATATCAACGAGTCGGTCGATTTTCTCTGGCATGCGCTGGACAAAGTACGCATAGTCGCGTTGACATATATCTGGGTGTAGGAGCAATTTCCGCCTTCGGTGCCAAAGGCGAGAAAACTGGGATGGTAAGTAGGCTCGTGGATTGAGTTCGGAATAGAGGAATCGGACGTCGAAGCCATGCTGCAGCAACTGCGTAATTTCCTGGTAGACAAAAGTCTGCGAATAGATCGGAAAATGCCAGCAGGCTGTTGCTAGAACATGGCGCCGAGCACCTCGGTCAAGCATCTTCCCGTGCCATCGCTCGGTGCGTAATCGTATGAGCTGAAATTGATGCAGGAGAATGCTCCCGCACTCTTCAGCCCAATGAGGGAGCATTAGGTGACGCGCTCGCATGGTCGGGACATGACGGCGTTGCTTCAGGAGCCCGAATCTCGAGCCTAGACGCACCCAGCGAGTATCTTCCAAGGTCGCGATTCTCGCTGCATGTTCCTGGACGCGCTGCTGCCACTGGCCGCACTGCTGCTCGACCACCGCATACGCTTGCTGGAGTTCTTCGAGTGCCATGCGCTGCTGGTGCAGGGTCTGCTCATGTTCCTGGACGCGCTGCTGCCACTGGCCGCACTGCTGCTCGACCACCGCATACGCTTGCTGGAGTTCTTCGAGTGCCATGCGCTGCTGGTGCAGGGTTTGCTCATGTTCCTGGACGCGCTGCCGCCACTGGCCGCACTGCTGCTCGACCACCGCATACGCTTGCTGGAGTTCTTCGAGTGTCATGCGCTGCTGGTGCAGGGTCTGCTCATGTTCCTCAACGATAGGCCGCCAGGTCGGTGCATGCTGCAGGATCATTTTGGTTAAGGTAGTACGGGTGCGGCGTGCTACATCTGGTGCCCTTGACTGCTGTTCGAGGGCAATAAGGAACTCATCGACGGGTTGTTGTATGTGAGGCCAGAGCTGCTCCAAGGCCGAAGGTGGCTGGCAGGTGGGTAACGGGGCAGCCGCAAAAATACATTGAGCAACAGCATCTGGATAGAGTTCGGAATAGTGGTCCTCCTTGACCATTTCCAGCAGAGGACGTGCATCCTTGCCACAGCCGAGTATGAGACCAGCACACCAGCATAGCAAATAGTACTCCTGAGTCTGAATGAGCTCTGGTGGTAACCCATGAGCATGATCGGGGTGCGGATGTGGCACGCGCGGGTCGGGGGCGTGCCCTTGCTTGAGAACGCGCAGCCCATAGTGCAGCATTGAGCAAGCGTCAAGTGAAGCGGAGTTTGGCCGCATACGGTAGTACGCGAGTACCTCGCGCACTGCACCGAAGCATGCACCCGTGCGGGCGATACGCTGCCATAGATCCCAATCTGCACATTTGCAGAAGGAAGGGTCGAAATTGCCGACGCCTTCAACGAGCGACCTGCGCACAACGCAGGCGTGGACAGGAAAAGCCGAGCGGCGTGCCCAGGTGGAAAACATATCACCTGTAGGTGGCCAGTACTGCTCGACGATGAGCGTGCTGTCAAGGGCTACTCGGGCTGAACCGCAGTGGACGGCATCAAACTCTGGATGAGCTATGAGTTCGTTGGTCATGCGTTCGAGATAGACGGGCGCGATCCAATCATCAGCGTCGAGGAAAAGTAGCCAATCGTAACGCGCGTGGACAATCCCGGTGTTGCGGGCCGCACCTTCACCACCATTGAGCTGCCCGATTAGGCGAATGCGGGCATCTCGCTCCACAAACGTGCCAGCGATTTCGTCCGTTGCGTCGCTCGAGCCATCGTTGACCACAATCGCCTCCCAGTCCGGGGAGGTTTGAGTGCGGAGGGACTCTAGCGTATCTGCAATAGTTTCTGCCGCATTATAAGCGGGGATGATGACAGAGACATGCATGGTCACTCTCGCTTAGCTTGGGTGATTGAGGTACTCATGGTAGTAATCGCTCGATAGGCGTGCAATATAGACATCGGTAAAGGACTGCTCGATAGTTTGGCGTGCGGCAATGCCGAGTCGCTCTCGCATGGCCTGATCTTCGATCAACTGCTCAAGCTTGGCGATGAATGAAGCCGTGTCCCCACTATGGGCGAGGAGTCCATTCTGGCCATCCTGAATTAACTCTGGCATGCCCCCTTGATCCGAGCTGACGATGGCGCAACCAGCAGCCATAGCTTCCAAACAAGCATACGGACAGTTCTCCCAAAGGCTGGGAAGCAGTAATATATCAACTTGGCGCAAAGCAGAACGCACATTAGTCAGATCGAGTTTCCCCACGTAGTGCACTGAGCCTCGGAGCTTCTTTGTCTTGAGATACGGCAGCAAGACATCAGACATGAAATGGAACAGATCCTGCCCAGCAAACACCAAGGCCACTGGGTAGCGCTCCAGGATGGCAGTGGCTATCTCCGTGCAGAGATGGATACCCTTACGAGGTTCCATACGGCCAGAGAAGAAGATCACCAAGCGATCGCAGGACAGGTCGAACTGACGGCGAAAATTCACCTGTTGTGTCGTGTCGAACAAGTCGAGGTCGATACCGTTGGGGATGACCCGAATGGGGGACGTGATGCCGAGCTTCTCCCGCACCTCCTCCGCGAGAAACCGTGAGCACGAGCTGAAGGCCATGGCGCGGCGCATGCCGAGTTGCTCTAGAAACGAGCAGAGAACAATGTCTGTCCGCAGCACGTCATAGTAGTGCATGATGAGTCGGGCAGGTGAATGGAACTTGATGAGCGTTCGCACGCGTGTCAAATGATTGATCAAGAGTCCTTCGGCTCCGCACTCGGGCATTTCGACCAGATCGTAGTGGTGCTCACGCAGGAGAACCTCTAAGCCGCGATACATACAGAGAGCATTTTCCAGCCGGTTCTTGGTCCACCAGAGCTTCAATTTGTCAAGCCGCTGCAAGCAGTGCATCAGATAGCCATCGCTACGGAAGCGATACACTCGTACGCCGTCGTGCTCCTCAGATCGCAGCTGCGTCGGCTTGGTGGCTCCTGCGAGGACGTGCACCTCATGGCCGAGTTTGACCAGTGCACGCGCTTGGTACCAGGTGTAGGTGCCAATGCCGCCAAAGCCCGTTTCAGACGGGTATTCAAAGGATATGAGGGCGATCTTCATGGCCCATGCCCAAGCAAACAGTCGATGTGTTCATGTATTTTCTGTCCTTACGCTGTCGGTATCTTAACGGACCTTGGGACACTTCAGACGTTGCAGCAACCTTTGGCCTAGCCGTTCTAAGGCCCAGCAGGCAGTCTTCGCACTCCTGCCAGGATGTTTGAGCATGAGACGTACTACTTCAACCTGTTCACGCATAGGGAGGTAACCCTCGCTATGCCATTGCGCTCGAGCAAAACTGGCGAGAAGGGCGATATCGTGTGCATCACGAGCGAGGAGGGCGGGGAATCTTTCGAGCAGTTCCCTAGATGGGTGTAGGGAAGTATCGATACCGGTCCGCTGCATCATCGAGGCGCGCTGGACGCAGGAGGTAGCAAGTACCTCGGGTACGGTTACCGCGCTCCATCCTGCGGCCATCACGGCGTTGCACAGATCCCAGGCATCATTCTCTTGATGTTGCAATACACGAAAGCAGCCTACCTCGCAGAGTGCTTCCGTCCGTATGGCACTCAAGGGCGTAGCATCGTTTGCTAGCCACTGATACGGAAAACTTGGGCATGGTTTGATGCGTATTTTCTTAGGTGTCTCTGCATGAGACGTCCAGCAGGAAATCAGACCAACTTCTGGACATCGTTGCAGGATTGACGCACATCGAGCAATAAATCGAGGTTCCAACCGGTCACCAGCCTGTAGAAAAGCACACCCCAGCGGCTTTACTCCTGTGCCGAGCATTGCCTCAATACCTACATTTTTGGCCATGCTGCCTCTGCCCATGCTGGTGTTAATAAGTCGCCAGCCCTCCTGGCATATCTTGCTCAACACCTGGAGCGTTTGTTCCTCCGTCGACCCGGCGTCCACGACGACCACTGCGGCAGGTTTCTCTATCTGTTGCTCGAGACTGTACAAAGACTTATGCAGTAATGCCCCAGCATTGTGGCAAGTTACGACAATAGCCAGACCTTCTGCGGAGCTATCCTGTATGGGGTGGCGCGCTGGTGTCTCGGCACGAGGCCTGCTGGCCCAAGGCATATTGACTGCTAGATGCAGCGAGCGCTTTGCCCCTTGACCCACAAGTTGGTTACGGAAATACAGGTGCTTCTCCACAATGCTGGTGTTGTCACAGAGCCGGCGTATGGCTGCAGCTGCATGATGGCCCATGGCAGCGGTTTGCAGAGCTGGAGTGTCGAGGGCGCGTCTGAGAGCTTCTCCTAGCCCGACACTTCCTGCCTCGCGAGCGAGCCAACCGGTATGGCCGTCCTCGATCATCTCTGCCATACCCCCTGCCGGTGACATAATCACTGGCAAGCCCGAGCCCATGGCCTCAATGCAGGCATACGGAAAATTTTCCCAGCGCGATGGCATAACAGCCATGCGCGCTCTGGCCATGAACTGCGGCAGAGCGCGACGCTCCTGGGCACCACGAAAATGAAAGCGCGGCCTCATCTCTCTGGGAATGCGCTCTGCAACAACCTCCTCGCCGCTAACCTCGTCAGTATCAAGACAGTTGGCCCCGATAAATTCAAAATGGGCCTGCGGATATGCGCGGGCCACTGTCATCGTGGCATCGAGCCATTCGAGAATGCCTTTGCGGCGTTCCAGCCTTCCTATATAACAAATTGTTCCATGCTCCCAAATTTTGTCCTCACGCTCTAGCACAGAAGCCTCGCCCAGCGGATAGGGAATAACCTGAATAGTGTGCTCTGGCAAGCCATAACGGGCCTCCAATTGACGCGCCAAATAGCGACTCGGTGCCAGTATGGCATCGGCCGCCGCAATGCTGGAATCCTCGAGGCGCTTCGCCGTCACGATAGCAGGACGACTCATATCCCAATCGTTGTATCGAGCAATACATTCAGTCGGGGAGTGCAAGTGGATAAGACAAGGCGGCTGCCTTTTCGGTCCCAACCCCAGAGCACGTCTGAGTTGCAGATAGTACAAGGGTGCCTCATACTCTTGCGCTTCGACGATATCGATGCCTTCTTGCTCAATCAGATATTCAGCCAAGAGACTGGCTTGCCAGGAGAAACATTGCGGGTGATAACCCGAGTCAAAGAGTGCTCGTACAACGCTGTTCTTGCGAGCAGCTCTCGGTTTCGGACTTAGGAAGGCTGTCCAGTCTTCAAAAGGCAGTCGGTGCACGATGAGCCGCCCATGACATTGCTCTTCGAGTGCCTTCTCGGCTCCTCTCCACAGTTGGCCGATCACATGGACGGTCTCGCCGATTTCGGCAAGCAACGTAGCAATATGCAGTACATAAGTCCCAATGCCTCCTCCCGGTGCGGGAGGATATTCACGGCATATGATGAGATGTTTCATCAGTGACACATGTCCTTACTCTCCTGCATCTGCCTTGGACATTTTTACTAAGGAAAGGTCGCCTTATCATCCTAAGGGCTTGATGCGCCTTGAGCTAGCAAGAACCATACCAATCTCTAGAATTAGTGTATCGGCGAATTTGTGCCCCCTCTAAGGGACTCACGTAACTGTCTGGAGCCGTGGTGACCGTAGACGCAGGCTCTGTTTGCAACCCGGTACAAAGCTGGTCAGTAAAGGGGTAGTGTCGTAATTTTTGACAGTGGCCTGTAAAAATTCTGACGGTATGGCTCGGGTCTTTGGTGCGGAGTATAAGGTCATAATGAAATGGACCCGCCCCTGTGCGGATCGACGGCAATGAGCCACTATGACTTCCCGAGCAGTGAACCCATTGAGCCACAGGAGGCGCGTCCCATGAAGCATGACATGCACGTCTTCGGGATCGATATCGCAAAGCGCGTGTTTCACGCCGTGGGGAGGGACGACAGGGGCAACGTCGTGTATCGCAAGCGCGTGTCTCGACCTGGCCTCATACCCTGTATCGCGAAGCTGCCCCCGGTACGCATCGGCCTCGAAGCCTGTGGCGGCGCGCACTACTGGGCGAGACGTTTCCGCGCCCATGGCCACGAGGTGAAGCTCATGGCACCCCAGTTCGTGAAGCCGTATGTCAAGTCG
>Ga0126369_10003124_pt1 | contig 11937 bp, 16 predicted proteins | sample PanSoiMetaPlot_1_FD_109646 | JGI IMG/M metagenome (GOLD analysis project Ga0126369, IMG submission 109646) | Tropical forest soil microbial communities from Panama - MetaG Plot_1 | ecosystem: Environmental > Terrestrial > Soil > Tropical forest > Bulk soil | place: Panama | collected 2016-02-17 | reverse complement strand
GGATAATCTTGATTTGCTGTTGGACAAGTTACACGAGCGAGATTGAAATCACCTGCACCAACTATACGCAATCCAACCTGAACTTGACTACCTGCCGTGTTATGTTGAACTTGTAACTTTACTATTGCAATGCCAACTTGGCCACTTGTCCAAACAACATTTACTATGCTTAAATCTGTTGTAACCCAACCAGCAGAACTTGTGGACATTCCAGCAGAAGCACCAGAATAATACCAAGCTGGATAGGCAGCTGTACCTACATTTCCATCTAATTTACCATTAGTGACGGCGTTATTTACGATTTTTGACGTGGCAACACTTGAGTCTATGATTTCATTGAAGCCAACACTAGGTTTTGCTAATTTTGCTTGTGTAACCCCTCCATCTTGGAGTTTTGCAGTAGTGATATTACTATCTATAATCTTGGCGGTAGTGATAGTACCATCGGCTATATTAGCCGTTCCTACTGAATTTGCAGCTAATCCAGGACCAAACAAAGTGCCAGTCAAAACACCACTAAGAGGATCGTTTGTATCTACTTCTTGTTGATCTGCTCCAGTAGGACTTAATACGTGTAAATTATTATTAGCATCAAGCCATAATCTACCGCTTCCCGCTGGCGGGTTTGCAGGTTGAACACCTTGCGAAATATCCACTGCTGTTCCTGCTTGTTGAACCGCTCTACCTATTGCAAGAATTTGTGGGACGTTAAGGAACTGGTCTACATCATACAGGTTTAATTCTGCATTTCTTCCCGCGCCACTTTGATCGACATAGAAAATACCAACACTTTTCCAAGGGCCAGGAAATAAACCATATGATTGACTAGGTAACTTCCAATCCCACGTAGAAGGCGTTAAGCCTGCACTTTCGTTCAGTCGAATATAGCAAATACCATCATTAGGATTCAGTAGAGCAAAAGATAATTTTTCTTCTCTACTAAGAGTAGGGACCAATTGTCCTGTATTCGTGGGGATGGTAAGGACTTGCCCTCTGGCCATTTATTGGAATCCTAAAGGTTTAAATCCCTGACCTGTAATTGCTTGCCACATCTGAGCGCCTTTATTTGTTCCACCAACCCAAACAAAGAATATGCCTAATAAAAGGACAACTATTGCAATCACGCTGCTGCCGCTTCTGGCGCCATTTTGATAATCTCTTGTGCTGCGCCACTTTGCATAGCAATTCCCAAAGCACCTAACAAAATGAGAAGAATTCCAAAGCTAACAAAGATCCAGTTAGGGATATGTTCTTCCTGCCAGGTCTTCCACCAGTTAGCAATTCCTTTCTGCAACCCAGAAAAGTAGCTTCTGAGAATGCATAAAATATCAGGAAATGGGATTTGAATTCCTGGCCCAACTTGAAAAGAAATCGGCGGACAAGAACCTGTATCAGCTTGTGTACTATCGGTTCCAGTAAAAGTGACTTTTCCAATATCAGGATTACCCGATTTGATAGCATTTGCTCTATTCAAAACGTCATTCGAATAAGCTGCTCCACCACCGCCAGAATAGAGATTCAAGGCACAACTAGTATTCCCATTACATTGTGTAAGAAATCCTTTGAGTCTTCTAATTCCTTCTTGAATATTTTCTGTTGGAGTCATCAACGGAATACACGGATAAATCTGAGCATAGCCACATGCACCTGATTTTGGATTAACTGCATCAGCTTTAAAGCCACTTTCCTTACTGACAATACCGAGCCATAAGAACGGATCAATTCCTGCCTTGATTGCTTCTTCTAGATTTAATTGAATGTCAGACTTATGATTTACTTCAAATCCAGTTACACTAGGGACAAATTGGATATCTGGCGGGTTTACTATTTTTCCAACAATGGTTGGGTCATTGGCTCGTCTATCGGCGGCCAGAGATCGTAGCATTGCAACGGCATCGAAATTATTACCGATTCCGCCAGCAGGACCAGTTCCAATACTAATACCATGTCCTATCCCAATATGTAAATGTGATGGAGTAGTTTGTGCATTGCCAGTATTGTCTACTGCCCCGATCTGTTGACCAGCTCTAACAGTATCACCACTTTTAAGAGTAGGTGGATTCAACATATGTGCGTAATAATACGTTAATCCATCTTGCCCTTTAATTTCGATTGCATTCCCGCCAGAATTTGGTGCTGTTTGTTGTGTAGTAACTACGTCAACTGTTCCACTAACTATAGAAACAATTGGAGTCCCTACAGGAACAAAGATATCGCTTCCGCCGCTGTAACCTCCATGACTAGCTATCGCCCCAGTATATCCAGGTAATGGAAATACTCTTGATGGAGTAACTGTTGTATCAACCATGTTCTATATCACTAGGATAACTCTTTCCGCCAAAGAAAGAGGTAGCAGGCATGTAGCCTTTATTTCGATTTATCATAAACTGCAAATGAGCGTCCCAAGTATTGGCATTACCATCTGTGACGATATTTTGTTGGTCGCCAATAGCAGTCAAAACACTTGCAGGATTAACAACTGGTATTAAATGTCTGTTGCCTAACTGATTTGCAAAATAGGTAAAGAAATGACCTCCATTTGTAGGGTTCATTTCATAACCATTAAACTGCAAGTTATTTATTTGGACTTGTTTAGGAATGGCTTGAACAAGACTGCCAACACTTGAAGCAACCGAGCTGAGGCCAATATCAGTTTGAGGATAGCTACTAGAAATGCGAGTAAGAATATCTGTAGGTACAGGCTTAGTGTATGAAACTTGTGTGCCAGAACTACTAGCATGCCAATCTAATGCAGGATTCTGTGAACCTTCTTTCTGAATCTGCGCTCTAAGATCATTAGTCTCTAATCCAATCCACGATGCTTCCAGTGGATTCCCCGCTAATGGTTTAGAGATCCCACCACTAGTTTTACTATTAGATAATCCTTTAAAGATACCACTAAGAATACTGTCAAGATTATTCATACTGTTCGCTGAGAAAAGAATACATTTGGATCAGACGAAGATGAGCCAACTGGCCAACTAGGATCGGACATTAAACCTTGACTGCTACCGTAGCCAGGTTGTCCAGTACCTTGATAAGAACCGATGTGTACTCTATGGTCATTTCCAACAAAATAACCACTGCCAAGATTAATGGGAATTACTTGTTGCCCCAACTGATTTAGCTGTGAGGTATTTACTGTTTGGGTAGCAAGAATCTGATTAACCTGGCCTAAAAGACTCTGGTATCCTTGAGTAGCAATATTGGCGTTAGCAGCTGTATTACTTACTGCTTGTTGAGTCTCAGTTTGCAATACTCCGAGATTCTGTAAAATGGTTGTTAAACTTTGTGCCAAACCAACATTCTGTGTACCGAGTGAAGCAATAGCTTGAGTTAACTGATTTTCACTCGCTTGAACGGTTCCTAATGAACCTTGCAAATAGGTATTCAAACTGGCAAAACTTTGATTTAACTGTGCACTTTGTGTGTCGATTTCAGCGCCTAAGTTTTCGCCAACACCCGTTAGTTGGCTACTCAGATCGGCATTACCCGTTGTAACTTTGCCCTGTAAATCGAGAATACCTTGTTGCAAGGAACCGAGCATAATTGCAGTATTCGGCAATAACGTTCCTTTCTGCCCATCGCTAGGCGTGCCTGCTTTTCTTGTAAGAAAAACAATGAGACCAATTCCACCACCAACAAACATTAAGAGAATTGGTGTAGGAATTCCAGTACCAAATCCTTCTTTTGATTCGCCAGGTTGTTTAGGAACTTCAATATCCACGGCGGGCATTAACTTGCCCTCCGAATGGGCAAACAACTAGCTGCGCTAGTTTTATTGTCAACAGCAGGCATTAGCTTGCCCCAAGTTGAGAATTAGCAAGTTGCCATCTGGCGATAACGTCTGGACTGATACTGCGTCTAATTGTCAATTGAATTGATGGGATATCCTGTGTAGCAAACTGCAATTGTCTATGCGTAGGAGTTTCTGTATATCCTGCATTATTTACATAGCTTCTACTTAATCCAGGATAATACAATCGGTTTGCGTTATATGAACTAGGGACGGTAGGGAATGGGGTAGGTTGAGTATCAACTACCGTCCCAAGAACATTAAGAAACCAATTAGGATCTACGGCACCAACAATTGGAATTACAGCAGCAGGATTCCCGATGATTGTGGTATTAACCGATCCTGCTAGTTGCATCTATGATCCTGGCCGACCTTGTAAGACGGTTACTATTTTTACGTATTGTCCACCTAACGTCGTGACAATATTTTTGAAATCGCCCGCATGACTGAGAATAAGATAGGCGAGAATTGCAAGAAATGTTCCAGTAATTAGCTCGCCGAAATCCATGTTTTATCGTCCTTGCAAAGCTCTCACCGCATCTGTATACACCGAGCCTACTGCCGATGCTGCCGTTGAGAATTTGTCAGCATTGGCAATAACAAGGTAAGCGAGAATGAGAGTAATTGTACCCTCAATGATTCTTCCGCCCATATATTACTTTCTGTTCAAGTAGAACATAGCGATTCCGAGTAACGTAACTAATGCAAATGCACTTGCGTATTGTGGAAACCAGATTCCAATGGCCGAGTACAAAAGAATCATCACAATGAGCGCAAGAATGTATCCTCCGAAGTTTCTACCGAAAGTTGCGGCATCCATTAGCTCGTCTCTTGGGGTCCCTGCAAATCTCTGATTTGTGGGGTCATGATTTAATGGCGCTCATAATTGCGGTCCATTTTCCTGTAGCAACTAACCAAACAACGAGCGCACCAATAATGAGAAGAAAGGCAGCATTACCCACGAATAAACACGCCACCTTTAAAGAATGTTTTAGGTAGAAACGTACTAGCAACAAACATTATAGCAAGCATAATAAAGCCAAGGGCAATCACTTGTTGATACGTCATGAATGTAGCCAAGTGACTGCCCAAAGCTCCCGCAACTACTGTAGTGAAGAATGTATCCATTTTTGTCCTTACGCTTCACCACCCATTTCAAGTGCAATTCTCAGAACAACCAATGCAAGAACAAAGCCAAGCCATGTAAAAGCAGCACCACTACCTACAGGTTGAGGTGTACTACCAACTTGACCACTGCCTGTAACGCTACTTGCATTCGGTCCTGTAACTTGCGTTACTGGATTGAAGATAGCACCTGCCGCACTAGAACTGCCATACACATCATTAACGTTAAGAGTAGCCATCTATTTGGTTCCTTTATCACTTGACCATTGCCAACAAGAACAACGCGATATTGATAACAACTGAAAGACCAAACAAGAACAAGCCATAACCAGAAATTGTTCTAAGTGAAGGCATTAGAAAACCTTATTGCAGCACAACGAGTTGTCGGCGAACGTCATACGAGGTATAGGCGCCAGTCGTTGTAATGACGCTAGCAAGGTCCGTAACAAGACTTGAATTAAAGACGTCTCGGGTTAACCCGTAATTACCCAATCCAGACGAGCCAAGAAGATCGAAGAAAATGCCGCCTGCTGGTCGGGCTCTACCTCTAAATCTTCTGAATTCCAAATCAAGGTATGGCACATCTGTAGACTGAAGATAATCGGATTGATTGACTCTAATTTGTGCTTTAGAAAATCCGTCAGCACCTGCGGCACCAATTCCGATACCGTGTAAGACTTGCAAATAGGTATTACCACGAGGCCAGTTATAAACCCAATCTTGAGCGCCTGAAATAGCTTGTTGATCTTCTAGAGTTTGGTGAATGATATTGATTGGCGGGAAATCATTTGGATCAACAGGAACCGTGAACAACTCGATATATGGAACCGCGGTACAGGTATACGTAGCACCGCCAGTAAGAACTACTGTACCGTCAGCAGTCCAGTCTATATTGAGAGTCAATAAGGTCTGTTCATTCTGCAACAAAATGAGACCCAATGGGTCTCTCATGTTGATAGCTACAGGAATAACCATATCAAGGTTAAATGCCGCTGCAGCTACTGCCGACCTTGCGTTATTTTGACCGCTTACATCAATGTATTCCGATTCAAGAACTTCCCTGAGAAGATAGTTGTAACCTGCACCAGAGACATTGAAGATATCAATACCGCTATTAAGTGTGAGCCTAACCCTAGAAAGAACTGAAGCAAAGCCTAGAGAGCTCGCGGTGGTAACGGTGCCTGTAACTGTACCGCGAATTGCCAGAACAATGCTTGCCAACAAACCCGTCTTGGGTAAGTTGATAGAAGTTGTACCACCGCCTACGGGCTTTGTTTGAGTAGGAAGTTGAACGATCTTTCTTCTTGTGTTGGCAACAAAGCCGCCAGCCATTCGATTTCATTCTTTCTTTCCTGCCTTCTATTATTAGATCTAGTTTCAATTTAAGCCTAAATTTAAATGCTGGCAAACAGCTTAGCAAGTGAGTCCAAGAATGGAATTCCTTGTCCCCACATTGAAAATACGAATTTCCAGAACGAAATAAAGGTTACAGCCATCAAACCAACAACAGTCCAGTTAAGCAAACTAGGTTTTACGTCGGCGAAATCAAGCGTCATCTTCGTGTTTCTACTTTCTGGAATTTCTGTGAAGTCCCCATATTCGGTTCGCGTTTTTCCCCATTAATTCGCAATTGATCTACATATAAAGGATGATCCCAATAAATGTTATACATCCAGAAACCATGCGGATCACTAACGGGAATCGGCTCGAGAACTTCTGGCCCCATCAATTCAGCTAAACGTTTACGATCATCCTGCAATTGTGTTCTGAATGCAAAAAACCAATCACATTCAGATAGTGTAAACATGGGTACCCAAGCAGGTCGTTGTGTTGCTCCCCATACGCCAACAATTCTCTCTCTACCCTGCGTATAAAGCTGTGAGAGAATCCTAGGCGGTGCAATTCTTCCAAACTCAACGAGAGCATACAATTCGTCGATGTAAACAACACAGTTACCAGAGTCCCACGCAACTTGTAAATAACTGTTCCATTCACTTGTGTCATAGCTTCTAACTAATAGGCGAGCATCCTTTCCGCGTTGTAAATCCCTTAATCCTCCACTATCTACCCAATCTAAATGCCATTCAGCAGGATCGATCATAGCTTTAGGATCAAGTACCATAAGTCGATCAAGATTACGAGTAAGATATTTCATAAGAAAAGTCTTACCAGAACCTGTCTTACCAACAGTAATTAATCGTTGGCTAGAATCAATCAGAATTTTAACCATTTAAGAATTCATCTTACCTAGTTGATCTTTGAGAGCAGGATTCTGTGTATGCTCAAAACTCTGATAATTCGATGTTCTAATTTGTGGACCAAACAATGTGCTTCCACGTAAGGGAATATTGATCGAACCGCGTTGTTGAATATCAACACTTGGCTTCAATTTTGACCATAAGACTTGATACCATTGTACGGGATTAGGCACCGCTAATCTTCTTTCTTCTCTCGGCGTCATCATCCTGAATGCCAAGGTCTTTAATAATCTGCTCGTTACCTCTCAATGCATCTGGTTCCAATGCATCGTCGTTCGCACTTGCTCGAATATATTGCTTTGGTGTTACTGGATTTGCTGGTTTTGGAGCAGGAGTGGGCTCAGCCATCAAAAACCTCTAAATAGCACTATTCATATACTGACTAATGATGTTTGGGACAGGAACAGCTAATCCGTCACGATCGCCAGGTGTTGTTCTCTGCACAATTTGTTCGGGCGCGGCGGCAACTGGCGATTCTTTATCTTCTTGGATTTCATTAACTTTAGGTTTACCAAATCTAGGTATACTAACTCCCCTAAATACACGCGTAAAATAGATTGACATTCCTAAACCTAAGAAACCAATATCAAAGAGTAGTCCTCCTTTCTGTAGCACGCTGATAGGAATTGCGGCAATACGACGTTGTAATGGTCCCTGTAATACTCCGCGTTCCCAATCGGTCATTTCACCAATGGGTCCGCGAGCAGTAATACAGGCTACTTCAAGACCACTAAGCAAGAATTTTGCCTGAGCGGTAGAGTCTTCAAACGATGGGTAAATAGGTGCTTTTGAAGGTCTACCAACTTTTCGCTTTTCTGAAGAAACTTCTTTTTCTTCTGGTAATGTAGGTGGCTTTCCTTTTACCTTTTCAGAAAACGCGGGCCGCGTATCACTAACCGAGACCGAGGCTTTTCTTTCTTCTGTGATTTGTCTTTGTCTTCTTGGCCTTCCAATTTCTGTTGTTGTACTGTTATCTCCGAAGGCTTCTCTTGTGTCTTGTTCTGTTGCTCGCCTGAATCTGATTTTGTTTCTCTTGGCTTCAATTCCGTTAGTGTTGTCGTTATTGACGTCAGACTCTGCGACAATTCCCCTATCTTCGTTTTCAGCCATTCTCCATCAACCTCATATTTCGATTCATCTTCTTTTTTATCTTCTTGTGTCATATCGTCCTTGGGCTCCCCGCAAATCAAAGATTTGCGGGGGTTTAGGCACTACCTGGCCAAACAATAATATCTCGCCAACGTCTACAAGCAATTATTCCACCATAGCCTGTACCATCGCCTAACGATGTTCTAATCGTAATATAGTCACTAATTCCAGGTAATCTTGCAATACCTCCACCGCCAATTGCTACACCACCACCACTAACACCAGGCCCTAAATAAATATACAATGCAGCTTTACTTGCATTTGCAGTAGGTAACAAGTAAATCAACCAGTAATCAGGAAGACCAGCATCTGTATTAAAGGTTTGTACTGTTCCTAATGCACCGAGCGTGAAGTTAAATACTTGGTATTGTGGGGTATCATTTTTATCTGGTTCTGGACTATTCCAACCGCTAATATCTTGTTTTGGTCTATCTCCAACAATTAGTGGTTCTGTTTGCGTAAGCAAAGCTTGCATTTCAAGTGTCGGTTGAAATGTGCTTATTTGTGGCGAATTAGCCATAAGATCCTCACTAACTAAAGTTGTGACCTAGTGTACCATCCTTACGCCTAAACCCAGGCAGGAATGCAGGTCTAAGGCAGGTGTGGTACACTGGTCACCAGTGAGGTGGGTAAGCCCTCACAATTGCAGCGTAGCAGGCAGGAACCATGACTGTCAAGTTTCGATTTATTGCCGACGAGAATTACATCAATTCATTCAATTATAGATCGGCTAGTAATAGGGAGAATAGAAGCCACCACACTACTTTATTAGATGTTCCAGTCGTCGGTATTGATGGTGAGGGTTATAACGATCCAGAAAAAGACCATCATTACGATATCATTGCAGCGGCAGGAAAAGATTGGACAGACCACAAACTAGCAGAAATAGAACTGAAACCAGAAGAAATATTTGAATTTCTTCTAAGCCTTCCCGAGAAGTATGGGAAGGCTTTATATTTTATCTACGGTGGAAGTTATGACTTTAATATGTGGATCAAGCGTTTTGGGGATCGGGCGCTTGAACGATTGATTATAGCGGGGAGGTGCAAGTACCAACACTATAAAATCTCATGGAAACCGAAGCGGGAAATTATTATTACTGATTTGCTTAGTTTAGAATGTAAGATTAATGATAAGGGTAAACATAAAGGAAGGCACAAGCATACTTATACACGGCAGATACATATTTACGATGTAATTGGCTTCTTTCAAATGTCATTTGTGGAGGCTCTAAAGGACTGGAAAACTGTCGATCAAGAAACCATCGAGCAAATTGCTGTAATGAAGAAAAAGCGCGGCAATTTCTCACAAGAAGAAAAGGCCAAGATTCTTGCATATTGTCTTGACGAATGTCGATTACTTGTCAAGCTTGGCGAAGATTTTCGGGCAGCATGTAATCGGGCAGATATCAAACCTCGTCATTGGTATGGAGCAGGCGCATTAGCTGCAACCTTAATGCGTAACTATGGAATCAAAGATTACATAGCTGAATGCCCCGAAGTAAGGTTGTATCAAGTTCATGCTTATTTCGGTGGTCGTACAGAAATTTCTTATCAGGGTAGATTACCACACGGTGGCTATCAATATGACATTAATTCGGCTTATCCTACCGCTATGGTTGATCTACCTTGTTTGGTTCACGGTGAATGGAGATTTCATACAAGTCCCGCCAATAATTATTACAAATACAAATATGGAATGTGGAGGGTAAGCTGGAATACACATGGTGCTTTATGGAATCCTTTTCCTTGGCGAGATGAGAAGGGAAGAATCTTCTATCCAGATAAAGGAATGGGCATCTACCATCGTATAGAAATAGATGCTGCTATTGCCTTGTTTCCCGAAGCAGATATTACGATTTATGAGGGTTGGACATTTGAGCCTAAATGCACTCACAAACCATTTGGATTTATTCCAGAAAAAGCAGAATATCGCCTTAAATTAAAAGCTGAAAAAGACCCTGCGGCTAAACCGCTCAAACTCGGGCTCAATAGTTTATATGGTAAAACGGCTCAAACATTGGGGAAAGATCCGCCTTATCAAAACTTCTTCTGGGCTGGTCTTATCACAGCGACAACAAGAGCAAAGCTTCTTAACGCAATTAGATATTGTTCTGGTACTGTGTATTCTGTTGCTACTGACGGTCTTATTTCTAGCGTTGAGATTGATGAGCTATCTGTAGGTAGAAGTCTCGGTCAATGGGAACGGACAACAATTGTTGAAGGCTTTCTAGTTAAACCTGGCATCTATAAATGGAAGGACAATTTAGGCGATTGGCACTATGGAACAAGAGGGTTTACCAAAGATGAGGCTAAATGGGAGGAAATAGAAGCATTATGGGATAACAAACAATTCATAAGAAAATGGAAATTTCCAGCTGATAGATTTATCGGTTTGATTCAAGCTTGGCATAGAGGTGAGGGATGGCGAGAATTTTTCGGCAAATGGATTGAGGCAGGACGTGAGGTAAGCTTCCACCCAACAATAATGACTAGAGAATGGGATGTACATTCTGGTTGGACCTTACCGATAGGAGTATCACGAGAATCATTATTATCATTAATTCCAGCTTTTATTAGGCTTAAATATACTTGTTGGTGTAACAATAATTTAGTTCTAAGTAGTCGATACAGTAAAGCTAAGGAAGGAGGTTTGTCAGACTTTTTACAATTCTTGATTGACGATGACCAGCCATAATCGAAAGCCGTTAAGTGGACACTTATTACGGCGACTTTCAAGAATTCTCAGACAGTGCATACGATTACTTCGACCATCACTATGGACATTATCCCAATAGTGACCAGGATGAATGGCTGCAATTAATATGGGAAACATTCCAAGAAAACGGATGGATTGATTGGGAAAAGACACGCGATGGAGCGTGGTGGTTTTGGATGACTGAAGTATTGGGATTCGACCCAGAACTTATAGAAAACTACATTGGAACTTAGAATGTTTACGGGTAGAGAATTCGCTAATGAATCAGAACAAGCCTATTGGGCATGGTCTTACAAACACCTTGCCTTACTGGATAGGGAAGCGTCAGTATCTAGAGAATGCTTCAATGCGGGATTCTATCTTGGGGCACAATACGCAATGCATACCAGCGGAGAATTGTCACCACATCTAGCGAGATTCTTGGAATTTACTATGTGGCTGACGGAACGGAACGTTTCTGACGCACAATTGCCGTTACCAACCCCGCCTTACTGACAGATTTCAGCAAAACGTGAACGGCTGTAACGGGATTGTAACGTGTTTTCCAAATACCTACTAGATCTAGTAGGTAGCGCAGTCAAACACCTACTAGATGTTGTATGTTCCTTGACAGGGGGTGGTAAGCTTTGCTTGCTCGCAAGAGAGCAAGCAGCTTACCATACCAAGAGTAGCCAAGGCCCAAGCTAACGGGTTGCATTTCCGTAGCCAAGCGACATTTGATCCCGCGCACTAATCGACCAATTGATAGCGCAATTTGGAATCCGATTCCTTGCCTTTCTCTTACTGGCAACTTCTGACTGAATTGTTCCTAGCATTGGCAGACGAATACTCATAGTGCCTATGGAAATAACTAGGTTTGGGCAAACTGTATCTTGATTAGAAAGGAGTATT
>Ga0126369_10003123_pt1 | contig 11939 bp, 13 predicted proteins | sample PanSoiMetaPlot_1_FD_109646 | JGI IMG/M metagenome (GOLD analysis project Ga0126369, IMG submission 109646) | Tropical forest soil microbial communities from Panama - MetaG Plot_1 | ecosystem: Environmental > Terrestrial > Soil > Tropical forest > Bulk soil | place: Panama | collected 2016-02-17 | reverse complement strand
CTGCTCAACTCGCTCGGGGCGACACCCGTCGCCGATCCAAGCGTGCCGGCCTACGTTCGCGCGTTGAACGGCGCGCTGGATCAAGCGCCGCGCGACGTGGCGTTCAACAATCAATTCACGCCGCCGTTGTTGCCTGCGGCGGCCTTCGCGACGCCGACGTCCTACCAGCCGCTCCCGGCCGCCGCCGGGATCCCGATCAACGTGACGCCGGTCGGCAATCCCGGCACGCTGGAGCTCACGAGCACGGTCGACATGGTCCCCGCGAAGATGTACACGACGTTCTTCACCGGCGACGCGGGCGCGTTGAGTCAGAGCTTCCAGCAGACCGATCGGCGCAGGATCACTGACTTCGCTAAGATCACTTTCTACGACGCGGCGCCCGTGGCCGCCTCTATCGAGGTCCAGATCCTCGATCCCGGGACGGACCCGCTCACGGCCCCGATCTCCCTCGCGGTTCTCACGCCGGGCGCCGTGCTCACGACCACAAAACCCCCCGGGACGTACGAGATCTCACTGCTCGAGACCGACGCCGCGGGCACGACGACGGTCGTCGGGGGCCCGGTCACCGTGACGATCGCCGAGAAAGGCCTGTACGGAACCGTCTTTTCGAACGATGCGAACGGCACGACGGTCGACATGACGTTGTTCGACGACTTCAACTAGCGCGCTGCAACGGCGCACCGAAGATGACAGCATGCGGTTTCGAAGCCTGTCGGTCGGCTTGACGCTGATCGCGCTCGCGAGCGTGACTGCGTTCGCGCAGCAACCGCGCAGCGGTGAATGCGATCGGCGCTGCCTGCTCGCGTTCCTGACCGAGTACACCGAGGCACTGACCGACAACAACGTCGCGCGGCTCGCGGTGGGGACGACCGTCCGCGTGACGAGCAACGGTCAGCTCGCGGAGCTCGGCAAGGGCCAGGTTTGGGGACCGGCACGCCGGCTCCCGTACCGACAGGCTTTCGTCGATCCCCTAAGCGGGGCGGCCGTGTTCTATGGCGTCGTGACGACTGCTGCGCGTGCAACCCGTGCTGGAGCGCGGGCGCAAGGCGAGGCGGCGGCGGAGCATTCGTGGTTCTACGTCGTGCGCCTCAAGATCGAGGCGCAGCGGATCACCGAGGTCGAAGAGGTCTCTTACGAGCCGCCTCCCGGCGGCTTCGGCGCGACGCCCGCGTCACTGACCTTACCGGACCGGATCTTCGACACATGGCTGCCGCAATCGGAGCGAGTGTCCCGCCAACAGCTCTTCGATACCGCGAACAAATATTTCGACGCGGTCTCGCACAAGATCGACTACCACAACGTGCCGTGGCACCCGGAGTGTCAGAGGATCGAGCTCGGCGTGTTCACCGTGAACTCAGAGCGCTCGCCGGGCAGCTGCGGCGGCGAGTTCCAGGTGCCGTCGGTGAAGTGGAACGTCGAGAACCGGCGCTTCTACATCGCCGACGTCGAGCGCGGCCTCGTGCTTGCGATCGCCAATTTCATGACGCCGCCCGAATATCCGCGCAACAACGGCTCGGTCGTGTTCGAAGTATTCAAGGTACAGGACGGCTTGATCCGTCAGATCCACGCTTTTTTCCGCGGCAACGGACAACCGGTTTCGGGCTGGGGTGAAGGCCCGGGATCCTGACGTCACGCGCCGAGACGGCCGCAGCAGCCGAGTTGCTGCCGTATATAATTGGTGGTCCGTCGTCCCCGTAGTTCAATGGATAGAATGGGGTCCTCCTAAGACCCAGATACAGGTTCGATTCCTGTCGGGGACGCCAGCGCTTTATTCAGAGAATGACGTTCAAGTTTCACGTCTAATTAACTGATTATAAAAAGATATAGCTCCGGACACGGCTCATCACATCCAACAGCAGCCTGCGCTAGACGCCGAAGGAATTCGCGAAGCGCGCCGCCGTGAACACGCTCGGCTACGTCGCCGAATTCACCTTCGCCGCATCCACTGAGAGATTAGTCTCTTTGTCAAACGGCTGTAGCCCGATGCTCAAAACGGGGACGACCGCCGCCGGCATCAAATTAGTTTCGTTGGGTCCGGCGTTGGTCGCTCCGACGCCGAACTTCACATAGAGACCCCAAATCCCCTCCTTTATTCCTAGCTCCCTAACGAGAACAGTGGCGAGCTCTTTGTGAGAGAACGTGTATTGCGTGATGTCAGGCATTGAGCATGCTCCGGAAGGTACCGGACGTTCCGACTACAGTGACGCCGGAGCGGATCTCATAGCGATGTCTCTGAGTTTGATCTGTCGCCGCCTTAGCCTCGATTTGATATGGACGAATCATGAACTCCTGATACGTTAGATATGCGGGTTGAGGCTGCACCTTAAGATCGGAAAAGTCTTTCGGCTTACCACAACGATGCCAGCACTCGAGAAAGACCTCTGGCTGAATCGGTCCATTTATGTTTTCAGGATCTCCGTCGTCGTAAGTAACGATCGTGACCTTCGCCTGCAGTGCTCGACGGGCGTATTCAACGATCCTCTTTACCGTTAAATTTCCGGGCTTGTTAAGCATCTGAGAAACGCTGCCCTCCGAGACGCCGAGTCTCTTTGCGATATCCGCTTGACTCGAGTGGTCGAGGCTTCGTGCAACGAAACGAACAAAGCCGGCGGCGATCTCAAGGGCAAACGCGGTCGTACTCTCTTCAGTCCAGTGCTTCGTGAATTTTGTCCGCATGATTCCTTGTCGGTAACTTGATGGCGTTGATGACGCGATTGTTTCTCGATCACGGGTCGCAGCCGAAATCCGTCGATGCCTGATCAATGTTTTTTGCGTCTTCGGTCGCCCAATAGCAAAAAACCTGATCGCAAAGTTCGTCGCGGATTCGTTGTTAGCCGGAAAGCACTCCCGCGCGTCGAGCTCCGCGTGTGGCCCAATCCAAAATGCGAGCCCTCGTACCGGGCAGGTCGCCAGGCCCGGAATCTCAGCAATGTCGAAAACCGATTGCGCGCGACCATCTATACTTTATGTATAACTAAATATCGATGGTCGTACTTTATGCATATATAAAGCTCCTGTCAAAACCGGGATGCACGCTCGAGGATGCGTCCCCGATCCAAACGCGATCCGCTTAACGAACCGTTCGGTCGCCGTCGATCGCATGGCAGCGCCCTTTAGGCGCCCGTGCGGCAGGAACGGCCTTCGCTTTTCGTTTCGACTGCTGCGCCCCGAGGGCGCCGGGGCAGCGGCGACCTGCGAGACCAATCGCACTTTCGGGCGGCCTTGGAGGAAGCTGGCGGCGACGTCCTGTTCGCCCGGACTGCTCGCGCCGGGCAAGACCCTTATGAGCGAGGTGCCCGGCGCGGGACAACGGTCGCGTAGACCTGCCTTGTCTCTCTTGTGAGCGCCGAAGTGGGTTCGCGGCAGACGGGACGGCGCAATCGAGGGCGAGGCGCCGTCTCCGAACGGGATCAGGTGACCCGCTATGCGGTGCTACGCACCCGGACCGCCGCGGTACCTAAGCCCTTCGCGATGTCGTCAGCGGGGTTGGCTCTTCTCGAGACCGTGGTGACATGCTCGCGTGTGCGGTAGCGCCGGCGAGCACGTGTTACCGCGGTCTATGTCTTAGCCGTCTTCCGCGCAGAACGCTGATTCATGGTCTCGAGTAGAGCGACCGGAAGAACCTTCTCCGCACCGCCTCTCAGAATTCGGACGTACTTGCGGCGACGGTCGGAAGGATGATTTTCGTAGCGCAACAGCGCCACGTCGCCGCCATCCATTGTGAGCTGCCATACGATGCGCGAAGCGGAGGATAGCGGCAGCTGCACGTGTCGAGCTAGGGAGGCGATCGTGTGCTGCATCCCTCGCCTCTCTGCCTGAATCACCTCCAGCAGAGCTCTGTATTGATACAAGCTCAGCGTGGGAAAGCGATCCTGAATCATGGCGAGATCCGCGAGCAACGCATCGAGAACCGCAGACTCATCTCCGTTCGTCGAGACTGCTCCAGTCTTCTTCCTACCTGAATCGCGCATCACCCTCACCAGCTGCGCCTTTCGGCGGGCGAATTCTAATTCACTATGTGACGTATTGTCGTGGAAACGGGTTGTTCTCGTACTCGTTGTGGAGCGCATCGATACTGATGACACGACTCGCTCGAGCGGAGAAACGACCAATAGCCAGCACGATTCGACAAGGTGGATTACGGCCTGTGTTACGGTGCCGATGACACACCACGAGGCGGCGCGGACCTCGCTGCCCGAAACCGTCGCGCGGTTCGAAAGCGACAGGCGGACTTCGACCCGATAACCACGTAGCTGAGGAGAAGAGTCGGGAATTCATCACCGAGGGGCGGCGGGAGAAGTTCTATCGATCAATCCCGAAATCGAGAAACCGGATCCCATTCCGCTCCTAAATCCGCTCGGACCCTGGGCCATGCGAGCGATTGTCTGTGTGAGGTACGGAACACCCGGGGTCCTGCACCTAACGGACGTGGAGAAGCCAGCCCCCCGGGGCCGACGAGGTGTTGATACGGATCAGGGCCACGACCTATCACATCGGCGATGTCCGGGTCCGTCGCGCCGATGTTCCATGGTGGGCGTAGATTCCGTTTCGGCTGTACATGGGCTCGAGGAAGCTGAAAACCGCGATTCTCGGGACGGAGCCGTTGGGAATAGTGGAAGCGACCGGCAGTGCGGCCCGCGGGTTTCGGCGTGGGAGACCGGTCCTGGCATCGTCCCCTTTCAGGCTAGGCGCGTACGCCGAGTCTTCCGGAGAATGCCCCGAACGTGAAACGGGGGGTTAGTTGCCCTCAAACCCTCAAACACGAGATTCGAGGAAGCAGCCGCCGGTCTTCCGACCGGGGGGCTCACTGCCCAGAGCGTGCTCAGGAAGGCCACCATCGAGCCCCGGCGGAGGGTGTTGATCTACGGCGCCTCGGGAAGCGGTCGACGTCTTCGCAGTACAACCGGCGAAATACGTCGGCAGCCTCTCGCGCGCGCCGCCGCGAAACGATTGTGCGGCGCCACGGCTTGCGGTTCAACGTGCTGAGAGATGTTGGTCCAGTCGCGCGAATGGCTACGGCCGAGCTGACGGTCCTGACTAGCCTGGTTCAGGCCGGCAGACTCCGCACCTTCATCGACAGGCAGCACTCGCTGGACGACATCAGGGAAGCGCACGCCTGTGTCGGCCAATGGCACAAACGCGGGCACGTGGTCATAACAGCCGATCCCGATTAGCGGATTGCCTGGCCGATACACCGCGATGTCGGGCCGTGTTCTCATGGGTGACATTCACCGCCGCGCATACGCCGGCACCGCAGTTGCCGGTGCGTGCGACGTAGTCTTTGAGTACCTTAGTACGTGGAAGTTGTCGCATTGATAAGAGCCACATAGCAGACGCTGACGTGAACCACGACATTATCGACGTTAAGAACCTAACCAAGAAATTCGGCGATTTCACCGCCGTTAACGAGATCTCGTTTTCGGTTGGATCGGGTGAGCGGTTCGCATTCCTAGGACCCAACGGCGCCGGTAAATCAACCACCATCAAAATGCTGACGACGCTCCTGGCGCCGACGTCCGGAACGATCCTGATCGCTGGCTACGATCCAAAGAGCAGAGCGAGCGGCGTCAGGCAATCCATTGGCATCGTGTTTCAGGACCCGTCGCTCGATGAGGACCTGACGGCGTGGGAAAATATGGAGATCCACGGCGTGTTCTATGGCATGCCTCGGGCGCTGCGCCGCGAGCGAATTCACGAGCTGCTCGACTTCGTCGACTTGCACAATCGAAAGGATTCTCGAGTCAAGGAGTTTTCGGGCGGCATGAAGCGCAGGCTCGAGATCGCACGCGGTCTGCTGCATCACCCGAGGGTCATGTTCCTCGATGAGCCGACACTGGGACTCGACCCGCAGACCCGGAAGCGTATGTGGCAGTATCTGCAGGACCTCAACGACCGGGAGTCGGTAACGGTATTCTTCACTACACATTATATGGAGGAGGCAGAGAGAGTCGCCCAGCGCATCGCGATCATCGATCATGGAAAGATCGTCGCGATCGGCTCGGTGGCAGAGCTCAAAGCGCAAACGAACGCCGACTCGCTCGAATCGGCGTTCCTTGCCCTGACCGGAAGCACGATCCGCGAGGAAGAAACCAGTGCCGCCGCCCGTTTCCGAACGATGGCCCGGGCACAGAGGCGTCGATGAAGATCGTCTATGCGATGTGGCTACGCGAGCTAAAGAAGTACGCGCGCAACCGCGGGCGCGTGATTGGGGCGCTTGGGCAACCGCTGCTGTTTCTATTGGGCTTCGGATATGGATTCGGTGCGGTATTTCGAGCCGCTGGGAAGGGCGATTACATTCAGTTCCTTGCTCCCGGCATCATCGGGATCTCGATAATCTCCGGCTCAACCTTCAACGGCATCTCACTGATCTGGGACCGTCAATTCGGATTCCTCAAAGAGACATTGGTCGCGCCTGTTCCGCGTCTCGCGACTATGCTCGGCCGCACGCTTGGCGGCGCGACCACCTCAGCATTGCAGGGTTCGATCGTGTTCGCAGTGACTTTCGCTGTCGGATTCCATCCGGCAACTTGGGCATACGTGCCCGCGGCGATGCTCGTCATGGTCCTGATCGGGGTGGTATTCGCTTCTATGGGCCTGATGGTCGGCTCGCTGTTGGCCGACGGGCAGGGCTTCCAACAGATCATGAACTTTGTACTTATGCCCGTGTTCTTCCTCTCGGGCGCGCTGTTCCCGCTGCAGACCATGCCGACGGTCATGCACTGGGTCGCGCGCATCAACCCGATTACCTATGGCGTCGACGCCCTGCGAGTCCTTTTGATCGACGGCGGCGACTTCAGTCTCTCGCTCGATCTTTCCGCCTTGGCCATATTCGCAGCCCTCTTCCTGGCACTAGGCTCCCGCTTCTTCGAAAGAATGCAGATCTAACAAACGATCCGGCCGCGGCGGCCGTGCCGTCGCGTGTACGATCGATCTCTAGAATAGATTTGCCGCGACTTGGCCGCTCAGCGCCCAAAGCGGCGCCTTCTGCTTGGTGATGGGCGGAGTTTGGCAACGTTCTGGTCGCCGCCGGGGACGTAGGCCTACGGGCATGACTCGGTCACTCCGACTCAGTGTTTCGAGGATCGCGTCCGGCGTCCTTCCCTGCGCATGTACACACAGTTGCGCGCCTGCAGATACCTGTAACGGCCTCTCGAAGTCGGATGGGAGAAATGTACGAGCGACAATACTTCGGTGTCCGGAGGATTGGGGACGAAGTTGTCCCCCTCAGCTGGGATCAGCACGCGTCCAATCCACGGCTTTCCCTTCCGAGGCCGTTCGTCCTTCCTGTATACGTGCGCACGCAACGATCCGCTGTCGGTGACGTCGACATCGATCTTCAAAAAAGCGGCTTCATACGTTCCGACGTATCGACTGGCGTCAGCACGCGACCATTCCGCCGATGACAGCAAGCGGGGCAGTCTAGGAGGAGGAGAGCCTTGGAGTCCGCTTCCGTGGACTAGGCGCAGTGCATTCACAGCTGTCTTGCCATTCTTGACTGTGACAGCTATAGCTTCCCCCGTGTCGGGCGAAAAGCGAACCGCTGCGCTGTCGTGAACTCCGTTGCTGTTGTGACCGAAGACGCCACTGCCGAAGTCGTCCCAACCCAAGCAGAATCGCCGAATCGTAGGATGCCAGCCGGCTGGAGCGACGGCCAAATCGTCCCGTCGCAGTTCCATCAACACGTCGCCCCATCCACTCTCCACACTCGGAAGGTGCACTTTCGTCAGCTTCAGCAGATCGGCGGCACTCAGTTGCAAATCCCCTCCCATCGATGGACAAGTGCCGCAGGTCCCCACGAAGGTTGGCTGCACATCAAGCGGCTCAAAGAGCTTGCTGCACAATAGCGTCCGAAAAGGAACGTCGTAGATCGTCTCCAAAACAGCTGCCGCGAGCCAGTAGCCCGCGCTGCCATAGCTAGCCAGGGACCCGCAAGGAAACAGACGTTCGGATGCGACAGTCCGACTCAATAGTTCATGCGTGTCTATGAACCCATGCGCGTTGCGAGGAAGGCTGCGGAGGTCGTCCTCATCGATACCGTGGCTATGATTGAGCAGATGATAAATTTTGAGATCGTGGAGCCGATGCTTTCCGGGCCGTCGCAAGTATTCGCCGACGCCGTCGCTCAAGCTCAGACGTTTTTCGCCCATGGCACCAGCGACCAGCGTCGCTGTGAGCGGCTTGGCGATACAAGCGACTTCCACACGCATTTCGGGGGAGGCGCCCGACCCTTTCGACGAGACGAAAATACTTTCGTCGCGCCCGTAGTAACACACACTGACGCTTTCTCGTTGCTCTCGGCTGAGCTCGTCGAGTTTGGCACGTACTTCGTCGGGACCCATACGATCCGTAGCGCTTGTCGGCCGCGGCGCTAAGCCACTCGGTGACATTAGCGCCCTACCCTTGACCAGGCTGACGCCGGTCGACGATGCACACGATCGGTCCGTCCGTCAGCGAAAGTCGCCGATTGCCGCCAGAAGTACTGCACTGTAATCCGAGCTTCCGTCGCATGCTCGAATCGGGCACCGAGCGCCTTGCCAAACAGATCAGGCAATGGAGCACACCGTCGTGCAATATCGGTATGCGTATCGACGCCCCTCGAGCGAAATGCTTGGCGCAAACCCATTGCTATAACCACAGGAACTTTTCTCGCGGAGCGCCGATGAATGATCCGGGTCAGCTCAAGTCCCGGACGCGGACGCATGCCTAGCCCACGCCACGTCTATTACCTCGACGACTTCAGAGAGCGTCCTTGCTCCACTGAACGAAAGCAGCTCCTGGTCGTTGAATTCGAATGCGTACTCTGACTCGATAAACGTAAGCATCGAGAATAGGGCCAGCGAGTCCATGTTGATCGACGATAGCGGCGTCTCGACCGAGATCGAAGCAGCATCCTCTCCGGGCTTGCAAAGAGATCTGACAGTGGCTACCACAATCGCCGAAAAGTTCGGACTCACCACTGCCACGCCATCACTCCTGGCTCCGTCTGTCTACGATAACCGTTGGTAAATCTAGCGGGCGAGGAATACGTTTGGCAGCTCTTGAGGTCCACCAGAACTTGATATGAGGCGAGTAGAGCCACCAGAGATAGCCATCCTCTCCCAAGGCGCGTCCGGGAACATTATCGAATGTCGCTTTATGGCAGAGCGGTAGCGTATGTCCGCCTCGCGAACGATCTGATACTCCAAACTCGTTGCTGACGGATTCGGGGACATTCAGCAAAAGTCGTCGAACGATTTCTTGAACCCATGTCGTTTCGGAATCTGCCGCAGCTGGCGACCACGACATCGGAAATCTCTGAATTCGAAATCCCACAGTCGCGTCCGTAGCGAAATTTAGCTCTCTGGGTGTTTGTTCACGTTGTTGTCTCGGAGTACCGTGGCCACGGCAAGTCGTCCTACATATCACGACACCACAGGTTGAGCAGTCAAGGAACTTGCGTACGTGCAGCTCGGATAGCCCTCGACAGCACCGATGACCAAAAAGGAACGTGTATGAGAGCGAAGATGTCGGGCGCCGCACCGCGCGAGTTCTTCCAAAGCATCGCTGCTGTCAACGCGCAGGCAACGCCGCGGAGCCTTGCGTTTCTCATCGACGGAGCACCGCTTTCATGGCAGGAACTCCATGCACGGGCAGGGTCCGCGGCGACGTCTCTGGACGAAATGGGCGCATCTCGTGTTGGCGTACAAGTGCAAGACCCTCGGCTTTTTATCTACTGTCTTTTCGGCGCCATCATGGCGAGCAAGACAATCGTACCGTTGCCTCCCGACAGTGAAGTCGCGTTTCTGGATGCCGTGGCCACTGATTGCGATCTCGACCTGCTTGTCGTCGATCGGCGCGAATCGACGTGCGCGCACTGCCGTACTGTCGAGGCGTCCGAGCTATTGGAGGGACGCTTTGATCGTCAACGATTCTCAAAACCCAAAGCGACCGTCGATCGTGACTTCATGATTTCTTACAGCTCGGGTAGCACCGGTGTGCCTAAAGGCATCGTGCACACCGAACGTTCGTTCGATGCCCGAGCGCGCATACACCAAGCCCAATACCGCCTCAACGACTGCTCAAATACGCTCATAACTGCCCCGCTCTACACGGGACGCGCGATCGCGCCACTCCTCAGCACGAGCTTCGCCGGTGGCACGTCGATAGTCATATCCAAATACGAGACCGCGGCTGTACTAGATGCCCTAAATACAGAGCACGTCTCGTCGTTCGGGCTGCTTCCATATCAGTTTCGCTTGTTGATCGATCATTCGGAGTTCGACATAGAGCGCGCGCGAGCGTGCGATTTCATCATGTGTGGCGGAACGAGCTTGGATCAAACCCTTCGTACTGAGTTGTTCAGTCTCTTTCCGTCAAACTTCGTCGAAGTCTACGGGTCTACCGAGTGCGACGTGATTGCCGCATGCCCAAGAGAGATGCCGCTCGACAAGCGCGGCAGCGTCGGTATTCCGCCCGACGGAGTGTATCTACTCACTCTGAACGATAACGATAACCGCCTAATGGACGGTGGTGAGATCGCCGTGTGCAGCCCGGCAAACATGAAAGGCTACGTCAAGCACGGCCAACAGAACGACTCCTGGTGCGTAACCGATTTTGGCAGAACGTACGTGCGAACCGGGGACGTAGGTCACATCGACGAGGATGGATATTTGTGGCTGACCGGTCGAAAGAAGGACATCATAAAAGTCGGCGGCTTTACCGTCTTTCCATCCGACGTCGAATCTGTGCTGCGAAAGCACGCGCTAGTCGCGGACGCTGCTGTCGTTGGAAAACCGCACCCAGTACTCGGTGAAGTGCCTTTCGGTTTTATCGTCCTGCGCGACCACCGAACAGCCGCGGATTCGCAACGGATGGCTTTGGAGATTCGGGTTTGGGCGAACTCGCGCCTGCAAAGCAAACAAATGCTTCATGGCGTGGTTGCGATCGACGCATTGCCCGGCAGCGGCGGAGGCAAGATCTCCAAACCAAAGCTAAGGGCGCTCATCTGATCGAGCTTAGCGACCTGGAGACCTTTGCCGAACCTTCGCCGATGCTGTCATTCCGTGCCTGTCGAACTGATCTATCGATGCCGTCTCCAGGCAGTAGGTGGCCACGACCACGCTCCAACGCATGAAGCGAGCGCCATTCCGTTGAAGAACGAGTCCGCGAACAGTGCCTCGTCCTGTGGCGGCTCTGCGTGCACTGCGGTTCGCACAATCGTCGACAGGAATTCGCTGGTCGAGCTCGAGGTCGATGTGAGCGGGAACTGCATCACCTGATCCTGGTTCTTCATGCTGCTTTACGCACCGCGCCCTATTTGCACCTTGCGTCGTTCACGCACGGTGCGCCAGGAAACGTCGTCAACCTACGTCCATTTGCCACGCGATGAGAACCGCCACTAACCGGCGAGTTGACCATCCTTCGATACGGACTGAGAAACGATCGTGACGATATCGCCCACGTGGATGGCCTGGAGCATCCGTGATTCCTCATCCTCATCGAACCGGCCATAAGTCATCTCACATAGCGCGTATATGCCGGTCAGAGTCAGAGAATCGACGCCTAGGTCGATCAGCCGAGTTGCGCCTGTAACCGCGTCAGGATTGCATCGGCACGCGCGGGCAACCGCCGAGACAATGAATCTCTCGATTTCCTCTCTCGAGGATCCAGGGGACCGGGCTTTTTTTCGGATCCTCATAAAGGTCTCCAACGCTGTTCTGTCGACATTCCTTTCAACGCCCTCGCCGTAACCGTGCGCGCTCGATCAGTTATCCGCTGCTCCCCGACTGAACCGATCGGGCTAGCGAGGGCACACGAACCCCGCGAACACGCAGCGTGCGAGAGAACGGCCTCGCATGCCTATTCGAGCCGACGCGAAAAGCGGCGGCTCTAAGCCTTCTCCCACGGAAAAACACCGCGCTCGACGTAACGTGCGATCGCCGCCAAATTGTCCCGGTCGG
>Ga0126369_10003122_pt1 | contig 11939 bp, 13 predicted proteins | sample PanSoiMetaPlot_1_FD_109646 | JGI IMG/M metagenome (GOLD analysis project Ga0126369, IMG submission 109646) | Tropical forest soil microbial communities from Panama - MetaG Plot_1 | ecosystem: Environmental > Terrestrial > Soil > Tropical forest > Bulk soil | place: Panama | collected 2016-02-17 | reverse complement strand
TGCTTAGGCTGTTTGGGCGTGACCAGTCAAGGATAAAAAATTACTAGAGAGCATGTTTGCGCTTCGCTAGGGCAAGTTTGCGCTTCGCTGTGGCACACGCTGCCGCAGAGTCCTCATGCGCGGGCGGCGAGGGGGCGATCCTCTCCCACCGCCGGGGGCCGGCCGCTCCTCACGTGGCCGGCGGAGGCCGCCTCGACCGCGGTTGCTGCCGCCAGCGGGAGCCGGTACAAGATCTGCAGTGACCGGGGATCAGATTCGTCAGTCGTTCCTGGATTTCTTCAAGGAACGCGGGCACACCATCGTGCCGAGCGCACCGCTGGTGCCGCGGGACGACCCCAGCCTGCTCTTCACCAACGCCGGCATGGTGCAGTTCAAGCAGGTGTTCCTCGGACACGAGGTCCGTCCGTACGTGCGGGCCGTCGACAGCCAGAAGTGTCTCCGCATCAGCGGCAAGCACAACGACCTGGAGCAGGTGGGGCGGGACACCTACCACCACACCTTCTTCGAGATGCTCGGCAACTGGTCCTTCGGCGACTACTACAAGCGGGAGGCGATCGCCTGGGCATGGGAGCTGCTGACGGCGGTGTGGAAGCTGCCCAAGGACCGCCTCTTCGGCACCGTGCACACCAGCGACGACGAGTCGGCCGCGCTATGGACCGAGGTGACGGATCTGCCCGCCGCGCGCGTGCTCCGTTTCGACGTCGAGAACTTCTGGGAGATGGCCGAGACCGGACCGTGCGGCCCGTGCTCGGAGGTGCACATCGACCGGGGTCCCGACGCGTGTGACCGGCGCTACGACCCGGCGCACCGCTGCGGGGTGAACGCGGGCTGCGCGCGCTACATCGAGCTCTGGAACCTCGTCTTCATCCAGTACGACCGCGACGCGAAGGGCAAGCTGTCCGAGCTCCCCGCCAAGCACGTCGACACGGGCATGGGCTTCGAGCGCGTCTGCGCCGTGCTGCAGAACCAGCGCGGGAACTACGAGACCGACATCCTGCGCGCGATCATCGCGTCGGCCGAGCGGCTGGCGAGCAAGCGCTACGGGGCCACGGCCCGCGACGACGTCTCGCTGCGGGTCATCGCCGACCACGGCCGCGCCGTCACCTTCCTGGTCGCGGACGGCGTGCTCCCCTCGAACGAGGGGCGCGGCTACGTGCTCCGCCGGCTGCTACGGCGCGCGGCGCGCCACGGGAAGCTCCTCGGTCTGAACCGCCCGTTCGTCTTCGAGGTGGTGGGTGCGGTGGTCCGCACCATGGGGCGTGCCTATCCCGAGATCGTCGCGCAGCAGCGCCAGATCACCGACGTCGTGCGCGGCGAGGAAGAGCGCTTCGCGACCACCCTCGATCGGGGCCTCGCGCTTCTCGCCGAGGAGATGGCGCGCGCCGTCGAGTCGGGGGCGCGGACGCTCTCGGGGGAGACCGCGTTCCGCCTCTACGACACCTACGGCTTCCCCCTCGACCTCACCGAGGACATCCTGGCGGGCGAGGGGCTGGGCGTCGACCGGGAGGGCTTCGAGGAGGCCATGGAGGCGCAACGCGCGCGCGGTCGCGGCGCGCAACGCTTCGTGGATGCCGAGGCCGCCCCCGAGGTAGTGACCAAGGACGCCGTCGCGACGAAGTTCGTCGGCGATCATGTGACCGAATGGGAGTCCGAGATCGTCGCCCTCATCGCCGAGGGCAGATCGACACGCAGCTTCGCCAGCGTGGGGCACACGGTCGACGTGGTGACCGCCGAGACGCCCTTCTATGCGGAGTCCGGGGGCCAGGTGGGCGACCGCGGCTGGCTCCACACCGCGACCGGAGCCCGGGTGGAGGTCATCGACACGCAGCGGCTCTCGCCGACAGTCGTCGCGCACCGGGGCGTGGTGCGGCAAGGCATGCTCGCCGTCGGCGATCACGTCCGTCTGCAGATCGACCCGGTGCGCCGACACGGCGCCCGTCTCAACCACTCCGCGACGCACCTCCTCCATGCAGCGCTGCGGCGTCGCCTGGGTGAACAGGTGAAGCAGGCCGGGTCGCTCGTGACTCCGGAGCGGCTGCGCTTCGACTTCAACTACCACGGCCCGGTCGAGCCGGCGGCGCTGCGTGAGATCGAGGCCGACGTGAACGCTGCCATCCGGGCCAACGCCGTGGTGCAGACGGAGGAGATGCCCTACGCGGCCGCCATCAAGGCGGGCGCCCTCGCGTTCTTCGGCGAGAAGTACGGCGAGCTGGTGCGCGTCGTCCGCATGGGCGACTTCTCGGTGGAGCTCTGCGGCGGGACCCACGTGCAGCGAACCGGCGACCTGGGCCTCGTCAAGATCCGCGGCGAGGGTGGTGTTGCGGCCGGGGTGCGCCGGGTGGAGGCGACGGCCGGCGGGGGGGCGCTCGAGCTGACCCAGCAGCACGCGCGCGTGCTCGACGAGGTGAGCGCGCTGCTGCGCGCCCCGGCCGAGGAGGCCGCGCCCAGGATCGAGAAGCTCCTCACCCATCAGCGCGAGCTGGAGAAGCGCATCGCGCAGCTCCAGTCGAAGCTCGCCGGCGGGGAGTCACGCGATCTCCTGGCCGACGCCCGGCGCGTGAACGGGATCACCGTTCTGGCGACCCGCGTCGAGGGGCTCGACGACAAGGGGCTCCGCGACATGGCCGATCGCCTGCGCGAGCGGATCAAGTCGGGCGTCGTCGTGCTGGGGACGGCGCAGGGCGAGCGCGCGGTCCTGCTCGCCGCCGTGACCAAGGACCTGACCGATCGCTACCACGCCGGCAACATCATCAAGCACCTCGCGCCGCTGGTCGGCGGCGGGGGTGGGGGGCGTCCGGACTTCGCGCAGGCCGGTGGCAAGGATCCCGCCCGGCTCGACGAGGCCCTCACCGCCGCCTACGAGCTGCTCGGCGTCGGGAATCGCTAGCTGGAGGGCGTCCGACCACCCATGCCGGCTGCGGTGAGCGAGCGCGGGCCCGAGCTGCACTTCGCCGACCCGCGTCTCTTCCGCGAGCTGCTGGGCAACCACGACGAGCACGTGAAGGCGCTCGAGCGTCACCTCGGCGTCCGCATCGGGGTCGGCGACGGGACGCTCACGCTCGAGGGTGACCCGGTCGAGACCGAGCTCACCGGCCGCGTGCTGGGGCAGCTCTACGGCCTCCTCGAGGAGGGCTACCCGATCTATCCTGCCGACGTCGACTACGCGCTCCGCATCCTGGCGAGCGATCGGAGCGCGAAGCTGCGGGACATCTTCCTCGACACCGTCTTCATCTCCGCCCACAAGCACACCATCACGCCGAAGAGCGTGAACCAGAAGGCGTACATCGACGCCATCCGCAACACCGACATCGTGTTCGGCATCGGCCCGGCGGGTACCGGCAAGACCTACCTCGCCATGGCCATGGCGGTCGCCGAGCTGATGAAGAACACCTTCACCCGCATCGTCCTCACGCGCCCGGCGGTGGAGGCGGGCGAAAAGCTCGGCTTCCTCCCGGGCGACCTGGCCGAGAAGGTGAATCCCTACCTCCGCCCCCTCTACGATGCCCTCCACGACATGGTGGACTTCGACCGGGCGCGACGCATGGTCGAGCGCGGTACGATCGAGGTGGCGCCGCTCGCCTTCATGCGCGGACGCACGCTGAACGACTCCTTCGTGATCCTCGACGAGGCGCAGAACACCACCACCGAGCAGATGAAGATGTTCCTCACCCGCCTCGGCTACGGCTCCAAGGCGGTCATCACCGGCGACGTCACCCAGGTCGACCTGCCGGCGGGCAAGCCGTCGGGGCTGAAGGAGGCGCAGGCCATCCTCCGCGGCATCGTCGGCATCAGCTTCATCACCTTCACCGAGCGCGACGTGGTCCGCCACCCGCTCGTGCAGGAGATCATCACGGCCTACGACCGCGCCGAGCGCTGACGCCGCGCGATGGGGGTCGTGACCACGGCGCGGGGTCGGCGGGCGACTGCGTTCGCGGCGCGCCTCGGGCGGAGTGCGCGGCGGCTCCTGCGCGGACTGCGACTCGCCGACGCAGAGCTCTCGCTGCTCGTGGTCTCGGACCGGACGATGCGCTCTCTCAACCGCCGGTACCGGGGCGTCGACCGGCCGACCGACGTGCTCTCCTTCTCGCAGCGTGAAGGTCCGGGCGCGCCTCCCGACGGGCTCCTGGGCGACGTCGTCATCTCGCTCGACACCGCGCGACGGCAGGCTGCCGCCCGCCGTGAACGCGTGGAGCGGGAGGGGGAGCGGCTGCTGATCCACGGGCTCCTCCACCTCCTCGGCTACGATCACGAGCGCTCCCCGGGCGAGGCCCGCCGGATGGCCCGCCGCGCGAGGACTCTCGAGCGATGGCTACGGTAGCGGTCGGCCGGAACGGCGTGGCGGTGGCCGCCGCGGAGCGACCATGGCGGCGACGCGGCTTTCTCCTCGCCGTGGCGGGCGGCCTCCTCCTGGCGGCCTCCTTCCCTTCCCTCGACCTCGAGCCGCTGGCCTGGGTCGGCTTCGTGCCGCTGCTCATGGCGGCGCGCGGGAGGCGGCCGGGGGCGGCGTTCGCGCTCGGCTGGACCGGAGGCCTCGTCTTCTACCTCGGGACGGTCTACTGGGTGGCCTACACCATCACCCACTTCACCGCGCTCCCCCTCCCGCTCGCGATCGGCATCCTCGTCCTCATGGCGAGCATCCTCGCCTGCTACCACGGCGCCTTCCTGGGCGGGCTCCGCTGGCTCGAGATGCGCGGTGTCCCGGCAGTCTGGATCGCGCCGCCACTGTGGGTGGCGCTCGAGTGGCTGCGCTCGTGGTTCTTCATCGGCTTCCCGTGGGCGGAGCTCGGCTACTCGCAGTACCGCCATCACGCGCTCGTGCAGATGGTGGAGGCGACCGGCGTCTACGGCATCTCGGCCCTGCTCGTCTTCTTCAACGTCGTGGCGGCGGCCGTGCTGGCGCGCGGAGTGCGAGAGCGCAGCGTCTTCCCGGCACTCCTCGTGCTGACGGTGCTGGTCGTCGCGGTGCCACTGGCGGGGGACTGGCGGGCCGCCGAGATCGCCCGACGGCCGCCGGCAGGCCGGCTGCGGATCGCCATCGCGCAGGGCAACATCGAGCAGGACCACAAGTGGGATCCCGCCTACCAGGACGAGACCATGGCCCGGTACCGTGACCTCACCCGCGCCGCGGCAGCGAGCCGGCCCGAGCTCGTGGTCTGGCCCGAGACGGCCACTCCCTTCTTCTTCCAGGAGCCCGGCCCGCTACGCGACGCCGTGCTCGAGATGGCCGAGCAGCAGCGGGCCTACCTCCTCTTCGGCAGCCCAGCCGCCCGGCAGACGCGGGCCGGCGAGCTCGAGGAGCTGAACCGCGCCTACCTCGTCTCCCCCGAGGGCCGCGAGCTCGCGACCTACGACAAGATCCAGCTCGTCCCCTTCGGCGAGTACGTGCCCTTCGCGCAGGTGCTGTTCTTCGTCGACCAGATCGTGCAGGCGATCGGACGCGTGGCGCCGGGCAGCGTGCCGACGGTCTTCCACCTCCCCACGGCCGACTTCGGTGCTCTCATCTGCTACGAGGGCGTGTTTCCGGCGCTCACCCGCCGCTTCGTCGCGGGCGGTGCCGACTTCCTCGTCAACATCACCAACGATGCCTGGTACGGGCGAACCTCCGCTCCCTACCAGCATCTCGCCCAGGTGACGTTCCGGGCGGTCGAGAACCGCGTGCCGCTCGTCCGCGCGGCCAACACGGGCATCTCCGCGTTCATCGATCCGGACGGGCAGATCCGCTGGCAGGGTCCGCTCTACGAGACCGCCTGGCACGTCGACGAGGTGCGCTGGCCGGACGTCCGCACCTTCTACACGCGCTTCGGCGACGTGTTTGCCTGGGCGTGCGCCCTCACCGTGCTCGCGGCCGTGGGGTGGGCGCTCCGCCGGGGCGCTCCGTGAGGGACGTCGGCCGGGGGGTGTGGTGGCTCCTGATCGTCGTGCTCCTCGTGCACGGCGTCTACGCCGGCCTCGAGGTGGTGACCGGCGCGGACCTCTGGTGGCAGCTCGCCACGGGACGCTACATGGTGCAGCACCACGGGATCCCGACGCGCGATCTCTTCTCCTACACCTTCGCCGGGGCCCCCTGGTTCAACGAGGAGTGGCTGACACAGGTCCTCTTCTACGGCCTGTATGCGCTCGGGGGCGGGACGCTCCTGGCGCTCTTCAAGATCGCGCTCGTGATGGGACTCATCACGGGTGCTGCCCTCATCGGTTGGCGGCGAAGCGGCTCGCTCGTCTTCGCCGCCGGGGCGGCGATGGCGGCCGCCTTCGTCTGCCGGCCATACCTGGACATCCGGCCGCAGCTCTTCGAGTTCGTGGGAACGCTGGTCGTGATCGGCGTCATCGACGCCTACCGGCGCGGGGCGCGGCCGGCCGTGCTGGCCGTCCTGCCCGTGACCATGGCCGTCTGGGTGAACCTCCACGCCAGCTACATCTTCGGCCTCGGCGTCGTCGGCCTCCTGACCGGCTGCGAGATCGCCAAGGCCTGGCTCCACGTCCCCGACACGCCGATGCCGATGCGGCGCGCCCTCGGGCTCGGCGTCGCGCTGCTGGCCACCATCCTCGCCTGCTTCGTTCACCCCCAGCCGCTCAAGGCGCTCGCCTTCCCCTTCGTGATCCTCGATCCGGTCCAGTCCCCGTGGCGCACGGAGATCGTCGAGTGGCTGCCGACCAAGCTCTTCAGCGAGGAGCAGTTCAATCCGGCCTTCTTCGGCTACTTCTTCACGGCGCAGATCCTCGTGGCCCTGGCGGCGGTGCTCGTCGCTCCCCGCCGGTGCGATCTCTCCGACACGGCCCTCGTGGCGGTGACCGTCGCCCTCGCCCTCGCCGCGCGGCGCTTCGTTCCCCTCTTCGCCCTCGTCTCGGTGCCCTTCGCGGCCCGGAACCTGGCACTGCTCTGGGACCGCCTGGTCACCACTTCCACCGCGGCGCCCGTGCGCGTGCGCGTCGGGAGTACGGTGGTCGCCCTGCTGGCCCTGGGCGCCCTCGGCAACGTCCTCCTCCGCTCCGTCCCGGATGCTCAGGCGATCACGGCGCGCGGCCTCTTCCCGGAGATGATCCGGGCCGATTTCTTCCCGCACGATGCGGTCGAGTTCCTGCGTCTGAACCCGATGCCGGGCAACCTCTTTCACCTCTACGTCTGGGGTGGATACCTCGAGTGGGAGCTGCCCGAGCGTAAGGTCTTCATCGACGGCCGCGCCCAGACGGTCTACCCCGGCACCTTCTGGACCGAGCACAGCCAGGCGGAGTACGGCTACCCGGGCTGGAACGACGTCCTCGACCGCCACGAGGTCGCGCTCGTGCTCTGGCCGACGGGTTTCGCCGGCGGCCGCCACGCCGTGATGCGCGACGAGCTCCGCCGCTCTCCCCACTGGGTCTGCATCTACGACGACGGCCATTCGGGCGTCTTCGCCCACGTCGAGCGTGGCCGGGAGTGGATCGAGCGCTTCGAGGCCTTCTCGCTCGCCTATCCCGACGTCGCCAAGGCGCAGCTCTTCCTCGTGACGGCGGCCTTCCGCGCGAGCGCCTTCGACCGCGCGCGCCTCGGCCTCCAGGCGGCGCTCCGCCGCTACCCCGAGACCGCGGCGGTCGCCCAGCAGGCCGAGGAGCGCCTCGGCAACGAAGCCCGCAACACGGGCGCTCCCGGCTCGCTGTTCGGCCTCGCCTTCTATCGCGACGTAGCCGGCGACGCCCCCGCCGCCGCCGAAGCCTACCGCCTCGCCCTGGAACACGGCCTCGTCGACCCGCAAGCCACCTACGCCCGCGAAGCAATAGCGCGGCTGAACCAGAACGGAGAGGCGCGAGACCCGAAGTGAGTTCTGTAGCACCCGCTGCCCGCGCGCACCACCACGCCGCCGCACGCCGGACGCTCGCCTCGCCCCACCCCTTCCGCTATGTTCAGCCACGCATGCCGCAAGACCGGACAGACGCCGACCTGATGCTCCTCGCCGCCCTGCGCGAGCGCGTGCGGGGCATCGACACGCGCGTCGAGGCGCTCGGGAGGCACCTTTGACCTGCCCGCCCTCGAGCGCCGTGCGGCCCTCCTGAACGAGCAGGCCGCCGCCCCCGACTTCTGGCGCGACGCCGAGAAGGCGCAGGCCGTCTCCCGCGAGACCGCGGCTCTCCAGGCGACGCTCGACCGCTGGAAGCGCCTGCGCGAGGGCGCCGACGAGACGGGCGTGTACCTCGAGCTGGCGGAGGAAGGTGATCCCGACGCCTTCCGCGAGCTCACGGAGCGGGTGCAGCAGATCGAGAGCGAGCTGGGCGACTTCGAGCTGTCCCGCCTCCTCGGCGGCGAGCACGACGCCGGCAACGCGATCGTCGAGATACACCCGGGCGCCGGTGGTCTCGAGGCGCAGGACTGGGCCGAGATGCTGCTCCGCATGTACCTCCGCTGGTGCGAGCGCCGGGGCTTCCGGGTCGAGCTGCTCGAGCACCAACCCGGTGAGGGCGCGGGGCTCAAGAGCGCCACCTTCACCGTTACGGGACCGTACGCCTACGGCTACGCGAAGGCCGAGGCCGGCATCCACCGCCTCGTCCGGATATCGCCCTTCGATGCCAACGCGCGCCGGCACACGTCCTTCGCGTCGGTCTTCGTCTTCCCGGATATCGAGGAGGACATCGAGGTGGAGATCCGCGAGGAGGACCTCCGGGTCGACACCTACCGCTCGAGCGGCGCCGGCGGACAGCACGTGAACAAGACCGACTCCGCCGTCCGCCTGACGCACCTCCCGACCGGCATCGTGGTCGCCTGCCAGAACGAGCGCTCGCAGCACAAGAACAAGTCGATGGCGATGAAGATCCTGCGCGCTCGCCTCTACGAGCTCGAGAAGCGGCGCCAGGAAGAGAAGATGGCCGAGCTGACGAAGGGAAAGACGGACATCGGCTTCGGCCACCAGATCCGGTCCTACGTCCTCCACCCCTACCGCATGGTGAAGGATCACCGGACGAACACCGAGGTCGGGAACGCCGATGCGGTGCTGGACGGGGATCTCGATGTGTTCATCGATGCGTATCTCCGCCAGCAGGCAGGGACCGGATCGCCGGCTCCGGCGGGCGGTTCGTAGGCGATGGAGAAGGTGAACCTGGGTGAGAAGCTGCGGCTCTTCAGCGAGCACTGGAGCCCGCGCATCGTCGCCCAGCTGAACGGGCAACACGTCAAGATCGCGAAGCTGAAGGGCGAGTTCGTGTGGCATCGGCACGAGCGCGAGGACGAGCTCTTCCTCGTCCTCGAGGGCCGGCTGACCATCAGGCTGCGTGACCGCGACGTCACCCTCGACCCGGGGGAACTGCTGGTGGTCGAGAAGGGCGTCGAGCACCAGCCGGTGGCCGAGGAGGAGGTGCACGTCCTCCTCTTCGAGCCGGTGGGGACCCTCAACACGGGAAACGTCGAGGACGAGCGGACCGTCCGCGCGCCCGAGCGGTTGTGAGGACAGGCCTCCGCTGAGTCGATGACCAGGCTCCTGCTGATCGGCGTGGGCGGGTTTCTCGGGTCGGTGGCTCGCTATCTGCTCAGCGGCATCGTCCAGACGCTCCTGCGCAGCGAGACGTTTCCTTTCGGCACCCTGGCGGTCAACGTCCTCGGGTGCTTCGTGGTGGGGCTCGTCTCGTACCTGGCCGATTCGCGGGGAGCCTTCACCGCCGACACGCGGGCATTCATCGTCGTCGGCGTGCTCGGTGGGTTCACGACCTTCTCGGCCTTCGGCAACGAGACCATCAACCTGGTTCGTGACGCCGAGCCCGGGCTCGCCCTGACCAACGTCCTGGCGCACATGCTCGTCGCGCTGGGCGCCGTCTGGGCGGGGCGGGCGACGGCCTTCTCCATCTGGAGGTGACCATGGTCCTTCCGCAGGACGGCTGTCTCCTTCGCATCTTCGTCGGCGAGAGCGACAAGCGTGATGGCAAGCTGCTCTACGAATGGCTGGTGCTGCGGGCCCGCGAGCAGGGACTGGCCGGGGCGACGGTGCTCCGCGGGATGATGGGATTCGGCGCGCACAGCCGGCTGCATACCTTCAAGATCGAGCGCCTGTCGGAGGACTTACCCGTGATCATCGAGATCGTCGACACCCGGGAGAAGCTCGAGACGTTCCTCCGGCTGGTCGACAGCGAGATCTCGGAGGGGTTGGCGACCCTCGAGCGCGCCGAGGTGCGCTTCTATCGCAGCGGAAGGGCGTGACGCCCGGATGCCGCCTCCGAACCTCTCGCTCAACCTCGCCGAGGAGCCCTCGCCCGACGAGCTCGACGTCGTCGAGCGGGGACTCGCTGAGCACGGCGAGTCGCGGAGCGAGCCTCGGAACGCGCGCTCGCTCGTCGTCTTTCTGCGTGACGCGCGCGGGGACGTGGTGGGTGGCCTGCGCGCCGCGACGGTCTGGGGATGGCTGGAGATCAGGTGGCTGTGGATCGCCGAGCCCCATCGCGGCCAGGGCTACGGACGTCGACTGGTCGCCGCGGCGGAGCAGGAGGCCATCACCCGGGGCTGCCGGCACGCCTGGTTGGACACCTTCGATTTCCAGGCGCCGCAGTTCTATGCCCGCCTGGGCTACGAAGTCTTCGCGACGCTCGACGACTTCCCTCGCGGCCACACGCGCTACTTCCTGCGCAAGATGACGTTGCAGCCGTGACGCGGATCAGCCGCGGGGACGGAGCCCGCGGAAGACCCCGTCGATCAGCTCGCGCACGCCCTCGGTCTCGGGACACACCGGGATCCCCCGCAGGTAGCCGATGTACGCCGAGGGCAGACCGTGCTCCTCGGCCCCCGCGATGACGCATGCCATGTAGCGATCGCTGGGGACGCGCGTGGAGTCGCGCAGGTGGGAAGCGACGCTCGCGGCCGTGGTTGCGAAGACCGGCGCGGCGAGGCTCTCGGCCTGCAGGTCGACCCGGTGGTAGTTCCCGATCAGCACACCCTCGGTGAGCTCGACGTGGGCCAGGTCCTCGGGCGTGATCTCGTAGAGCACGCCGAAGACGACCGCGGCCGGGTCGGGTACGATGTTGGCGACCGCCGCACCCCCGGGCACGACCGGTGGCTTGTCGAAGACGATCCGCCATCCCGGGACCCGTGCCCCGAGCGCGCACGAGAACGCGATGCCGCGCCGGTCCCGGAAGGTCGCCGTCTCCATGTTGGAGCCATACGCGAAGTACCAGACCGGCGACGGCGGCGCGCCCATGCGACCACCTACCGCGCCGGGCCACCATGTGCCAGTCTCGGCCCCTGGACCGGCCCGCGTGGCCGGCTGGGGAGGCCTTCATGATCGTGATCGCGGGAAGCGTTGGCGTGCGGCCCGACCGTCGGGAGGAAGCAGTCCGGGTGGCCCGGACCATGGCCGCTGCCACCCGGGGCGAGGCGGGATGCCGGACGTACCGGTTCTCGGCCGACCTGGACGACCCGAACACGCTCCTGATCTTCGAGGAGTGGGAGTCGGAGGAAGCGCTGGCCCGGCACTTCCAGACGCCGCACATGGCGGCTTTCCGGGAAGCCCTTCCCGGGCTCCTCGCGGGGGCTCCCGCGCTCAGGCGCTACGCCGTCGCCTCGGCGACGGCCATGTGAGCGGACGCCGGGTCCAAGAAGCGAAACGGCCCGAGGGGAGTGTCCCCCCGGGCCGTCCGCGCTGATTTGCGGCACTACCTCGATGCCCGGCCGCTATGGCCGTTCGAGGTCAGACCCCGCAGGGATCCGGGTTACAGGACGTCGCGGCATTCGGTGTCCCGCCGCTCGTCGTGCACGCGTCAGTCGTGACGACCTCACACTCCGGAGGCTCACTCGGATTGTCCGGGTGGGGTACGCAGCACACGGTCTCGCCGGGCCCCGCGGTAGCGCACGGGTCCGGGTCACAGGACATGGCCGTACTGGCCGTTCCGCCTCGGGCCGTGCACCGATCGGCAGTGATCTCCTCGCATTCCTCCGTGTCGTCTCCGTGCTCCTGCTCCGGCACGCAGCAGATGATCTCGGGTGCGGGCGG
>Ga0126369_10003121_pt1 | contig 11942 bp, 12 predicted proteins | sample PanSoiMetaPlot_1_FD_109646 | JGI IMG/M metagenome (GOLD analysis project Ga0126369, IMG submission 109646) | Tropical forest soil microbial communities from Panama - MetaG Plot_1 | ecosystem: Environmental > Terrestrial > Soil > Tropical forest > Bulk soil | place: Panama | collected 2016-02-17 | reverse complement strand
TCACCAGACAATTTTTGTGCGGGTGAAGGTACTCGATCGGATCTTCAATGGTCATGATGTGTTCATGCCGCTCGGTGTTGATCTTGTCGATGATCGAGGCGAGCGTGGTTGATTTCCCGGAGCCGGTGGGGCCGGTGACCAGGATTAGGCCGCGGGGTTTCTTTGCGAAATCAGAAACCGTGGCCGGCAAACCGAGGTCTTGGAAGCTCAGAATCTTGAAGGGAATGGTGCGAAACGCCGCCGCTACCGAGCCGCGCTGCATGAAAACGTTGGCCCGAAATCGAGCCAGGTCCTTGACGCCAAAGGAAAGGTCGAGCTCGTTTTCTTCCTCGAACTTGTGCTTCTGTGCGTCGGTGAGTATCGAGTAGCACAGGGATTTGGTTTCTACCGGAGTGAGCGGCGGCATCTTGAGCGGAACCAACTCGCCGTCAATCCGAAGCTGGGGCGGTGACCCGGTGGTGAGGTGCAGGTCAGACGCTCCCTTCTCAACCATGGCTTTCAAAAGCTGATGTAGGTTTGCCAAGAGATCACCTCGTCGCGGCGGGCCAGGCGCTCGGTTGATGGATTGAAGTCATGATCCGCTCCTAGAACCTGTCCGCAGCCGTGTTGGCCACGACCTCTTCCAGCGTGGTCACCCCAGCGATCATCTTGTTGAGTGCTGAGGTCCGAAGCGTCTGCATTCCCAAACGGATTGCCTCTTGCTTCAGCTCCGTGGCGGACGCGCCGTTGATCACCAGTTCCTTGAGGCCGTCCCAAAAGGGCATCACCTCGTACACCGCGATCCGCCCGCGGTACCCGCGATCGTTGCACTCCTTGCAGCCCGCCGGTTCGTAAAGCGTAAGGCCGTTGCTCTTGTCTGGGGCGAGGCCGGCGTCGAGCAGCGGTTGCTCGTCGACTTTCTCAGCAGGTTTCTTACAAACTTGACAGAGCCGACGACAGAGGCGCTGTGCCAGTATCAAGTTGAGCGAAGCGGTCACCAGAAAGGGTTCGATACCCATATTCAAAAGGCGGCTCACGGTGCCGGGCGCATCGTTGGTGTGGAGCGTGGAGAGCACCAAGTGTCCGGTCAACGCTGCCTTGACGCCGATCTCCGCGGTCTCGAAGTCCCGGATCTCGCCGATCATGATGGTGTCTGGGTCCTGGCGGAGAAAACTCCGCAGCGAGGCGGCAAAGGTAAGGCCGATCGACTCATTCACCTGCACCTGGTTGATTCCGGCGAAATTGAATTCCACCGGATCCTCCGCGGTCGAAAGGTTGTCCGACACCTGATTCAGCGCCGCGAGCGCGGAGTAGAGCGTTGTCGTCTTTCCGGATCCGGTTGGACCCGTCACCAGCACCATTCCGTAGGGCCGGTCGATTGCCTCCTTGAACCACTTGAGCGGCTCAGCTTCGAAGCCGAGCTTGGTCATGTCGAGCTGGAGGCTCGACTTGTCCAGCAGTCGAAGCACAATCTTTTCACCAAAGAGTGTCGGGCAGACGCTGACTCGAAAGTCCATCTCCTTTCCCCCACCGACCTTGATCTTGATTCGTCCGTCCTGGGGGAGACGTCGCTCGGAGATGTCCAGATCCGCCATGATCTTCAAGCGGGAAGTGATCGCATTCTTGAGCTGCTTTGGAGGGCGCATCACCTCGTAGAGCACGCCGTCGATCCGAAACCGTATTCGGAAGTCCTTCTCATACGGCTCCACGTGGATGTCGGAAGCGTGCTTCCTGATTGCGTCGAGCAGGACCAGGTTCACCAGCTTCACCACCGGCGCCTCGTCCGCCTGCTTTGCCAGGTCTTCGAGGTTTTCGGCCTCGTCGTGGGTGATCTCGATGTCTTCGCTGACCTCGCCGACGATTTCCTCGAGGGATTGGGTCCTCTCGGCGTAATACGTCTCGATCGCCTCGCGAATTGAAACCTCCGACGCCACCACCGGCTCGATGTTATAGCCAGTGAGAAACTTCAGGTCGTCTACTGCGTAGATGTTGGAGGGATCGGACATCGCCACGATCAGCGACGGTCCGGCCCGGTTCACCGGAATCACCAGGTGCTTTTCCGCGACATCTTTGGGGACGAGTTTGATGATTTCCGGATCGATATCGAAATCCTTGAGGTTGATCGCCGGAACGCCGTACTGGCGCGACAGGAAATCGGTGAGCCTAGATTCCTCTATCGCACCAGTCTTGATCAGTGCGCTGCCGATCCGGGTTCCGTTCTTCTGCTGCTCCTCCTGCGCCTTTCTGAGCTGCTGGATCGAGATCAGATTCTCGCGAACCAACAATTCACCTAGACGTCCAGACATTGCTATTGCGCCCTCGGCGGAGAAGAGTGCCCCCAAAAAAACGTCAGAATCGTGGGGAGTTGGAAGGACGATTCGATGTCTCGAATTGCGTTAAATCCTAGCTGCCGGCCGAAAATGGTGTCAAGGAACGCACAAGGACGCCAATGTGTGTAGACACCTTGTGATTATTTACAGTGTCTCACTCAATCGCACGGGCCACGGCGATCCGCGCCGACTCCACGTCTCGCCCGATCTGCGCTGCTAACTCCGCTACCGAAGCGAAACGCTTTTCCGAACGAAGCCGCTCCAAGAACTGCACTCGCAATCGCGCCTGATACAACTCGCCCGAGAACTCGATCAAGTGGACTTCGATGGTCACTTCAGTGCCACCGAAGGTCGGCTTGGTCCCGATATTCGCCGCACCCGGAAGCCAAACCTGGTGGGCGGGATCGCGGCCGACTCGAACCCGCACCGCATAAACTCCGGGAGCTGGGCGGAGTTCATTGTCGGTGTCCACGTTAGCGGTGGGAAATCCGATCTGACGCCCTCGACCTTGGCCGGGCACCACCACTCCATCGAGGTCGAAGTATCGGCCCAACAACCTTTTGGCCGCAGAGACTCGACCTTCGAGAATGTATTCGCGTACTTTGCTCGACGAGACCACCACGCCATCGACGGATACCGGCGCTACCACCTGCACTTGCGCCTGCCGAGCCTTCGCTACCGCGGCGAGCTTCTTCACCCCTCCCCTTCGCTGTGCGCCATAAGTGAAATCAGAGCCCACGACCAGGTACTTGGCCCCGAGCGTGTCCAACACTGAATTCTCGAAATCAGACGAAGGGGTCTTCGCGTATTCCTGGGTGAACGGCTGAATCACCACCGCCTCCAGTCCGCAGGCTTCCATCAGCTCCAGTTTGCGAGGCAGAAGGGTGATCAACTTGGGCGCCAGCTCGGGCTGCAGCACCTTGCCGGGATGGGGATCGAAGGTGAGCGCCGCCGGAGCCGCCAGCTGCTTGGCGCGCTGGAAGAGACTTTGGTGGCCGAGGTGGACGCCGTCAAAATTGCCCATCGCCAGCGCGCACCCGCGCAACTCCGAGGCGGTGGCGATCCCATGGAAAACCTTCATCGCGGTTCGATATACCCCACCAACCGGTCCTAAAGGCATGTCAAGAGTCCCGCTTCTGCCAAACCCCGTCGGTCAGGAATTGGTTGGCCTCGCCTCGCCACCCGATTGGGCGTACGTATTCGGCCAACAGGGTCCACTGGAATTGGAAATTGGCTGTGGGGCGGGAGGCTTCGCGCTGGATTACGCAGGCCGCTTTCCGCAAGTGCGCTACGTGGCCCTGGAGCGTCGCAAGAAGTTTGCTCGTGAGTTGGACCGACGGTCCCAAGCGCGCGGCCTCACCAACCTGAAGGTGGTCGAAGCCGACGCTCGGATCGAAGTCCCTCGGCTGTTCTCGCCCAGTTCGTTGGCAGCGATTCACGTCCACTTCCCAGACCCATGGTGGAAGCGCGCGCACCAGAAGCGCAGCATCCTCACCCCGGCGTTCTGCAGCGTGCTGTTCGAGCTGCTGGCTCCGGGAGGCACTTTCGATTTTCGCTCCGACGTTCAAGAGAAAGCTTTCGCGATCCTCGCTACCCTGGAAGCGGCCGGATTTGTAAATCCGCTGGGACCTGGAAGCTTTCACCCTCGAGAGGCGGACGAGATTCCCTCGACGCGGGAGCGACGGTACCTGTCCACCGGCACGCCGATTTACCGGGCCCGGTTGGGCAAAGGTGGCGGCTCGCTCGGAGCCATCCCACAGCCAGCCTAGGGTTCGCTCTGCTGTCCTGCCCGCGTCTTTTCTGCCGACGGCGCCGAGAGTGCTGGCGCAGCGATCGGATTGCGATCGGGATTGGTGAGGGGAAAACGGGTATGCACGTCCGCGAGCACGAATCCCATCAACAGCGCCAACCACACCAGCGCGGTTGCGAACGCCAACCTCGGCGAACCCCGGTGTTCCCAAAGCTGCATGAAGATCAGCACCACCAACGCGGACTTGGTGATTGCGATGCCCATCGCGATCGCCACCGACCCTATTCCTAAATCGACGCGCGAGAACAAAAAGGTGGTGATCGTCAACACCATCAGTCCCACGTACGTCAGTGCATACCGAGTCGCGGCTCGATGGTGCGTGCCCTGGGCGGTGACCTCAGCCATATTCTCCTCAGCTGATCAAGTACAAAAGCGGATACAGAAAAATCCAAATCAGATCCACCAGGTGCCAATACAGACCACCGTTCTCCACCGCCGAGTAGTTCTGATGAGAGAAAGTGCCCCGAGCCGCGAGCACCGCCAGCCCTACCAGGACGCCGGTGCCGGCGAGCACGTGGAGCGAATGCAGTCCCGTCAACAGAAAATAGACGGTGAAAAACATGCTTGCTCCCGCGGTCCGGATCTCAGGGAAGGTGTAATACTTGCCCGGGAGCGCCCCTTCTCGGAAGTGGGTTACGTACTCGACGCCATGCAACGCGAGAAAGGCGATCCCGGTGGCTGCGCCGATCAACAGACCCACCGCGGCTCGGCCATTTCGGTCGGTAAGCGTGTAATGGTGCGCCATGGCGACGGCGAAGCTTCCGGTTATCAGCACTGCGGTTTCGATGGTCGCGAGCACCGCGTCCAGGTGTTTGCCGCCCTGAACAAAGCTTTCATGGTAGAGCGAGCGGTATTCCATGTAACCAACAAAAAGACCCGCGAAGAGAAGAATCTCGGTCGCCAGGAAAGCCCACATCCCCAGACGCGCCGCGTGCCTTTGGACTTCAGGAGACGAAAAATGGCTCTCGGCGATTGCCTCAGGATGCATGCGAGACCTCCAGCACCGGCGTGGTGTAGTCGTGTGGCTCCCGGTCGAACACTGGGGCTTTCTCGAAATTGTGCGGGAGAGGCGGAGAAGAGGTATTCCACTCGAATCCTCGAGACCCCCAGGGATTGTCTCCGGCTGGCTGACCGTATTTCAGCGCCAGCACCAGGTAGATAAAGATGATTAAAAAGCCAAAAAACAACAGCGTGGCTCCGGCGCTCGAGGCCACGTGCAGCGTCTGGAATTTCTCCGGATAGTTGTAGTAGCGACGCGGCATTCCCATGTTGCCGAGCAAAAACTGAGGAATGAAGGTAGCGTTGAACCCAAGGATGATTAGGGAGGCTGCAACCAGTCCCCATCCTTCCGGATAACTACGGCCGAACATCTTCGGAAACCAATAGTGCAGGCCGGCGAGAAAGGCCATCAGTGCTGCGCCGACCATGATAAAGTGAAAGTGAGCCACCACGAAATAGGTATCGTGCCAGTGGACATCCAGAGAAATTGTCGCCACCGCGATGCCGGTCATCCCGCCAAACACCAGGAAGAACAAAAATCCGCAGATATAGGCGAACGGGGTCTTGAAGGTGATCGCTCCCCCGTACATCGTCCCCACCCAGGTGAATACTTTTATCGAGGTAAAAATGGCCACGAACATCGAGAGCACGCCGAAGGCGCCAGAATCGAAGTTCGATTGACCGGAGACGAACATGTGATGGCCCCAGGTGAAAAACCCGACGAAAGCAATCCCCAATGAAGAGTAAGCCACCGCCTTGTAGGAGAGAATGTTCTTGCGGGCAAAACAGGAAACGGTCTCACTGATCACCCCCATTCCCGGAAGGATCATGATGTAAACCGCGGGATGAGAATAAAACCAGAACAGATGCTGAAACAAAAGGGGATCCCCGCCTCGCGCTGGATCAAATAGGCCAAAATTGAAAGCGTGCTCCACGAACAAGAGCAACAGCGTCAACCCCAGGACCGGCGTGGCGAGTACTTGAATGATCGAGGTCCCGTAGATTGCCCAAACGAACAAGGGTAACCGCATCCAGGTCTGACCGGGACCGCGCATCGTATGCACGGTAACGATGAAGTTGATTCCGGTGAGGATGGTAGAGAAACCGAGGATGAAAATTCCCAGCAGCACCGGGGTGACCGTCGTGGCGGTGGTGCTGCTGTAGGGCGTGTAGAAAGTCCAGCCGGTATCGGCTCCACCGTGAATCATCGCCCCGAGGGTGAAGGCAGCGCCGATCACATAGATGTAGACGGATGCGAGATTGAGCCGCGGGAAGGCCACGTCTCGGGCCCCCAGCATGATCGGCAGGAAGAAATTTCCGAATACCGACGGAATCGATGGGATTAAGAAAAACCAAACCATAATGATGCCGTGGAGCGTAAAGAAACGATTATAGGTGATGGCATCGATGTAGGTCGGGCCGGGAGTGAGCAACTCGAACCTCAGCAGCAGTGCGAACATGCCGCCCACGAACAAGGAAATTAGGATCATCACAAGGTACATGACGCCGATGCGCTTGTGATCCGTCGTGAGCAGCCAAGACCGAAGCGTGGTTTCGGCGTTGAGGTAATTGCGAGTTGGAGGGGCCGCTTCAGCGGCGGATAGGCTCATAAACTGGCCTCCGCGAGCGAGCCTGCTCCAGGGGCTCGCTTCGCAGTGATTTGATGAACTCAACGATTGCCGCAGCTTCTGGCCCCGACAGCCGACCTTTGAACGAGGGCATCACCGGGTTGAATCCCCGGACCACTTTGGCGAGCGGATCCATCATCGATTCCGTCATGTAGGTTTCGTCGGCAATCACCGTCCCGCCCCCTTCCAGCGCTTCTCGTCGGAGGTACAAGTCCAGCCAAGTTGGGCCGATGTGTGGAGAGCCATCCACCGTGTGACACTTGAAGCAACCGTAGCGAACCGCCAGCTGTTCGCCCTGTCGGACCGGGTTCGTGAGCGCCGACAGATCCTCGTCGGGAGTCTGGCTTCCATCCTGCTGGGCGACTCGTCCTCGGCGTTGCTCGACCAGCCAGGAATCGAACTCCTCGGGCCGCATTACCACCACCTCGGCCAACATGTTGGAGTGATTCGTCCCGCAGAACTCCGCGCAGTACACCGGGTAATGACCAGGCTCGAGCGCTTCGAACCAGGTTTCGGTGTACCGCCCCGGAAGAGCGTCCCGTTTGATTCGAAAGGCCGGGACGAAAAACGAATGAATCACGTCTCGCGAAGTCAGCAACAGTCGAACCGGCCGGTTCGCTGGAACCCGGAGAACGCCGGCGGAGTTTGGCCCGTCCGGATAACTAAATTTCCACATCCACTGCTTGGCCATGACGTAGACGTCCATGGAATTGCTGGGAGGCGTGGTGAGCAGCAGAAAGTCGTGGTAACCGCGATAGACCCATGCAAGGAAAAAGCCTAGCGGCACTGCGATGAACAGCGCCTCTACCCAGACGGGTGGCTGTAAGTGGCGTGTCGTTTGGGTCGCCGACCGTCGCCGAAAACGAACGAAGAAAAACAACGCTGTCAGCCCGACCGCGGTGGACATCACCAGCGTGGTGATGATCACGAAGTAGTGGAGCTGATCTACCTGGCGAGCCAGGCTCGACGCTTGCTCCGGGAGAAACAGAACGCGGCGAAGAAACTCGTTCATCCGGCGGTTCCCCTCTTCAGCTCCCGTCTCCAGAGGAATGCCAGCAACCCTGCCAACGCCGCGAAGACCAGCAGCGCTCCTCCCTTGAGAATGCCTGCCACGTACAGGCCATAGCGCCGCAGCGCGGGGTCATACTTGAAGCAGCGCAACAAGACTCGGTCGAGCGAAGTGCCCACCTTCTCATCCCCGGCTTCGATCAACGCCAGCTTGAGATCGCGCGGTGGATACTCGAACCCGTAGAGATAACGAGAGATCTTGCCGTTGGCGGTCAACACCATGATCACCGCGGGATGAGCGTATTGATCGGTGGATGGGTCATAGGCGTAGCCGAAGCCGACCGCTTCCGCGAGCCGTTGAATCTGGGGATTTTGAGCGGTTGCAAACGTCCACCCCGCGTCGGCGGAAGGTTCTCCCAATGCCTGCAGGTACCCGCGCTTTCTCTCCGCTGCCAGGTTCGAGGTTTCCCTGGGATCGATGCTCAAGGTGAAGGCGAAATAATCCTCTCCGAGGTGCAGGCCGGTCCCCCTCAGGGCCTTGGCGATTCCGCTTAGCATCAGGCTGCACAGCATCGGACAGCGGTAATAATTGAGCGACAAGATGACCGGCCGGGCACGATGAAGCTGGTCGTTGAGGCTCACCGGAGCGCCCGAGGAATCCTGGAACACCAAATCCTCGGGCACTTGATCTCCGAGGCGCTCCGTCACCTCGACCGACTCAAGCACCGGCGGCGTCGGATCGCCAGAATCGACGGGTGCCGCCGCACCAAAGGCAACGATCGTGAGCAGGGCCCAGTTCACGGCTCCGACTCCGCCGCCATCTGTTCCATGGCGCGCTCAATCGGCAGATGAATGATTTGCTTGTCTCGGTCCACCCAGCCATAGCTGTTGAGGCGCCTCTCCTGTTCGGCCCGCTTCTTGATGGCCTCCTGGTGAAGTTCGAACAGCCGCTGATTCACCATCCCGATCTGGCTTCGCCCCACCTCTGGGGGAATTAAAGCGGGCTCTATGGTGCGGCTTTCTGCGCGGAGGGTTCGCTCGGCCCAAAGCACCGAGAGGCCAAAGACGACCGCCGCGATCATCACGACCGCAAGTATCTTCCCAATCGGTAGGCGTTCGGGATCGCTGGGCTTGGTGGGCTCCACCGCCTCCACTGTCGACGGCCCGTGGCTCATGGCTGCCGATACCTCAATGAGAATTGCAGATACGGATCACCGACCGGGAGTGTGTAGCTGCCGCGCATGCGCCAGATTGCGAATGCGATCGACGCCCCGCCAATTCCGATCAGAGAAGTAAGGTCCGTCCAGTGGGGCTGGGGACCGCCCGGATCGAGCACTGGCATCACCACCCAGTAGAGATCCAGATAGTGGAAAACCAAAACCCAGAGCGCAATCCAGCCCAGAGGACGCGGGTTTCTCTTCACCGCCCGAGGCAACAGTGCGAAGAACGGTACTACAAATTCTCCGAAAAACAGGGCGATGCCGATTGGCCGCCACGGTCCAGCGGCGCGCGGCAAGTACCAGGTCACCTCTTCTGGAATGTCGGCGATCCAGATCAGCAGGAACTGGGAAAATGCGATGTACGCCCAGAAGATGCTGAATGCGAAAACGAAATTGCCGAGGCTTTGCAAGTGCTCGGAAGAGACCAGGCTGGCATATAAGTTCGGGCCGCGGGACAACACCGTCACCACAATCAGCATTGCAATCCCGGAGAGAAAGGCTCCGGCGAAGTAGTAAACGCCAAAAATGGTCGAGTACCAGGCCGGATCTAGCGACATGAACCAATCGATGGCCGCGAAGGTCAAGCTCACGGCCAGAATCGGAATCGCCGCGGAACCAAGGCGCCTTTGCTTCACGCTGAGGCTCAAATCTTCGCTTTCATCTTGCTGTCGCGACCACCAGCTCAGTGCCCAGCTGATGGCGATCCAGATAGCGAAGTAGGCCGCCGCCCTGGCGATGAAGAAGGGGACGTTCAAGTAGTATCGCTTTTGCTCGAGCACCCGCGCCAGGGATGCGGGAAGACTGCTGTGCGTCCAGACAAACAGCTCTTTCATCCCAAAGAGGACCGGCAAGAAGAGCACTGCGAAGAGCGCGCTGCATTCGGCCATGCGTTCCAACACGCGGCGAACTACTACTGGCCATTTGGCATTGGAGGCGTGGAAGATCGTGACCAGAAACAATGCGCCTAGGGAGATGCCCAACCAAAAGGCCAGCGCTACCAAGTAGGAAAACAGGGTGCGGCGCGGGTCGGCGATCGCCCCAATTGCCGTTCCAACCAAGCCGGCCAGCCCCAAGATGAGCATGCCCACCAAGGGGCGCTTCCCGCCTTCAAACGGCGTTACGACTTTGACGCTCATCGCGCCTCCCCAAGCAGACGGGCCTGGACCTCAGCGGGCGCGTCTTGCAACCGGGCATTTTGACTTCGCTGAAGCGCGCGCAGGTAGGCCACCACTTCCCAGCGCTGGCGCCGGGCAAGGTGCGGCGCGTACGAGGGCATCAGTCCGTAGCCCTCGGTAATTACCGCATAAAAAAAGCCCGCCGGACGGTCCGCGAAAGCGTGGATCGAAGGCGGAACAATCAGCGCCATCTTCTCCATCACCACTGAGTTGCCGTCCCCCAAGATCCCGTGGCAAGCGGCGCAGACGATCTCAAAATGTTTCTTCCCCTCCTGCAAAACCTGCAGCGTCACCCGGAAAGGAAATTCGGTGAGGTAGGCTTCTCCCGCGCGCCCATCGGGCGCGGAATTGGCTTCCGCCAGGGATTCTCGCGAAACCGTCCCAAACGGCGGCTCTCTCATGCTTCGCCCGTCCTCGAAAAGGTCGTTTTCAGTGAACGGCAAGTATTTCGGTTGGTTCACCATTCGCTGAAGCTCGCGATTGGTGCAGCCCAGACTGAGCACCACGGCTAGAAGGAAACGTTTCATGATCGTTCCGGAACGACCGCGACCAGGACGGCTCCCATGGTTTTCAGCTCACGGCTCAAGATGTCCACCTCTGAGCTGCTTTCCTCCGCCTCGATGCTCAACCAAAAGCCGTGCGAGGAGGCGCTCCGAAAAGCATCGACATCGAATGCAGGATGGTAGGGCTGGGGCAGCCTGAGGAGCGCCCAGAGGCCGAAGAAGATAAAAAAGGACGAGAACAACACCCCGCTCTCGAAAGTGATTGGGACAAAAGCCGGAGCGCTGTGGGGAGGGCGGCCGCCGACGTTGATCGGCCAGTCGACCGCATTGGTGAGGAATTGCACCAGATAGGCGAAGGTAGCGCCCCCCAGCCCCCCCACCAGGGCCAACAACGGCACCTTCGACCGCTTCAGGCGCAGCGCTTCGCTTGCCCCATGGAGCGGATACGGAGAATAGGTCTCGATCCGTTCCGATCGCCGGGCGCGCAAATCTCGCGCCGCCTTGAGCAACGCCCCGGACGTAGAAAATTCTCCCAGCACCCAGACCGCCACTTGCAATCTCCTAAGCCGCTTCCGGCACCTCGCTTTCCTCCGAAAGCTCGTGCTGCAGCTCCTTCACCTCGCTGGCAGCTACCGCCGGGATGAATCGGAGGAAGAGCAAGAACAACAATCCAAAGAAGCCAATGGTCCCAGACAACAGGCTCAAGTCCACCCAGGTCGGCCCGTAATTCGCCCACGAGGAAGGCAGAAAGTCGCGCGTCAGCGAAACCGCCACGATCACGAATCTTTCGCTCCACATCCCAACGTTCACCAGCACCGCGGCAACCCAGCTGACCAGAGTGTTGGTTCGCATCCTTTTCGACCAAAAGAGCTGAGGGACGAGGACGTTGCAAAAAATAAGCAACCAATAAATCCACCCATAGTTGCCAAACATTCGGTTGAAATGGGCAAAGCGCTCGTATTCGTTTGCGCTGTACCAACTGGTAAAAGCTTCCATCAAATATCCATACCCAACCATCATCCCTGTGGCGAGCAGGACCTTGTTCATGTTGTCGATGTGTCTCAACGTAATCACATGGGTTAAACCCAAAGCTCGCCGGGCGGGAATGATCAGGGTTTGCACCATCGCGAAGCCGGAGAACACTGCCCCGGCGACGAAGTACGGCGGGAAAATGGTGGTATGCCATCCAGGGACGATGCCGACCGCGAAGTCGAAACTGACAACGGTGTGGACGGAGAGCACTAGCGGCGTAGCGAGACCCGCCAACAGCAGATACATGGTCTCGTAGCG
>Ga0126369_10003118_pt1 | contig 11945 bp, 11 predicted proteins | sample PanSoiMetaPlot_1_FD_109646 | JGI IMG/M metagenome (GOLD analysis project Ga0126369, IMG submission 109646) | Tropical forest soil microbial communities from Panama - MetaG Plot_1 | ecosystem: Environmental > Terrestrial > Soil > Tropical forest > Bulk soil | place: Panama | collected 2016-02-17 | reverse complement strand
GAAAGACAAGATCGATTACTGGCTGGCGCACGATGAGGAACGCCAGAAAAAGCGCGACGAATGCGCGGGCTATGTTAGGCTGTTCGACAATTGGGCAGAACGCTTGCGCTGGATTTTGCGAACGGTGAACGATGCACGAAAATCCGATCAATCCGTACGATCTAAAATTGGAAGCGATCTGCCACGCTGAAGGCTGCCATGTGCGCGCAGAATACGCGTTAGCTATCACCTTTCAGATGCCGGGAGATGAAGTTCCTTCGACCACCTGTTATTTCAGCTTCCCGGTGTGCGCGTTCCACTGCTGGCCGGACGAGGCGGTGCTGCAATTCATCACCGACAACTGGGAAGAGCTGTGCAAAGGATTCGGCTTGGGTCTGCTTCCGCAGAATGCCGTGATTTTCGACTGGGTGCCCTGGTATAGAGCGGTGGAGTTTTGGCGCAAAATCCAAACCGCCAAGAAAGAAACCATCCATTGATTCCCGTCATTTGGCATTTAAGCAATGGCTGGTGGGATACCGCACTGCCTAAGTTCATCCTGTCGGGCGTCCCGATCTGCGAAATCGTTGGATTCGAGAATGTGGCGATCGATGCGCCGCTGGCTGTACTCATGATTCCCGGCCGCCACTCGCTCAATGACTACGACCGAATCAACATTTGTTCCCGCCGCTTCGATAAGGTGGTGTTCTTCGTCTATGGCGACGAGGAAGGCGCATTCGACTTGAGTAGACTCGACCATCCCAGGAAACGGATCTGGTGGGCTATGCCGCCCTACGTTACGCAGCATCCCGACATGCCGCTCATCAATGGTTGGCCCAGCGAAGCGCCAGCGCTCATCGCGCAGCATGCCACCAAGGACAGGGTTTTCGACTGGAGTTTCATGGGGCAAGTGACGCACAGCAGAAGAGAGCAATGCGTGGCCGCATTACGCGACGTGCCCTTTGGTTGCTTACTCAAAACGCCGGGATTCACGCAAGGCGTTCCGCGCAACGATTACTACACGGTTCTGGCGCAATCCAAACTGGTTCCATGTCCCTCTGGTCCCTGCACTCCCGATTCGTTCCGCTTCGCTGAAGCTCTCGAAGCTGGTTGCATTCCTATTGCCGATGATCTCACTCCGAAACCCGAATACCCTCAAGGCTACTGGAGATATACGCTAGGCGTGGATTGCCCGATTCCGGTGATCCAAGACTGGAGCCTGCTGCCGGACCTGATGGCGGAATGGCTCAAGGACTGGGAAGAAAAGTCAGCCGTCTGCCAAGCGTGGTGGAAAGAAAAAAAGCGCTACTGGATCCGCAGCATGCGGGAGGATTTGCAGTCATGATCGAAGATCTCGTGACCGTGGTCATTCCTACTTCCCCGATTCCAAGTCATCCCAGTACCGCGATCATCGAACGCACGATCAATTCGATCCGCCGACATTTGCCGACTGCATCCATGCATATTCTCTGCGACGGGGTGCGGCCAGAGATGGAATTTCGTCGAGAACAATATACGGATTATTTGAACCGGGCTTGGGCAAAGTGCAGTGAATGGAACTCCTCTATGTCCCAGTTTCTTCTCCACAGTCAGCAAGCTGGCATGCTGAAGATCCTTCTGGAAAGAGGAAAAATCATCACTCCATTGTTGTTTTTCTGCGAGCACGATGCGGTGCTGGATGAAAAACACATCGATTGGGACGCCATAGCGCAATTATTGATGAGTGGAGAGGCCAACACCGTGCGCCTGTATTGGAACGCAGACCCGCACCCAGAGCACTTGCACTTGATGGGCGAGCGCCGCAGCGACTTCGTGAAGACCATCCAGTGGAGCGGTTGGCCGTTTATCGGGCGCACCGACTTCTATCGGCAGGTGATGGTCGACTACTTTTCCGGCGACGACAAGAAAATGTTAGAAACTGTGCTCTACTCGCCTTGCGTCGAGTTGCCGTGGGAAAGCTTCAAAACTTGGATCTATTGCCCGCCCGGGAATGGAGTGAGCTTCCGGCATATGGACGCGCGCCGTGATCCGGTAACGGACGCCAAGGATTTCGGGGACTGGTGATGCTCGACAAGGACAAAGTCTGGCAGTTGGTCGAGGAATGCCATCCGGAAATGAAACGCGATAATTTCCCGGTGGACGATCCCTATATGTTCCTCGAGATCGTGGTGCGCAACTGTTATCGTTTCACCGCCAAACCTGGCATGAAGGTGCTGGATATCGGCGCCAACATCGGCGTATTCACTGCACTTTGTGCGCTGAACGGAGCGGAGGTGGTGGCAGTCGAGCCGCATCCCGGTGCTCGCGACATCCTGGCGGAAACGCTCCGCCGCAACCAAATAGAAGGCAAAGTGCATGTACTTCCGGTTGCTGTCGCCACCTACGATGGCCTCTGCGACTACCATGGCACTGAGGACAGCACCAGCAATCCGCAAGAGCGCACATGGACGACCTACAACGGATCTGTTAACAACCCTGATGTCGTAGTTGTGCAGCAGACCGAGTGTGTGTCTTTCCATGAACTAGTGGCCTACACACAGTGGGACTGCGTAAAGATGGACATCGAGGGGGCGGAGTTTGACATCCTGATCGACGCACCGCCGGAAGCTTTCGAGCGCATCGATTATCTAACGCTCGAGTTGCACAATGGTTGGGCCTCGCGGGAAAAGTACGATGCGTTGATAGAGAAACTGGAGGAGTCTTTCACCCTCGATGGCTTTTTTGAACCAATCGTTGATGAAGGGGTCCGCTATGTCTCCATTTTCGGAACGAGGACCAGATGACCAAGATCGTGATGACCGGGGCCACGGGCTATCTGGGCAAACTGGTGGTCGAGCGCATCCTGGCCGACACCGACTGGGAGATCATTTCGCTGCAGCGCAGGCTGATTGATCCTGTGGCACGCGTGCGGCAAGTGCCGTGGGACTTCCGCGAGGAGAGAACTTGGCGTCCGTTCATGACAGATGGTGCCAAATACATCCTGCACCTCGGGGCCAACGTGCATGCGCTGAAATCACTACAAAATCCCGGCATGTTCATTCAAGACAACGTGGTCGGCACCTACAGCGTGCTGGAGTTGGCGCGCATCGTGAAACCGGAACTCTTCGTCTACATGTCTACGGCGGAAGTGCTGGGCGGGCGCGACGAGGGCTACAGCGGAGCTCTTGATCCTCTGCGTCCTTCCAATCCCTATGCTGCCAGCAAGGCATCCGCAGAACTCCTTTGCCAATCCTATTTTCACAGTTTTGGCGTGCCGGCGGTGGTGATTAGGACCATGAACCTATTCGGGCCCACGCAGACTGATGAAAGCAAGTTCATTCCCATGGTACGCAAGATGATTGCGGCAGGCGAAACAGTGAAGATCCATACCAAAGATGGCAAACCTGGCGTGCGCCAATGGCTGCGCGGAGAGGATTGCGCGGAATGTCTACTCACCACATTGAAGCTCGCAACGCCCGGTAACGTGTATCACCTTGTCGGCGAGGAGATCAGCAATCTACAGATCGCAAAATATACCGCATTGGACATGGGGGCCGAATTGAAGTACGAGTTGGTCGAACAGCCGATCACGCACTGCTGGAGATACGCCATGAAGTTTGGCCCAGGAGCGTGGCAATGAGCGAAACCTGCCTGATCACCGGAGGAGCGGGATTCATCGGTTCGCACTTGGTGCGCTACCTGCTACGCGAAACGGATTGGAAGATCGTTGTGCTGGACAAGATGACTTATGCGGCGGAAGAAGGCCGTAGACTTGATCCGGTAAAATGCGGGCGATTGATTATTTGTCCTTTTCCTATTTCTCCGCTCTCGACATGGGAGTGGATTCCAGCCCCACATTACATTGTGCATTTGGCGGCGGAAACTCATGTGGAGTACAGCATCGCGTATCCAGAACCGTTCATAGAATCGAATGTTTTCGGAACCTACGAAATTCTGCGCTATGCGCAAAATCTTGCAGGTTTCAAAAAATTCCTCTACTTCTCAACCGACGAAGTTTTTGGCGAAGGCCTGGACGAAGGTGAACCGCATCACGAATGGGCGCGTTACAACTGCTCGAGTCCTTATTCCGCTAGCAAGGCGGCAGGCGAGGAACTCACTCTAGCTTGGGCCAGGACTTATGGCGTGCCGGCGGTGATCTCGCATTGCTGCAACGTGATCGGGCCCGACCAGCATCTGGAAAAGTTCCTTCCCAAGCTGATCGATAAGATCCGGCGCAAAGAGAAAGTCATCCTGCACGTCGACCGCAACAACATCCCTGGTTGGCGCATGTATATCCATGTGGAGGACGTTTGCAGGGCGATTCACCTGCTGTTGCTCAAAGGCGCGGTGCGCGAGAAGTACAATATTCCCGGCGTCCCTGTAAACAATCTGGACATGGCGCAGCATGTGGCAGATATTCTGGACGAGACGCTGTATTACGAATTGCGCTATCCGGAAGAACGCCCGGGTTGGGACTTTTCCTACTGTATCGAAGGCACCAAGTTGCAGGATCTGGGCTGGGGTCAGGCGCCAGGTTTCATGGCCCAGTTGGAACAGGTGGTGAAAAATGCCGTGCCCTGATTGCGAGAAGAATCGCCACATGTTCGACATCGTGGTGGACGAACAGCGTTATACCCCAAGACTGTACCATCGGGTGCTGGACCTGGGCGCTTGGTATGGGCATTTCACGTTCTACTGCGCGAGTCGCGGGGCCATGGTGAAAGCCTATGAACCGATGCCGGATGTATTTGCCGAGTTCGCGCATGATCTGAGCAAGCACGGCTGGTCAGAGCAAGTGAAAGCCATCAATAGAGCGATATCGCATACTGGTGTAAAACGATCCATGTTCGTTCCTGAAAATAGCCGTTCTGCTTCTTTCTTTCGTCTTGGGGAAATAATACTTCCAGATGTGGAAACGGAAACTCTTGGCGCGGCGCTTGGCGGCCACATTTGGGACTGCGTGAAGGTGGACATTGAGGGCGCGGAATACGAAGTGTTCACGAGAGCCACGGATTGGGAACTGGACCGGATCCGCTACCTGACCATGGAACTGCACAACGATGTGCTTAGCCAAGAAGAGCACGATGAATTGATTTCTCGCTTGAATTATTTTCGTAACGTAGACAAAGTTCCGGAAGAGCGCAACGGGCAGCCTACGGGAAGGATCGCCAAAATCTTCTGCTGGCATGATCATGGGCGATAAATACATTCCCATCGACGAAGTGACTTTCGTGGAGAAAGGCTTCTTATGGGGCGAAGGCGAAGAGAGCAGGCCACGCTTCAAGATCAAAGTGCCGCACTTTATGGCTGGCTGGGACGGTTACCAAGCGTGGGAGAAAGAACGCTTCGACAGCATGGAAGCCAACCTGAAACAGGGCGACGTGCTATTTGACATCGGCAGTGAAACGGGCTGGATGAGCGTTATCTACGGAAAGATCGTTGGTCCGGAGAATGTTTGCTTATTCGAGCCGGTAAATGAGAACTGGCCAAATATCTTGGCCACTTGGGAGGAAAACTTCGGGAACGTGAAACCTTTGCGGGCTTGCGCTTGCTTGGTTAGCGATAAAACCACGGCAATTGAAAGTTCAGATGGACGCTTAATAAATTTTGCCCGTCATCCAGAATTCGACAAAGGCATCTGGCCAGCTCGGGCATATGGGGATCACATGCTCGACGCCAGAAAGTATCAATACGTTCACGAGCATGCCCACGAGACGCCGCAGATCTCGATCGATGACTTCGTCTATCAAAGTGGGATTGTTCCACGCGGCATCACCATCGATGTCGAAGGCGCAGAATACTTAGTGCTAAAGGGAGCTCAAAAGACGCTAGGACATATTCGCCCGTTGGTATGGGTCAGCGTTCACGAGGACCAGATGAAGCGGAACTACGACAACACGCCGGAGCAGATCTCCGCTTGGATGCACGGGCTCGGCTACTCGCAGGAAAAGCTAGCCGAAGATCATGAAGTCCATATGTTCTACAGGCCATTGCCATGATCGAGTGCGTCTGCGTTTCGACCTACCGCCGCGATGAGATGCTGCATGGCTGCCTGCGTCGTTTACGCGGCCAGGATGGAGACATTCCCATCTTCGTTTTTCATGATCGAGGCGAAACGGGAGCCGAAACCGAGAATATCTGCGACGAATTCGAAGCGCAGTTGATCGTGCAGCCCAAGCATGAGTACCGCGGCAACAGCTTCTCGGTCGGAGAAGCGCTGCGCTTCGCATATAACATGGGCTGTGAGTTGATCCACCATGTAGAAGACGATTGTTTCGTAAAACCGGGGTTCTTCGACTGGACGCACGATCAGCATGAACTTTTTAGCGACATCTTCGCGAGTTGCGCTTGGGTCGGCAATCAGGTCATGGACATCGCAGACGTGGCTTATTATGTGCCCTGGCTTTACATTCCGCAGTTCAGCATGCGTCGCGAAATGCTGAAGCGGGTACTGCCGCATCTCAATCACATCTACTACAAGAACATGGCGCGCTATTGCCGGGAAACTTTTCCGGACAACGTGCTGTATAAAATGCACAACATGATGAACCACTACGAGATCGACGGACTGCTGCAGCACATCCTGCTGCGCGACGGCCTGCAGGTGGCCTGGAATGGCATCGCGCACTCGAAGCATCTCGGGATGCATGGTTATAATCGCGGTGGTTACGGAGCCTACCGGGAGTTTTTCGGAGAAGAAAAATCCTTTGCCAAGCGGGTGGCTAGGATGGAGGAGTTCGCCTCGGATCCGCAGTGGCGCATGCAGTTCTTTTCGCGAGAAATTGTGGAGCGCGAGGAGGGTCACGTCATCGAAGAGCGCACCTACCGCTACCGCATGATCCAGGGCGAATACGAGTCGGAGTTCACCTCGCCATTGTTGCCGCAGCAACTCCCTCGCTTAATAAACTCCGTTCCGCGAACTGCAGAAACCGTGATAGAGTGCATTTAGTTCTGAGCAGAAAATCGGGCTGCTCCAGCTAGGAGCATTCCCGATGCCAGCATGGACAAACGCGCCAGGAACCGCCGTCCAGGGTCTTCTTTCCGGACAAGTCGCTTACGCCGCCGGCAGTAAAGCGCTCGGCCCCGCCACCAAGATGCTCATCGACCATGTGGCAGTTGCCGCCAACGTGGTCACGCTGACCGTCACCGTTGTCGAAGGCAACACGCCGGCAGTTGGCGACCTGATCTTCGTCTACGCTACCAGTTCCAATTCCGGCGGATTGAATACCTCGACGGGCATTGCCATTGCCAGCGTAAGCATCACGGCGGCGACCGGCAAGGGCACGCTTACTTACGCCAAGTCGACGGCCAACATCGGAACCACCGCAGACACTGGTTACGCCAATTCCATACCGGGAGAGACGGGCGATGCGCTGACCGGATCGGCACAGAAGCTGGCGGCGTTTGCGGTGAATCCTGCGGCAGGCTACGGGCTGACATGGTCTTGGTCGACGCCTTCAGCGCCTTCGACAATCGCGTTGCAATTGGAAGGAGCTGTCGACAACGTCGATGCGGAATTCACCATCATAGGCAGTTCGCAGACAACCACCAGCGGTGAAGTAATCGCTACTTTGCCGGAATTGGTGCGCTTCGTGCGCCCCAATGTGACCGCTTCTTCTGGCGGAACGAATCCGACATTGGTGGTGAGATTCCTGCAGTCCTGAGAATCGATGCTTGAATCGCAGACAATTCACCATCACGGCATGGCTGGCAGCGATTGCTTCTGGTTGTGCTTCGCGGTTACAGAAAATTGTCGAGCAGGTAACCAGGCCTCCCATGGCGAATAGCTTCATCCAAGGCAACGCGACTACTTCCGCCATAACCGGCAGCGTGTACTCGCTGGCTTTTTCTTCCAATGTGACTGCAGGGAATCTTCTGATTGTGACTTGGCGGCGCGCCACCACCAATGCCGTTCAGATCGTCAGCGATAACATGAACGCTGGCAATAAATGGTCGATCGTTTACGACACCGCAGATGCGAGCGCTTCGGCCGGAGGATGGGCTTGGTGTATCGCTAAGGCCAGCGGAGCCTGCACTGTTTCTGTGACTTTGAATGGGAGTACCGCAGGAGGAGTGCTGACCGTAGGAGAGTGGAACGGGTCGAGCGGTTTGCGCGCAGCTTCCGCAGCAACCGTAACCGCAACCAACGGCACCATTACCAGCCCAGCGATCACAACGGTGGCGGGGGATTTATTGATCGGCATTGCCGAATCTGGAACCGGCGTTGCCAATTACACGGCGGGATCTGGCTACACCAGGCGTGAGCAGGGGCAGGACACCGCATTAACTTACAACGCCATCGAAGATAATTTGAGTTCTGCTGGCGGATCGACCACCGCTTCGTTCAGCGTGGCAGTCACTGGCGGAAAAACTATCGGCATCGGTGCATTCATTCCCGGCCTGGCGATCCTGGGAAACTGCGGCGCGGCCAATGCGACGATTACTTATTCGGGCACCTCTTCGGGATCGGTGACGAGCGACGGGGCCGGAAACTATTCCATCCCAGGCTTGTCCAGTGGGACGTATACCGTTACTCCTTCCCTTTCCGGTTATACATTTTCCCCGACCAGTTACAGCGCAACCATCAGCGTTACCGCGATTCAGAATTTTGCTGCTACGTTTTCCGGCAGCAATCCCAGTGTATCGGACAATTTTGCTTCCGGCAGTTTGGCGGCAGGATGGACGCATCCTTCCGGAGCGGGTTGGACAACATTTCCCACCGTAAGCGGCTCTCCGTTCCGCGCCACTCCGCCAAACACTTCCACGGGTGGAAACGCCATTTGGGGTTCTATTCCTTGGCCCAAGGATCAGACGGCCAGTCTAGTTATTAAGACAGTTGCGGTCACTGGCGATATTGCTTTGATGTTGCGTTGGCAAAGTGGTTCACCCAGCGGATACTTCGCGCAAATTTCGGCTGGCGCAAACGGCATAAATATCATTCGGTACGACAATGGCACTTCGACATCCTTGGTTGCTACCACCGTCACACCTGCCATCGGAGATGTATGGACATTCCAAATCGCTGGTTCGTGCTTGTCTCTATATCAAAATTTCAAACTAATTCTCTACACCTATGACCCGAATTATATTTCGGGCACGCCGGGATTCAGCGTATTCGATTCCACCAGCACCAACAATTCCAACGTAGCTTCTTGGGCTGCCTCGGGTGTGATTCAGCAGGACGGTATTTGGTCGAAGCAAGGGATTATCATCCCAGCCAATTCGAATGATCTCTCTTCCACTGCGGCTCGCGGCACGCAGAATCCCTGCATTCTTTACGACAGTAATCCGCAACTGATAACGGGCGATGCCAGCGGAAATGTCTACAAGATGTGGTTTGCTGGTGCGCATTTGGTCGGGTATGCCGAATCAATTGATGGTTTAACTTGGACGCGAAGGGATGGTTATGTCAACACTAGCGTGGGAACGACTCCCTGCGTGGTGAAGGTCAGCGGAACCTACCATCTGTACGATCAAAGCATTTTCGGCGCGAATGTGCAGCACTGGACGAGTTCTGATGGGATTGCCTGGAGCCTGCAGAGCAACAACGTGTTTCCTTCCGCTTCCGGCCTCTGTTATTTCTCGGTGGTCGCGATCATTGGCGGAACTTGGTATGCTCTCTATACTCTTGCTACTGGTACGTTCCCTAGCACGCTGAACCTGGCGACATCGTCTGACGGTGTTTCTTGGACGGCATACGGCAGCAACCCCGTCGCTTCCAATTTCTGGGGAGTCATAAAAGTTAATCTGATAAACGGAATTTACTATGCTTGGGGTCAGATGACCAATGCCCATGCACAGGAAGTAACCCGGCCAGGAATCGATCCCGGCGAAGGTCTGCGCATGCAGACCACCGACTTCATTCACTGGACGAATCCGGTTAAGTCGGCGCACCACTCGGAGATATTTGAAAACGTCAATGGAGTCACTGGAGGCTGTTACGTTTCCTATCCCTTGGACATCGGCGGCAGGGCACTTCTCTATTATTCGGCAGGACCAGACGACGCGATTTTGACCGCCAACTCGACTCTGCAGATTGGCGTGGCAATTGGGCCAGCTCCGATAGCCTCTATCATAACTGCCAATGAGGACGCCGTTGTTCCCGTGGCCGTCGATACTTTTCAGAGAGCAGATGGCACATTCAGTGGCAACTGGACGACCTTCAGCAACTATGCAGCGTTGCAGATCGCTAGCCATCTGGTGGAACCGACTGCCAATAATCCCACGCAATGCGCGGCCTACTACAGCGCTGTAGTATTCTCCAATGACCAATATTCGGAAATAACCATCGCTACCCTGAACGATTCTGCGGCGCAAGCGGCAGCCGCAGTTCGCATGTCCGGAAACAATGCTTACTTTGCACAGATGCAGGGGGCCACTGGAAATTTACGTTTCATCCAGATATGGAAACTTGTCAGCGGTTCCGGAACACAGTTGAGCGCCAGCATTCCCGTGACACCCACGATAGGAGATGTTCTTCGCCTAACTGCTGTAGGCAGTGCCATATCTGTGTTTCAGAATGGCTTCCTCATTGGACAGGTGATTGATAGTTCGCTGGCTTCCGGCTCTCCCGGCATGATCTTGGCTTCCAATTTTGGAGTAACCCAAACACAGGTGAGTGCATGGGCCGGAGGCACGGCCGGATCGATTCCCAGTTATTCCTCGTCTGGCGGCAGTGGCGGATTTGGCGGCGGCGGATTGAGCCAAGGAAAAGGATTTTCTTTTCGCTTCAAGCGCTAGCGTGGTAGCATCCGTTCTGTCCAGTTAATCGAGCTGGCCTTTCATTTCGTTTTCCCTTGAGAGGCGCCCGACGTGAAAAAACTGGTTCTCACCTTTCTGGGACTGCTGTTCCTGGCGGGCGCGGTCCCAGCCTCACCACCTGAGAAAAACACCTTTCAGAAAAATCTGGATCTGTTGGTTGGAGAAAATCTCTTTGGCTTACAGGCTCCGCAAAGCATAACGCAGATCAATCTGGCGGATTTTCAGGGCGTGGGCACTGGCCTCGCCGGTTGTCCTCCCGTGGGCAAGGCGCGAGCCTACTACGACATCGGCGCCAACACATGGCAGGTGATTGACCACAACTGCAACGTGATTTTGTCCGGCAATGCCAGCGTACGCTGGAATCAACTGCTCAATCCCAACGGGAACCTTTCTCCGAATTTCGGCGGAACCACATTCACTTTCTCGAACGGCACCTGGGACTGGGGCAACATGAACACGCTGGTGAGCCGCAGCGCAGGATTTTCTCCGGCCACGCAAGGCCAGCTCGGCTACGACACCACAGCGCAAAATCTTTTATTCAACAACGGCGTCCCAAGCATCCTGCCGTTGCTCCCGGTCAGCACCACGGTGAATGCTGGCGACCTCGCGTCTTATGCCGTGTCTGGAAGCCAGATCACCCTGAGCAAGGCTCCCGTCAACACCACCAGCCAGTCGTTCCTCGAGATCAACAACACCAATGTGGCCGTGGGCGATATTCCATGCGTCACCGACGTGACGGGCACCGTGGTCACCTGGGACAACTGCACGGTGGGCGTTCCCATCAATCCGCAGACGGGAGCAAGTTATACCTATCAAAGTTCAGACCGCGGCGTGGCGGTAGTTTCGAGTAATGCCGGAGCGCAGGCCTACACGTTGCCGACGCTCAATGAGGCCAACGGCACTGCTGCTAATTTTTTCCTTTTTAATTTGAACAAGAACAGCGGCACGATCACCATCACCGCAAGCGGAGGCAACACTTTCGACAGTACAGGCGGAGCAACGGAAACCATAAAGCCCGGGGAGAATGTTTCGCTTCTGACCGATGACGGGACCGGAATTATTTACCCCAAATTTTCTCCAGGGCGTTTGACGGGTGGCACCGGCATCACCATCACACCCACTGCCGGAGGGTATGGGCAAACTATTTCCGCCACGGGATCGGGCGGTACGGTCACCGGAACTGGGACCACCAACAACGTCATCAAGTGGACGAATGGAGCGGGCGGAGT
>Ga0126369_10003116_pt1 | contig 11947 bp, 10 predicted proteins | sample PanSoiMetaPlot_1_FD_109646 | JGI IMG/M metagenome (GOLD analysis project Ga0126369, IMG submission 109646) | Tropical forest soil microbial communities from Panama - MetaG Plot_1 | ecosystem: Environmental > Terrestrial > Soil > Tropical forest > Bulk soil | place: Panama | collected 2016-02-17 | reverse complement strand
GGGATGGACCTTCTGACCGCCCACATTGATGATACCGCCCTTGCGACCGACAAAGTAGTAGCGATCACCGCGCAGTTCCACGATGTCTCCCGTATCAACGAAGCCATCGTTGTCGCGCAGCGCCGGCGCGTCGCGGCCCACATAGGACGAGGCCGTGCGACTTGAGCGCAGTCGCAGCGATCCGTCCTCGATTTTGAGGTCGACCTCGCCGCGATCGACGCTAACGAAGCGCGCCGGAAATCCCGCGAGACCGTCATTGACCTCAAACGCGACACCTGCCTCCGTGGAGGCGTAAGCATGGCCTATGCTCGCGCGCGGAAAGACGGCACGCAAATTATCAAGGATCGCCTGATCGGCTATCTCCCCTGACAGCCGCACAAAGCTCGGAGCTATCGCTCGCAGGGCGGGGCTCATCAGAGCGCGGCGCCAATGGGAGGGTGTACCCGAAAGATGCGTCACTTGGTGGCGGGCGAGACGCGCGATGTGGTCGGCTGTCGGCTCGCCTGCGCTCGAAAGGATGAGCGAGCCGCCGCCGATGAGAGCGCGAAAGAAAATCTGCAAGCCGCCGTAGCGGCGGATGTCGTAGAATGTGCCCCATAGCGGCACCTCGTGAACGGGCTTGATCGGCGCCGAAAGACTGGCAACATCGTGGCTTACCAGCTTTGGCGCGCCCGTTGTGCCGGACGTGAGCAGCAGCCAGATAGTGCGGCGGTCGCCACTCGGCGCAGCGGCGGGCCGTATGGCCGAGGTCGCTCTGATATGGAGCGGAATCTCAAGGTTTGCGAAGTCGGCCGCGTCCCGATCCGAGACTATAGCGTCGACCTGAGCATTGGCGGCAATTTCCGGAAGATGCTCGGTTGCCAAATCGGGCGGGCACAACACAACCCGGCGGGCGATACCGTCTAGTTCGATCAACGCCAGTGCGGCGGGGAGTTGATCGCGCGCCGCGAGCAAAACCGAGCGACCGTCAAGTTCTTCGCGGTGGCCGCCGAGACTGGTGCCGCTGCGAAGTTCGGCGAGCGCCACGCTGCAGATCGCGCCGTGAAGAAACCTTTCCGCTGGTTGCCGCGCTTCGAGGTAATGCCGAAGCCGTCGGGCGGCTTCAACGTGCTGCATTTTCGTAGACCCGCACGAAGTCGCCGAGGGTCACCGGAAAGATCATATCGTCGGAAGTGGAGAACGGATCGACGCCGAGACGGTCTTCAAGACGTGTCACCAGGACTGCAAAGCACAGCGAATCGAGCCCGGTATTCAGGAGGATCGCGTCGTCCGTTAACGGCGCAAGGATCTTATGATGCTGGTTGGCAATTTGTTCGATTTCCGAGATTACCGTTGCTTTGATCGTCATCGACACGGAGCCCTTTTGGTTATGTTGTTATCATTATAACATACATGACGTTAAGAGCAAGTCGACGGCGTCAGCTCTTATCCTGTCGTACCCAACGTTACTGCTCCGCGGCAGGCGTGGAGGGTAAGTGGGGCAGCGGGCGCCGGGCCGCACGTCCTCGTGCTCTTTGCAACGCACCCCAGAGCACGGAGCTTATTGCGCCGCGACCATCGCGAATGTCATGGACTGCGACGACGCCAGCGCCTGGTCGAGATCGTCAATGATGTCATCCACGTGCTCGATGCCGATGCTGAGTCGAATCATCTCGGGGTGAACGCCTGCCTGGCGCTGTTCCTCGGCCGACATCTGTCGGTGCGTCGTCGAGGCCGGGTGGCAGGCGAGCGTTTTTGCGTCGCCCATGTTGACGAGGCGCTTGATCAGCTTGAGAGCATCGTAGAATTTCGTGCCGGCCTCAAAGCCGCCGACAACTCCGAAAGTAAGCAGGGAACAGGCCCGCCCACCGAGATATTTCTGCGTCAGGGCGTAGTAGGGGCTGTCGGCAAAACCCGCGTAGTTCACCCATTCGACCAGTCGATGGTCCCTAAGGAATTCAGCGACGCGTCGTGCGTTCTCGACGTGACGTTCGACCCGCAGCGCCACGGTTTCGATTCCCTGAAGCAGCAGGAAGGCGGAGAGCGGCGCCAGCACGGATCCGGTCGTGCGCTGATACACGCTGCGGCACCGTGCGATGTAGGCGGCGCTGCCGAAATGATCCGTATAAACAAGCCCGTGATAGGAGGCGTCGGGCTCATTGAACATCGGGAAACGCGCAGCATGATTCTTCCAGGGAAATCGCCCGCTGTCGACGATGGCACCGCCGAGCGTGGTGCCATGCCCACCCATGAATTTGGTCAGCGAGTGAACCACGATGTCGGCGCCAAAATCGATCGGTTTCATCAGGATCGGCGTGGCGACCGTGTTGTCGACGATGAGCGGCACGCCGTGCCCGTGGGCGACATCTGCCAATGCTTCGACATCGCAGATGTTTCCGGCGGGATTGCCAACGGTTTCGCAGAATACCGCGCGCGTGTCGCGGTCTATCAGCCTTTCGATATCGTCCGGGCTGTCGCCGGGGGCGAAGCGTACCGTCACGCCTTGCCGCTTGAAGAGGTGTCCGAACAGGGTGTGGGTCGTCCCATAGAGCTGCGGGACCGAAATGATGTTACAGCCGAGTTCGGTGACGTTCTGCAATGCATAGTTCAGCGCCGCCTGACCGGTGCTCACGCACAAGGCTTCCACGCCCCCTTCCAATGCCGCAACGCGACGCTCCAGAACTTCGACCGTCGGATTGCTGATCCGACTGTAGCGGAACCCGTCAATCTCGAGGTTGAACAAGGCGGCGCCGTGTTCGGCGGAATCAAAGGCGTAGGCAACGGTCTGGTAGATCGGAACTGCGACCGCATGGGTGGTGGGGTCGTGCTCGTAGCCGCTGTGAACCGCGATGGTCTCGCTTCTCATAGCCTCTCCTGCTTAATTTTCCGCTCGATGGTGGACGATCAAGGGGCAAGCCGCATCTTAACACATCTATGGTAAATCACCGTGTTGCACGCCCTAACTTATTATGAAATTACGAGGTTTTCCAAGTCTGCCGGCATTGAGCTTGAGATCGAATGATAAGCAATAGTATGTTATGAGGCATCAAGCAACACAATCGTTATGCAACTACGAGTAGAGGGAATGATCGCGACTCACGCGGACCAGGCCCAAAAGCCGCTGCTGCTTGCCAACAACGCACAGAGGGCAGGTGCTGAACGAGGGCTGCCGGCCCTAATGCACGTCGCCGATCGCGAAGGCTCGTTGGGCGTCCTTCCGGCCGTTGTCGAGGAACTTGCTCAGCGATTCGGCGACACCGCGTTGCTGGCGGACAGTGAAGGCCCGACCTTTCGGGCGCTGACGGAGCGCGCGAATCGCTAGGCCTGGGCGCGGGCGCAGCGCCTTTCAAAAGGGGCGACTGGGACACCGTCTGCTCGTTTGATGGCGAACAGGCCGGATACGCGGGTAGCTGAATGTGGAATGAGTTACCGCGCTCCGATGGCTGCATTCGGGTCGCGTTACCCCGACACAGCACCAGCATGCGCGGCGCTCGGGGCGCAGCTATCAGTTTATTTTGGCTGAACTTTAACCAGCATCATGGCGTAAAATGTCAATCCGACAAAGGCGATTCCGAAAAGCGGCCACTGCCAGTATCCGGACGGGTACAAGAGCCAACGGACGAACATACGTGACGGACTGGCTCCCATTGTGTAGTTAGCCATCGTGCGGACTGGAGATTCTGTCCATGCGAAGAATAATCCGGCCATTCCTCCAACTATGCAGAACACAATCCAGGCTACCTGATATTCACGCCTCCAATGCAGTGGATTCATAGCGGCCTCCGCCATAGGTTAAGCCATGGGCCGGTCTGACCTGAAGCCGAACGCAGCCTCGAATGTAATAGACCGTGCCGCGACCCCGCGAAGCGTAGTCGCCGCGCTCCGCCGACGCGGCATTCTCGCCACGCCAATGTTTAATCACCGCGTCGGCGGCCCCTTATGCATTGTGAAATTACGAGCTTTTCCCGAGCCCGCCGCATTGGACTTTGATCGAATGATACGCTATCAATAGTATGTTATTGACAATCACACAAATACATTCGTCATACAATCATGAGCAGAGTTCATGATCACGCTGCCCGAAGGTCGCTGCCTACCAGCAAAGCGCCGATCGACCGGGCAATTGCCGACAAGAAAGTCTCGCGTGCGTGGCTGCGGGCGTTGGAACTCACGTCGCCGATCGCGACGGCTCCTTGGCGCGTCTTTCCGGTTGTTGTCGACGAACTTGCGGAGCGATTTGGCGACGCCCCCGCCTTGCTGTCAGACGACGAAAACGTCAGCTTTCGGGAGCTGGCGCAGCGCGCGAACCGCTACGCCCGGTGGGCGCTGGCGCAGCGCCTTCAAAAGGGCGACACCGTCTGCTTGTTGATGGCGAACAGGCCAGAGTACATGGCGGTGTGGCTCGGCATTACCCGGACCGGCGGCGTGGTCGCGCTTCTCAACGCCAACCTTGTGGGGACGTCGCTCGCCCACTGCATCGATATCGTCGATGCCAAGCACATCATCGTGGCCTCGGATCTTGTCGAAACGCTCGAACGCGTGCGCCCCAATCTCACGACCCGCGCAACAATTTGGGTGCACAGCACCGACATCGCAGCCGCAATCGCAGATCTTCCAGACAATGCCCTTGCCGGGGATGAAAGGGTCGCACTGAACGTCGATGATCAGGCGCTTTACGTCTACACTTCGGGAACCACGGGGCTGCCGAAGGCCGCAAAGGTCAGCCACTATAGGCTCATGATGTGGACCCACTGGTTCGCCGGCATGATGGAGACGCAACCCAACGATCGCATGTACAATTGCCTGCCGATGTATCACAGCGTCGGCGGAGCTGTTGCGACCGGCGCAGTGTTGATCAGCGGCGGGTCGGTGGTGATCCGGGAGAAGTTCTCCGCCAGTCGGTTCTGGGACGACATCGCGCGTTTCGACTGCACACTGTTCCAGTATATCGGCGAACTGTGCCGTTATCTCCTGCATGCGCCGCCCGATCAGCGCGAGACGCTGCACCGGTTGCGGTTGTGCTGTGGCAATGGGCTGCGCGGCGACATCTGGGAGGAGTTCAGGCGACGATTCCGCATTCCCCAGATACTGGAGTTCTACGCGGCGACCGAAGCCAATGTTTCCCTATTCAACGTCGAGGGCCGGCCGGGTGCGATTGGACGCACGCCGCCCTTCCTCGCACACCGGTCCTCGCTCGCGCTGGTGAAATTCGATGTGGAGCGCAACGTGCCGATGCGCGACGAGAGCGGCTTCTGCGTGCGTTGCGCACCGAACGAGATCGGCGAGGCGATCGGCCGGATTTCCAGCGACGCCAGTGCCCGTTTCGACGGCTACACGGATGCCGACGCAACCGAAAAGAAGATTTTACGCGACGTCTTCGAGCGTGGCGATGCGTGGTTTCGCACGGGCGATCTCATGCGCCGGGACGAGGGCAACTTCTATTACTTCGTCGATCGAATCGGGGACACTTTTCGCTGGAAGGGTGAAAATGTCGCCACCTCAGAAGTGGCGGCGGCCATCACAGCGTTTTCCGGCATTATCGACGCCAATGTGTACGGCGTGACGATCCCGGGCGCTGACGGACGCGCCGGCATGGCGGAAATCGTATGCCGCGGCGAGATTGATCTTTCTGCATTCCGCGACCATCTCGCTCGACAACTGCCCCGTTACGCCCATCCTGTCCTCCTGCGCCTGCGAGACAAGATCGACCTCAATCAGACGTTCAAGCCGCTGAAACGTGCGACTGGGTCGGACGGCTACGATCCGAGCACCTGCCCGGATAGACTCTATGTCAATGACCCAGATCGTCACGCTTACGTCGCCTTGAACCAACGGCTTTACGAGCGCATCCAGGCCGGCGACATGCCGCTGTAGCGGCATAGCGAAGCCAGGGCCGGTCGTCAGGTCGATTTAGACGGTGTTTCGTGGTTCCTGGTGCTATGGCAGCGAATACTCAAATCAGCTGCACCAACGTTGGCAGTGGACTTTGCTGCGTCAGCTTACGCGCAACCGGCGCATCTGAGCGGCGTGGGCGAGTCCCGTCTTTGACGCCTTGCGTTTGAGAATATAATTCAACCAATTGCGGTATGTGCAGGATGCCTGCGAATGCCAGATGTTAGATACATTGTTGGAGACGTGTTCGGTCGGAAACACGGAAAGCAGTTCCTCTCGACGGTCACAGACCGCCCGCGCACGAAATGCATTCAACATCTTAGCGGCTGCTGGACTAAAGTACTGCTCCGGCATCTCCGGGTAACTTTCGCGTTCGCCTCTTAAAAACCGTCCTACATCCCTGCGATATTCACGAAGCAAGGTGTCGGCGTCATACTCAGGATGGCCCTGGAAAAACAGAAAAAGGCTTTTTCGTTCCTTCACGAACATATCGACGCCGGCAGTGATTGATTTGCTGAGAACGCTGTAGCCCGACGAAACGAGCGCGTCGCCTGGTATTTCGTTCCAGCGGGAGTGCGGGGTCAAAATCGGGGAAGATAGGCCCTGAAGCAAACAATGGTCCGACGTCCTGATGTGCTCAAACAGGCCGAAGCATTTTTCGTTCAGCGGCGCCCGTCTGATCGCATCGAGGTGCAAGACGGCGGCATGAGCTGCCAAGCACGACCACACCGTTGCGATTGTATTCTCTTCCGCCCATTCGATAATCTCCGACAGGCATGTCCAATAAGGTTCAGCGGCGAGGTCGGCGGCGCGCGGCTCAGTGCCGGTCACGATCAAACCGTCGAGCCGGGCGTCCCAAAGATCGCGGAAATCCGAATAATAAGTGCTGAGGTGCCGACGCCGCCAGTCGCTCGACGGTACTCCCGGCATTGAGAATAGCTTCAACCGAACCGCGACTCCATGAGCCGCCGATCCAAGTAACGTAAGGAACTGCCGCACCGTGGATTCCATCGCGGCATCCGGCATGTTGTTAATAAGCCCGATCTCAATATGCCGATGATCTTCGCGAAGGCCTTCGCGCGACATGTCACCCGCCCACTCGCCGAAGGCCGCGCCGACGCAGGGATATCGATCAACAAAGACCGGCACCGCTCCCTCCAGACGATGGGCGCGTTCGACGCACATTCGCGACGATAATCGGGCCGATTGCTTCCTCACCCGTGACGTGGCCATGCCTGGTGTCGAGACGTAGGATCGTGGTACGCATCGGCGGCTCCTGGCTGCGATCGGAACCTTCAACGGGCATCACCGCCAGGTCGAGGCCTCCGAGTACCCTGTTGCCAAAGCATGACAGCCCGAAGTGAGAGACAGCCGCTCTTGGCACGGATCGAGACTTCACGCCGCCTCCTCGCAACCACCGTATCGGCCTCAGCTCGCTGTTTCCCCCGCGCCTCCTGCGTCCAGGCGCGGATCACACCGACAGACCTAACATTAGCGGATGTCGCCGCTCTGATCAATGTTATATTATCATTTGTTTTGATAGCTTATGTTTCTGTATCTGCTCGCAATCCCGGGATATCAGTAGCGATTCGGCTAATCTCGCGGCAAACGGGCGGCTTGCGGCAACCGCAAGTTGCTGACAGAACGAACGCTCGTTTTCGTGGGTCGAGGACGCGCGGTCCAGGCCCAACGGCCCCGTGTGAGCAAAGAGAACGCGGGCGGACGCGCGGGCATCAGCAAAGCAGTTGACAATGGCGCGCACGGGCGTCTGCTGAACTCACCGGCTGAACATGTCGATAAAAGCGCGCTGAGGATTACCACAACTGCGGTCATAAGGAGTATCATTGGCCGCGGGCGTCGACGAACCAGGAGGAACGGCGTAACGCCGTGGCGCCATAGCGCGGCATTGGAGGATTGAATACGGTTCGTTGGGCGAGTAACATTTAACGTGTGAGGGTGGGAAGTAACGAAGAGTAACGGACTTAGGTGAAGGCAAAAGGCGTGGCGCCGGGTTAATTCTTGATCAGGTTTGGTTGGCCCATCTGATGTTTCGGTCAATATCAACCCGCCTGGAGAACTCGAGCTGTCCCGGCTTACTTCGGTTGGCGCGCTATGACTATTGGAAACTCCAGCTCGTTTGATGCGGACACATGGGTGCGTACTCCATTGCTGCGTCGGCCAAGTGACCTGTTCTCCAATCACACGAAGCTCCTAGTTGTGAGCGCGACCGCCGCCCTGGCTGCTGGTTATTTCGCCCCTGGTTATTTCGCCCGTGGTTATTTCGCCCTTGGGAGATCTGATCAATCGGGTGAGGTTGCGGGCACGCAGCAACTCACAGTCGATGTGCCAACCCTTGAATTTTTGCCGTCGCGCCAGTCTGAGGCTCCCTCGGCTAAGGCCAGGGTCTTTGCGGTCGAGGGCCAAGCCGAGCCTGAGGTTCAATCCGCGTCGCCAGAGCAGTCGGGACGTTTGAAAATCCGGCCGAGCGAGAGCGGGGTTGACGCTGGGCCGCCGTTGCCAGAAACAGGAAAGCAGCTTTTTGCGGCCAGTCGGACTGATCCTACCTGTTTTCCGTCAGCTTCGGCTGTGCGGCAGAACCACCCTGGACAATGGCCCTCCTGGACATTGAGAGCGCCTGGTCATGAGGGCACCAAATGCTGGTACTCCACATCGCGAACTATCATCGGAGATGAGGCCGCCTCGGCTAAGGCCTTACGGTCGAGAATCGAGCCGAGTGTTTGGCTCAGACGCCATCGTTGTAGGTGGCGTTGCGCTTGGGACATAAAGCCGGCCGGGAGCGGGATTGATGCGGGACCACCGTTGCCTGAAAGTGGAAAGCAGCTCTTTGCGGTGAGCGGGCACGATGCTACCTGCTTTCCGTCAGCTTCGGCTGTACGGCAGAACAACCCCGGAGGATGGCCCTTCTGGACTTTGAGAGCGCCTGGTCATGATGGCACCAAGTGTTGGTACGCAGTAACGCAAACCACCGCCGACGACCATTCAAGTGAGATGGTGTCAAGGAAGGAAGCAGCCGGAACAACCGAGAAACTTGGATCGCCCACTGCGCTATTCGGCGTGCAATGACGCTCTAAAACCATGGGCGGGAAACTTCGGGTCGTAGGCTTTCTTTCTGAATTCTTTTCCGGCGCAACTGCCGTTCCGATTGCACCAGCTTGAGTGCAGACACGATCTGTTCAGCCTGATCCTGATTGCTCCGGGCTCGTTTCTGACGTTTCGGACTTGCATCCGGGCTCAGGCAATGTTATATTGTGTTAAGCATAACAATTCGGTGTTTGCTTCAGTCATAGGGTCGCGGTTACATCACGTCACGCTCACTCTTTGTCGGCCTCTCAGGAAGGGCCGGCGAGTGATTTCGATCGATGCTCAGAATGATTGAGCCCAGTCTTCCGCTTCGAAGCACGCGAGTGTCCAGACGGGTCGGTTCATGCACTTCCATTGGCTCGTCCTGCGAGAATGGTGGCGACGGTCACCTGGAAAGTCCGATGAGGCTTCGGCCGCGCGCCCGTGCCGGCAGGACCAGCCGCTTGATTTTTTTGCGGACCACCGGGGCGCGGATCGGGGCGCAGTCGCAACTCACTCCGCCGCAATAACCCTGCGAAGGCCGACGGCTGGCGGTGACCTGCAAATGCTCCTTATTCAAAAGTCTCTGCAGAGCGCAGGTGCCCGGTGCGTAGAGGGCCCATCGCCCGCCGACGGTAGCTCTAGTAAATCCAGAGACCTGCCGGACGCGCTTTCGCGCCAAGTCTATTGCATCCTCGGTATACCGATCGATCTCATAACTATGCCAGGTGTTTTGCGCCGTATCGAAGCAGCCGCCGCCTGCGACGCGCCGTTCACACTATCTACTCCCAATCTCAACTTCTTAATAACCAGCCAGTCCGATGCCGAGTTCAGAGAGACACTCCTTCTGAGCGATCTCTGCCCGCCAGACGGCGCGCCAATTCTCTGGATTGCGCAGCTTCTTGGCGTGCCCCTCAAGCAGAGAATCGCTGGATCAGACCTCTTTGACGCATTGAAATTAAGTTCGAACCCATTGAAGATTTTTCTTTTTGGAGGAGCTCAAGGTGTTGCAACCGCAGCAGCCCGTGCGCTCAATAACGGGCCCGGCTCGCTCCGTTGCGTTGGGACGTTCAACCCGGGGTTCTGTTCGATCGACGAAATGAGCCGCAGTGACATCATTGATCGGGTCAATAGCAGCGGCGCGGAGTTCCTTGTCGCATCATTGGGCGCCAGGAAGGGTCAATTGTGGTTGCAGCGCAACTGGGATCGCCTCCGGATTCCGATCCGAGCGCATCTCGGCGCGACACTCAACTTTCAGGCCGGGACGATCAAGCGTGCGCCTAGCGTCATGTGCAAATGGGGTCTTGAATGGTTATGGCGTATAAAGGAAGAGCCGCGGCTCTGCTGGCGGTATTTGCACGATGGGACCGTCCTGCTGCGTTTGCTGTTCACCCACGTTCTGCCTTTGGCGATCCAGTCATGGTGTCTAAAACTAAACCGCCATCGTCGAGGGCAGGATTTCAGCGTCAGCCAGGTGCACGACGATGAGGATGTGACAGTGTTCTTTTCTGGGAGGGCTACGGCTCGGCAGGTCGAGCGAGTCATTCCAGTTTTGCGCGAGTCAGTGGTTACGGGAAAGCAGTTGAAAATTGATTTTTCAACCTCACAAGAAATAGATGCTCGCTTTCTCGGGCTTCTGCTCATGCTGCGGAAAACGCTCAAAGCGCGCGGAGCGGGTTTCACCCTGACTGGCTTGTCCCCTGGGCTGGAGCGGGTGTTTCGCCTCAACGGGCTAGACTATCTGCTATCCGAATGCCGCCAGCCATCCGGGTCACTCGCCCTTCGCTAGCTAAGTCTGCGCACTGTCGTGTTATCGGCGCTTGGCGCGAGGTCTGCCCTACAGGTGGCCTAAGCAGCCAGAAGGGTATCCGTACTGACACTGTGCTGACCTGGAGCGCAAATTCTCTCGCGAATGTCGAGCCGCAGAGCGCGGCGGGCGAGACCGCCGCGACAAATCGATGACTGGCTTAGTCGTCAAACGTCAGTTGCAGTGCGGCGAAGCGGCCGCCATTTCTCATCAAGATTCACTCCCGATCCGGAATTCTGCACGCGAAGCCCTTTGTCGGGGGTTCGCGGCACACACATCGTGTGCTTCGCTTCTCGACGAGCGACGTTCGATCGAAATTATTGGCAAACGGTGCCCCTTCGGCGATCGGGCTGGACAACAGTTACACGATCTTGGATGTCTTTACCAATCATCTCGCGCTTCACAAATCGAGTCGACATTCCGCGCTATTGTGTTAACATAAAGTTAATTGAATGTTCACAGATCAGATGCGAAGATCGCTCGATGCCCGACAGTTGAGAGGCCGGGTGGATGAGACGTTGAGTGAACGATAATGTAACAATCGACCCTCCAAATACCGCCAACTCACAGGGTGTGGAATGAAGGGAATTATTCTCGCTGGAGGAACCGGCAGCCGGCTCTATCCGGCGACGCTGGTGGTATCCAAACAGCTGCTGCCGGTGTTCGACAAGCCGATGATCTACTATGCGTTGTCAACACTGATGTTTGCCGGCATTCGCGACATACTTGTCATTTCAACGGAGAACGACAAACCGCTGTTCCGTCGGCTTCTTGGCGACGGCTCGGACTTCGGGCTTCGTCTGACCTACGCGACGCAGGACGAGCCGCGCGGTCTCGCTGATGCCTTCATCGTCGGCCGCGAATTCGTCGCCTCTGACCCAGTCGCACTCATCCTCGGTGACAACATTTTTCACGGTCACGGCCTGCCCGAACTGCTCGCGCGGGCAAGACGGCGGCAGACCGGTGCGACCGTGTTCGGCTACAGGGTGAACGACCCGGAGCACTATGGCGTCGTCGAGCTGGACTGCGACGGCCGCGCTGTCTCGATCGAGGAGAAGCCGTCGGTGCCGCGGTCGAACTACGCCGTCACTGGCCTCTATTTCTATGATAATCAGGTTCTGGACATCGCTGCCTCGCTCAAGCCGTCGCGGCGCGGCGAGCTAGAAATCACCGACCTGAACAGGGCCT